>Ga0068860_100007093_pt1 | contig 11209 bp, 9 predicted proteins | sample KBSSwiS32_FD_66597 | JGI IMG/M metagenome (GOLD analysis project Ga0068860, IMG submission 66597) | Switchgrass rhizosphere microbial communities from Kellogg Biological Station, Michigan, USA - KBS Switchgrass S3-2 | ecosystem: Host-associated > Plants > Roots > Rhizosphere > Soil ... | reverse complement strand
GGGTGCTGGAGGAACATCTTCGGCAGGTTCGGCTTTTCCTGGTTGTGGACCTTGTACCAATCCTCGTTGTAGTAGTGGTGGTACCCCGTGTGGATGATCAGGATGTCGCCGCGCTCGATGCGGATGCCGGTCTTCTTCTCCCACTCTTCGAAGTGCTCCGGACCGTAGATCTGGTAGTCGCCGATCCCGAACTGCGAGATGTCGACGATGCACGCCGGCCCCACCAACGTATCGAGCGAGATGCCCGAGATGTCCGGACCCGGATCGTAGAAGTGGTACGGCGAATCGAGGTGGGTCGCGATGTGGTTGGTGGTCGAGAGGAACTGCGCGTTCACCCCTTCGAACGCCAGCCGCTTCACCCACTTGACCGTCGGCCCCTCGTAGAACGCGAACGAGGGGGAATCGACGCTGAAATTCTGCGATAGATCGAGGACCTTCACTTTGCTCATGTCGTACGGGACGTACATGGTTGCTCCTCCAATGTTCGGGTGCTTGCCTTCAGATGTCGTACCGCTCGGCGAACGCCACCAGCGCCTCTTCGAACAGCGCGAGCGGCGGTCGAACCAGACCGGCGCCTACTTGACCTACCCCCGCTTCTTTGTGGGCGATGCCGGTGTTGACGCGCGGCGGGATCTGCAGCTCGACCACTTTGCGTAGGTCGATGCCGACGGGGGTGCCGCGGAAACCGAGCGACGGAATGGTCCAGTGGGCGTGCTCGGCCGCCGTGATCTCGTACATTTCGAGCGTCGCGTCTCGCGCGTCCTCGGGCCGGCCGCCAATGAAGGTGACGATCGCCGGGGCGGCGGCCATGGCGAACGCGCCGATCCCTACCGTCTCGGTGATCGTCGAGTCTCCGATGTCGGGGTTCGCGTCGGCGTTCGAAAAGCCGGGAAAGTAGAGCCCGTCGGGTACCGCGGCCGGCGCCGTGAACCATCGGTCGCCCAGCCCCGAGACACGGATGCCGAAATCCGTGCCGTTCCGCGCCATGGTCGACACGATCGTGCTCCCTTCGACTCCGTGCGCCGCGTCGGCCATCGACTTGCAGGCCGCCATCACGGGATTGAGCACCGAGAGCGGGTTCGCGCCCAAGAAATCGAGGATCTCGCCCGCTCCGGACGCTCCGGCCAGATGAGGCGCGAGCGATTTCAGGAACAGCAGCGAGCCCGCCTTGTTGCGGTTGTGCCCTTCGTCGCCCATGTGGAGCGCCTCGGCGATCAACGCGCGCAGGTCGAGGCCACCGGCCTTGTCGATAGCGGCCGAGAGCGCGGGCGCCATCGTCTCGTTCATCCAACGGAGCTTGGCCAAAACCTCGGGAGCGAAAGCGCCGTAGCGCAGCACCTTGCCGTACCCCTCGTTGAGGTTCGAGAACGTGCGCCGGCCGGAGGTTTCGTCCTCCAGCACGTAGACCTGCATCGACGGGGAAATCACGCCGGCCATGGGACCTACCGCGCCGCGATGGTGGTTGGGCTCGAAAGCCACCTCGCCGCTCTCGACCAGAGCCACCGCCTCCGCCTCGGATTTCGCTTGGCCCTCGTAGAGCAGCGCACCGATCACCGCGCCGCGGAGCGGCCCCGACATTCGATCCCACCCGATCGGCGGCCCGGCGTGGAGCAGCAGGTGATCGGGAAAATCTGCGATCGCCTCGCGGGCGGACGCAACACCCACCAGCCGCGGACGCGCGGCGGTCATCCGCTCGACGGCGGTGCGGTTGGCCTGGTCGATGTCCGGCATCGCTTCCGTCATTCCGTGCTCCGGGCTTTCATTCGACGGAGGATGCCCGCCAGCCGCTCGTCGCCCCCCGCGGGCGGACGCCAATCGACCTGGAGGGCGGAGACTCCTTGGGCGAGCAGGCTATCGCAGAACGTCTCGACCCCGACGTTGATCGCGGCGAGCGGCGCGGCCACCGCTTCGAGCGGCACGGGCAGGCCAGGGGCATCGGGCAGGGGGCCGAGGCGCTCCCAGGCGATACCGACCAGCTCTTCGACGGTGGTCGCGATCCGGGCGCCCGCGCGGCGGAGGGTCTCGATCTGTTCCTCCATGCCTTGCGGATCTTCGTCGGTCCCGACGACCAGCACCGCGATCTCCAGGACGCGCCCGGTGCGCCCGGCTTCCCTGGCTCCAGAAATGGCGCGCTCGATCTCGGGTGCCAATGCCCCGGCCGGATCGGCGTGCGAACCGTCTCCGAGAACGACGTCGAGCAGGATCAACCCGACGCTCGGGTCGGCGGCCTCGGCACGGAGGCGCCGCAGCCGCAGGTCGGGATCGATCATCGGATGGAGCCGGCCGACGGTGAATTCGTCCGCGCCGAGATCGAGGATCGCGTGGCCCGGCCCAGAGCCGCGCGCCGGATCGTCGAGCGTCCGGGAGGTGCCGATCGGGGCGTTCGACCAGATCGGATCGAACGCGATCTGAAGCCCCAGCTGGATTTCGTAGGCGAGCGTTCCCCCGGCGAACAGACCGCGGAAGAAGCCGGTCGGGTGCGATTCGCCCGATTCCTTCTCGACCTCCTCGGCAGGTTCCAGGCTCCCCGCCGCCGCCGCGAGATCCGCCGCCTCGGCGAGGCTCACCGCGAAGCGCACGTTGCCAAGCCGCCAGAGCGGCGGGTTCTTGCCCAGGAAGTTGACCACCACCGGCTTGCCAGCCTCCCGCGCCGCGGAGAGCAGCTTCGCGGCGACCGCGGGCGCCGGGGGTTTCGCGAGCAGGACGATGACTTTCGTCTCGGGATCGCGGGCGAGCAGGTCGAGCGCCTGCAGCGCGGAGATGCCGCCCACCTCGACGCTCAGATCGCGCCCCCCCGTGCCGATCGCCTGCGACACGCCGGAGCCGAGCGCATGGAGACGGCTCGCGACCATCTGAAGGCCCGTGCCGGAGGCGGCGACGATCCCCACCGGCCCACGCCGCACCCGGTTCGCGAAGCCGAGCCCCGCGCCGCCGATCATCGCAGTGCCGCAATCCGGACCGAGGACGAACAGCCCTCGCGAGCGCGCCTTACCTTTAAGCGCCACCTCGTCTTCGAGCGTCACGTTGTCGGAATAGAGAAAGACGTTGCGCCCGCGATCGAGCGCCTCGTGGGCGACCTCCGCCGCGAAACGGCCGGGCACCGAGACCTGCGCCCAGCGGGCCTCGGGCAATGCGCGCAGCGCCCCGTCGAGACTCCGCGGCCGGTAACCTCCCTCACCCCCGCCGCCGGCCCGGATCGAGAGCAGCGCGTCGACCCTGGCCAACGCCTCGGCCGCCGCGCCGTCCGATTCCGCGCGTACCGCGATCAGCAGATCGCCCGGCCCGGCCGCCTCCGCCCCGTCGCCGATCAGCCCGCTCGCGCCAAGGATCTCCCGGTTCGCGGGCGTCGCCATGACCACTCCGGCATCGAGCACTCCGGGGAGGTTGGCGAGCGCCTGCTGCAGGCGCATCAGGACGACCGAGTCGTGGTACGACCCGGCGCGAACGGAGGTGCGAAGGATGGGAGTCATGGCGTGACCGGAGACTACTACGGGGCGAACTTCGCCGCACCTGGGCGGCGGCCGTGGCAGTTCAAAATCCTTCTTAAAAAAATCTCCAGCAAACCGATCACGATTTCGACAGCATTCCATTTTCGATCTCGCTACTCTCTCGCCAGCTCGGAGCGGTATGCGGACCGGAGAGGAAACCGCCGGGGTCGCCGCGCTCGAAGCCGCCTTCACGGCTCGGCGCAGCTTTGGTCAACGACAAGGAGGGTTTTCGATGTCTATCGTTCGTCGCAGCTATAAAATCTTGCCATTGCTCCTGCTGGCGATCGCTTTGGGAGCTGCCGGAAGGCTCGAAGCGCAAACGGCGGTCACCGCCAAAGTCATGTCCGTCGGCCAGGGTTGGCGTCTCCTCGAGGTCGACGACCCGGCCGTGGCCACGAGATCCGGTACGATGATGTGGGAAGTGAACGAAGAAGGAGTCAAGTTCCTCCCCGTGTCGCAGGCGCAAAAGGACATCCTCGCCGATTCCTTCGCCAACGATCCGGACGGCACCGACGGTCTTCTTTTCTTCTCGAAAGAGATCCTCGAAGCGATGGAAAACCCCAGTTTTCCCGAAGGATACGAAGCCTACATCGATCCGAACGAGGTGGTGGACCCCAACAACAAGAGCCTTTTCGGCTGCAGCTGGCATGACGAGACGCGCAACCGAAGCTGGAATTACTCGAAGAGCATCTTGAATCAGAGCCTGCCGTTTTCGGGTGGCATCGACGGCCACTTGAACCTCGACCTGCCCCTTTCCGGCACCCTCACGATCGCGGCGCGCTACAAGATCCAAAAGTGCTTGGGCGTTCCGTCGGGCTTCGAGTTCGTCGACGCCGTGGCGAGCGGCACGGCGACGATCGCCGGGACGGGCGACCTCACGGCGAGCGCCAACGCGAGCGCCCAATGGAACAAAGAGTGGCTGCTCGCCGAACCGGAGCTCGGCGAGGTCTCCTTCACCGTCGGCTTCATTCCCGTGCGCCTCGTCTTCACTCTGCCCATCTTCGCCGGAGTCGACCTCAACGCGAAGATCTCGGGCCAGCTCGCGGCGCACCTGAACGCCTCCGCCTCCGGCACTTTCACCTACACCTGCACCACGCACAGCTGTTCGGGGACCAGCAACTTCACCGACAATTTCTCGTTCACCGGCCCCAACGCGAGCGCCACGGTCGACTTGAGCGCCCAGGCCCACGCCCGCGTCATGCTGCGGGTGGGTATCTACGACGAGCACATCGCCTACCTCGAAGGAGGTTTGAAGGCGTACGCCCGGGCCGGCATCTGGGGCTACATCGGCAACACCTGTGGAGATGCGGATGGCGATGGCACCAACGAGACGGTCCGCGCTCTGGCCGCCGACCTGATCTGGGGTTACAAGTTCGCCTACGGCTGGGGCGGCTGGCTGCTGCCCGACACCTTGAATTTCACCGGCGGCAACGAGTATCCGCTCGGCTGGCAGGATCTCCTCGGCACCGGCGGCTCGACCGCCCTGCAGCCGATGCTCACCGGGCCCGCGACGGCGGTCCAGGGCACGGCGACCGCCTACGCGGTCAAGATGCGTCCTTGCTATCCCTACACCCAGTCGGTCAACTTCTCGCTCGCGCCCGGCACTTGGACCGGCCCCACTTCGGTGTCGCCGACCGGCAGCGCCGCCGTACAGGGCACGCTTGTGACCTTGGGCAATAGCACGGTCGTCGCGACCGCCAATTCCGACTCGTTCGGCCGTAACCTTCAGATGCCGTACAGCCGGGTGATCAGCGTCACGCCGGTGACGCCCACCGCACCCGCGTTGAGTGCGACGGTCCTTTCTTCGACGTCGGTCCGCCTCAACTGGACCGACGCCAACACCTACAAGACAGGCTTCGAAATCCAGCGTCGGGTCTCCGGGGTCGGATCGTTCGCCTGGCTGACGACGGTCGCCTCCACCGTCGCCACGTTCACGGACACCACGGCGCAACCGGGCACCGCGTACGACTACAAGGTGCGCGTCTTGAACGGCGGCACGTCGTCCCCCTTCTCGAACGTCGTCACGGTGACGACCAACGCGACCCTTCCCGCGGCGCCTTCCTCCCTCGTGGCGACGCCGCAATCCGCCACTTCGGTAGCGCTCTCCTGGGCCGACAACAGCAGCAACGAGACGAATTTCGAGGTGCAGCGCCGCATCCTGCCCTCCGGCAGCTTCGGCGTGATCGTCACGACCGCGGCGAACGTCGTTTCCTACACCGACACGTCCGCCACGGCGAACACCTCGTACGAATACAAGGTCCGTGCGTTGAACAGCGCCGGAGGATCGACCTTCTCGAACGTCGCCACGGCAACGACGGGTCAGACCCTGCCGACCGCGCCGTCCTCGTTGGCCGCCACCTACAACTCGACCACCAAGCAGTTCACCCTGACTTGGATCGACAACAGCAACAACGAACAGGGGTTCGCTCCCCAGTTCTCCTATTCGGGCAGCGCGTTCTCCGACCTGATCAACCCGGTGGGGGCGAACGTCACGACGTACACGAGCGGCGCCAACCCACCCGTAGGCTCGTACCAGTTCCGGGTCCGGGCCTACAACGCGGCCGGCAGCTCGGCCTACAGCAACGTCGTCTCGCTCTTGGTGATCAACCCGACCAACGGCGCCGGTTACCTCGGCTGCTTCACCGATACGTCAACGCGCGCGCTGCCGGTGCAATTGGCCGGTACGAACAACACGATCGAGAGCTGCAAGCAGGCGGCCTACAACGCCGGCTACAAGTACGCCGGGCTCCAGTACTACGGCTATTGTTTCGCCGGCAATACGCTCGGCTATTCGCAGGTCGCCGACTCGGAATGCAATACCACCTGCACCGCCAACTCCGGCCAGATTTGCGGCGGCGTCTGGCGCAACAGCATCTACTCGACCGGCTACAACCCGCCGCAGGCGGCGACCAGCATCGCCTGGATTCAGCCGGCCGAAAACGCCTGGGGTCCCGCCGGCACGTTGACCGCCGCAGGCTACGCGACCAACGGCACCGGAACGGTCACCCTGGTCTGGCGCGAGCGCAGCTCCACGGGAGTCTGGGGCGGCTGGAACACGGTCGGCTATACGGCCACTGTGTCACCCGACACCACCTGGTCGAACACCATCTCCAGCGGCAACCCCACCAACAAGTGCCACTGGTTCGACGCCTACACCACCTACTCGGGCGCCACGTCGCCCATCTTCCACTACACGGGCTGGACGGGCTGCCCGTAAGATTTAGATTGCAGTCGTTTTGAATCGGGCGGGGACGGCCGGTGCCGTCCCCGCCCTTTTGCGTCCGGGCGTCAGATCGATTCGATGTACGCCGTCTCGCCATGGAGCGCCGAGTCGAGCCCCTCGCTCTCGTGGGCCGCATCGACCTTCACCGGCGTCACACGCTCGATCAGCCAGAGCATGCCGTAGGTGAAGACGAACGCCCAGGCCGAGGAGAGCAGGACGGCCCCCACCTGCACCCAGAAGAAATGCGAGTTGCCGCGCAACAGGCCGTCTACCCCCGCCGGATTGAATGCGGTGGTCGCGAAGATGCCGCACAGGATGATGCCGATGAATCCGCCGACCCCGTGGACCCCCCAGACGTCGAGCGCGTCGTCCCAACCGAGGCGGTTCTTGAGCGCCACGGCGTAGAAGCAGACGACGCCCGCGATCAAGCCGATCAGAGCCGCCGCCGCGGGCGAGACGAAGCCGGCGGCCGGCGTGATCGTGGCGAGACCGGCGACCGCGCCGGTCAAAAGACCGAGGAACTTCGGTTTCTTGGTGGTCATCCAGTCCATCGCGAGCCAGGCGATCGCCGCAAAGCTCGCCGCGATGTCGGTGTTGACGAAAGCGACCGCCGTGACCGAATCGACGCGAAACTCGCTGCCCGCGTTGAAGCCGTACCAGCCGAACCAGAGCAACCCCGTGCCGAGCGCGACGAGCGGAATCGAATGGGGACCGCGATCCGCCACCGCGCGCTTGCCGACGTAGAGGACCGAGGCGAGCGCCGCGATGCCCGCGATGTTGTGCACCACGATGCCCCCCGCGAAGTCGAGAACTCCCCACTGCGCAAGCAGCCCGCCGCCCCAGATCATGTGGACGAAGGGAAAGTAGACGAACACGAGCCAGAGGGTCAGGAACAGCATGTAGGCTTTAAACGTCACCCGGTTCGCGAACGCCCCGGTGATCAAGGCGGGCGTGATGATCGCGAACATCATCTGGTAGCCGAAGAAGACGAACATCGGGATCGTCGGGTTGATCGGTGACGGCGTGTCGAGCGTAATGCCGCGCAAAAACGCCCAATCGAAATTGCCCAGAATGCCCGCGAAGTCGGTATGGCTCTTGACGTCGCCGGAGAAGCAGAGCGAGAAGCCGAACGCCCACCAGAGGACGGTCGTCCACCCCATCGAAACGAAGCTCTGCATCATGATCGCGAGCACGTTCTTTCGCCCGACCAGCCCGCCGTAGAAGAAGGCGAGACCCGGCGTCATCAGCATGACGAGACTGGAGCACAGCAGCATGAAACCCGTGTTGCCCGTATCGATCGACGGATGCGGCATCGAACCTCCTCCTTCGGGTAAAAACCGGAAATCGAGCCAAGGGCTCACGAGCCCCGGCGAGGAATGGCGATAGGTCGATCAGGAAAGCGGAGGGATTCTGACCACTATCCGGCGGAAGGTGTCAAACGGGGGGCGGGTCGGCGGAAAGAACAGAAACCGGGCCTTGCGGCTCGGAAACGTTCCTCGTACGCTCCTGCCTGATGAGAGACTCGGCGAAAGAGATGTCAGGACTGCCAGGGGCGGACCTCGTGCAGGCCGGGCTCTCGGATTTGGAGCGAGACATCGAGTCCGTCCCGAGCCTGCTCGTCCAGATCGGCGCCCCTCGCCTGCGCCAACTCGGCTTTGAGGTCCCACCCTCGGTCGAACCCTCCCCGGAGCTCCGCCTTTACGAGCTTCTCTCGGTCGAACATGGGGACGGCGCCCACTCTCAATACAATGCGCTGATCCGCAGGCTGGTCAGCTTCGAGCGGGCGGCGGCATGCGCGGACCGGTAGACCGGGCGCAGCTCGAACGATTCATGGAGCTGCTAGGACGAGCCGCCGACCGGGAGGCGCGCGTCTATTTGACCGGCGGCACCACAGCACTCCTCGAAGGGTGGCGGGACAGCACGGTCGACATCGACATCCGGATCGAGCCGGAGTCCGATCGCCTCCTGCGCGCGATCCCCGAGATCAAAGAACGCCTGAGCCTGAACATCGAGCTGGCATCGCCGATCGATTTCATTCCACCGGACGAGGGCTGGGCCACTCGGAGCCGTTTCGTCGCGCGGCACGGGCCGGTCAACTTCTTCCAATTCGATTTCTACCTGCAGGCCCTGGCGAAGATCGAACGCGGCCACGCCCAAGACCTGGCGGACGTGAAGGAGATGTTGGGCCGTGGTCTGATCGACCGAGCCGAACTGCTCCATCGATTCGAGCAGATCGAAAAGGATCTCTACCGCTATCCCGCGCTCGACCCGGTCGGCTTTCGGCGGGCGGTCGAAGCTGTGATCAAACCGGAAGGCGGATAGTCCGAACCGCTGCGGCGGCCTATTTCCGCACCTCGTGGCGAAGCGCCACTATGCCGCTCTTGTAGGCCTTCACTTCCATGAGGTGCAAGGCAACGTACTTGTCGAGCCCCTCGAAAAATGAGATTCCATCACCGATGAGGATGGGCACGATCGAATAGCGAACCTCGTCGGCGAGCCCGAGGCGAAGGCATTCACCGGACACCGCACCCCCTCCGACGAACCATATACTAGGGAAGGCTGGCTTCAATCGTTCGTTCACCAGCCGCGCAAGATCTCCGTTATAAAACTCGACGGTATCCCGGGTCCTCGGTAGCTCGCGGCTGGTGAGGACGAAAGTTGGCTTGTGGCCATAGGACCAGCCGAACCCCATGGCCTCGAACTTCAATGCGGTTTCGTAGGTTCGCGATCCCATCACGTAACAGTCGATCGTCTTGAGAAACTCTTCCACGTACTCCGGGGACGGGGTGTCCCCGCCTTCGAATTTGTCTGAGGTCTCGAGCCAGTCCACACGTCCGTCCCTTCGAGCGATGAAGCCGTCGAGACTCGCCACCATGTGGATCGTTACGCGAGAATTCGTGTTCGCCATCGTCGGGCCTCTCCTTTAGCGAACCCCTGCCATCTCGATAATTCCCTCGGCCACCCGGCGGGAATTCATGATGAAAGTGTGCAGCGCGGGCACCTCGATCACTTCGTCGCCGTCTCGCGCCCTCGTCTCTTCGACCGCGAGGATGCCGTCGTTAGGCTCGCCTTCGAACGGCAGCCAAGTGGCCCGAGGCCCGGCGTTACCCGCAAAAACTCGGGTCGGAACCTGCGGCAGCGGCAGATCGGCAAAAAACGCGGGATCGGCGAGGCGCTGACCCATCTCGCCGTTCTTCCACCGGTAGAACGGATGGCTGGAGAAGAAACGCGCTGCGCGGCACGCCCGCTGAGGCGGTGCAAGGAGGGCGCAGGCGGAAAGCGGCAGGTCGGCGATCTTGGCTAGAACCCCGCGAACCAAGACTCCGCCGAGCGAATGACCGACCAGCAGAAACGGCTCCCCGTCCGCGAGCCTCCGAATCCGCTCCGCCAAACGTTCGACGCAGGGGTCGAAAGGTTCGAACGCCGCCATATAGCCCAAAGCGCGCGTCGCAAGTCCGCGAGCCCGAAGGCGCCGCGAGAGAATCGCCATCGAAACCGGCGTGCGCCCCATGCCGTGGATCAGGATCGCTTTCATCGGAACCTCAACCGAGCAGAGACGCGGCAACCCCCATCGCCCGGGCGATCCGCTCGAAGTCCTCCCGCGGGATCTCGAACAACCCCCGCCGGAAGGGATATCCCCACCGTCGCTTGTCCTGGATGAAGCTCAGATCGTCGAGGAGCGGTTGGATCGGTGCTTCCTCGCAGGGAAGGAAATTCACCCGCCGACGCCAAGGATGGAAGTCCGGTGTCATCGCTGCCTGAAACGGCTCGTCGTCCTCCACGATGCCGAGCGCCGTGAACCGTTGCAGCGGCTCGCCTCCTTGGAGCGCAGTTCGGGGCGAATAAAAGACGATCGCATCTCCCTTCGCGAGGCGCTTTAAGCCGGTAGATCGACCGTGCCCGGCTTGGGTGAAACCGCCCGCCATGCCGAGGCGTGTGTGATCTCGCGAAACGGTGTTGATCCAATAGCGCATCGAAGTCAACCTGGGCGTCGATCGCTCAGCCTCGCCCGAAATCGGTCGCGGATGACCTCCCAGGGGGTGGTCTCACCTCCGGCGTTTCGAGCAGCGACTCGCACAGAAACTTCCTGTCGCCAAGCCGTCTCGACATCGCTTTCGGGCTCGGGCTCCAGGCTCTCCAACAATGCCCCGGCGATTTCCGCCCGCTCCTGCTCGGCGAAGGTGAGCGCCTCCTGCAAAAGGCTTTGCGCTTTCTGTCTCACGCCTCCAAACTCTACCAAATCCCCGCGAACGCGGCCCGGATCTCGTCGGCCTAGGCGTACTCAAATCGCCGGCAATTGACCGCGGTCGGACGGATTTCGACCGCGGTCAACGCATTCTACAGAGAACGAGACGGACCTCATTTACTGCTATGGGCAAGCAGGCCCTGGGTAGAAAGTGCCCGACTCGTCCCAGACTCCGGCACAGCCCAGCCAACCGCCCGCAGTGGCCGGCCCGCCGCGCAGACCGCTCATTGTGATCGACATCGATCCCGCCGT
>Ga0068860_100007091_pt1 | contig 11210 bp, 10 predicted proteins | sample KBSSwiS32_FD_66597 | JGI IMG/M metagenome (GOLD analysis project Ga0068860, IMG submission 66597) | Switchgrass rhizosphere microbial communities from Kellogg Biological Station, Michigan, USA - KBS Switchgrass S3-2 | ecosystem: Host-associated > Plants > Roots > Rhizosphere > Soil ... | reverse complement strand
GAAGAAAATGAAATTCGCTACAAAGGCATCTCCGCAAAAAAAATTATTTTTTGTGATGGAATTCAATGCGAAAAAAATCCTTACTTTAACGGGCTTCCATTTGCACCGAACAAGGGCGAAGTCCTGATCATCGAATCCGACAATATCCCGATCACTCATATTTATAAAAAAGGAATCAACATCGTTCCGTGGGAAAATAATTTGTTCTGGGTTGGCTCGTCTTATGAATGGGAATTTGATAATGATCAACCAACTGAATCCTTTCGAAACAAAACCGAAGCATTACTTACACACTGGCTCCAATCTTCATTTAAAATCGTCGATCATTTTGCGTCTGTTCGCCCGGCAACTTTAGAACGTCGTCCGTTTATTGGTTTTCACCCCGCCCGACAGGCAGTTGGAATCATGAACGGAATGGGAACAAAAGGATGTTCCCTGGCTCCATATTTTGCAGAAGAGTTGGTCCAATCGATTGTCTCTGGGGCGCCGATCTCAGGAGAGGCAAATGTGAATCGTTTCTCGAAAATACTTATGCGAACAATTTCATAGCTTTTTATTTCACGTAAAGGCGCAAAGGAAAACAAGGCGCAAAGAATCTCTAATTGTGCCGTCAAATCTGAGTTTTAGCGACTCTTTGCGCCTTGTTTTCCTTTGCGCCTTTGCGTGAAATAAAAACTCGCCGATTTTTTGCCCATCGCCGGTCGGAAATTTTTCTCCAATTATTTTCTCATTTTAATATTTTTGCTGAGTTAATGCAGCCGGCCCTCCGGAAGCGATTGAATGAAATTCCATTTATGTTATAGTGATGGGCGATCAAAAAATGTACATCATCCCGGAGAAGTTTCGGAAGACAGAAAACCTCCACATTCTTTTCTGGCTATTTAAAGATTTAAGTTGGGCAATGCTGTGGAAACCTCTCGGTATCGCCATGATTTTTCCAACAATAAGTGTTGCACTTCTGATCACGTGGCAAACCCGCAAGATCAAATCGGAATTATTCCATAATCTCGCTATCGTTTTTTGGATTTGCGCCAACGCCATGTGGATGATACTCGAATTCACAGATCTCGATGAACACTATCGAAAATTTACAGCCATCCCGTTTGGTATCGGCGTATTCTTTATACTTTCTTACTACCTGGTTATTCTTCCCCGGGAAAAAAGAAGAGAGCGATTGATCGCGAATGGAACGATTAAGGAAGAAGTTCCCGTTACAATAGAAACGGCTAGCTCAGTTAGCGGCTAGTTAATTCTTGGAAGATTCTGCAAACTGTAAAGTTTTCTTCGAAACAAGTGTCGCCTTTCCCGTAACGAATTGCAATGGATTTTGATTTAACAAGCATACCATCGCGTCAAATAGATCCGGCAGTTCATGTCTGAAACGAACGGGATTTTCGAAGAATGTTTCCACGCAAACGGCCCAGAATTCATGATAGTTACATGATGCATAGTCTCCCAACAGATTCTTTGAGCCTTCCTGCATTTGTGTAAATATCGGGCGGGCTACTTTGGAGTAGTTCTTAAATTCTTTTTTGAAGTGTTTGTCTTCTTCGGTTTCCGTGATGAAAGTTACATAAGCGAGCGCATGTCCCATTTCATGAAGTCCCACATTACAATTTGGCGTTTGCCCCAAAATGCCTTTGATAAAATTATCCCATGAAAGATAAATTCCGGTTTGATCTACATGTCCCATGAAAGGGCGTGAATAAAATCCATAATGATAGTCATCCTTCAAAACAAAAATATCATTGAAATAATTCAACATGAACTTATCGAGTCCGAATGTAAGCTGTACGGCAACAGCGCTGATGAGAATCGGCATCTCTGCGCTTTCCTGTACTTCTATATAATGAAACCTTCTTGATTTCCTGAAAAGATACGTTCTGAATAAGAACTTACGTTGCTCTTCAAGACTCAACCGATTGTAGTACTTGATATATTTCGAAACGACGGAATGATAGAAAGTCTCGTTAGCAACAAACTTTCTTAACTGTTGTGTAACGTATAGTTTATGAAAAATGGCGTATACAGGTCGATGCAACAGAAGAACCGCGGCTACCAGGGAGAAAATAATAACTAATTCCATAAGGCTCTATTTTCTTTTTGAATTCAGGATGATTCAACAACAAGTTGGCCTTACATGGGGTGTTGGATAGATTGGCTTTCCTGGTAAGAGGGATAAAACTTATCGGGGTTTAATCATGAGGAATGAATAGTACGGATAATACAAGATAAAAAGTATTTTTTGAAAAATAAAGCAGTGATCGGAGTTTTTGATTTTTTTTATTTTTTGATTACAGATCGATGTGTAAGATTCGATTTCACACAAAGGCACAGAGCTAATGTTCAGTCAGGCCTTTATAACCGCGGCGGTGTCCAACACCTTTTCCTTCGTAGTTGGGTCCTGGTTTAACAATTTGCAAAGAGCAAAATACAGTGTTGGCAATTGTTCCCGAAACGGGAATGGGCGCTCGAAGAATGATTCGATACAGACCGCCCAGAATTCTTCATAATTAGTTGCGGCATACTTATTCAGCATATTGGTTTCTCCCTTCTGCATACGGGAAAATATTGGGCGTGCAATTGGAGAAAACTCGTAGAATTTTTGCTTAAAAGTATCGTCGACGCCATCTCCGCCGGCGGTAAAGTTGACGTAACCCAACGCATGCGCCATCTCGTGCAAGCCCACATTTTCGCCGTCCGTATACTCTCCATACTCACGAATGAAATTGTTCCAGGAAAGATAAATCCCGTTTTCATTTACATGTCCTTCAAACGGCGTCGGCGACAGGCCATAATGGTAATTCTCCCTCATCACATATATCTTTTGAAAATAATTAAGCATGTAATGCTCAAGTCCGAAGGTCAGTTGTATCGCCGTAGCGCTGATGAGCAGCGGGATCTCCACTGTTTCCTGTAAGCCCACATATTCAAAATCTTTGGCTTCCATAAAGAAAATGGTCCGCTTGATAAATCGCTCCTGGCTTGCTGTACCAAGACCGTTATAGTATGGGTTGGACTTACAGAGTATCTTATGGTAGTCCGCCCGCCTGCGTTCGTAGATCTCTTCGATCTTATTGACGAGATAACGGTATCGCAAGTATTTCAGCAACAAAAAAATTGCGATCCCCCCGACCAGTAAAACAACAATGTTAAAAGGCTCGTAACCCTGGTGTGAAGCATAAGATACAACAGGCGTAGCAGATGATTTTTGGGTGGCTGATTGCATGGCTTCCCGAACTAAAACACGTAATGAGTCCGGTAACCGTGCAGTATCGGAGATGTTCTCTAGAGAATAGGTGGAATCCGGGGGCATAAAAGATGAAAATAGGAATTTTGTGGCAATCCGAGTTGAGGATGGGGTTGAGGTTAAGGTTGAGATTGAGATTAATGTTAAGTCACAGATTTAAATCTCAGCCTAAACCTCTACCTCAACCTCCTATCTTTGCGGCCTTTAAATTACCTTTGCACCTCTTGTAAATAAACGCTACAGAATGTACAGAACGCACACATGTGGAGAATTAAGTATTGCTGATGTCAATAAGCAGGTTACGCTGGCCGGGTGGATACAAACTGTTCGGAAGTTTGGACGCATCACTTTTGTTGATCTGCGTGACCGCTATGGAATTACACAGCTTTTGTTCGGTGAAGATTTGAATAAACAACTGGATGAAACTCCACTCGGTAGAGAATTTGTATTGCAGGCAAAGGGAACCGTTTCCGAAAGAAGTAACAAGAACCCAAATCTAGCAACAGGCGATATAGAAATCAAAGTATCGTCATTTGTTATATTAAATAGATCAGTTACGCCGCCATTTACTATCCAGGATGATACAGATGGTGGTGACGACCTTCGGATGAAATTCCGTTATCTTGATTTGCGCAGAAACGCAGTCAAGAAGAATTTGGAACTGCGATATGCTGTCAATCGCGCAGCAAGAAATTACTTGCATGCCAATCAATTTATGGACGTCGAAACACCATTTTTGATTAAATCCACTCCTGAAGGCGCACGCGATTTTGTGGTCCCGTCAAGAATGAACATCGGCCAGTTTTATGCATTGCCACAATCTCCGCAAACGTTCAAACAATTACTAATGGTGAGCGGGTACGATCGCTATTACCAGGTTGTAAAATGTTTTCGCGATGAGGACCTGCGCGCAGACAGGCAACCAGAATTTACACAGATTGACTGTGAAATGAGCTTCGTAGAGCAAGCAGATATTCTCATGATGTTTGAAAATATGATCCGTCATATTTTTCGTGAAGTAAAAAATATCGATTACAACGAAAAGATCGACGTAATGACTTGGGAAGATGCGATGTGGAATTATGGAAATGACAAACCAGACATTCGCTTCGGTATGAAAATCGCCAACCTGAAAACGGCATTTAAAAAAGATGGCGTTCAGGCAACAGGCGAACTAATCAATGGAGCCGGATTCGGTGTATTTGACAACGCGGAAACTGTCGTTGCCATTGCAGTGCCTGGCGCCGCCGGCTATACAAGAAAGCAACTTGATGAACTAACGGAGTGGGTTAAGCGCCCGCAAATCGGTATGCAGGGGCTTGTCAACATCCGGCACAATTCTGATGGTACGTACAAAAGCAGTGTTGATAAATTTTATGACGAAGGAAGATTGAAACAAATCGGCGCCTTTTGTTCCGCTGCGCCCGGTGATCTCATCCTTGTATTGGCCGGGAAAGAAGAGAAGACAAGAAAAGCTATCAGTGAACTAAGGCTTGAAATCGGTGAACGACTCGGGCTGCGAAAAAATGATGAGTTCAAATTGCTTTGGGTGGTAGATTTCCCTCTGTTTGAATACAGTGAAGATGATAATCGCTGGGTAGCTCGTCATCATCCATTCACTTCCCCGAAACCGGAGCACATCGGTATTATGATTAATAATAGCCCTGTTATCGAAAATGCTGCCGAATACCTGAAACATCCATACGCGGATATCAAGGCAAACGCGTATGATATGGTATTAAACGGAAACGAAATCGGCGGCGGCTCAATTAGAATTTTTCAACGCGATCTGCAAGAAAAAATGTTTGCCGCGCTTGCCATGAGCGAGGAAGAAGCGTTACACAAATTTGGATTTTTATTGGGCGCTTTCGAATATGGTGCGCCACCGCACGGCGGCATCGCCTTCGGATTTGACAGGCTTTGCGCAATTCTGGGCGGCAGCGAAAGTATTCGTGATTTCATAGCATTTCCAAAAAATAACAGTGGCCGCGACGTGATGCTCGATGCACCGTCTACCATTGACGAAAGTCAGCTAAAAGAATTATCAATCACAATTGATCGAAAAAACCCGGCACTCCAATAATTGGATCACCTATTGTTCTATTCATGAAGAATATCATTAGAATTTCTAACATACTTTCCTGGTTTAATCTTGTCGTAGGAGGCTTTCTTGTGCTGTATATTGTTTTAGCTGGTTTGGCTTCAGGTAATCTAATCGGATTTCTAATTGTGATGATACTCCCGGGCTCAATCGTTTTACACAGTTATGCAGCATTACAGTTACGGAAAAGCATTCTGAATCCTCAAATTCCATTGGGTCAGCAAACACCAACTGGCATTCGATTTCTTGGTTTTATCGTAATACTCATGGGATGTCTCAGTGTGTATAATAGTCTTAGTCTCTTCAATAACCCGGATGAATTTGTGAAGCAAATGAAGCAAATGCCCCAAGCAGCGAATCTCGACCTAAAAAAAGTACTTCGTGGCGCTACTATCTTTGGATTAGTGTTTAGCATTTCCGTCATTGCAAATGCGCTGATCAATTTCAGATTATTGAAGTGGTACCAGATGGAAACGGAAGAATAAAAGAGTTGTAAAAGCTCGCGTTGATCATCTTCTTAGTATTCTAAACAGGATAATTACCACTACGATCAAAATGGCAATACCAATTAGATCATACCATACGCTCGTAGATTTCCTGTTATTCTGCTGCTGGATATAATTTTTGCAGTTCGTGATATAAGTGTCCAGTGCGGGATAATTTTTATTGATCGCTTTCACTTCTAAAAATCTTTTTAACGCTTCTCGATAACTTTCTTTATCGTATGCCAAGATTGCTTTGGTAAATATTATGGATGCGTTACTTACATTCGGTGTAATCGCCGCGGTATCCAGGTATTCATTCAAGATGGTGATGGGAATGGCGAAGTTGAGTCCTGCCGCCAGCGCGCCGTTGTTTTCCAAACTTCCAAAAGTTGCGAGTCCAACCACTTCTCCTTTTTCATTACAAACCGGTCCGCCACTGCTGCCGCGGTTGATATTTGCGTCCATTTGTATGAGTGGCCATCCTTCCACTGAATTTTTTATTGCGCTCACGATACCAGTGGTTAGAGTAGGTTCGATCTTTGACTCGACTGCGATAAAATTATTATTTGTGACGGGTCCTGGATAGCCATAGACAAAAAGTTGCTCGCCCACGCGAGGTAATTCATTCTCCGCGATCTTCAAAGTTGGAAGCGCCGAATCACCATCAATCTTTAGAATCGCAATATCTTTCCCAGGCATAGGCTGACCTTTTACCACTACAGTTGCTACTTTTCTCTGGCTTCCTGATTCACCACTATTGATATTAGCCCCGTACACAACATAAATATCTTTTTTCAAATTGTACAGGACCATCGAGAAAAGTCTTGAGTAAACAGAGGCGTACGTACTATACAAAACATTTCGTTGTTGTTCAGTGAAAGTAGTGGCCCATGAAGTTTCAAGTGCCGTAATATTCGCGTTAGTAATCTGTTGAAATGCAGAAAGGATAAACTGCCTGCGGATAAAAGCATTATCACGATCGATCAGGTGGCAATTTGTCGCAACGTATCCATCACCGGTGATAATAAATCCGGTCCCATTTGAAGTAATTTCTTCTGGTTGTTTGATGTAATCCAGCGTCGCCTTAAAAAACCGATTAGGATTATCGCTTATTTGTTTAAGTACGATATCCAGCTTTTGCTCAGGAGTATAAATTACGCCACTGCTATCCACGCTCTGTAGTGAGTCAAGCAATAAATTAAAGTTCCTGTTGTCCATCGTCATCTTGTTCACATATACATCAGCGGAGAAAACCGTTTTGATCATAACCACTCCGGGACGATTGATCGCATAGTTTTGAACCGAGGAAAACTTTTGGGCGATGACACGATGAGACGCAACTGTAAAAAGTAATACGATCAGCAAATATAATCCTGCCTTCAGAAAACGCTTTTGCATCATACGATCCACGGTTTGTTGTAAAAACCTAAAAAAAGTTAACTTGTTGTTGAATAGGTGAAAAAAATTCTAATATGGATGTTTCAAGGGCGCCTCTGGCGGAACGGCTTCGCCCGCAATCGCTGGATCAGCTTGTCGGGCAAAAGCATTTGACGGGTAAAGGTAGCATTTTGCGCGCAGCTATTGAACAGGGCAAAGTACCTTCAATGATTTTGTGGGGACCTCCGGGCACAGGAAAAACAACGATTGCCAATATCATCGCACATCAGCTCAATATTCCTTTTTATACGCTAAGTGCAATCTCATCGGGCGTAAAAGACGTTCGTGAAGCGATTGACGAAGCAAAGGAAAAAGAAAGGGCAATTTTATTTATCGATGAAATACATCGCTTCAATAAAGGCCAGCAGGACGCTTTGCTTGGCGCAGTTGAAAAAGGCATCGTTACGCTGATCGGTGCAACAACTGAAAATCCTTCCTTCGAAGTCAATAGCGCCTTATTGAGCAGGTGCCAGGTATATGTTCTCAAAACACTCGATCAATCCGAGCTCGTGCAATTGCTTCGACATGCAATTGAAACGGATGAAGAATTGAAAAAAAGAAAAATCAACCTAAAAGAAACGGAAGCACTTATTAATATTTCCGGCGGTGATGCACGTAAATTATTAAACCTGCTTGAACTCGTCGTTAGTGCAACGCCTCCAAAAAATACCGTTGAAATTACTGATGACAGGGTGATGGAAGTTGCGCAGCAACGGATAGCACTATACGATAAAAAAGGCGAGCAACATTATGATATCATCTCAGCGTTTATCAAATCAATGCGCGGAAGTGATCCTAATGCCGCGGTATATTGGCTTGCAAGGATGATCGAAGGTGGCGAAGATGTGAAATTTATAGCGCGACGAATGTTGATCCTTGCGAGTGAAGACATCGGCAATGCAAATCCAAACGCTTTGCTGCTCGCTAACGCAACTTTTGAGGCAGTAAATAAAATTGGTTATCCCGAATCTAACCTGATCCTTTCTCAATGCGCTATATATCTTGCCTCTTCACCAAAAAGTAATTCTGCAACGGTAGCGATTGGCAGTGCACAGGCCGCCGTCAGGGAACATGGTGATTTACCGGTTCCTCTACATATCAGGAACGCGCCGACTCAATTGATGAAGCGACTTGATTATGGAAAAGGATATGAGTACAGTCATAATTATGAAAACAATTTTTCGCCGCAGGAATATTTGCCAAAGGAAATCAGTGGAACTTCTTTTTACGAACCAGGACACAATGCCCGGGAAGATGAGTTGCGGAAATTTTTGAAAAATCTCTGGAAAGAAAAGTATAAATATTAATTACTAACAATTGCATGGAAATAAAAAACCAATCGGATGAATTGGATAAGCAAACCGTTTGATGAACTGACTCCGCATGAACTCTATGCGATCATGCAATTGAGAAATGAAGTTTTTGTTGTTGAACAAAATTGCGTTTTTCAGGACGCAGATAATAAAGATCAATACTGTCATCACGTGATGTGCTTCGAAAATGAAAAACTTGTTGCATATGCGCGAATCGTACCGGCTGGAATATCATATGTGGAAACTTCGATCGGCAGAGTCGTAACTTCCCCATCGATCAGAGGTACGGGAATTGGAAACCTTTTGTTGCAACACACCTTGGATACGACGTTTTCTTTATATGGAAATGTGCGTCTCAAAATTGGAGCGCAATTATATCTAAAAAAATTTTACGAATCCTTCTCATTCAAACAAACAAGCGACATTTACCTTGAAGATGATATTCAACACATAGAGATGGTATTGCAACGCGAAGGCTAATCAGATTCCATTATTTGGAACATTTTCCAAATAATATAGTAACATACTCTCACACCAATCAAACAATATTTCCCGTTCTTGTATTGTTGCGACTTGATCATTAAATTAGAGTCGCAGTCCAAACCGTCGAAAACTAAATCTAATATTCCATGAAAAAAAGTTTACACTCCGTGCTAACCAAGAGTGTTGTCTCCCTGGTCATTGTTCTGACCATTCACTCACAGTCATACTGCCAGTTGTCTGCAGGTAACTATTTTGAAGGTGGTTTCACTGTAGGACCGATGGTCTTCTTGGGAGATTTGGGAGGTCATTTTGGAAGAGGTACCAGCTTTCTGAAGGACTATAATATGAAAGCTACCAAACTTTCTTTCGGTGCTTATCTTGCCGCACATCCTTCTGAACTTATTGGTTTTCGTCTTGCAATTAACTACGGCCAGGTCGAAGGTGACGATGCATATATTAGTCCAAAAGGTGGCTATGAAGAAGCTCGTCTTAATCGTAATCTGGATTTCAAGTCAAACATAGTAGAAGGTTATTTCGCTGCGGAAGTTTATCCAACAGTAATATTTGAAGATGATCCCACTGATGTTGTGGGACGCTTGAGACCATATGGTGTAATCGGAGTAGGTCTATTCCATTTTAATCCGCAAGGAACTTATATTGATCCGAACAATGGTTCGACTCAATGGGTATACCTTCGTCCCTTGCATACAGAAGGACAGGGATTTCCTGAGTATCCTAACAGTAAGGAGTATTCGCTGACGCAGTTGAATATCCCGATGGGTCTCGGTGTTAAATATTATCTGAGTGAAAAAATCAATATGTCACTTGAACTTTTATACCGCAAAACGTTCACAGACTACATCGATGATGTTAGTACAACATATGTAGATCCCAGCGCATTTTACGCGAACCTTCCTGGAAGCCAGGCACAGATCGCAGATGCGATCTACAATAAAAGCCCTTTGAGGGCAACTGATCCGTCTAACTACGGACCAGGTGCAAAACGAGGCAATCCGAACCAGAAAGATGCTTATTTCACATTTGGTCTGAAATTAGGTATCCGTCTTGGAAGCAATCGCCAGTGGGATAATTCGACACGTTGTCCATTGCTACATTTCTAATATATTTTTTTGATCCGTACCCTTTTTTAATATTGATTTTAAAACAATCAATAGCAACTATGAAAACTGTACTCAAATCCCTTTGCTACTTTGTAGCGGCACTGATGATGATAACATCATACCACGCTTCTTATGCCGGCAACACTCTGCCAACAGCAAAGGGAAATACCATCTTCTCGGTTGTGGTGAATAAAAATGTGAACAGCAAAAAGCATAAGGTTGTAATAAATGCTGATGCTGACCAGGAGAATATTTTGTTTACTGTAAATGGAATCGATGGAAAAAACTATCAATTGTTTGTGTTCGACATGCAGAGCAAGCTGGTAACACAAGCAACGATTCAAAATCATAAAACAAGTGTTTTGAACAATCTCGCGAAGGGCAATTACCTTTTTGAAGTGCTTATAGATGACGAGAAAATAGAGAGCGGGCGATTAACTATAAAGTAAAAATTTATCTAAAAGAATAATTAACGACCAATAAGCAGCGGGGAAATTGGTAAAATCCGAATATCCGAAGGTTAAGTAAAACCTGATCCGTTCCCTATATTTTAGGTACCCTAAAAGATTTTATTAATCACTTCCCGCTAATGCTTATTGGGAGTGTCAAATTTTTTGGTTTTGTTTCCAATATCTTCAGTAGCCGGTGATGAGTAGTTGCCGGCTATTCGTTTATCACGGATTGCGCGGATTTTTGAGCGGATTGCGCGGATTTAGTTGGCACGAATCGCTATTTTGCGCCGAACTGCCGAGTGAAGCGAATCCTTGAAGTGAGAAATCTTGCTACCTTCCACGCAACTGTATTCAAAAAAAATTTCCATTCACACAACGCGCGATAAAAATATCTTCCCAGCTTCTTCCCAATTTTCAATTCGATCGTAGCCCGTAATATCCAAATTGTGCGCCGAAGTAAAAAGATATTTTTTTCCCTGGAAATGCTTGAGATTTTTGACATGATCGTCGATCATATAATCACCGGCGATTGGACGCTTGTCACCGCACAACACAAGTTGCCGCCACG
>Ga0068860_100007090_pt1 | contig 11212 bp, 8 predicted proteins | sample KBSSwiS32_FD_66597 | JGI IMG/M metagenome (GOLD analysis project Ga0068860, IMG submission 66597) | Switchgrass rhizosphere microbial communities from Kellogg Biological Station, Michigan, USA - KBS Switchgrass S3-2 | ecosystem: Host-associated > Plants > Roots > Rhizosphere > Soil ... | reverse complement strand
CTTAAAGTACAACCAATGTATCGGATTGCTGTAAAAATGAAACTCATTAAAGGGTTCGAGGAAGAGTATCACAACCGGCACAATCAAATATGGCCGGAGCTTAAAGAACTTTTAAAAAACACCGGGATAAATGATTATTCAATTTTTTTGGATGCTGAAACAAACAGTTTGTTTGCTGTTTTAAAAGTAAAAGATCCTGTTCTTTTAAATACTTTAGCTGAACAGCCGGTTATGCAACGTTGGTGGAAATATATGGAAGATATTATGGAAACCAATGCCGACCATTCACCTGTTCAAATTCCCTTAAAAGAAGTTTTTTATCTGCCATAATAATTAATGCGATTGCAATGCTAATAGAAGAGAATAAAATAAAGGAACACAACGAATCTCTTGAAAAGCAGCATAAAAAAAGGTTTGAGAGTTTAGCTGCTGACTTGAGCGATGTAGAAAATATACTCGCCAAATTAATAGATTTCCAGGTGGCCATCCCAAGCTGGGCGTTGGGTACAGGTGGTACACGCTTTGGTCGTTTCCCCTCCGGTGGCGAGCCTCGCAGTCTTGAAGAGAAAATTGAAGATGTAGGTTTGTTACATCTTTTAAATAATTCCAGCGGAGCGATTTCCCTGCACATCCCTTGGGACATTCCAGCTAATGCTTCGGCAATAAAAGCACTTGCTGCCCAAAACGGTTTGCGCTTCGATGCAATGAACTCTAACACTTTTCAAGATCAATCCGACCAGGTATTGAGCTACAAATTTGGTTCTATGCAACATACAGATAAAGCGGTGCGCAAACAGGCAATTGAACACAATATTAAAGTGATAAAATATGGCGAAGATTTAGGTTCACATGCACTAACTGTTTGGCTTGCTGATGGCTCTTGTTTTCCCGGCCAATTAAATTTTAGAAAAGCATTTAAAAACACTCTTGAGAGTCTGCAGGAAGTGTACGATGAACTTCCGACTGGTTGGAAAATGTTTGTAGAGTACAAGCCTTATGAACCGAATTTTTATTCTACTACTGTAGGCGATTGGGGGCAGTCGTACTTGTACGCAACCAAATTAGGAAAGAAAGCTTTTACCCTTGTTGATCTTGGCCATCATTTGCCCAATGCAAATATTGAGCAAATTGTTTCCCTGCTATTGATGGAAAATAAATTAGGCGGTTTTCATTTTAATGATTCAAAATATAGCGATGATGACTTAACAGTAGGCAGTATTAAACCATACCAATTGTTCCTCATTTTTAATGAGCTTGTGGAAGGGATGGATGCAAGAAATATGAATCATGCAAACGATTTAGGTTGGATGATTGATGCATCTCATAATGTAAAAGATCCGCTTGAAGATTTGCTGCAAAGCGTAGAAGCAATTATGATTGCTTATGCCCAGGCATTGATTATTGATCGCAAAGCATTGGAACAGGCGCAGAAAGATAACGATGTAGTTAAGGCACAGGAAATTTTGCAGTCTGCCTTTAGAACTGATGTACGTCCATTGGTAGCTGAGGCAAGATTACGCCGTGGTGCCGCTTTAGAGCCATTGCAATTATTTCGCCGGTCAAAAATAAGAGAAGCCCTTATTAAAGAACGAGGATTAAAAACAGTTGCAACCGGCCTATAAAAAATAAGAAAATTGAACGATGCATGCTCAGCCAGTAATTGCCATTTTTGATGTTGGTAAAACCAACAAAAAATTATTTTTATTTGATGAGAATTATAAAATAGTTCTTGAACGCTCCGCACGTTTTACGGAAACACTTGATGAAGATGGCGAGCCTTGCGAGAATCTTGAAAGCCTTCGCTTGTCAGTTTTAGATTCATTGCATGAAGTATTGCAGTTGAAGGAATATGAAATTAAGGCGATCAATTTTTCTACATACGGCGCAAGCTTTGTTTATCTTGGTGATGATGGAAATCCTATAGCGCCATTGTATAATTATTTAAAGGAATATCCTGAGGTACTCAAAAAGCAATTTTATAATACGTATGGTTGCGAAGAAGAATTTTCTTATCGCACTGCCTCACCCGTATTGGGTAGCCTTAACTCGGGCATGCAAGTGTACAGAATAAAATATGAGAAGCCAGACTTATTTAGAAGTATAAAATATGCACTTCATCTACCTCAGTATTTTAATTTTTTATTTTCGGGCCGGGCATTTTCAGATATTACGAGTATCGGTTGCCATACCAATCTATGGGATTTTCAAAAAAACGAATATCATTATTGGGTTAAGCAAGAAGGTGTTTTAGAAAAGCTTGCTCCATTATTTCCTTGCGATCAAGTAATGACGCCAATTTCGTCCGACCACAATTATAAAGTTGGTATAGGTCTTCATGATAGTTCAGCCGCTCTCATACCTTATCTTTTAAATTTCAGGCAGCCCTTTGTTTTAGTTTCAACAGGCACCTGGTGCATCTCGTTAAATCCTTTTAATAATTTACCCTTAACAAAAAATGATTTGGCAAATGATTGTTTATGTTACATGAGTTATGAAGGTAAGCCTGTAAAAGCCTCACGGCTGTTTGCAGGTTATGAGCATGAGCAACAGGTTAAACGTATATCTGATCATTTTCATCAAAGTGTTTTGAAATACCGTAATATGGAATTCAATCCGGGAATTATTACACGGCTTCAAAAAAAAGATAAACTTTCAAATAATAAAAATGGCAGTACAATATTGCTAAAAAAATCACGGTTTGAGCAACGCGACATGTCATCTTTTGCAACAGATGAGGAAGCCTATCACCAACTGGTTTTAGATATTGTTCTACAACAATATACTTCCACACAAATGGTTCTAAACGGGGCACCTGTAAAAAGAATTTTTGTTGATGGAGGATTTAGTAAAAATTTTATTTACATGAATTTGCTGGCATCGTTCTTTCCTGACAAAGAAATATTTGCGACATCAATGGCGCAGGCAACAGCCATTGGTGCGGCACTTTCGATACATAAACACTGGAACAAAAGAGCTTTGTCCAATGATATTATTGAGCTTAAATATTATTCGTTTAAACTTGAAGAATCGTTATGAAGGTCCGTACGCTGAGAAGCGGCGTAAACCCACCGGCTTCGACAGGCTCAGCATGACAGCATGTGGGTGAAGGAGAGAACTTAAAGTTTATCCCTTTTTAAAAAAATAAAAAAGATGCCGGCCTGAGCTTGTCGAAAGATGGGCGTCTTGTGAAGCAATGAATAAATTTTTTATTATAAAACAAAACTTAAAATGAAAAAGAGTTGTTCCTTATTTATCCTCTTCTTACTGATTTCAACGATTGTTTTTTCTCAACTTGTCATAAAAAATTTGCGTTGTGAAAATCTTAATAACCCAATTGGAATTGATGCAATGCAGCCAAGACTAAGCTGGCAATTGAGTTCAGAAAAACGCAATACGGCACAAACCGCTTATGAAATAAGAGTAAGCAGCAATGTCGATCCTGCAAAGAATATTATATGGAGCAGCGGGAAAGTTCTTTCAGATCAATCCGTTTATGTGCCTTACGCAGGCAGCGAACTTCAATCAGCAAAAAAATATTTTTGGCAGGTGAGGGCTTGGGATAATACAAATAAAGCATCCGAATGGGGTGAGCCTGCCTCTTGGCAAATGGGTTTAATAAAGCCGTCAGATTGGAAAGCAAAATGGATTGAATCATCTACGGCAGCAGATTCAATTTTTGCACCCGCTCTGTTATTTCGTAAACAATTCGCCTCAGCCAAAAAAGTTCAATTGGCAACAGCATTTATAACCACACATGGAATGTATGAAGCGCAAATAAATGGTAAACGCGTTGGCGATGCTTACTTAACTCCGGGATGGACGAGTTACAATAAACGTCTTCAATACCAGGTGTACGATGTAACCCCTTTACTAAAAACCGGCGATAATGCAATAGGCGTGACCCTTGGCAGTGGCTGGTATAGGACACCTCTTGCATGGGAGAACAATAAAAATTTATACGGAACCAAAACAGCTTTACTTCTTCAACTCCAAATAAATTATACTGATGGAAGTAGTGAGACAATAATTTCTGATGAATCCTGGAAATCTTCTGATGGGCCAGTGCGAAGTTCAGAAATTTACAATGGTGAAACCTATGATGCAAACTTTGAAAAAGCCGGATGGTCAACTTCTCAATATGATGATAAGAACTGGAATGCAGTTTCTGTGAAAGATTATGATAAGAACATTTTAGTTGCCACTTACAATGAGCCGGTAAAAAAGCATGAAACATTTAAGCCGGTTAAAATAATAACAACTCCCAAAGGCGAACAGGTCGTGGACTTCGGACAAAACCTTGTAGGCTGGGCACAAATAAAACTGAATGGAAAAACGGGCGATAAAATTATTGTTAGTCATGCAGAAGTTCTTGATAAAGAAGGAAACTTTTATACAGCAAATCTTCGTGCCGCTAAAGCGCAGAATATATTTATTTTAAAAGGGAATGGCGAAGAATTTTTTGAGCCGCATTTTACTTTCCAGGGCTTTCGTTACATAAAAATAGAAGGATACCCGGGAGAGTTAAAACCTGAAAATTTCAGCGCAGTGGCTTTGTATTCTGATATGCAGCCGACCGGGAAATTTGAGTGTTCTAATTTATTATTAAATCAATTGCAACATAATATTCAATGGGGCCAAAAAGGGAATTTTTTAGATGTTCCCACCGACTGTCCGCAGCGTGATGAACGTTTAGGATGGACGGGTGATGCCCAGGCTTTCTCACGTACAGCTACTTTCAATATGCAGGCGCATAATTTTTTTATTAAGTGGTTGAAAGATGTAGCAGCAGACCAGCTTCCCGATGGAGCTATACCACACGTTATCCCAAATGTACTTGGACCAAGGGGCGGTGGATCGGCGGGCTGGGCTGATGTTTCAACCATAATTCCCTGGAATATTTACCTGGCATATGGTGATAAAAAAGTTCTCGAACATCAGTATGCAAGCATGAAAGCATGGGTAGGCTTCATGCAAAAAAACAGCACCGATTTTTTATGGAATAAAGGTTTTCATTTTGGGGATTGGTTGTTTTACAGACCCGGTGATGATAACGATGGAAGATCTGCTGTAACTGATAAGTATTTAATAGCGCAATGTTTTTTTGCGCATTCAACCCAACTAGTAATTAATGCTGGAAAGGTGCTGGGCAAGCAAGATGATGTTGCTTCGTACACAACATTGTTACAAAAAATAAAGGAGGCTTTTCTAAAAGAATATTTAACTCCTAATGGACGGTTAGTTTCGTCCACTCAAACCGCCTATGTGTTGGCGCTTAATTTCGATATGCTTCCTGAAGCATTAAGAACTCAGGCTGCACAAAGATTGGTTACTAATATAAAGGATTATGGAAATCATCTTACCACAGGCTTTTTAGGTACACCATATTTGTGCCATGTGCTTACACGATTTGGTTATGATTCTGTTGCCTACAAACTTTTATTGCAGGATACTTATCCATCGTGGTTATATCCTGTAAAAATGGGTGCAACGACAATTTGGGAGAGATGGGATGGAGAAAAGCCTGATAGCACTTTTCAAACCCCGGGAATGAATTCGTTCAATCATTATGCCTACGGCGCAATTGGTGATTGGATGTACCGTGTGATCACCGGAATTGATACATACGAAGAAGCGCCAGGTTACAAGCAAATAAAAATAAAACCTCACTTAGGTGGAAACCTTACTTACGCCAATGCAGACCTGGAAACATTTTATGGTAAAGTAAGTTCTCACTGGAAAAAAGAAAACGGGCATTTGCAATTGGATGTAGAAGTACCTGTAAATACAACTGCAAAAATTTACATTCCTTCAGAGAACGTGGACGGTATTAAAGAAGGTGGTAGAGTTTTATCGGCTGTGAAAGAATTAAAAGTAGGTGGTAAAGAAGGTGACTATATTTTAGTTGAGGTTGGCTCAGGGAGCTATCATTTTGCGATTGACTGATGTTTGTATTTTGTGCAATTTAAAAATATTTAAACTGGTAGCATCTCATTTAACCCTGATGCAATTTTAAAGGGTATCGGAAATCAACAAAACAAATAAGCATTGAGAAGGTCATGTTAGCTGTTGATTCCTTAAGGAGTTTTCTGCCCATATAAAAACGGCTTCATGTGAGTTCAAAAAAATTAAACGATATTCAATTTTAATTCTTTCACTTTTTATTGTTCAACTTCTATTATGAAATATCTGCTTGCTTTATTACTTAACTTAAATTTTATGGCAATTTTATTTGCTCAACAAACTATTCCTTTATATGATGGCGCAATACCCAACAGCAAACCTTCGCCCAATGAGGAAAAAAGAGAAACTGATAATGGAATCGTGGTCATAAATAAAATTTCTATTCCCACTCTTACTATTTTTCTTCCTCCAAAAGAAAAGGCAAATGGCACAGCAGTTGTCATTTGCCCGGGAGGTGGCTATTGGGTAAATGCAATCGAGCATGAAGGAAATGGTGTTGCCAAAAAATTTAATGAAATGGGTGTTGCTGCAATTGTTTTAAAATACCGGATACCCAACGAAGCCACGATGATCAACAAAGAAATTGGCCCTTTGCAGGATGCACAACAGGCAATAAAAACAGTGAGAATGCGGGCCCGTGAATGGAATATAAATAGTAATCGCATTGGCATTATGGGCTTTTCTGCAGGTGGCCATCTTGCCTCAACCGAAGGCACACATTTTAGTAAAGCTGTGATAGATGATAAAGAAAATATAAGCCTGCGACCAGATTTTATGATATTGATTTATCCTGTTATTAGTTTTCAGGACAGCATTGCTCATATGGGTTCACGTGAACAGTTAATTGGCAAACAACCCGCTAAAGATAAAATTGATCTTTACTCAAATGAATTGCAGGTAACCCAAAAAACACCCCCCACATTTTTAGTGCATGCTAGTGATGACGACGGCGTAAATCCCAATAACAGTATAGTTTTTTACCAGGCATTAATAAAAAATAAGGTACCTGCAGAGTTGCACATTTATCAAAATGGAGGCCACGGTTTTGGAATGAATAATAAAACCACCAATGATAAATGGATGGAGCGTTGCAAAAATTGGTTGGAGACTAATGGGTGGTTAAAGAAATGATTTCCACACAAAGGCCTTTTAATTCTGTTGCAGAGCGTTTAGCTTTCTTTCAGAAGTTATTTCTTTAGATTTTTTTGTCAAGTCCTCACTTCTCTTTCAATAAGTCTTGCTTTTTTGAGTCGCTAAACTCCGCTGATCCGTTCTCCTTTTTTTTTAACGAACCTTCAGGGTTAGAATGGAAAGAAATAAATATGCAAATGTTGCGCCCCTGCCAATAAAAGAAATAAGCTAAGAAAAAAAATGAAAAGCATCTTTGCGCTTTATTTTCTTAGCGTCTTTGGGTGAAAGAAAAATTTGCCGGATCAGGCACGAATAACAGCTTACAACAAAACATTCCTTTTAGTCTTTTCAAAAAAAAGATGACTTGCATGAAATTTTGAAACAATTTTAGACGCGGCAATACGTTAATAGGTGGTTATACATTATTTACTCTTGAAAATTATTTAATTATCTCCTGATTTAATACAAACGCTACGTTATGAAAATGAAAATATACTTGTCTCTATGTGTTGTAGTTTTAATATTGGCAGTTTATGCCTGCAAAAAGAAGACATCAGCGCAGCCAGGACCGGTAACCAAGCCTGTGGACTTTACTGCGACAAGTTATCAGACGTTAGGAGCATATGATTCTTCAGGAACACCCAACTATTTATTGCCGCCTGACGGCATTTCCCCTGATATGAAATCTTACATTAACAGCATGCTCATAGAAAAAACCGATTTAAGAACTACACATCCGGAGTTGCTTACAAACCCTGCAATTGCTGATATTGTCATCACTGCGCCTTCTGATGTATTTATCACCTTTGTTGCTGAATTGACAAACTCCAAAAATGCTCTTGCCTTTTATACTTACCCGACCAATAATCCTCCCGCAAGTGCGAAAGATATTGCCGCAATCACCTATACTTTTCCGAGTATTGGAATAGGCACAAAATTGCAACCGGGAGATAAGGTAAAAATCGGAAGGTTTCAACCAGGAACTTCTATTGGTTTTGTTTTAATGAAAGACGCCTGGGATCCTAATACAAAAACCCTCGACAATAGCGCAGTTCATTTTTGCTCAAATGATGTTTTAAATCCTGAAGTGGCCTCTAATCTTAAAAAGCATGCAGTTCTAATTAACTACGCTCCTGAAAATAAAGTATTGGTCGGTTTCGAAAATACAAATAGAACAGTTGAAACATGTGATCATGATTTTAATGACGTCGTGATTTATGTAACTGTTACTCCGTAAGGTCAAGACAGAGTGAATTAGTGTTTGTCTTTTTTTCTTTTTAAAACTTTTTGAAGTGTATCTACTGCATCAAGTATAGCTTCTTCAAAAGTATCGGCCTTCTTCTTTACGAAATCGTCGTATCCCGGCACTACTAATCTTATTTCGCAAGCTTTATTATTTTTTATTTTGATATCGTGTGCAACAAGGGTAACCTCGGCGCTTAATATATCATCATTAACCTGTGAAAGCTTGCTTACTTTTTCTTCAACAAATTCTTTAAGCTGATTGCTTGCTTTAAAATGCAACGATTGTAAGTTGATCTTCATGACTTATTTTTTTGGGCGGTTAAATTTAGAAAATTTAAGAAGTTATCAGCGACAATATTATTGTTTATAAAACTTGTAATTTCTCTTTTTATAGATTTTCTTATAAATTTTTAGAATCAATTTCTTTTAAGACCTTCTGCAGAGTTGTATTAACGGGGGATTAGTAAGGCTATCGTAGACTAAGCTCGGGTTCCTAACGTCCATTTAGGTATGTATAAATGCGAATGGGAGGTACACGAATTTTTCGTCCGCCCTTCATCACAATTGTCGAAGTAATTATGCAACGAACTTTATATTCCGCTAATTCCTGCTATGCGGCAAATCGCCGGTTTTAAGACTTACAGCAAGCTCTTCAGCTTTCTCTCTTGCCTTCTCGTCATTTTCTGCATGAAGTATTGCCCATATTGTATCGCCGGTATTTTCTTCCAGGAAAGTATCATTTGATGGGATCTCCTGTTCAGTAGGTGCGATAGATTTTACTTCGTACTTTAAAAATTCTACTCTATATTTTTTCATAGCTTTAAAATTATCTATTCAAACATAATTCGTACCAGAAAGTTTTTATTTATTTAACAGGTTCATAAAGCAAAGCCAGTTTTTGTTTATTATGATCTTCAATTTTCTTTAATACTTTTAGCGAAATCAACAGCCAGCAAACACCAACAATATATCCCACTGCTACGTCACTTGCATAATGAACACGGAGGTACACACGACTAAAACCTATGAGTTGTATCAATGTCACAAATAAAATAATCATCAACCATTTGAGCGGTTTATCTTCTATAGTTTTTGAAGTGATATAGATAAGCAGGCCATAAAAAGTAGAGCTCATAATCGCATGGCCGCTCGGGAAGCTTAAACCTCTGGCCTTTTGCAGCGGGCCAAATGGCCGCTTTCTTTTAAACAAATGCTTTAGCCAAAACATTAACCCAAGACTACTCAATGCAATAGAAACAATGCGGATTGAAAACCAGCTTCGTTTTCTCACAAAAAGAAAATTAAATATAAGGGTGAGATTAGCGGGTATCAAAAATTCATGTGTGGCCAACATGGTGACGAACGACATTATGCGGGTGTTTCGTTTATTCTCATGCGTTGCTATCAGGTCCAATATTTTTAAGTCGATTTTTTTGTATTTCCTCATGCCAGGCCGAATGAGGAAAATTAGTCCCGCGAGCATACCCGTAAATATATACATGCTTGCAAGCATTTCTGCCGATACAATTCCTGCGCCTTTCCAGAATTTTTTTTCTTTTTCTGTCATGAATTATTATATACAAAGAGTATGCGAGGTAGAAATTTTATATTGAGATATTTTATCTCCGAAGTAAAAATTCCTGTTGGATAGAATAATTTTTGTGGGTAAGAACATTAATATTAAACAGGAAAAAATGAGCAAAAGTGAGTTGTAAAAAACCTAGTTACTGCCAGTGTGATTATCTTAAATTTGTCATGCACAAACCATAATTTTTTAAGTGCATCTTATTGAACGGTATAAACCATTTCACCAATATTAAAAATCATGCATCATGAAAACACGACGCATATTTATTAAAGACTCTCTCATAACTGTGGCTGCAATTTCTGTTGCAGATAAGGGATTTCCTTCTATCTTATTGCCGAAAGCAAAAGAAAAATTAGGTGTAGCTCTTGTGGGCCTTGGATATTATAGCACGGATTTACTTGCCCCGGCTTTGCAGTTAACCAGTCACTGTTATCTTGCTGGCATTGTTACGGGCACTCCTGAAAAAGCAACCCGCTGGCAAAAGCAATACAATATTCCTGAAAAGAATATTTACGACTATGCAAGTTTTGATAAGATAGCTAACAACCCGGATATAGATGTGATCTATATTGTATTGCCGCCATCAATGCATGCAGAATATGTGATAAGAGCTGCAAACGCAGGTAAGCATGTTTGGTGCGAAAAGCCGATGGCTGTTACTACTGATGAATGCAAGTCAATGATCAATGCGTGTAAGAAAAATAAAGTAAAACTCAGCATTGGTTATCGCATGCATCACGAGCCCAACACACAGCAAATTATACAATTCAGGGAAGCTAAAAAGTATGGTGATATTAGTAAAGTAACCGTAGCTGCCGGTTATTTTGAAACACGAACAAACCACTGGAAACAAATAAAGAAAATGGGCGGCGGCTCCATGTATGACATGGGAGTATATCCTCTGAACGCCGCACGTTATGTAACAGGCGAAGAGCCTATAGCCGTAACCGCACAGGAAATTATTACACGTCCGCAGATTTATACTGAAGTAGATGAGGGCATGAAGTATAAACTTGAATTCCCCAGCGGTGCAGTAGCCAATTGTGAAACCAGTTTCGCTAAGGACATGAATGCATTGAGTGTTACCTGTACAAAGGGTTGGTATAAGCTGGAATCTTTTTCAGCATATAGTGGTGTGACGGGAACAACAAGTGACGGGCTGGAACTCAACGCCACAATACCTAATGAGCAGGCTAAACAAATGGATGATGACTCAATTGCTATAAAACAAAACAAGCCGGTATTGGCGCCCGGTGAAGAAGGATTAAAAGATATTAAAGTTGTACA
>Ga0068860_100007089_pt1 | contig 11212 bp, 6 predicted proteins | sample KBSSwiS32_FD_66597 | JGI IMG/M metagenome (GOLD analysis project Ga0068860, IMG submission 66597) | Switchgrass rhizosphere microbial communities from Kellogg Biological Station, Michigan, USA - KBS Switchgrass S3-2 | ecosystem: Host-associated > Plants > Roots > Rhizosphere > Soil ... | reverse complement strand
GGGGCAAACCACCCCCATCACACTTCCCCTGGATTCGGCCATTCAAATGAGCCTGCGCCAAAGTCACAGCCTTCATATAGATAAAGGCAGGATCGACGAGGCCAGGGCCAAATACCTCCAGGCCAGGGATAAAAGATTGCCCATGGCAACCATCAGCGCCTCTTATAGACGCCTCAGCGACAACGTCGACCCCTTTTCCGTCCAGCTGCCGGGGGGAGATACCAAGACCCTGAACCCGCAGGTGCTCAACCAGTATACCCCTACCCTGTCCATCTCACAGACCCTCTATGCAGGTGGTCAGATCAGGTACGCAGAAAGGTCCATGGCCCTGCTGGAAGAAGCCGCCCGGCTGGACTATGAACACAACAGGTCGGAGGTCATCTACAACGCCGTCAACACCTATTTCAACCTCTTCACATTACAGCAAACCCAGCTGCTGGTACAGGAGAATATCAACCAGGTTCGCCAGCATCTAACGGAGATCAGTAATTATGAAAAGAATGGGCTGGTCCTGAAGAACGATGTCCTCAAGATCGAGCTGCAGCTGTCCGATCTGGAACATACCCTGATAGAGACCAACAGCTCGCTGGATATCGCGGCATTCAATATGAATATCATGTTGGGCGCCCCCGCAGACACCCGCTACCTGCTGGAGGAAAAGGATGTCGACAGACAGGTGACATTAAAGAGTATGGATGAATACCTGGATGAAGCCATCACCAACCGGGCCGATCTCAGGTCCATCAATAAAAGAATGGGAGCAGCCATCCTGGGAGTAAAATCCGCAGCGGCAGGCTTCCTCCCCACCCTCACAGCCGGCAGCAATTATTATTATCACAATCCCAACCAGCGGGTATTCCCCATCGAAGACAGGTTCAAGACCACCTACGACATGGGACTCACCCTCAGCTGGAATATCCATTCCCTGTATACCAATTCACACCGCGTGGCCGAAAGCAAAGCCATCCTTTCCCAAACCCTTTCGTCAAAACAATTGCTGCAGGACGGGATAAAGATGGAAGTCAACTCGGGCTACCTCACCTACATACGATACAATGAAAGGATCCGCGTATCGCGGCAGGCAGTGGAACAGGCAGAAGAGAACTATCGCATCGTACACCATCGCTTCGAGAACAACACGGTCCTCATCAGCGACCTCACGGATGCCAGCACCCAATTGCTGCAGACAAAGACCCACCTGCTCATCGACAGGGCAGATGCAGGGCTCGCATATTACAGACTACTGAAAGCAGTAGGCACAGACAATTAAAATTCCTAACACTCAAAATTTATAAAAATGAAGATCAACAAAGCCAAACTGAAAAAATGGATCATGCCGTTCATCATCGGCAAACTCGCCCTCATTGGCATCGTCTGGGGCATCGACACCTGGATCTATTCCAGACATCATGAAGAGACGGACAACGCCCAGCTCGAAGGGAATATCAATCCCATCATCCCAAGGGTCTCCGGCTACATTTCCAATCTCAGGATAGAAGACAACCAATTGGTAAAGAAAGGAGATACGCTTTTTATCATCGATGACAGGGACTTCATCAATCGCGTACAGCTGGCCGAAGCCGCCTACAACAATGCGCTGGCGAGTCTGGAAGTGATCCGTTCCAACGTCTCCACCGCCAACGCCAATACAGATATCACCAATGCCAACGTAGCCACCTCCTATGCAGCCATCAAAAATGCACAGGTCAGACTCTGGAAGGCCGATCAGGATTTCACACGCTATGACAACCTGTTAAAAGCCAGCTCCGCCACCCGGCAGCAATACGATGCGGCCAAGGCGGAAAAGGATGCGGCAGAAGCACAGCTGACGGTCCTGCAAAAACAATGGGATGCCGCGGTGAAACAAACCCAGGCTTCAAAGACACAGACAGCATCTACAGAGAAGCAGATTGGCGTAGCCCTCTCAACCATACAGCAGCGCAAGGCCGACCTCGACCTCGCCAGACTGCAGCTGAGCTACACCGTAATCACAGCCCCCACGGCAGGTGTCGTATCGAAAAAGTCTATCCAGATCGGACAGTTCATCAACGCCGGGCAAATGCTCTTCAACATCGTGGCCGATGGCGACCTCTGGGTAGTGGCCAATTTCAAAGAGACACAGCTGTCCAGGATCAATATAGGGGATGAAGTGGAGGTAGAAGTGGATGCTTTCAAAGGCTCTCCCGTAAAAGGTAAAATAACCTCCTTCTCGAAGGCCACAGGCGCAAAGTTCGCCCTGCTGCCCCCGGACAATGCTACGGGAAATTTCGTGAAGGTCGTACAGCGGGTGCCGGTAAAGATCAATTTCTCACAGCATCCCGGTATCGTTCAAAAGTTCAGCGCCGGCATGAGCGTCAAGGTCGCCGTCACCGTAAAGTCCTAAAAATAAAAAACATTTAAAACGTATAACCATGGCAGTACAAGGCGCAAAAAAATGGATCATCACCGTGACAGTGATCCTTTGTTCGATGCTGGAGCTGATCGACACCTCCATCGTCAATGTCGTCACTAATGAAATAATGGCCAATCTCGGCGCCACCATGAGCGAAGTCAGCTGGGTCATCGCAGCCTATAGCATCGCCAACGTCATCGTCGTCCCCATGACGGGGTGGCTCTCGAGAACATTCGGCAGAAGGAACTATTACGTGATATCCGTAGCTATCTTCACCGTCGCCTCTTTTATGTGCGGACATGCACATAATATATGGGAGCTGGTAGCATGGCGCTTTGTACAGGGTATAGGCGGCGGCGCGCTGCTGGCCACTTCCCAGGCCATCCTCGTGGAAACTTTCCCCCCAGAAGAGATAGGGCTCGCCAATGCGATATTTGGCGCGGGCGTCGTCCTCGGACCTACCGCCGGTCCGGCCCTGGGCGGTTACATAGTGGATAATATGAGCTGGGAATGGATATTCTATGTCAACATACCGCTGGGCATCGCCGCAATCCCGCTGGCATTGCATTATATCTCTGGACAAAAAGAAAAACAGGATCCCAACAATAAAAAGCCTGTCGACTGGTGGGGCATCGCCCTGCTGGCCGTGGGAGTAGGCTCGCTGCAATTAGTACTGGAACAAGGCGACAGAGAAGATTGGTTTGAATCAACGATGATTATTACGGCATCCGTAGTGGCCGTGTTCGGGATCCTGTTATTTATCTGGAGAGAGCTGTCCTGTAAATATCCCATTGTCAACCTGCGTGTATTGAAAAGCCGTTCCCTGGCATCCGGGACCTTTCTCATGTTCATCATGGGTTATGGGCTGTACGCGTCCATCTTCGTCTATCCCATCTTCGTGCAATCATTCCTGGGACTCACTGCCACCCGGACGGGCCTCAGCCTGCTGCCCGGAGCAATGATCTCGGCCTTCTTTATGCCCCTGGTAGGAGTGGCGCTGAAAAAAGGCGTTTCGCCAAAGATCCTCATACCCACAGGCTTTATCCTATTTGCCATCTTTACCTATCAGTCCGGACTGGCCATGACATCCACTTCAGGCGAGCATGATTTCTTCTGGCCCCTGATCATCCGGGGTATCGCCCTCGGCTGTGTCTTCGCACCCCTGAGCACCATGTCCCTGGCCGGTCTCAAAGGAGACGACCTTTCACAAGGCTCGGGCCTCACCAATATGATGCGGCAGCTGGGAGGCTCTTTCAGCGTGGCCATATGCTCCGTACAGATCGAGCACGCCTATGCACACCACCGGACCACCCTGCTTTCGCACGTATCCGCATTCGATCAGCCCACACAGGAAAGGTTTCAACAGCTCAATGGCTTTTTCCAGCTCAAAGGCTATGCCCTCAACACAGCCCACGACGCCGCCCTGAAAGCCATCGACTCCTCCGTATACAAGCAGGCAATGATACTGAGCTATATGGACGTATTCATCTACCTCGGCATCTTTTTCATCGTCTGCGCCCCCATGGTCTTTGTGGCCAAAGGACTGAAAAAAGGAGAAGCTATTCATATGGGCGGACATTAATAACAATTTTAAAACAAAAAGATCATGGAAGTCTTAATAGCAGCACCCGTTATATTGATAGTCTTTTTCTTTCCCTTATTGACAGGATTTATGGCCCAAAGCATGGGAAGGAAGTTCTGGCCCTGGTTCCTGCTGGGTATACCATTACCCTTCATAGCCAACATTATCCTGCTCTGCCTGCCAATAAAAAAAAGGCATTTGGATACCATAAAAAACACCTACAGTGAAAATTAATATTTAGTAATTTTACCCGGCCAACCCTACCGGGTAAAATTTTTTACAGCGTGAACTATTCCCTTCTCATTCGTCGTCTGACCTATATCTCCCTCATCCTTACATCCTGCCGCCACCACCAGTTGCGGAAACCCAACGACTCCTTTCTGGACGACAAAAGAATGAACGAGACCTCCGGCATCGCCGCCTCCGTTACAAACCCCGGTCTTTACTATGCTCACAATGACAGCGGAGACTCCAGCCGATTCTTCGCCATCACGCCCAACGGTCACCTGCAGGCCATCTATTATTTCAATGGTGACCCTTCCCTCCCGCTGGGTGTAAAGGACTGCGAGGACATCGCCGTCGGACCGGGCACCGACAACAATGCCAGCTATGTATATATAGGTGACATCGGCGACAACAACGGCAAAAGAAAAGACATCGTTATCTACAGGATAAAAGAGCCTGCCCTGCACTTCCCCACGCCCTCCGTCCTGGTCGATCACCTGGACGCAACCCCTCTCGTACTGCATTACCCCGACGGTCCCCGCGACGCAGAGACGCTCATGGTAGACCCTATCGATAAATTGATTTACATTATATCCAAAAGAGAAGACTCTGTACACGTCTATAGTACCCCGCTAGGCTTCAAAGCCCACGACACGGTCACGCTTACAAAAAATACCGATCTTTATTTCTCCGGCACGAACAAATGGATCACCGCAGGCGATATCTCCCACAAGGGAGACCAGATCCTGGTAAAAAGCTACAGAAAAGTATACTACTGGCCACGCCCCTCTCAGGAGCCGGTCTGGAAGACACTCCAGCGCCCGCCTGCCATCCTTCCATATATCGTCGAGCCGCAGGGAGAAGCCATCGGATTCAACCTCGACGGCACAGGCTACTATACCACCAGCGAAGGAGAAAGACCCGAACTATATTATTATGAGCTGCCGAAGTAAGATATTTCATTATGAGAAATTTCAATGAGATTCCTCATTTAGTCAGATAAAATTCCTGCGTGACGGGCTCGGCGGATTGATACAAGGGCGCTCGCTTACGCCCCCATTGATAAGCAGTGACACCGCCTGGCAAACCCCCAACCCCATCAACACCCACATCGTACTCACAACTATTCGTCTCATGGCGTATCCGTTTTTTTCTCATTCCTGTCGATCACCTGCGTCCGTCCATCTTTTAGCTGCAGACGCACATGCATCACGGGCTGCCCCTGTAAGATCACCTGCGGAACAGCCCCGTCACGGGCTATCATAAATACTTTGGATAAAGAATGTAACACTACCCTGTCCCCTTTACGCAAATAGCTGCCATCGGCAATAAAATAATCCTCCACCTTGTCGGGACCCGCCTTGTCAGAGCTTCCGCTCTCCGGCCCACTACCCTCCGAATAACGCACGGCCATCATATACGCATCGGTCTCCCACCCTCCCAACACATTATTGCTGTTGCGATGCATCATCCGCCCATCCGCCAAAAGATTGAAATATACATCGGTCACCTTCCCATCCTGTCGGATCCGCACCCCGATCATATCCTTCCCTTCCAGCTTCTCTATCTGGGGCAGATTACTCCTACCCGCTCCGCCGCTCGCACCGGACGATCCGGTGAAAGCGTTCAACGGCTTATTATTTTCATCCAGCAAAATAATGGCATTGATAAATTTCTGCTGGCTGGACGGCTCAGGTGGCGAGATCGCATAATAAGGTATTCGGGTCTTTACATCGTGGTCCTTGTATCCAAGCCGCTCCTCCACCACCATCTTTTCCGGGAAGTCATGGGGATAGCCCATAGGCAGCGTCTCAGGGAAAAGAGGCCTCACCAACACGGCAGCATCCCCATTGGTGATCTCGAAGTCCGGCCCCTTTCGCTTCGCTTCCTGATCGAAATGCAGCAGCCACTCGAATTTACCGGCCTCATACCCCTTCACATCGTCGATCACGAGAATGACCTTGCCGATCCATAAAAAATGGCGGTAATTGCGGAGAAAATAATGAGCGGTTGGCCCTTCCGCATCGGCCAGCACATATTTGATATCTCCTCCATCCATCAGATGGTACAGGCCGCCGGGATTTTTCACCGCATGGTACTGATCCTGCGCATCCTGCGCCTTGCCGTTGAACAACATGACATTGTGCGCGTCGCTGCGGACAAAATAATTGCTGTATTCATCAGCGCCATAATAACAGTCCCCGCCATCGATCAACAGGTTCTTGCCTTTATGATACAGCACAAAAGAACCCGCATCGGCATGCGCATGATTCCAGGTAAAACCAGACTTGACACCCAACAGCGTGGCATTCGTATCCCACGACGTCCGCAGCGTAGCCCAGCCCATGTCTTTATAAAGAGCAGAGGGAGACAGATCGGGACCCTTCACCGGAGTACCCGGTGATGGGGAATATAGCAGTCCCATCGGATCATTCCTCCCAAACTCACCCCGGACGCCGCCGGCCTCGGCCTGCCGCAGATACCAGTAAAAGCTCTTTTTGGCAAACCCCAGCGCAACCATCAGTTTTACTGACTTCAGACCATTACCAAAAGGATTGGAATCGCCAAAGTTCAGTGACATCATCGCGCCGGTATTGGGGTAACAGTCATGTACAAACCAGTCCATCGTCTTTACCAGCACACTGTCATACGACATGGTCACGGGAGCAATAGCATGTGTCCACGCCAGGCGGAACAGGAGGTATTCGGAAAGCCCAAAATTGGCATACCCGACACTCTCATAAAATCCTCCATCCGCATCAAAGCTGGCTGGCTTATTGTCCAGCACGCTGCCTGAAAAAGCAAACCATTCCGCTGAGCTCCGCATCACCTCCTCCGCCCATTGACGGGCTTCAGGGATCTCATTCATCACCGCCAGCGAGGCAATACCGGCCTCATGCACTACGGCGCTCCACCAGTTATGCCCCATGGAATTCAGAGAATGTATCCGCTTGTCGGAAGATATCCAATCCCCTATAGATGGTTCGATACCCAGCCGGACGATCTTTTTCGAAATATCCTTACGTTCCTCAGCAGACAGCATATCATACAGACAATCATATCCCATCGCAGCATTGAAACATCCCTTGCCCGTTCCCAGCCCCGCATTCCATCGCGGTGTCCGGTCATCCATGCCATCCCATGCGGAACTATTTACCAGCTGCACCAGCAGGTCCTTTGCCCGCTGTGCATACTTTACGTCGCCGGTCATCCGATAGGCCAGGCAGAGCGTGCTCATATCTCCACCCTTTCCAGCCTTGACAGCATCATCCGCCTTACCCAGGATCAGCCGCCAGCTATTTTCTGCAGCCGTATCCGCATGCATCCTTTCCTTCAACCCCTGTATGGCAGCCGGTGTAAAAAAAAGATAAGGATGTGTGTTCCTTACCATCATAGGTAATATCGCACCGCTGTAAAAACTCGAGAAGTGGGCAGGACTGGCTTTCTCCACATTCACATGCGTAAGAAAGAACCCATACGTCTTATTTGTCTTGTCGATCCAGGGATATGCACCCGCCCATCCCGGACTGCTGATAAGCGTGGCCTCCCCTTTCTCATCCACTTCTTCCCGCCACTCACCCAACCCATAAACATCGGACCCGCTCCTTCCCCGCACACGAGCTACATACTCACCGGGCGCCACCCTGGCTGATCCCACTTGATCAGCCTGCATCTCGCGTATAGCCGCCTCCGATAGTACCCTCCGTCCCCGGTAAGTCCCTCCACCCGAGATCATTTCCAAAAAATGCGAATAATCCCGCAACGCAGTCCGCACACCTCCGCCAAGCATGGGATTATGCCCCTGCGTCGTATCCACAGGGGTGAAATGAGTAAAAGACATCCCCAGCGGACGGGCGATCTTCTCCTGGAACAAAGTCTCCCAGTCCTTACCGGCAGCCAGCTCCGCCATCCGTCCGGCCACCTGCATAGCCAGCCCTCCATAATGGAATATAGCCCCCGCCATCGTGTCGCCAGGAAGTATCGCAATATTGGATACAGATTCCTTCAATGACGAATAGTCATCCGGATGTCTGCCCACAGGCTGATAATCGGGATAGCCCGCGGTATGGGACAACAATTGCCGCAAAGTAGCTTCCCCCTTCCGGTCGGTCCATGAAGGAAGCCATTTCTTTACCTTGTCATCCCAGGACAGTCGGCCTTCATCCACTACGGCAGCAATAGTCGCAGCCGCCAGCCATTTACCCGCGGAGGCGACATACACGACAGTACCGGGACCATAGCTGCCAAAATATTTTTCATGGATCACACGACCCTCTTTCCCGATGATCAGCGAGGCGCCGGAATAATAGCCGCTGTCCACCCATCCATTTATCGTCCTGTCCAAAATAGAGAAGTCCTGCTGCAACGCCGCACCACGGACAGACAGCAGGAAAAAACAACTTATAGCAAGCAGTCCTTTATACATCGATCAATATTTCAGTAAATGTCACTTCCCATGATCCTGATTGGTAGCAATAAATCGAAGTCCCTCCACATGCTCTCCCACATAAAAATGAGCCAGATCCCCAGTCTGATACCATGCCGGCTTGCCCGGCATCCCATCCCAAATCACCCGCCCATTTATTGTAAGGTCCTCAAAAACTACATTTTTAATATTACGAACGCTATCATACCCCGCAATCACAGATAGATTCGTACGGCTCCCCTCATAGCTGATATTTTTAAAATAGACATCCTCGATTCCCCGGCCGGCAGCGGTATTGTATTTCCGGTTGTACATCACCCGCAGATTCACCAGCTGCCCCTCCCGGATGTCCCCCACACGAATATCTTCAAATCGTATGCGGCGCACGAGGTTGTCATCCCCCGCATTGATGCTCATACAACCCTGATAGTTGACCTGCGCCTCGGCCTGATCCAGGATGTCAAGACGGACAAACCGCATATCCTCCAGCGTATCATGCCCCTCGGGGTCACCATGCGTACCAATAAGGATAGGATGAGCCACATCAGCCCACAACACCGAATTTTGTACGGTGACGTCCCGCGTATTCCCATAGTAAGCCCACCGGTGCCCGTAAATGGCAATATTATCGTCGGAATTCCGCATGAAAAGACTGTCCATCGTCACATGCTGACTGCAAAATACATCAATACCGTCGTTGTTGCCCCCCGCGCTGATGGATTTGATATTCCGGATCCGCACATCCTCTGCATTCCCCATCAATACGGTATAGCCGGTCGGTATCACAATGATCCCGCTGATCTCTATATGTTTCGAGAACTCCACGGTCACGCCATCACCCCTGCCACGCCACTCTTTTTTCCAGCCATACTGATACAATACGCCCCGGCCGGTGATGCGGACATTGTCCGCATGACTGACTACAAATTGCCCCTGCACCACGGCGCCGCCGGCGATATAGACGGTTTTCCCACTGGGCACGATCACAGTCCCCACCGGATGAAACCCCGGACCATAATAGATCGTGTTGGTATCGCTGCGATCCGGATGAAAAGTCTCCACCGGCGAGGCAAAGAGCTGGAGATTGTGAAATATGTCCCCATTCACCTCCACGGATAAATTACAGGGCCCTGACAGCGAAAAGCTGATCGTCTGCCCCTTCACCACCGGCTTCACACCCGCAGAAAGAGGGCGGATGCGCACACTCCGGATCTCCCCACGGTTGTATGTCACGGATACATCCACCTTGCCGGAAAGATCAAAATAGGCCATGGACGATGCCTCCGGCACATGCCGCGCATTCTCCACCCTGTCTACCTTCACAAGATATACAGCCAGGTCCTTCCATTTCCCGCCCGGACTTTTCACACGCACAGTAAGATCCTTATTCATGGGAACCCCCTCGGGCGCAGGATAAACATCCTGCGCCCGGAGGGCCGCCACAGAAACAATAGCCATCAGAAGGCAAACCATCGGTTTTATCATAGTAATATCCTCAAATTGCTTCCACCTAATTTTCATCGGTTTATTGCCAGCCCGGATTCTGCGCCAGGTTGGGATTCAGCTGTATCTGATCCAAAGGTATTGGCAGCAGATAGTTCTTCTCGGCAAACTTGCGCTGGCTCGCCGGATCGGCAATGATGTCCCCATCTGCCGTCAGCGGTTTGTTCAAGGTCGGATACTTGGTCGCATACTGTGTTCCGGTATAACGAACACCCAGCACAGGCTGATCCAGCTCCGCTACAGCAATATACCAGCGTTTCAGATCATCCATACGGAAACCTTCCCCTTGCAGCTCCACATTCCTTTCCCTCCGTATCTCCGTACGCATATCCAGCCCGTTGGCGGCGACAAATGCATTGCTGAGCTTGGGCATGCCGTTGTCGGTATTCACCCGCATACGGACAAGGTTCAACGATATATCCAGATCGGCATCGCTGATACTTCCATTGCGCTCGAATACAGCTTCTGCATAGTTCAGATACACTTCTGCCAGCCGTATCGTGGGATAATCATATCCTTCCTGGCTATTGGGCACCTGACGCTCAGCAGCCCATTGCTGGTTGCCATAGCCGCTGATATTGTTGGCAAACGGATCGAATGTCCGCGAAATAGCCAGGTCTGGCGCACTCCAGTCCCAATTGATATGATAGTTGACGGCATTCTGCCAGAATCTGTAAAAAGGCATACACATAAAATAACGCATCCGGTTGTCCCTGTTGCGGAATTCAGATACCATGGAGTCACGGCTAAACCCTGTGGTCGTCTTGTCGATAGGCAATCCATCATTGCAGAGATACATATCCGCCATCTTACGGGTCACGCTCGCTCCCAGCGCCCCAAATGAGATCTGGTTGGGGATGGTCTTCAACAGATTGTTTGATTCATACCGGACAGAAAGAATATACTCGTTATTGGCCGACTTGGTGATATTGGCGGGGTTGGACTTTTCATTCTCCAGGATAAACAGGTACTTCAACGCGGAGTCGCCCAGCGCGGCAGGTTTGAACAGGCTGTACTGATTGGTATTGATCACGGCCAGGCTGTTTGAGATCGCCTTATCGAGCAACGCATTGTATCTCGTAGC
>Ga0068860_100007084_pt1 | contig 11215 bp, 8 predicted proteins | sample KBSSwiS32_FD_66597 | JGI IMG/M metagenome (GOLD analysis project Ga0068860, IMG submission 66597) | Switchgrass rhizosphere microbial communities from Kellogg Biological Station, Michigan, USA - KBS Switchgrass S3-2 | ecosystem: Host-associated > Plants > Roots > Rhizosphere > Soil ... | reverse complement strand
CTGGAATCGATTCCGCTGGGAGGAGTGAGGGGGGGCGGAGTGAAACCGCCCAGTGTATCGGTCGCCGCAATCTTGACACGCGACGCAAGCAGCAGCTAGTCTTCTGAAAGAATCTCCATCTTAATCGTCAAGTAGCGTACCTGTAAGAATTGGTGGGGCTCTCGCGCATGGCTGATGAATACCGATTTCTTGCCCACCTCCTTGGTCCCAAAGCGGAGAACGAGGAGTTTCTTGAGAGACTTGTAACTAAGATCGTCCGGGACTACTGTCACTGGCGGCGAAATTACTTTCCTCAAGACCCTATCCTGATTTCTTCAGTCCGGCGCCGCGAGCTTGAAGGAGAGTTCGATAAGATCGAACGACTGACGGATCGGCTGATCGCTGATCTCCGAAGGACTTTCCCTTTCTACAGCCCGCGCTACATAGCACATCAACAATCCGAGGTTTCTCTCACTTCAACCCTGGGCATGATCGCCGGCCTACTCTATAACCCTAATAATGTGACACCCGAATCGGGAGCCGTAACGGTTGATCTAGAAATAGAAGTGTGCTCCCAAGTTCTTGAGATGCTCGGATTCAAGGCTCCACCAGAGCCTCCGAGCGAGCCATCCGCCTCCGAGGCATACCACAAGAACTTGCAGAAACAATTCGGCTGGGCGCACCTGTCTTCAGGAGGTACAGCTGCAAATATTGAGTCGCTTTGGGTGGCTCGCTCTGTCCGCTTCTCGGCGGTAGGTTTGCTTGCTGGAGCCAAGGCGCTTCGAATCGATGTCGAAGCAAAGCTGCCAGCTGGCGAAAAGAAGAATTTTCGCACAATTTCTCCACGAGTAGCACTTGGCCTGAAAACCAACGAGATTGTCTTCCTCCACGGCCGCTTGATCGAGGAACTAATGCGAAAGGAGGGCTTGAGCCCCTACGACGCCCAGAAGAAACTCGACCTGGCAATATCAGAGTCTGGCGCTGGGTTGGCCGCTGGCCTTGGACAGAACTTCTCCAAGTTCCCGCCCGTACTGCTCGTTTCTGGCGCGGCGCACTATAGTTTCAAGAAAGCAGCGGATATATTGGGTATAGGAAGGGAGAACGTAGAAGCGGTCGACATGGATCAACATTTTCGCCTCGACCCTCGAGCGTTGGAATTGAGCCTTGAGAAAATCGAAAAACAAGGGCGAATTCCCTTTGCAGTAGTAGGTATCGTCGGAACTACCGAAGAGGGAGCAATCGACCCAATACAGGAAATCCTTCGCGTTCGTGAAGTAAGAGAGCGAAAGCGTGGCCAGAGTTTTTGGCTGCATATTGATGCAGCGTGGGGTGGTTTTCTTCGGTGCCTTTTTCGACTCCCTAACAGGCGGCGAGTCTTCGAGAAGCGTCTTGAGTCGATCGTCAAAATCGTTGCGGCAACTGAACAGCAGTATGACCCAGAAGTGTTTCCGAGGGATTTTTTCGAGAGAAATCAGGATCGTCACTTGGCTGATCGTTTTGATGTTCTGCAGAAGCGAAGTCACTTTCAAGAGGCACTCGAGCTATTGTCGCGATCTCGCTCGAGTCTTTCCCCAAGCCTGGAACTGCAGGATTTTCGATTGCGAACGCAAGATACTATAAACGTAGTCGGTGACTACGTTAGAAGCACACTTGATCTAAAGGTCGGCAACTACGAGCGCCAGATCGACCTCCGCTGGGGCCACTGGGATACTGGCAGCGCAATTCTGGCAATCGAAGAGGCCGATTCGGTGACGATCGACCCTCACAAGATGGGGTATGCTCCCTATCCGATCGGCTTGGTAGCGTTTGCCAATGATCGCGTTCGCCGTTTTATTGCTGAAGATGCGCCGTATATCACGACACAAGGACGCAACAGTCTTACTCACCGACCTCCTAGGCATATTTCCAAAACGGATGAGTTCGGACGCATTCGAACGGCAACGTTAGCATTCGCTCCATTCACTCTTGAGGGATCACGAGCGGGAGCTGCGGCCAGCGCTCTATACCTAGCATTTAAAGCTCTGCCACTATATCAAGAAGAGCATGGTGGAATAATTCGATCCTCTCTTTTGGCCGCGCGCGCACTGCACGAATGGCTGAAACACTGGTCATCAGCGATGAATACGAACGGTATCGATCTGGATTTCGAGTTTGTGCCACTGGTAGAGGACGCACCCGACAGTAATATCGTCGTGTTTGTGGTAAAAAAGAGAACATCATCCGCAATTTCCACCTGCAACGCAGTCACAGAGAGCGTGTATTCTCGTTTCTCAATCCGGGCCGAGCTTGGCGAGAAAGAATATAGCTATAGTCAGGCCTTCTTTCTGTCCAGTACTATTATGCGGAGCCCAGACTACTCCCACAGAACTCTGCACGAATTCTTCACGAAAGCTGGGTTTCGGAATTCTGAGACTGACTATGGAAGGGAAGGGCTGGTTGTGTTGCGTGCCACCGTTCAGAATCCTTACTTAACTCCATTTCGAACCGAAGAGGGGTTCGATTTCGTCCGGGAGTTCGTGATGGAACTCGACCACGCAGCTAAAGAAGTAGTCGCTGGACGCAACTTTGATCGCAGATCTTTGTGATTGTGTCCGGCGGACTTAGATGGGTCTTGGCAAGCAAAGCGGACCGTAGCGCAGCTGAGATTCGACGGCACCTCGGCTCTCCTTCGCCTTCATGGCCGCCGCGTTCGGCCTGATGCTCGGCGGCGCCTGGGTCTCCTCCTTCATCTTCCCCAAAATGGCTCCAGACGGCGACCCTGGTCACCCCCACCCGCTGGGCGGTCGACGGCTTCGACGCCATGACCTGGCGCGGCATGGGATTCTCCGGAGCGCTCGCGCTGATGGGCGTCCTGTTGCTCTCCGCCGTAGTCTTTGGGCCGATCGCCTGGAATCGATTCCGCTGGGAGGAGTGAGAGGCGGCCCGAAGGGTTACGACTCAGTAGAACGAAGCGTCCGGTGGTCGTATCCGGGAGCGAAACGGATCTGACCCTGGAGATCTCGCAGGCGCTTGGGCGGGACCGCGAGGTCGTCCGCCGGCAGGTCGGGGTATTCGTAGGTGCCTTCGCGAATTGCCTGCCAGTCCGCGTCGGAGAGGGAGTGCGTCTCGCCGCGCTCGAAAGAGCCGAAAATCCGATCGTAGGCCTCGTTATCCAGCCGCTCCTCGGTGAGTGATGAGTACTCCTCAACCGAAAGGAGGACCGCTACGGCGTGACCCGAACGCTCAAGGAGAACCGGCGTCTCTTGGGCTTCCGAGATCGCCGCCTCGAATCCTCGGTCATCATCCAGCTGAAAGGCCGTCATGGCTTGCCCTCCTCCCTCCAAACCCTAGCGCAGGCGAGAATCGACGGCAACTTGCGCCGGGCAGCGAAGCTGCGACCTCTCGAGAGATGCTGGCGCATTTGAAGTAGGCAATGGAAGTTCCTGGGCTCGCCAGGCTCCAGCCTGGCGTTTTTCGCAGCGCAGGCTGTCGGTCAATCGAACCCAAAGGCGCCAGGCTGGTGCCGTTCAGCGGCGGGCGGGAGAGGGAGGAAATCCAGCCACCACATTGGTTCCCGCTCTTGACCCAGTTGTTAGGTTTCTTCTTAAAAGTGGCTGTCCCTCCGTTTCCACAGAGCCTGCCACAAACAAACGAATATTTAAATGCGGCCGTCTCATGAGAGGAGTCAAATACGATTGCTGAAAAGGTCAACAACCCATGCGCGAATCCGCTCGCAACTGCCGATTCAACTGAATTTCCCCGCGCTATTAGATCGCCAGGATCTTGAGGGCTCCATTTGTCTGGATCAACGAGGCGAACATAGGGGAGCTGGCCTATGGTGCTAGTGAGGTCATCGATAGGCTCGACCGGCAACCACGTGGTGATCTTGTCCGCGCAGTTCGAAAGCTCGTTGAGGTCTTCAGCGGAAGGTGCTTTAGCCGAGACTGACACATTGATTGGGTATTTTTCTCTCCCAGTCCAGTCATCAAGAAATTTCCCATAGATTTCGGCTGCGTCTGCTCCAACAGCGACATCACGTGTTTCAACGGGCTTGCTCATGCAGCCAAGGCATAGAGGGATCACTGCAATAAGCGTTGACGAGCGAAGCATGTCCCCTCCGATGATCTTGAGGTGGGCCTGACCGTCTGGATGATATTCACCGTCGCTCCGAGGCCCCGGAGTGTCTATGACACTACTTGGGGCATCCTTTGCCGTCTGCGGCTTAGCTTCAAAGCTATTCGAGCTGGCAGCCCGCGTCAACTCGCGGTTCGTAACGGATAAAAGACCAGATGTCCACGGCCTTCAGCGGCCTGAAAGGCCGCTAGAAAGACCGACCTCGCCTCGATCTGTCAGAATCGGCGCGATCTTCGCAAGAAATCCGTATGGCTGACCTAGAAACCCCCGAGCCCCCCGCGGAAGCGATCTCCCAGCTGTTCGAGCAGTGGCGGGCGGGTGACGCGCGGGCGCTCGATGAGCTTCTGCCGCTCATCTACGCCGAGATGAAGCGCTTGGCGTCGCGGCAGATGCGGCGGGAGTCGCCGGGGCTGACGTTTCAGACCACCGAGCTGGTGCACGAGGTCTACCTGCGTCTGTTCGGCCGCCGGCCGCTGGAAATCCACGACCGCAACCATTTCTTCGCGATCGCCACTCAGACCATGCGGCGGGTTCTGGTGGACGGCGCGCGGCGCGCGCAGGCCGGGCGCCGGCCGCCGCGGGGTTTGCGCTCCGATCTGGAACCGGGCGAGCTCGATCGGGTCGCCGAACCGGGAGGGGGCGGAGAGGCGGCCGACGTGCTGGCGCTCGATGCGGCGCTCGAACGTTTGGCGACCCTCGACGCCCGGCAGGCGCGGATCGTCGAGTTGCGCTTCTTCGGCGGCATGACGCTCGACGAAACGGCCGCCCTGCTCGAAGTGTCCGAGGCGACCGTGACCCGCGATTGGCGCGCGGCGCGGGCGTGGCTCAAGACGGAGCTGGCCGAGACCGGCGCGAGGCTTGCCGGATGAGCGCGACGCTCCATGCGCGGGCCAAGGAGCGCTTCTCGGAGCTGGTCGAACGCACGCCCGAGGAGCGGCAGGAGACGCTCGAAGCGCTCTACCGCGAGGACCCGGAGCTTCATGCCGAGGTGGTGCGGTGGCTCGCTGCGGACGAGCAGACCACCCAGGCGGATTTTCTCGATCGGCCGCCGGCTTTTCTGCTCGGCCGGCCCTCGTCGGCCCCGACGTCGGGGTCCGAGATCCGCGGCGACCGGGGGTATCGGATCGTGCGCGAGATCGGCCGGGGCGGCATCGGGGTCGTCTACCTCGCCGAACGATCGGACGGCGAGTTCAAGCAGACCGTGGCGATCAAGGTCGTCCACCGGAGCGGCGAGGAGATCGAGCGGCGGTTCCGTGCCGAGCGGCAGATCCTCGCCGCGCTCGATCATCCGTACATCGCCCGGCTGCTCGATGGCGGAACGGCGAGCGACGGCTCGCCGTTTCTGGTCATGGAGTACGTGGAGGGGAAGCGGATCGACGAGGCGTGTGCCGAGCGCCGGCTCGACGCGCGCGCTCGGGTCGAGCTGATGCTCGACGTCTGCTCCGCGGTCGCCGCGGCGCATCAACGCCTGGTGATCCACCGGGACTTGAAGCCCGCGAACATTTTGGTCACCGCGGACGGCACGGTGAAACTGCTCGATTTCGGCATCGCCAAGCTGCTCGATCCGACCGACTCGGATTGGACGATCGCCGAAACGCGCCTGGGCAGCCAGCCGCTCACCCCGCGCTACGCGAGCCCGGAGCAGATGCGCGGCGAGCCGGTGAGCACGGCGACCGACGTCTACGCGCTCGGAGTGATTCTTTACGAGCTGCTCACCGGGCGCTCCCCCTACCGGGCCGACCCGCGCTCGGCGCGGGCCTGGGAGCAGGCGGTCTGCGAGGAGGAACCTCTCTCCCCCAGCACCTCCTCCGCGCGCACCGTGACGCTCCAGAGCGACGGGGCGGACCGCGCGGTTTCTGCGCCCGCGCCGCCCGATCTAGAAGTCGAGGTCGATCTCGCGGCGATCGTGCTCAAGGCGCTGCGCAAGACGCCCGCCGAGCGCTATCCGACGGTCGACGCGCTGGCGGACGACCTGCGCCGCTACCTTTCCGGTTGGCCGGTCTCGGCGCGGAAAGGCACAGCCCTTTATCGCACCGGCCGGTTCGTCCGCCGCCACCGGCTCTCTCTGCTGCTCGCGGCAGGGGTCGCGGCGCTCCTCGTCGGCTGGGCGTTCAGCCTGCGCGCGCAGCTTGCGGCCACCCGGATCGAACGGGACAAGGCGGCGCGGGTCGCCGGCTTCATGGTCGATCTGTTCAAGGTCGCCGATCCCGACCAGACGCGCGGCGAGACGGTCACCGCGCGCGACCTGCTCGCCCGCGGGGTCGAGAAACTTCACCAGGATCTTTCCGACCAACCCGCCGTGCGCGCCCAACTGCTCGATACCGTGGGCGCGGTGTACGAATCCCTGGGAAACTACGAGCCGGCGATCGCCAACCTGCGCCAGGCCGTGGCCCTCCGTCGCGGGCTTCAACCCGCGGAGCCTCTTGCGCTCGCCGAGAGCCTCGGCCATCTCGGCACCGCCTATCGCGATGCCGAGCGGCTGCCGGAAGCGGAGTCCGCATTGACCGAAGAGCTGGCGATCCTTCGCCACGAAGTGCCGGCGGACGATCTGCGCCAACTGGTCGCGCTCAACCGTTTCGCCACCTTACGCGGCGCGCAGAACCGGGACGACGAACGCGAGAAGCTCTTGGAGCAGATCCTCGCCGCGCACCTCAACCGGCTCAAGATTCCGGCGCTCCCTTGGGACCCGAAGGGGACTCCGCTCACCCCCGAGCACGAAGATCTCGCCATGGTGCTCCACAACCTCGGCGAGCGGGCCTATCGGCGCGGCGATCCGACGCTGGGGCTTGAGAGGCTGGAGGCGTCGCTCGCGATCAAGCTCGCGCGGTTCGGGCCACTGCACACCTCGGTCGCCACGACCTACCAGGTGATCGGCGCCTGCTGGAGCGCGCGCGGCAACCATCAGAAGGCGCTCGAAGCGGCGAGCCGCGCGCTGGAAATTCGCCGCCGCCGGTTGGGCGAAGATCACCCTCTCACCGGGTCGACCTACTCCAACGTGGGCAACCAACTCCAAGGGCTCGGCCGATTCGACGAGGCGATTCCAAACTACCAACGCTCGCGCGAGATCTACGCCAAGAGCTTCGGACCGAAGAGCCCGCAGGTGGCGCTCACACTGTCGAACCTGGCCCCCGCCTTTGCCCACGCCGGCCGACTCGAAGAAGGGCTGCGCACGGCGCGCGAGGCGCTCGCGATCCGCCTGGCGCTCTATCCCGCGACCGACGAGAACGTCGCCTATTCTCGCTCCGGCCTCGCGGACACCCTGGCGCTGGCCCACCAACCGAAAGAGGCTGCCGAGGAGCGGCGGAAGGCGATTGACATCTTTACTTCGGTCGATGGACCGGATCACCTGACGACCCTCGAAACGCGGGTCGATTACGGCGCCGACCTCCTTGCGCTCGACCGCATGGACGACGCGGAGAAGATCCTCCGCGCCGCGCTCCCCCCGCTCGAAAAGAACCCGGACGGCGTAATGCTCCTCGCCATCGGCCGCTTCGAGCTGGCGCGCGCGGTGGCGGCCAAGGACAAACTAGCGGCGCGCCGTCTCGCCGAACAGTCGCTCCGCACCTTGCGGACGAGCCCCGAGACGGCGCGCCTGCCCAAATCCCGTGTTGAAGCCCTTCTAGCCTCGCTACTGTAGGGGCGAGGTCCCCTCGCCCCTGGTCCCCCGCCCCGGATCGGCCGATGCCCTACTGCGTGCAGTTCTGGACCGCGCCGTTGTTGCAGAGGTCGAAAACCAGAGTGTGGCCGAGGTTCGAGGTCCGCAGGCGGCAGTTGATGCCGTTGTCGGTTTGGAGCAGGAAGTAGTTCTCGCCGGTCCACCAGTCCCACCAGAGGTTCAGGCCCCTATCGACCACCGCGCCGCCCGGATAGGTCGTCTGCAACCGCCCGGCACGCTGATACTCCGCGCCATACGGCCCGGCGCCCACCAGGTTGACGAACTTCACCGTCGCGACGCCGTGATTGATGATCGCCGGGTTCGCTGCGTCGGGGATCGACCAGGTGCAGGCGTACGGGCTCGCCGTCGGCCAATAGTTCACCGCTTGCGCGGGGCGCGCGGCGAGAGCGGCCCCGCCGACCAAAACGAGACCAAAAGAGAGGGCTTTAAGAGTTCCACGCATGATCCGATTCTCCTTGCCGAAGCCGGGACCAATCCCGGCCTCACTTGCGATCAGCGGAGGAACCGGAAAAACTCCGTCATCCAGGCCTTTGGCCTGGTCTAAGGCGACGCGGCCCTTCAGGCCGCAAAAATGAAAGCACCTCACGAGGAGGCCCCTCCCGATGCCGACCCCCCGCGCCCTACGTGCCTTCCTGATCACGGCCTTGATCCCGGTCGCCTTCCCGCTCGCCGGCTTCGCCGCCAAGGCGAAACCGGCGCCCAAACCGAAGAGCGTGGCGGTTCCAAAAGGGCCGCATTTCCGCTTGGACAAGATCACCTCGACGTTCGGCTACACCTGCGGCTTCCGCGTGGCGTCGCCCGACGAGCGGGGAACCGTGCGGCGGATGGTCGTGCTGTCGAGCGTACCCATGGATTGCGCGGCGGCGGATCAGGAATTCGATCCCGTGGCGGCGGTCGAGGCGGCGATCGAAGCCCAGAAGGGTGCCCATGTGACGCTCACCCTTCAGGCGGACGGCGAGCGCGCCGACGGCAACTGGCGGTCGATCGAGCCGAGCGACGCCTTCAGCTTCGGCGGCCAGGGAAAGCTCACGTTTACCCGCAACGACGATCAGCGGGTCGAGGGTCGCTACCAAACCGAGAAGCCCGAATCCTTCTTCGACAAGACCTACGAATTCGACCTGCCGTTCGCGGCCGACCTGCTCGCCGGCTCGCTTTCGGGCACCCCGTTGCCCAAGGGCGGCGGCGAGCCCGGGAAGGTCTACCAGGCCTACATGAAGGCGGTGGCGAAACAGGATGCGGCGGCGATCCAAAAGGTGGTCACGAAAGAGAAGGCGGACGAGATTGCCGAACAGGTGAAGGCCGACATCTGGAAAGAGTTGTTCAAGTTCACCCGCAGCCTCGAATTCCAAACCGCGACGATCACCGGCGGCCTGCTAAAGACCGGCCGCGCCGTGCTCGACATCGAAGGCAAAAGCTTCGACGGCGACAAGTTCCGCGGCCGGATCTTTTTGATTCAAGAGGGTGGCGTCTGGAAGGTTTCGGGGCGGGATACGCGGATTGTGTTGGATTAAATCACCCCGCGAGCCGCCAGCCCCGCGAGGTCGTCATCGCTCAGCCCCAACCGCCCTCCGAGGATTTCGCGGTTGTGGGCGCCGAGCGGGGGGCCGGCCCAGTCGGTGCGGCCCGGGGTGTCGTTGAGCTTCGGCAGGATCGCCGGGATTTTGAGCGGCCCACCAGGGGTGTCGACGGTTTCGAACAGGCCACGGGCGATGTATTGCGGGTCGGCGAACATGTCGGCGACGCTGTAGATCGACCCGGCGGGCACGTCGGCCGCGCGCATCGCGGCGATCACCTCTTCGGCGGTGTGTTCCCTCGTCCAGGCTGCGATCGCGTCGTCCACCTCCGGCTGATGGGTGACGCGGCCGGCGTTGGTTTGGAGGCGCGAGTCGAGCGCGAGGTCGTCGCGGCCGATCGCGTGCATCAGTCTTCGGTAGTTCGATTCGCCGTTCGCGCCGAGGATGACATGCCGGCCGTCGCTCGTCGGGTAGGCGTTGCTCGGTACGATGCCCGTGATGGTCGAGCCGGAGGGGGCGCGGATCAGGCCGAAGCGATCGAATTCCGGCACCACGGCTTCGAGGCAGTTGAACACCGACTCGGTGATCGCCACGTCCACGGTCTGACCGGTCGCCGGTTTCCGCCGCTCGCGGTCGAGCAGCGCGAGCGCGATCCCCAAGGCGGCGTGAAGCCCGGCGAGCGTGTCGCCGAGCGAGAGGTTCGGCCGCATCGGGACCTCGCCGGGCAAGCCGTTGACGTAACGCAGACCGCCCACCCCTTCGCAGACCGAGGCGTAGCCGGGATATTGCGAATACGGGCCGGTCTGGCCGTAGCCAGAGACCCGCGCGATCAATAGCTGCGGGTGGGTGCGGCGCAGCTCGTCGGGGCCGAGATGCCACTTTTCGAGCGTGCCGGGCTTGAAGTTCTCGATCAGGACGTCCACGTCGCCCACGAGCCGGCGGACCAGGTCGCGCCCCTCCTCATGGCGGAGGTCGATCGTCACGCATTTCTTGTTGCGGCCGAGCGAGTACCACCAGAGCGACGTCCCCTGATCGAGCACGCGCCAGGTGCGGATCGGGTCGCCCTCGCCCGGCGGCTCGATTTTGATCACTTCGGCACCGAAATAGGCGAGCACCGTGCCCGCGAACGGCCCGGCCATCAGCTGGCCCATTTCGAGCACGCGAATGCCGTCGAGCGGCCGGGGCGCGACAGGAGGAGGAGTCTGCGGGGTCGAGCCTTCGTCGGCGCTCACGACCGGCTCCCTGCCGCGCACCGGGCCGCGCGTTCGAGCAGCAGGTCGCGCTCCCGGCCGTTCTTCGCGAGCGACGCCGCGCGCTCGAATTCCGCCCGGGCCTCCGGCAGCCGGCCGAGCTTCGCGAGCAGGTCGCCGCGCACGCTCGGCAGCAGGTGGTAGTCGCGCAGGGAAGGCTCTGTGGTGAGCGGCTCGACCAGCGCGAGCCCGGCGGCCGGGCCGAACGCCATTCCGACCGCGACCGCCCGGTTCAGCTCGACGACGGGCGAAGGAACGAGCTCCCCGAGCGCATCGTAGAGGCTCGCGATCCGCGCCCAGTCGGTATCCGCCGCGGTTCGCGCCCGCGCGTGGCAGGCGGCGATGGCGGCCTGGAGCGCATACGGCCCGTCGGGGACCCCGAGCGCCCGGGCCCGCAGCTCCGCCCGGGTGAGCGCCGCGAAGCCGCGGCGGATGAGCAGCTGATCCCAGCGCGAGCGGTCCTGGTCGAGCAGCAGGATCGGCTCGCCCCCGGGACCGGTGCGCGACCGGGTGCGCGAGGCCTGGATCTCCATGAGCGCCACCAGGCCGTGGACCTCCGGCTCTCCGGGCGCCAGCTCGGCGAGGATACGGCCGAGCCGCAAGGCCTCTTCGCAGAGCTGCGGCCGCATCCAGTCGTCGCCCGCGGTGGCCGAATATCCCTCGTTGAAGATCAGGTAGATCAC
>Ga0068860_100007082_pt1 | contig 11218 bp, 13 predicted proteins | sample KBSSwiS32_FD_66597 | JGI IMG/M metagenome (GOLD analysis project Ga0068860, IMG submission 66597) | Switchgrass rhizosphere microbial communities from Kellogg Biological Station, Michigan, USA - KBS Switchgrass S3-2 | ecosystem: Host-associated > Plants > Roots > Rhizosphere > Soil ... | reverse complement strand
CGCTGCCGCCCCATCTGGCGCCGGGCCGAGTCACTCGATACTGGGGCGCCGCCGTCGAAATGGTGGCCGCAGGTCTTGGCCTAGAGATCGACGAGATGGTCGAGACGGTCGATCGGCTTGCCACGGAGGAACCGTTGAATCTCGCCATTGGCAGCATCGGTGTCGGCACAGTGGCGGCTTTGCGATTCGAGGTGAAGGGCTTCGTGAGCGGAAAACAGGTAGTCACGCTCGAACACGTGAGCCGATTTCATCCGTCTGTGGCTCCGCAGTGGCCACAGCCCCTTGTTCGCGATGGCTGCTATCGAATTCTCATTCAAGGCTGGCCCAACTACGAACTCAACCTGCACTCCATGGATTCCGATGGCAACTCCTACCTCGGGATGGAGGCGGCCACAGCGTTGTGGCTCGTGAACAACATCCGAGCGGTGTGTCGTGCGCAGCCGGGGATCATGTCGGCGTTCGACTTTGGGCTTGAGCGTCGTCCGGGTCTAGTGCGTTTCTGATCAGGCGGCCCTAGGGGTAACAGTCTGCTATAGCGGCCGAAGCGTCGACCGAACCGGTCGCGACTAGCTCCTCCGGACGGGGGAACGCTGAGAAGCTCGTCGAAGCTCGCCGGAGTGGGGGAGGGGGGACGTTCGACCGCCCGCAGTGCATTGGTCGAATTGTCGCCTAACCGGCCGGCTGGATCTCGTAGAACTGTCTGGCCCACTTGCGCAGAGCGCCGTAGGGGCGGGCATCTTGCTTCGCGAAGGCCGGAGTCTCGATGTAGATCTGGTATCGCCAGATCTCGAGGTCGTCCCAAAGCGTCTGGAGTGTCTCCTTCATAAGACGTTCCGAGAGCGCGGGCGGAGCGGCGACGGAATCGTCCCCGGATTCCCGCGGCCACCACACCGAATAGAACAGGTCCGACGTCTCGTCGTCGACCGGCGTGGTGAAGAAGATAAGCCGGTAGTTCTGCGCGCCCTCAAACTGACCCATCGACGCACCCGTACCGGGATTGATGGTTCGTAGGGTCAGCGCCATCGAACCGTCTTCCCGAGGCCATCCGGCCACTGTCCGGTACTCGTTGTTCACGACTTGCCAGTCCAAGAGCTGCGGGTCGACCGTGGCCGAATGCACGTACTTGAAATGGATGGAGTCCGGGCCGTTCTCGAGCGTGATCTGAGGATGCACGGGTTCGCGCTCATACTTCACGGAGAGCTCGGGATAAGCGCGGTAGTAGTCCGACGCGTCCCCGGGTGTCGCACCCTCTAGGGCAAAGACGTTGGGGAGTTGCCAGCGAGGCGGGCCGCCGGCCGGGTCGTGCCACATGAACACGCACTCGTGCTGTTCAATGACCGTCCAGGCGCGGATGGTCTTGGAGAGGTTGGGACGATCTTCGTACGGAATGTCGCGGTTCGTTCCGTCAGGGCCCCAGGACCACCCGTGGTACGGGCACGTGACACAGTCGCCAACGACTTTGCCTCCGTGGCCGAGATGGGCACCAAGGTGAGGGCAGTGGGCATCGAGAACGTGCAGGTCTGCTGCCTCCGTCCGATAGGCCACCAGGTCTTGGCCGAGGTACTTGAGCGGACTTGCGGTGCCCGAAACGAACTGCGCGCTCCATCCGATCATGAACCAACCGGTCGGTCGCCAGGTGAACGGAACTTTCATGACCCGCCTCCAGTGTTCTCGGCCGCACGGCTTGTGCGAAGGGTTGGCATGATGGGAGAGCGGTTCGTGGCACTGGGTAAGTCACCCTGCTGCTCGCTCCACAGTGAAGTCGACATTAGCGTCGGCGTCGAGCATAGTAACGGAGCTGCGAGTTGGTAAGGCTCGTACCGAAACCGCACCGACAAGAAGCATTCGGTCACCTACCATTTGCCGAGCCAGCCGGCGCAAGCCCCCTCGGCACAGCCCTCTCAGTCAAGGACTCCGCCTCGGCTGGCGCACCCCGACGTTGCTCCCAGCCGCCTTCCCCAAGGGTTTCGGAACGCGCGCTGATCGCTCTGCGCTACTTCCGTTTGGTCTCGCGCGCATTTCCTCAGCTAGTGCGGCCGGCTGGAGCATCTTTCTGACCTGGACTAACAACGTTTCGCGCATCGCCGCTTCGTCGATGGCGAGACGCCCGCCGTTGTGCGCGTAGAACCAAAGCCGCTCGATCATTCCAGTGAAGATGATGCCCTCGTGCTCCGGCACAACGTCGCGCGCACCCCGGAGGCGCGCGAGCTCACGCCCGATTACTCCGTAGTCCTGCAACATTGCTGGAAGCCCGAGGTCGCGCAACTCTGGGTCCGCCCACGTGGCTTGGAACCAGATCGGAATCACTGCGCCGTGAACGTCGAGGAACTCCAGCTCCGCATCGATAAGTCGGAGGATGTCATCGTCCCCCCACTTTGTCGGAATCGCTTTCGCCGTCCTCACTACCTGCTGCCAGGCCAGCTCGGCGACGTGACCGACCTCTATGAGGATGGCCCGACGAGAGGGGAAGTGATGGTAAAGGCCCGTTCGCGACAGGCCGGCTTCCGTGGCGATGTCATCGAGGCGTGTCCCGCCGTAGCCCATCCGTGCGAAAACCCCCGCGGCGGCCTCGACGATCCGCTGGCGTGTGATGGCGGCCTCGGGTGTTCTAGGAGGCGGAGTGATGCTGGCGTCGCGTCGGCCTGGAGAGTCCTTCCGCGCCGAGCCCGTCGGGCGCCCTCGCCGTTGCCGAGCTTTGGGCGTCATACGCCCACTGTAAAGGAGGGTCGAACCCCATGTTCTGATCGAAAGGGCACTGGCCGTGCGGCATCGGGATCTGGCGCGCCGGCAAACCGTCGCTGGCTAGCCCGAGGATCCATGCCGAGTCGAGCTGGTCGTGCGAACAGGTGCGAGTAACCATGCCTCGCACCACCTCGTCCGGGGGCGCACCGAGATGAGGTGAACACAACTGAACGCCTCAGCCGCTATCTCGTTCGGACCTGACCCATCAAGGTGGCGCTGCTATTTAAATACGCGACGTGATCCGGTGGCGCCCAGGTCATTGGCCTCGCCGGCTTGGGAATTACTCGAGCGTTCGCGTTGAAACACCAGATCAGACCGGCTCGGCCGTCACGCCGCGTATGTATTCCTCAATGGTTCCCCCGCATGTGAGTTTATCGTCGCCGCCCACCGAGAGTTCGCTGTAGCGCACGATGGGGTCCTCGATTGTGGGCCCGATTCGTCCGCACGGACATGGCTGATAACTGGCCGTCGCCTTATCGCCCGTGACGATCCCGCCCCAGCGCCCGTGCCACATGGGGTCGTAGAAGGCGACCCGGCCTGTGGCCCGGCCCGAGGCATCGATCGGAACGATGTGCTCTCCGCTCTCGTCGAGGATGAAGAGCTCGAGCGCCTTCGGCCAATGGTACACACCGTATTCGCAGCCCGGAGCGACCACGAACTGTTCGCTCATCGCGTACAGCTTCGGTCGCCGAACCGGACCGAGGAAGCGGTCCATCTGGTCCTGGTAGTCGGCGGGCAAAGTGAGCCCTTTCAGGCCACCGGCGATGCTCACAATAGTCTCCGGATGGAACGACCCGTCCGGGATCCCGGCGGCGCGGGCCTCCTCCATCAGTCGCCAGGCCATTGTCCATGGGCCGTTGATGATCTGCGGTTCGTTCCGATAGCTGAGGATGCGTTCCATCATCACGTGAAGGTCGCTTGCGACCCGTTTGCTGCGGGCTTGTACCTCCGCCTCATACGCTGCTATCTCGCTCGGTTTGGCCGTGCCGTCGGCCATTGCTCGCCGCATGCCCACCTGTCGAAGGGTATCGGCGACTCGCACTGGCTCGTCCGTCAGACTATGAATCGCGCCGGGACGTGCGAAGCACTTGCCGTAGGCGCGGTAAGAATAGCCGAGGCGCATGCGAACGTTGGCCGGCGCCATGATCGTGACCGGTCGGTCATTGCGTGGCTCGATTACGTACGGGTATGCAAAAAGATGCACCTGGAGCCGCAGGAGGACATCCAAGTCAACGTCATCCATCATCAGGAACGAGTTCTTGCCGCTTGTGCCGCTGCTAACGATGGCGTGGAACCCGGCTGCGTCGAGCCGGTCGATCCAATCATCGATGTCCCTGCATCCGGACACGTCGACACCCGAAACGCTGCCATTGACAACAGTGTCGAGCCAGACCGACATATTCTTCCAACGGTTCTGTGCGATGAACGACTCGGGATAGCTCTTGTACACCGAGTGAGCGAAGAGCAGCGGCACGAGGTCGTCGCGCGACTTGATCCGATCAATGCCACTTTCGCGAGCTCGTGCGTCGAGTGCCCGCACCGACGATCGTTGTTCCTCGAACCGTTCGTTCGCACAGGCGAGTCGGAGTTCCGCCATGCCGTCGTCGACACCAGCGTATGGATCGGGCGCGAACATGAGGCTCGTCAGCTCGTTGACTGCACTCATTGCGAGACTCGACCGGGCTCGATTTCGCAAAAATGTTTCGTCCATTTCCAAGGCGCCCCGTACGGTCGAGTTCGTTCGCGGTGATGCTCTCGAACGGTCAGCGACTCGTCGTCAGCGTCGCGTGGCCACGAGATCGAGTACCACGTGTCGGAGCAGCGGTCCTCGACCGGAGTGGTGGAGAACGTGCGCGGCTGGAGCGTGTCCGTCATTGGGCTCCTCTGCTGGCGAACGTGCACGAGTCAAATGCGTAACACGACCAACATTAACGTCGGCGAGTGCGTAGGCGCAACCCACGGGACCAGCGAACGGCGCAGGTTCCGGGCTCGAAAGATGAGTTCACGTATCGATCCCGCTGGGACCGCCCGGTTGGCTCGCATCCCGGCTGGGTCGGTTCCAATGCTGTCCTCATTGAAGATCACGATGTCAGCATGCGTTCCCTCGATCAACCGCCCTCGTTCTCTCAATCCGTAGAGGCGAGCTGGTATTTCGGTGGTGAGGTGTACGGCCTCCTCGGTCGAGAGAAGCTGCTGTTCGCGAACCGCTTGTGCAAACAGGAGTTGAAATAGTTGAAGAACATCGCCATGTCGCGATGCGCTCCGCTCCGCCGTCGGACGCGCCGATCACGGCCCGCTTGTCGCGCCAGACTTCCAGGCGCGCCTTCCAGTCCGCTGGGGTTGGAATTGGGGCGAGGTTCGAGAAGGAGGTAAGTGATATGTCCTCGCACACAATGTCGAGCAGCGCATCGAACGGCTCTTTGCCCTCTGCCGCAGCGACGTCGGCCACGACCCGTCATTCATAGCGCTTGTTGGCGGGTGACTGCGTCTCGACGATGAGCTTCGCCGCACAGTTTGCGAGCGCGGAAAGTTGGTGCGGTTTGCACGAAAGTTCCAGTAGGCGCCTTCTCGTTGCCGGGTCCCGCAACGCGCCGAGCGTCTCCTCGGCAGGGAGCGACATGACCTTCATCAGCCCACTGCCCGGGACCCGCAAGAAGCTCTACCAGTTCACCGCCATCGATGACTGCACCCGGATCCGGGTGTTACGATCTACGACAAGAACCAGACCACCGCCATCCAGTTCCTGGACTACGTGCTCGAAAAGCTCCCGTTCCACGTCGAGGTCATCCAGTCGGACAACGGTGCCGAGTTCCAATTCGCGTTCCACTGGCACGTGCTCAATCGCGGCATCCAGCACGTCTACATCAAACCCCGCACCCCCCGCCTCAACGGCAAGGTAGAGCGCTCACACCGCATCGATGCCGAGGAGTTCTACCGGCTCCTAGACGGCGTCGTGATCGACGACACCAAGCTGTTTAACGACAAGCTCCAAGAATGGGAGGACTTCTACAACTTCCACCGCTGATCCGCGGCCCGCCGTCACCAGTGCGCTCGAACGATCAGACCGGCTGCATCGGGCGCAGTGCAGTGCTTAGGTGCGGGAGATCCAACCACCGTCGATGTTAAGAGTATGCCCTGTTACCCAGTCGCTGGCGGCCGACGTGAGGTAGATCAGGCCGCCGACGAGGTCTTCGGGTGGTGCGGTGGGGAATGGAACGGTGGCTTGAATCCAAGCGCGGTACTCGTCGGAGCCGGCGCGGTGCCCGGCATCGGTCAGGACCGACCCGGGGGCGATCGCATTGACGCGGATCCCGAACGGTGCGAGTTCGTGCGCCAGCGAGATCGTCATGCTCACCAGACCGAGCTTGCTCACTCCGTAGTGATGGCTCGGCATGAATGCTCCACCCGAGGACTGATTGACGATCTTGCCGTACCCCTTCTCCTTCAGGTACGGAAGCACGGCTCGCACGCACAGGAGCGGCCCCGTCAGGTTGACGGCGATCGTGCGATGCCACACGTCCAGTGGGATGGTCGTGAGGCCACCGAGTGGTGTCACCTCGGCCATGAGGGCGGCGTTGTTCACGAGAATATCGATGCCCCCGAAACGCTCGGCGACGGTCTTGGCCATGGCGTGTGTGCTGTCCTCCTGAGAGACGTCGACTGGCACAGCAATTGCTTCAAACCCGTCGGCAGCGAGTGCGTCGGCAGCGGTAGTGGCCGCGGCGATGTTCACGTCGGCTAAGGCAACTTTGGCGCCCGCTTCCGCCAACCCCCGCGAGTAGGCCACACCGATCCCGCCACCGGCTCCCGTGACGATCGCAATCTTCCCAAGCAGCGATTTGTCGCTCACGACACCTTCCCCTTCCGAACAGCGTGATCCCCGGGTGGATGTGCTGATGCTGAGAACAAGTCTCTCACAGATCAGCCGTCAGTCGTCCCCCGGTCGGAGTCAGATGCGCCTGCATCAGCGGTTTCCGGATGCGCGTGAACGCAGATGGGTGCCTTGTAATATCGGCGCGCGAGGCCCGGGTATCGAGGCAGTGTTTCCTCTAGCCCGTTCTGTTGTCACCCCGAGGGACCATGCGGCGTTTGTTGGTTCGGGCGCCGGTGATGCAGAACGCTTCGTCCGGCACCGCACACGCGACCGCGTGGCGATGTCCCGCGGTTGCAGGCGCGTCGTGGGCAACGCGTTCTGCATAGGGCTCGAGCCTCGGTCGTTGGCCCTATACCGCGCATGCGAAAGGGGTATCGTAGCTCCGTCCAACCGCGCCTGACACCGAGTCGCTCGGCGTAGCGCGTTTCCACTTCGGGGAATTGGCCAAATACACGTGGCGGTTCATTGGTAAAGCTCATTATCGGATCCGCAGCCGAGCCTTGGCGTGTGGCGCTAGGCGGTGAGGCCGCCGTCGATGTAGAGCACTTGTCCGGTGATGCTCGGGGTGAGGTCGGAGCAGGGGAGGCGATGGCGTCGGCTACTTCGTCGTCGTTGGTGTGGCGACGTAGCGGGTGACCCGCGCGAACGCGGGCCATGATGTCCTCGACGGTGATGCCTTGCTCGGCGGCCATCTTCCCGATGTTCTCTTCGAGCATGGCGCCCGATTTCCATCCCGGGGAGATGTTGTTGACACGAATGCCGTCGGGGCCGGGTTATCGTGCCAGGTAGTGGGTGACGCCGGCGAGTGCGGCCTTGGTCGCTCCGTACAGGATTTGCGGAATCCCCTCGGTGGTGTGGATCGCAGCGATGGATCCGATGATGACGATCGACCCACCGCCGCTTTCGCGCAGCAGCGGCACCGCTGCTTTCGTGACCTGCAGTGTGCCCTTCACGTTCACGCGCGGGACCACACGTTTGTGCACCGTCGCCAGGGCACGGACGGCTCCGCATGGTGCCGCAGTTCCGTACGTCGAGCGCGTCTCTCGACGACTAGGCGGCAAGGGTCAGGGTCGTTCGGTTGACATCGGCTTGGCCGAGCGTCCGAGAAGCTTGGCCAGCGTCCCACCTGCGACCGCCGCCGTAACCTCCGGGGTTGCGTCCTCGAATATTGCTTGCACCGTCTCCTGTGTGTGTGGCCAGGTGCCCTCCATATGGGGGTAGTCGGTCCCAAACAAGATTGCGTCGAGCCCGGTGATGTCGATCGTGCGGAGTGCGGCGCGATCCCGCTGGAAACTGGCGTGAACCTGACGCTTGACGTACTCGCTCGGGAGCATCGCGAGCTTTGGACGGGCGAAGATCTCGTGCTGATGGTATCCCTCGTCCATCCGTTCGCACAGCGATGCCAACCAGGACGCGCCACCTTCTATGAAGAGCACATGCATCGTGGGGTGGCGTTCGAGTACGCCGGAGGCCACGAGATGGGCGACCGCTCGCTGAGCGGGGTGGAACGTCTCGACATAGTTGATAACGGCCCCACCGGGCCCCCGAGCCACGATGGGATTGTTCCCAGTACCGACGTGGAAACAGAGTGGCGTGGCGAGCTCCTCGGCCGTGTGCCAGATCGGGTCAAATTCGGGCGAGTTGTAGTCAAGGCCGGGGGGCGGAGTGCACGGCAGTGCGAGTGCCTGGAACCCGGCCTCCTTGGCGCGGTGCATCTCGCGGACCGCCTCGTCGATGTCGAGCAGCCCGATCATCGCCCCCGCGATGAACCGATCAGACGCGCGCATGAAGGTGTCCAAGACCCAGTCGTTGTATATCTGCATTGACGGATACACAACCGATGCGTCGAAGACGTTCCACAACCACAGGGCCCGAGAAGGAAACAGGAGTTCTAGCCATACTCCCTGGTCATCCAGGTCCTTGATACGAGCCACCGGATCCCCGGACCCTGGAGGTGTGGTTCGCTCGATCATCGCCGGCGTCTCACGCCGCAGCAGCGTGTCACCGACGGAGATCAGCTCAAAACCATCGTCGGTCTTTTCGACCGAGAGCCCAGCGCTCTTGAGCTTGTCCGGAAGGTTCGCCGACCAAAGATCGTCGGGCTCCATCACATGTGAGTCGGCCGAATTGACCGTAATCGTTGCCATCACCGCTCCGTCCAGGGCTTGATGCGCCGGGCGCACTTCGATACTTCAACGCTACGGTCTTAGTCCGCCCGCGTCAACCGGCGTGTACAAGGGGGGCGAACCGCGCAAGTACACGGACATCGAGCCGGCCAGCGCCGCCACGAACCCCACCACCTCACCAGAACGGAACGTCCTGTAACCGTTCGCCCAGTTCCTTCCAGCGGTCCCTGACACGCCCACCTCCTGTGCCGCAGCGTCAATGCTCAACCCCCGTTCTCGCAACTCCATGAACCTTCGGCGTTTGGCCGACTGCGGACGACGCCCCGGCCCCTTCTTGACCCGACGAGACGATGACAACACGACGTCCAGCTTTGCGGAAGTGTTGCGACCATCAGGGGAAACCACCCCGGCAGGACCGCTCGGTTTTCGAGCGTCACCGACAGCGAGGGCCCTTCCTATCCTGGACGGAGTCACGCGAAGCGGCGAATGGGCGTGCGGGAGGTCCCTCAGGTGCGATGCCAGCAGGTGTAAGGCCGAAGCGCCATGTCACGCCCATTCGGAGCGAGCTGTACCGACGCCCCCGGAGACCCGCGCCTAGATCGGTGGCGAAAGCATGGCGTACTGAGCAGGTGCGAGCCCTTTTCAAGTACAGGGCGGGAGAAGCTCGGGCCTAATTAGTGGACATACGTGTACAAGTCTGTAATCATGATGTGATGAGCACGGCGACCTCCACCTGATGCGCCGTCCTCGCGAGGCGAATCTCCTCCAGGCGCAAGACCGAAAGGATGCCAGGTGACCGTTGATTACAGAATCGTCGACGTCGACACGCACTACTACGAGCCCGCGGACTGCTTTACCCGTTACATCGACCCGGCTTTTCGTGATCGGGCCATCAGTCCGACATTCCATGAGGACGGCAACGTCACGATCGAGTGGAACGGGACGGACCTGTCACTGTTTCCGCCCGGGAATCCCTACGCCGAGGCGCTCAAGCCAGGGGCCCTCCGGGAGGTCATGCGTGCCGTTAAGGCCGGGAAGACGTTTAGCGAAGCTGGCGCCTATGTACCGATGCAACCGGAATGGGTATCGAGGCCGCAACGGCTCCTGAAGATGGACGAACAGGGAGTTGAAGCGTCTGTGATGTTTCCCACGATAGGGATCCTGTTCGAGCACCATTTGCGAAATGACGTTGATGCGTTGTACGCCAACCTTCACGCGTTTAACCGATGGCTTGAGGAGGACTGGGGGTTTGCCTATCAGAAGCGAATCTTCGCGGCACCCCAGGTGTCGTTGCGAGATCCGGAGCGCGCCGTGAACGAGCTCGAGTGGATCCTTGAGCGAGGTGCACGCGTGGCATTTCTACGCCCCGGACATGCTCATGGACATTCCCCAGCTCATCCAATGTTCGACAAGTTCTGGGCGCGGGTTGAGGAGGCAGAACTGGTCATCGGACTCCATATCGCCGAGTCAGGCTATACAGAGTTCTACTCAACCGATTTCAGCGAGCAGCCGAACCCGACCCCGCATGAGAAGTCGGCGCTGCAGTGGGCCATGTTCTACGGCGACCGCCCGATTATGGACACCTTCGCCGCCATGATCCTCCACAACTTGTTCGGACGGTTTCCTCGTCTCCGCATGCTGAGCGTCGAAAATGGGTCCCTCTGGGTGCCCTACCTCCTCGCGGTAATGGACAAGATGAAAGGAATGGGCCGCTCGGGCCCATGGCTCGGCGGGCCAGTAGCCGGGAGACCAAGCGACATCTTCCGTGCCCACGTCACGGTGTCACCGTTTCACGAGGAATCGATCAACGACCTTCTCGCCGTTCTCGGACCCGATAGCGTCGCGATCGGGTCCGACTTCCCCCACCCCGAGGGGATCAACGCTCCCCTCGAATACGCGGAAACCCTCGGCGAGCTAGGCCCAGACACGGTAAGGAAAATCATGCGCACCAACGCCGCGGAACTCATCGGGCTGACACCGTAGCCATCAGCTGTCACCAACGCGGAGGTTTTCGCTGGCGCCAGACACCCCCGGTTGCGGGAGTGCCGTGATGCTGTGCGTCACTCGCTACGGCGATGTCGTAGGCCGAGAAGGTCCGGGTCGCCATTTCTTCGTCGGAATGCTCGCGCCACGCTAGGGGTGGGAATTCCGAGGCTGGGGATGACCGGGTCGTTCTTCCCGGAGCTGCTTGAACCGCGCCGGCGGATCGATAAGGCAATGTGGGCGGTGATCAGGACCCCCTACATCGCCGGCGCCTCCACGAGAAAGGTCCACGACCTGGTCAAAAAAAGATGTGGCGACGCGTTGCGCCGACCGCAGGAAACGACCCCGTTTAAAAAGGGTCATGGTTTCCTAGACAACGATACCGCGGCACTTCGGTCTGTTCGTAGGTGAAATCGAGCCCCATCGGTTCCACATGACGACGTGCGTCTTTAGTCGGTCAGACGCTCACCGGAAGTCCGCCGTCGACGCGCAC
>Ga0068860_100007077_pt1 | contig 11229 bp, 8 predicted proteins | sample KBSSwiS32_FD_66597 | JGI IMG/M metagenome (GOLD analysis project Ga0068860, IMG submission 66597) | Switchgrass rhizosphere microbial communities from Kellogg Biological Station, Michigan, USA - KBS Switchgrass S3-2 | ecosystem: Host-associated > Plants > Roots > Rhizosphere > Soil ... | reverse complement strand
GTCATGCAGCAATGATAAAAATAATTATGATGCTTCCGGCACTTTTGAAACTACCGAAACAATTGTAGCCGCTGAAGCAAATGGGATAATAAAACAATTGGATATTGAAGAAGGCCAGATCCTGGAAGCCGGTCAGCGCATTGGTTACATTGATAGCGTGCAGCTCTGGTTAAGAAAAAAACAATTAGAAGCCCAGATTAAATCGGTGCGCAGCAAATCGCCTGATATTGTCGCCCAAACAAGTTCATTCAGTAAACAGAAGGCCGTGATACAAAGTCAGCTCAAGACTCAACTGCATGAAAAACAGCGCATAGAAAATTTAGTAAAAGCAGATGCTGCTACGCCAAAACAATTAGATGATATCAGCGGCCAGGTAGACGCACTTCAAAAGCAACTTGAAGTAATTCATAGCCAGGAAATTTCACAAACGTCACAATTAACAACACAAAGCAAGGGTTTAAGCGGTGATGTAATTCCCCTGAAAGTACAGATAGAAGAGGTGAACGATCAGCTTTCGAAAAGTATTATTATCAACAGGGTTAATGGAACGGTACTGGCCAAATATGCTGAAGCAAATGAAATGGCATCCCTTGGGAAACCGCTTTATAAAATTGCTGATTTGTCAACCCTTATTCTAAGGGCATATATTTCCGGTAACCAATTATCCTTAATTAAAATTAACCAGCCGGTAAAAGTGATGGTAGACGATGGAAATAAAAAGTATAAAGAATTTGCAGGAGTCATTGAATGGATAAGTAACAAAGCCGAATTCACCCCAAAAACCATTCAAACAAAAGATGAACGTGCTAACCTGGTTTATGCTGTAAAAATCAGGGTAAAAAATGATGGTTACCTCAAGATAGGGATGTATGCAGATGTAAAACTATAAATCATGGACGCCGTAATACTCAATAACATTTCAAAAGTTTATGGAAAAGAAAAAAGAATCGCAGTAGATAATATTTCTTTTTCAGTAAATAAAGGCGAAGTGTTTGGAATTATCGGCCCTGATGGCGCGGGGAAAACAAGTATATTCAGGATGCTTACCACCTTACTGCTCCCCGATGGCGGAACTGCTGTGGTAAATGGTTTCGATATTGTGAAAGATTATAAAAAGATCCGCAATACTGTAGGATATATGCCAGGGAAATTTTCGCTGTACCAGGATCTAAGTGTTGAAGAAAACCTGAATTTTTTTGCTACCGTATTTGGCACAACCATAGCCGAAAATTATGACCTTATAAAAGATATTTACGTACAAATTGAACCATTTAAAAAACGCAGGGCCGGAAAATTATCGGGCGGCATGAAACAAAAACTTGCCCTCTGCTGCGCTTTAATCCATAAGCCGGATGTATTGTTTTTAGATGAGCCGACTACAGGGGTTGATCCTGTGTCAAGAAAAGAATTTTGGGAAATGCTGAAACGATTGAAACAGCAGCATATTACGATTGTCGTTTCCACCCCTTATATGGATGAAGCCACTTTATGCGACAAAATTGCGTTAATGCAAAGTGGAAAAATTTTATCCATTGACACCCCTGAACATATTGTTCAGCTATATCCCGGAAATTTATACAGGATTAAATCAGATAAAATATATGAACTCCTTAAAGACCTCCATAAATATCAATACACACTTGGCTGTTACACATTTGGTGAATACCTGCATTTGTCATTAACAAAGGACGACGAGGAAACAAAAAAGGAATTATTGCAATATCTTCAAAATAACGGTCACACGAATGTAGAGATCTACCCGGTAACTCCAACTATCGAAGATTGCTTTATAAAATTATTGACAAATTAGTATGAAAGAAGCTGTTATAAAAACTGAAAAACTTACAAAGCGCTTTGGTGACTTTATTGCAGCCAATGAAATCACTCTTGAAATTGATAAGGGTGAAATATTTGGCTTTCTTGGGGCTAACGGAGCAGGCAAAACCACCGCGATGCGTATGCTTTGTGGATTGTCAATTCCAACTTCCGGCACAGCTATTATTGCCGGGTTTGACGTTTATAAGCAAACTGAAAAGATTAAAAAAAATATTGGCTATATGAGCCAGAAGTTTTCACTGTACGAGGACCTGACTGTTGCAGAAAATATACATTTCTTTGGCGGTATTTACGGGCTTAGTGATAAAATGATCAAATCTAAAAGTGAGCAATTGATCAGCCAGTTACACCTTAAAAGCGAAGCGGATAAATTAGTGGGCTCTTTGCCTTTAGGCTGGAAACAAAAGTTATCTTTTTCTGTGGCAGTAATACATGAGCCCAAAATTGTTTTCCTTGATGAACCAACCGGCGGCGTTGATCCTGTTACACGCCGCCAGTTTTGGAATTTAATTTATGAAACCGCTGAGAAAGGGGTCACCATATTTGTAACCACGCATTATATGGATGAGGCCGAATACTGTAACCGCATTTCCATTATGGTTGACGGCCGCGTTACGGCATTGGATAGTCCATCCAATTTGAAAAAGCAATACTCCGTTGATTCAATGAGCAAAGTTTTTTTTGAAATAGCAAGAGGGGCTCAGCGAAGTGAATAATAAAAGAATTGAGGTAATAAAGAATGAAACAGTTTATAATATTTGTAAGAAAGGAATTTGCTCACGTATTGCGCGACAGGAAAACATTATTGATCCTTTTTGGATTGCCTGTTGTTCAGATTATGATATTTGGCTTTGCACTTACCAACGAAGTAAAGAATTCGAAAATAATAATCGTGGATTATGCAAAAGATATTGCATCGCAGGAACTCACCGCCAAAATAGAAGCGAGCAGGTATTTTGAAATTGAAAGATCTGTAATGGGCCCCGAAAAAATGGACAAGGCTTTTAAAGAAGGTAAGATTAAAATAGCGGTGGTGTTTCCCGAAAATTTCAATCATGACCTCCTGCAGCAGAATAAAGGAACGATTCAAATAATTGCCGATGCTTCAGATCCAAATATTGCCAATACCCTGAACACTTATCTTTCATCTATAATAACAGATTATCAAACGGAATTTAACAGTCCCCGCGTGATGCCTTACAGGATTACACCTGAAACAAGAATGCTATACAACCCCCAGTTAAAGGGCGTCCACAACTTTGTTCCGGGGGTTATGGCATTGGTGCTCATGTTAGTTTGTGTTATGATGACGGCTATTTCTATTGTAAAAGAGAAGGAAACGGGCACTATGGAAATTTTGTTAGTCTCTCCCTTTAAGCCCATATTAGTTATTGTATCAAAAGCGGTCCCCTACCTGATTCTTTCTTTAGTAAATGTTACTTCCATATTGTTATTAAGCGTATTTGTGCTGGATCTTCCAATCAATGGAAGTGTATTTTTATTATTTGCAGAAAGCACATTATTCATTATTACCTGCCTGTCTTTAGGACTGCTGATTTCCATAAAAACGCAATCCCAGCAAATTGCTATGCTGATTTCACTAATGGGAATGCTGCTGCCTACCCTTCTTTTCAGCGGCTTTATGTTTCCAATTGAAAATATGCCCTGGCCATTGCAGTGGATTTCAAATGTTATTCCTGCAAAATGGTTTTACATTATCGTAAAATCAATTATGATAAAGGGCCTGGGTTTTTCGGCCATTTGGAAAGAGACAGCCATCTTATCCGGATTAACCATTTTCCTGGTTGCTGTGAGCATCAAAAATTTTAAAATCCGTTTAGCATGAGAACCATAAAATTTTTACTGCAAAAAGAATTCCGGCAAATATTCAGAAACAAAGCCATTGTGATTATTATACTGGCGGTTCCAATAGTTCAGTTATTAATATTACCATTGGCAGCTAATTATGAAGTGAAGAATATTAATTTGTCTGTGGTAGATAATGACCATTCAGATTATTCCCAAAAACTGGTTTCAAAAATTACCTCATCAGGGTATTTCAGGCTAACAGGCTTCAACACATCTTTTAAAGATGCTTTTAAATTAATTGAATCAGATAAAGCGGATTTAATATTGGAAATTCCGCATGGTTTTGAACAGGATTTAATCAAAGAAAAAGAGCAGAAATTATTTGTTGCAGTAAATGCAATTAATGGAACAAAGGCAAATTTAGGGGGCGCATATTTAAACACGATCACCCGCAATTTTAATGATGATATCCGGGTACAATTAATGGAGCCCGGAAAATTTAACACCTCCGCGGCAATCGAAATTACTTCGTCCAATTGGTTCAATCCATTAATGAATTACCGCATTTTTATGGTGCCCGGGATCCTGGCAATATTAGTGACAATGATAGGTGGCTACCTTTCTGCATTAAACATCGTGAAAGAAAAAGAAATAGGCACTATTGAACAAATAAATGTGACGCCAATAAAAAAGTACCATTTTATTTTAGGCAAGCTCATTCCGTTCTGGATATTGGGATTAATTGTCTTTTCGCTTGGGCTGGTGGTTTCGTGGCTGGTATATGGAATTATCCCTTTGGGAAGCATTCTGTTATTGTTTGGTTTTGTAGCTGTTTACCTTTTAGCCGTTTTGGGATTAGGCTTGCTGATTTCAACATTCTGCGATACCCAGCAACAGGCGATGTTCATAGCCTTTTTCTTTTTAATGATTTTTATTTTAATGGGTGGGTTATTCACTCCGATTGATAGTATGCCGGATTGGGCAAAAGTGATTACAAAATTAAATCCTGTAAGTTATATGATAGATGTGATGCGAATGATAATATTAAAAGGGAGTGGGCTTAAAGATGTTCAATATCATCTTTACACTATCATGTTATTTGCAATTGTGTTGAATAGCTGGGCGGTCTGGAATTATAAAAAAACATCATAAGGCATCGGCAGGATGATTCGATCTTCAATAAAAACATAATATTTCGCGGAGCCGTTCACTTAATTTTTGTTTTGCCTCTTGTTTTAGGTAAATTACATGTATGGTTCTTAAAATGAAGTTTCATCCAAGGAAATTAATTTTATGAAGCGATTAATATCTCTGTTTATAGCCGTTTTATTGCCTGGATTGCTTGTCGCTCAAAGAGTTGTTTCCATAAAAGTCAACGGCGGCATTAATCCGGCATCTGCTGAATATATTCATAAAGGCATCGAAAAAGCGGAAAAGGAAAAAGCGGAGTGTCTTCTCATACATCTCAATACGCCGGGGGGCTTATTAGCATCGACAAGAGTCATCGTAAGTGATATGTTGAAATCAACAGTACCGGTAATTGTTTATGTTTCTCCGGCAGGAGCACATGCCGGTTCTGCCGGTGTCTTTATTACACTGGCCGCTAATATTGCAGCAATGGCACCGGGGACAAATATCGGTGCAGCTCATCCGGTATCGTTGCAGGGAACCCCCGATACCATTATGAATGCAAAAGGGACTAATGATGCTGCTGCTTTTATCAGAACCATTGCCGAAAAAAGAAAGCGAAATGTTGAATGGGCAGAAGATGCCGTTCGCAACAGTGTTTCAATCACTGACGAAGAGGCGATTGAAAAAAATGTGATTGATTATATTGCAAATGATGACCGCGAACTACTTGTTCAAATTGATGGAAAAAAGATTGAGGTAAACGGTGGTTTTAAAGTACTTCAAACCAAAAACGCCCAAATTGACTCACAGGAAATGGGATTTTTTCAAAAAATACTTGACAGGTTAAGTGATCCGAATATTGCTTATTTATTGATGATGATCGGGTTCTATGGAATTTTATTTGAGCTCTTTAATCCTGGTGCCATATTTCCGGGTATCGTAGGTGTTATCTCACTCATTTTTGCCTTTTATTCCATGAGCAGTATGCCTGTTAATTATGCCGGATTATCTTTAATAATTTTTGGTATTATTCTCTTTTTACTTGAAATAAAAATAATCAGCCACGGGCTCCTGACTATTGGTGGCATTGTTTCCATATTATTAGGCTCCTTGTTTTTATTTCGCACCAGCCCAGCAGAAAATTTTGTCTCCATTTCATTGACTGTAATAGTAGCCTCGACTTTGCTGACCGCTTTATTTTTTCTTTTCGTAATAGGGATGGGTTTAAAAGCACAACGCTCCAAACCCGTCAGTGGAATTCAGACCTTCATTGGCAAAAAAGGCGAAGCCATCAGCTCACTGGACCCCGGCGGAACTGTAAAAGTGAATGGTGAAATGTGGAACGCAGAATCTCTTTCAGGAAGAATAAATCCCGGTGGAAATATTATTGTAAGAGCAATAAAAAATCTTACATTATATGTTGAAGAAGGATAGGTTTTATATAAACATGTATTATAAGTTTTCAGATATTTAATTAACCAATAAAAAATCAGACATGCCACAGCAGTTCCCTTTAGTACTTGTAATCATAATTGTATTTGTTTTGTATATACTTGCGAGTGCCATCCGCATTCTCCGTGAATATGAGCGTGGTGTCATATTCAGGCTGGGAAGGGTGCTGGGTGGTGGCGTAAAAGGACCAGGCCTTATTCTTTTGATACCCATCATTGACAAAATGGTAAAGGTAACTTTACGTACCGTGGTTATGGATGTACCGCCACAGGATGTTATCACCCAGGATAATGTTTCTATAAAAGTGAATGCCGTAATTTATTTTCGCGTTATTGATCCTCAAAAAGCAATTGTAGAAATAGAAAATTATTTAGTGGGTACATCACAACTATCACAAACCACCTTAAGGAGTGTACTGGGCCAGTCAGAACTGGATGAGCTTCTTTCTCAAAGAGAAAAGATAAATGTCAGGCTGCAGCAGATCATCGACCTGCAAACAGAGCCGTGGGGAGTAAAAGTTACTCATGTAGAGGTAAAACAAATTGACCTGCCCCAGGAAATGCAACGTGCTATGGCTAAGCAAGCCGAAGCGGAAAGAGAACGCAGGGCTAAAGTAATTTCCGCTGAGGGAGAATTCCAGGCCTCACAAAGGCTTAGCGATGCGGCGAAAATATTGAGTGAACAGCCCAGTGCTTTGACACTACGATACCTGCAAACATTGCGTGAAATTGCCACGGAAAATAACTCAACGACCATTTTCCCTGTTCCTATCGATATTCTAAAACCCTTTATGAAAATCAATGAAGATGAGCAAAAGAAGAAGGACAGTTAGAGCGCAGCCATTATGCTTTTAAAAGAAATAAGCTTACAAACTAATAATCTTTTTGAATTACATAATTTCTATAAAGAAATTTTTGAATTACCCACGGTTTATTCAAATGAAAAAAGCATTGCCGTTACGGCAGGGAAATCACAATTAATTTTCGAAGAAGCAAATAACCCGCGAAACCCTTTTTATCATTTCGCTTTCAATATTCCATCCAATAAATTTGAGGAGGCCTTCAATTGGATGAAAAAAAAGACAGCGTTACTTTGGCTGGATGATTATAAAGGTTATATAGCAGACTTTGTTAAATGGCGTGCAAAATCATTTTACTTCAAGGACCCGGCTGGAAATATTCTTGAACTGATCACAAGATTTGACCTGGATGATATTGCCGGTGAAAAGTTTTCGTCTATGCATATCCGTAATGTAAGTGAGATCGGATTGGTGTTCCCGGTAGAAAGTTTTGACACAGACGTAAATAATCTATTAAGTCAATACCCGCTTGGCTATTTTGATAAACAACCTCCAATGCCACATTTCAGGGCCGTTGGAAATGATGAGGGCTTGTTTGTTATTGTTCCGGAAAACAGGGTTTGGTTTTCTACAAAAGATGTTCTTTCACAAGTATTTCCAATGCGAATTACTTTTATTGAGAATAATACGTCGTACCAGCTAAAGATGTAAGTTTTGTAAGTAATTCCAAGTCACAATTTCAGTTCCATACTACCCTTGATACCAAATTTTGAAATGCCCGGGTTATTTAAATAATTTAACCGCCAGACCGCGTCTATTCGTATAAGATGGAAAATATTATCTATTCCAACTCCCGTTTCCAGGTAAGGGATCCTGTCTGGAATTGTAAAATGATAACTTATGGTAGTGTCATAATATCCATTGGCAATTCTATTTGCCTTCGACATATCTCCCAGCACACCTCTGAAAGTAACGAGGGAGCGCCATTTTAATCTTTTCATTACAGGAAAATACCTGAATGGAAAGCTACCGAAAGACTGCTGAACAGCAAGGCTCGCGTATTTATCAGTTACGAACTCAAAACGGTTCATATTATTGAAGGCATACTTATTGTAATAATAGGTATCGTTTCCCTTTAATACATTGAGCAGGACTATAGGAAGCACCCCATTGGTTAACCCTGCGTCTATTGTGTAAGACAATTGCCCTATTCTCCCGTCTGTGAAATCATGCTGAAGATAAAAGTTCCATTTACTAAAATCAAAATCGCTTTTCAAAACGCCGCTATTTGCTTTGAATCCCTTTGTATAACTAAGCGTTATGATCGGGTAATTGCTTCCAAGGCTTCCCCTCCTGTAATGTTGGGTTATAAATTTTTCCTTATGCGAAAAACGGAGGGAAAAAGTGGCTTCATTTACAATATAATTATTAGTCTCTGAAATATTATTAAGGTAGGGTTTAAAACCATTGTGCGTGTAGTACACATCAAAAAACGGGGTAAAGATATTATGATTAACTGCGGCGCCTATTGCAATGTTGTTAGTAAAATATTTCTGCCACTTAACAGCCACATATTTACTATTGATCAGCCTTGTTTGATTATATTTAACCCGCCTCAAAAAGGATGCAAATATTGAATTCTGATCCAGTTCATCATCATGATCATAAGTACCTGTAAGGTCGCTGCTTAACTCCAAATTTAAAGTTGTCCATTTTTGGGGATTTAAAACAAATTTAGCCCCAAGGAAATACCTGAACTGTTTATCTCTTGTGGCATACCCTCCGTAACCCCGGAGTTGAATATGCCGGTTAAAGCCGGTATTGGTCTTTAAACCAAGAGTAAGCCGGTTTCCTTCTACTATGTTATTAGTATATATGTAATAAATATTTCCAAGATCAACATGGCCACTCGTATAGTAACCTGTAGTTAACGCAGAGATAATTTTACCATAGGTTACTACTATGGGTATTTTTGTAAGCGTATCCATTAACAGGTAGATAGAATTCTCTGATTTGCTCAATGGTTCAAATCTTTCAATGGGCATCCTCTTGGTGGTATCGCCGGCAAAAGCTGCAACAGGAGCTATTTTTTTATCAAAAACGCTGTCAATAGAATTATTATTCAGGATTATATTTTTATAAAGTGTGGATTTTTTTGCAATTACACCGGTTTTTTTCTTTACAGGCACAACAAGATCTATATATAAAATTGTTTTTTCCGGTAAAAATTTATTTTGATTGCCTGCTTCATAAAATTGTGATATTTCAAATTTGTTCACAAAATTTATGTTGGCATTTTTATCCATATGCATAACCAGTGATTTTATTGCATATAATGTATCCACTATCCATAAATTACCGTTGAATGTATTAGTGCCAAATTGAGATGGAGAAAATTGTACCTGGATACAACGATGGTTACCAAAAAAAATGGTGTCCAATATGTGATAATCATAAAAATTTAAAGCATTATCTGAGATCGGGCTTACAAAGTTTACATCAGCCAGCTTTATGTTATTATTATAAACATTGATTTTCTTGTATAGGCCGTCAACATAGGTTAAAATAGACTGATTATCGAGCCCGGAACTTTTTATAGCAGTATATTCATAAATATCTTTTTCAGGATTTTTCCTGTAATAATAATTTGAATTGGTTTCTGACAAATAAACCGGTAGTAACTTTTGATGATCCGGGGTTGTATCCTGGTTATTAAATGCAAAGGCGAGTGGTTTTAACAGGCGGTTAGTTTGTATTTTTTCCGGAATATTTTTAAGATCCACCTCAATCTTATCATATACCTGGCATTGAAAGGTTTTATTGTTGAAGGCATCATTGTGCCCCTTATTTTTTATCACCTTAAGAATGAGCCTTTGTGCTTTGGTGTATCTTTGTTTGACAGACACCACTACTTCCGTCATTGAAGCCGAAGCGGGTTCTGCCTCAAAATTGATGATCTGCTCCGGCGCTTTGGATACTCCCTTTGAAACGGTTTTATAACCAATCATTGAGATAGCAATCGAATCTGTTTTATCATTTATGGCAAAAGTAAATTTTCCCTTCTCATCTGTAATAACACCATTACCGGAGTTAAGTGAATAAACACTGCAGGAAACCAAAGGAAGTTTTGATTTTGCATCAGTAACCTGGCCGCTTATTACACGGTCCTGCGCATGAGTTTCCCCCCATAAGGCAAAAAGAAAAATACACAGAAAACTATATGGTACAATTTTTTTTATAGACGGGCAGGTATTAACATTAGCAATGCAAAATTATATAAAACTGTGTTTAAAAGGATATCCCTCATGTCATTAGAAGATCAAATCAACATAAATCTGTTTATAAATTTCATTTTGCTTTTATCGGGTTAAAAAATCCGGGTTTAATGTAAGATCAGCCAAAAAAAGTAATTCAAGGCCAAAATTAAAACGCTATTTCACCGCAAATATTTTTTCAGCATTTTTTGATGTTTGCTGCGCCACTTCTTCGATTGAAATGTTTTTAATTTCAGCAATTTTTTGAGCCACATATTTTATATAGCTGCTTTCATTTCTTTTACCCCTGAAAGGAACCGGAGCTAAATAGGGTGCATCTGTTTCAAGCACAATATGTTCCAGCTCAACTTGCCTGATAACTTCGGCCAGCCCTGAATTTTTATAAGTAATTACCCCACCTATTCCCAAATAGAAACTTAGAGCTGTTATATCTTTTGCGTTTTGAAGTGTTCCGCTAAAGCAATGAAAGATGCCTTGTAACCCTTTGCCATAATATGTTTTAATAACATCAATGGTTTCCTGCATCGCCTGGCGTGTATGAAGCACCAAAGGCAAATTATATTGTAATGCCCACTCGGCCTGCTGATGCAGGCTTTCATATTGCTCCTTCGTGAATGAAGTATCCCAGTAAAAATCAAGGCCGGTTTCTCCAATTGCGGCAAAATCTCTTTGTGCCAGCATTTCACGAACCTTGCCTAATTCTTCCTTATAATCTTCTTTTACCGAGCAGGGATGCAAGCCGGCCATGGCTATGCATTTTCCAACAAACTTTTTTTCAAGTTCGAAAAGCGCTGAAGTCTCAGAGCTATCTATGGCAGGAAGATAAAATCTTTCCACCCCTTCAGCTTCGGCCCGTCGTATGACCGCATCAATGTCCCTGGAAAATTCTTTTAAATATAAATGAGTATGAGTATCAACAAATTTCAT
>Ga0068860_100007075_pt1 | contig 11230 bp, 10 predicted proteins | sample KBSSwiS32_FD_66597 | JGI IMG/M metagenome (GOLD analysis project Ga0068860, IMG submission 66597) | Switchgrass rhizosphere microbial communities from Kellogg Biological Station, Michigan, USA - KBS Switchgrass S3-2 | ecosystem: Host-associated > Plants > Roots > Rhizosphere > Soil ... | reverse complement strand
ACGAAATCCGGTGCGTCGGCCGCCCCAGCGTGATCGCGGCGACGCGCGCTTCGCGCCTGGGCTTCGCCCGCCGCGATCACGCGCGGCCTCCTTGTCGCGACTATTCAGTGTCGAATTCGGAGCGTCGGCCGCCCCAGCGTGATCGCGGCGACGCGCGCTTCGCGCCTGGGCTTCGCCCGCCGCGATCACGCTGCCTCCAGCTTTGCGTATTCCAGCGCGAGCCACTTGACGCCCGCGTTGCGAAAGTTGACCTGCACGCGCTGATCGCTGCCGCGGCCCTCGGCATCGATGATGATGCCGACGCCGAACTTGGCGTGGCGCACGGTCTGGCCGATTCGAAAGGCGGAGGTCGCAGATTCGCTCGACGGGCTGCGCGGCGCGCCGGCCGACGCGGACGCGCCACCCGCCCACGTTCCGGTCTCGGCATAGGGCGCGCGGCGACGCGGCGAGAACCATTGCAGGAGCTCGCCCGGCACCTCATCGAGAAAGCGCGACGCGATGTTGTAGCGCGTCTGCCCGTGCAGCATCCGACTTTGCGCAAGCGTCAGGTACAGGCGTCGCTTGGCGCGCGTCATCGCAACGTACATCAACCGGCGCTCTTCCTCGATGCCGTCGAATTCCGACAGGCTGTTCTCGTGCGGAAAGAGTCCCTCCTCGAGCCCGCTGACGAACACGGTGTGGAACTCGAGACCCTTCGCCGAATGCACGGTCATCAGTTGCAGCGCGGGCCGGCCTTCCGCGGCTTGCGTCTCGCCGGCTTCGAGCGCGGCGTGCGCGAGGAACGCGGTCAGCGGATCGGTGGCGCCCTCGTTGACCCCATCGTTAGCCGCTTCGCTCGTCGCATCGTTGGTCGCGTCGGGCGCTGCGGTGCGCACCGGCGCATCGACCGCGAAATCCGCTTCGCGCAGGAACGCCTCGGCCGCGTTGACCAGCTCTTCCAGGTTCTCGATCCGGTCCTGGCCATCCTTCTCGGCCTTGTAGTGCGCGATCAGGCCGGACGCGTGATTGATGTGGTCGACCGTTTCCGAAAGCGGCAGGCCCGCGGTAGCGGCGCGCATCGATTCGATCAGGCGGACGAACGCGCCGACGCTCGTGGCCGATTTTCCGCCCATGGCGCCGGCGCACGCCGCCTGCCACAGGCTGGTGCCGGCGCCACGCGCGCGATCCTGCAGCGTTTCGAGTGCGCGCGCCCCGATGCCGCGCAATGGAAAATTGACGACGCGCAGGAACGCGCCGTCGTCGTCGGGCATCGCCACCAGGCGCAGATAGGCGAGCGCGTGCTTCACCTCGGCGCGCTCGAAAAAGCGCATCCCGCCGTAGACCTTGTACGGCACGCCCGCGCTGAACAGCGCGTGCTCGAGCACGCGCGACTGCGCGTTCGACCGATAGAGGATGGCCGCGTCGGAGAGCTCGACGCCGTCGGCGTCCAGACCCTTGACGATGTCGACGATGAACGCCGCCTCTTCCTGGTCCGTCGGTGCCGCGAGCGCGCGAATCGGCTCGCCCTTGCCGTCGGCAGTCCACAGGTTCTTGCCGAGGCGCGAACGATTTTGCCGGATCAGCGCGTTCGCCGCATCGAGGATGTTGCCGTGCGATCGGTAATTCTGCTCGAGCTTGATCAGCTGCACCGCCATGTCCTCGCGGCGGAAGTCGCGCTCGAAATGCTGCATGTTGGCGACGTTCGCTCCGCGGAACGCGTAGATCGACTGGTCGTCGTCGCCGACGGCGAACACCGACGCGGCGGGGCCCGTGAGCTGTTGCAGCCAACGATACTGGAGCACGTTGGTGTCCTGGAATTCGTCGACCAGCAGATGCGAGAAGCGCCGCCGATAGTGCTCGCGGATGCCCTCGTGCCCGGCCAGGAGCTCGAAGCTGCGCAGCAGGAGCTCGGCAAAGTCGACGACGCCCTCGCGCTGGCACATCGCTTCGTAGAGCGCGTAGTGCTCGACCTGGCGGCGCGTGAATTCGTCGCTGGCCTCGACCTGGTTCGGCCGCAGCCCCTGCTCCTTCGCGCCGGAGATGAAATGCTGCAGCTGCCGATGCGGAAAGCGGTTGTCGTCGATGTTGTGCTCGCGGTAGAGCCGCTTGATCAACGCGAGCTGATCCTGCGTGTCGAGGATCTGGAAGAGCTGCGGCAGCCGGGCGTCGCGGTAATGCGCGCGCAGCATCCGGTTGCACAGGCCGTGGAACGTGCCGATCCACATGCCGCGCGTGTTGATCGGCGTCATCGCCGACAGGCGGACCAGCATCTCCTTCGCCGCCTTGTTCGTGAACGTCACCGCGAGGATCGACAGCGGCGACGCCTGCCCGGTGCCGAGCAGCCATGCGATGCGCGTGGTCAGCACGCGCGTCTTCCCGCTGCCCGCGCCGGCGAGGATCAGCGCCGACTGGTGCGGCAGCGTGACGGCGGCGAGCTGTTCGGGATTGAGGTTGGCGAGAAGCGGGGAAGCCATCGGCAGATCGGGTGACGGTCGCGCCTGCCACGTGCGACACGTTCGCCCGCGATGCGTTTCCGCCGAGCTCGAATTATACGTGGCGCCTTCCGCGCGACATCGGGCGCTATAATCGCCGCGGCCGCTTGCCGCCGTCCCGCGCCGCGCTGCCGACTGCTCGCCGACCCCATCCATCGATGCCCTCGAAACCCAGCGCCCCGCCACCGGCTCATTCGGCGACGATGCGCGCGTTCGTGCAATGGATCCGGCTCGCCGCGCCCTATATCCACGCGTTCCGCGACAGGACGTTCGTCATCGCCTTCGGTGGCGAAGTGGTCGCCGACGAAACCTTCCTCGGCATCATCCACGATCTCAACCTGCTGCACAGCCTCGGCGTGCACATCGTGGTGATACACGGCTCGCGCCCGCAGATCGAGGCGATCCTCGCGCAGCAGGACATCCCGAGCCGCTACGCGTTCGGCTTGCGCGTCACCGACGCCGAGACGATGGATTGCGTGCTCGAGGCGTCCGGGCAGGTCAGGAGCCGCATCGAGGCGCTGCTCTCGCTCGGCATCGCCAATTCGCCGATGGCGGGTGCGCGCATCCGCGTGGCCAGCGGAAACTTCATCACCGCGAAGCCGATGGGCGTGCGCGAGGGCACCGACATGCTGCTGACGGGCGAGGTGCGCCGCGTCGACACCGAAGCGATCCAGCAACGGCTCGACGACGGCGATATCGTGCTGATCTCTCCGCTCGGTTACTCGCCGACCGGCGAAATATTCAATCTCGCGCTCGAGGAAGTGGCCACACAGGTCGCCGTGCGCCTTGCTGCGCACAAGCTCATCTTCCTGATGGAGACCGAAGGCGTGCGCGGCACTCGGCGACAGCTGTTGACCGAGCTCTCGACCAAGGATGCCGAGGCGGTGCTCGCGAACGGTCGAGACAAGGTTCCCGCCGACGTCAAGCACTACCTGCCGTGCGCGATCCGCGCCTGCGACAACGGCGTGAAGCGAGCGCACCTGATCAGCCGTCACCTCGACGGCGCGCTGCTGCTCGAGCTCTTCACGCGCGACGGTGTCGGCACGATGATCGCGGCCACGCCGCTCGCGCACCTTCGCAACGCGACGATCGACGACGTCGGCGGATTGCTGCAGATCATCGAGCCGCTCGAGGAACAGGGCATCCTCGTACGCCGCTCGCGCGAGCGCCTGGAGACCGAGATCGAGCGCTTCATCGTCGCCGAGCACGACGGCGGCATCATCGGCTGCGCCGCGCTCTACGCGTTTGCGGAAGAGAAGGTGGGTGAGCTGGCCGCGCTCGCCGTCCACCCGGACTTCCGTCGCGAAGGCTACGGCGAGGCGCTGATGAACGAGATCGAAGCGCGGGCCCGCAAGCTCCGGCTCGCGGAGCTCTTCGTGCTGACGACGCGTACGTCGCAATGGTTCCTGGAGCGCGGATACCGTAACGCCACCATCAGCGACCTGCCGAAGCAGAAGCAGGCGCTCTACAATTACCAGCGCAAGTCACAGGTCTACCGCAAGACGCTGTAGGCGCCTTCCGGTCGCAAGGAGAATATCGATGGCGAGGATGGTCAACTGCGTCAAGCTCGGCCGCGAGGCCGAGGGACTGGATTTCCCCCCGTACCCGGGCGAGCTCGGCAAGCGGATCTGGGAGAACGTGTCGAAAGAGGCATGGCAAGCGTGGCTGAAACACCAGACGATGCTCGTCAATGAAAATCGGCTGTCGCTCGCCGATGCGCGCGCGCGCAAGTGGCTCGCCGAGCAGATGGAGCAGCACTTCTTCGGCGGGGGCTCGGCGAAGCCCGCCGGTTACGTGCCGCCGACGTGAACCGAAGCCCGCGCTAGACGCCGTACTTCCTGAACCACGCGAGCATCCGGCTCCACGCGCTTTCCGCGTCGGCCTTGCGATAGTTGTCCGGCCGGAAGTCGGCGTGAAAGCCGTGGCCCGCGTCGGGGTACACGACAAGCTCCGACGGCGTTCCCGACGCCTTCAACGCGGCGAAGAATTTCTCGACCTGCTCGACGGGGATACCCGCATCCTTGCCGCCGTACAGGCCGAGCACCGGAACCTTGAATTCGGCGGCGCGATCCATCGCGGTACGCGGCGTGTACGCGTTGGGCTGCCCGCCGACGGGGCCGTACCACGCGGCCACGGCCTTGAGCGAAGGCTGCGCCGCCGCGTAGATGAGTGTGGTGCGTCCGCCGCGACAGAAGCCCGTCATCGCAACCCGTGACACGTCCGCGTTGAAGCTCGCGCGCGCGAATTCGACCGTCGCGTCGTAGTCGCCGATCAGCTCGCTGTCGTACTTGCTGTTCACGACCGGCATGATCTCCGCGATGTTCGTGATCGTGGTCAGGTCGACGGTGCGCGAGTAGAGATCCGGAACGATCGCATAGTAGCCGGCCTTGGCGAGCCGCCGGCAGACATCCTTGACGTAAGGGTTGAGCCCGAAGATCTCGGCGGCGACCAGCACCGTCGGGAATGGCGCGCCGGCGAGCGGCATCGCGCGATAGCCGCGCAGCTGTCCGTTGGCGACGGGGATCGATACGTCGGATGCGTCGATCCCGCTGGTGTCGGTGGTGATCTGCTGCGCCGACGTCGGGGACGCGACAGCCAACGCGGCGCTCGCGCCCAGTGCCGTCCACAAAAAGTCGCGGCGGTCGACCGATCGTTCCGGCAGCATGCCTCTGACGTCGTCTTCGAGCTCGAGCTTCATCGCCATTCCCCTGTTTTTTCGTTGCTAGCCGAGGTACTTCTTGAACCACGCGCTCGCGCGCTTCCAGCCGTCCTCCGCCTGCTCCTTGCGGTAGCTCGGACGATAATCGGCGTGGAACGCATGCGGCGTGTCGGGGTAGATCACCCACTCGACGTTGGCGTTGCCCCCCGCCTTCACCGCATCGCGCATCTTTTCCTGATCGGGATTGGGAATTCCCGAGTCCGCGCCGCCGTAGAGCGCGAGCAGCGGTGCCTTGATCTGCGCGGCGACGTCGATCGGCGCCTTGTCACCGGGAACGAACGAGCGCAGCGACCCGTACCAAGCGACCGCCGCCTTCACGCCCGGGTTGTGCGCCGTGTACATCAGCGTGACGCGCCCTCCCCAGCAGAAGCCCGTGATGCCGAGCTTCGCCGTGTCGGCCTTCCCGGTGGTTTTGGCGTAGGCGACGGTGGCGTCGAGATCGGACATCACCTGCGCGTCGGGCGTTTTCTGCACGATGTCCTTCAGGATCGTCGGGATGTCGGAGATCTTGCGCGGATCGCCCGCGCGCGCGAAGAGCTCGGGCGCGATCGCGAAATAGCCGAGCTTCGCGAAGCGGCGCGTGACGTCCGCGATGTACTCGTGCACGCCCCAGACTTCCGAGATCACGAGAATCGTCGGGAAGTTGCTGCCGGCGGCGGGCATCGCGCGGTAGGCGACCATCTCGCCATCCTTGGTCTTGACCTTCACCTCGCCCGCGATCAAGCCGTCGGCCGGCGTGGTGATCGTCTGCGCCGAAACCGGTAGCACCGACAACGCGAAACCGGCGCCGAGCGACGTGACGATGAAGCCGCGACGGGTGAGCTCACGCGGCGGCACGAGGCTGTCGAGGTGGGAATCGACTTGCAGGGTCATCAAAACCTCCTACCGTTCGTAGACGATCTGGCCGCCGACCAGCGTGTAGCGCACGCGCCCCGGGACTTCGAGACCCAGGAACGGCGTGTTCTTGCCCTGGCTCCTCAACGCCCCGCGAGTGACCGTCCAGTGCTCGTTCGGATCGAAAACGCAGACGTCCGCCGACCGACCGATGCCGAGGTGCCCGGCATCAACACCGATAACAGCGGCTGGGTGCACCGTAATCCGCGCGAGTGCGCTCGCAAGCGGCACGCGGTCCTCGGTGGCCCACTTGAGCGTCAACGGCAACAGCAGCTCGACGCCGGTGGCGCCCGGCTCCGCCTCGCCGAACGGCAGTTGCTTCGCGTCATCGTCCACCGGCGAGTGGTCGGAGCAGACGAGATCGATCGTGCCCTCGGCAAGTCCCTTACGCAGCGCCGCGCGATCGCGCGTACCGCGCAGCGGTGGCACCAGATGGCACTGCGGGTCGAACCAGCCGATGTCGACGTCGCAGAGGTGCAGATGGTGCGCGGACACATCGCAGGTGAGCGACAAGCCATCCGCCTTTGCGGTGCGCAGCATCGCGACGCCTTCCGCCGTCGACAGGCGGCATACGTGGAGGTGCACGCCGGTCTCACGCGCGAGCGCGATGATCGTCGCGAGCGCGACCGTCTCCGCCGTCGCGGGGATCGCCGGCAATCCGAGGCGCGTCGCCACCTCGCCGTCGTGGGCAAAGCCGCCGCGCGCGAGGTACGCATCCTGGGCCCGCAGCCACACGCGGTAGCGGAACGTGGCCGCATATTGCATCGCGCGAAACAGCAGCTGGGTATCGATCAGTGGCCGATCGGCGTGCGAGAACGCAACGCAGCCGGCCTCCGCCAGCTCGCCCATCTCGGTGAGCGTTTCGCCCTTCAAGCCGAGCGTGAGCGCGCCCACCGGATAGACGTTCGCCTGATTGAGCGACCGGGCGCGGTACTTCAGCATCGCGACCAGGCCCGGTTCGTCGAGCGGCGGATCGGTATCGGGCGGACACGCGAGGTGCGAGATGCCGCCGGCCACCGCTGCGGCCATTTCGGATTCGAGCGTGGCCTTGTACTCGAGCCCGGGCTCGCGCAGGCGCGCCGACAGGTCGATCAACCCCGGACAGACGATCAGCCCCGACGCGTCGATCGTGCGCTCGGCCTTGAAGCCGCGCGGCGATGCATCGATCGACGCGACGCGCCCGTCGGCGATCCACAACGTGGTCTCGCGATCGACGTCGTGCTTCGGGTCGATCAGCCGGCCGCCGCGGATGGCGATGTTCAAGTCAGTTCCCGGCGAGAATGGAGAGCACTGCCATCCGCACGGCGATGCCGAACGTGACCTGCGGCAGGATCACGCTGCGCTCGCCGTCGGCGACCGCCGATTCGATTTCCACGCCGCGATTCATCGGGCCCGGGTGCATGACGATCGCGTCGGGCTTCGCGAGCGCGAGCTTTTCCGCGGTGAGGCCGTAGTGCTTGAAGTACTCGCCGGCGGACGGCAGCAGCGCGCCCTTCATCCGCTCGCTCTGCAGCCGCAGCATCACGACGACGTCGCATCCAGCGAGCCCTTCGCGCATGTCGTTGAACACGCGCACGCCGAGCGACGTGAGCGCGGTGGGCAGCAGCGTCTGCGGGGCGATCACGCGAACTTCGGGCGTGCCGACCGTCGTCAGCCCGTGGATCAGCGAGCGCGCGACGCGCGAGTGCAGCACGTCTCCGACAACAGCCACCGTCAGGTTATGGAATTCCTTCTTGTAATGACGGATCGTGAAGAGGTCGAGCAGCCCCTGCGTGGGATGCGCGTGCCGCCCGTCGCCGGCGTTGACCACGTGGACATCGGAGCGGCCGGTGCGATTCAGGTGCGCGGCGATCAGGTGCGGCGCGCCGGATTGCGCGTGACGCACGACGAACATGTCGGCATTCATCGCGACCAGGTTGTCGATCGTGTCGAGCAGCGTCTCGCCCTTGGTCGTCGACGAAACGCCGATGTTGAGGTTGATCACGTCGGCGGACAGGCGCTTCGCGGCGATCTCGAACGTGGTGCGGGTGCGCGTCGAATTCTCGAAGAACAGGTTGAACACCGTCTTGCCGCGCAGGAGCGGCACCTTCTTCACTTCACGCTCGGCGATCGACGTGAACGGAACCGCGGTGTCGAGGATCCGACGGATCACCTCAGCCGGCAGACCTTCGAGCGTCAGCAGGTGGATCAGGTCGCCGGCGGCGTTGAGCTGCGGGTTACGCATCCGGTGCTACCGCCTCCGCCGCGCCGTCGGCCCCTTCGGTGGCGAGCTGCAGCAAGCCCGTCGCGTCGCGCGACAGCACGATCGACAGGTCCTGCGCCACGGCGAGCCGCGCGCCTGTGTACGTGGCCTCGACCGGCAACTCGCGACCTCCGCGGTCGACCAGCACGGCGAGCTCGATCCGTTGCGGCCGGCCGTAGTCGAACAGCTCGTTGATCGCCGCGCGCACGCTGCGGCCCGTGTACAGCACGTCGTCGACGAGGACGATCGTCGCGCCTTCGATCTCGAATGGCAGCTCGGTGCGCTTGACCTCCGGCTTTAATCCCCTGCGGTTGAAATCGTCGCGATAGAAGGAAACGTCGATGTATCCGACCGGGTGATCTCCGGAAATCATCTGCGCGAGACGGTCGGCGATCCACGCGCCGCCCGAGCGAATGCCGACGAGCCGTGCATCGAAGGCGATCGCGCCGCGCATCCGGTCGGCGAGTGCGGCGAGCGCCTGTTCGGCATCGGGCAGCTTCGTCTTCACAGTTGCGCTCCGTCGGCCCCGTGCGCGTCGAACCACGCTTGCAGGATCACTTGCGCGGCGCCTTCGTCGAGCGCCTGCGCGTGAGCACGGCCGCGAACACCGGCGGCGGTCAGCGCGCTGGCCGCGGCGTGCGTGCTGTAGCGCTCGTCGATGCGAGCGACAGGCAGGCGAAACCGGCCCTCGAGCTGGTGCGCGAAGCGATCGCTGCGCGCGGTCATCTCGCTTGCGCTGCCGTCCTCGGCGAGCGGCCGTCCGACGATCAGCCGGTCGGGCGACCACTCGGAGATCAGCGCGGCGATTGCGGCAAAGCGCGCGGCGTTGGCCTCGCCGGCGATCGTGGTCAGCGGATGAGCGACGCGCACGACGGTGTTGCCGACCGCCACGCCGATGCTGCGAGTGCCGAAGTCGAAAGCGAGCACGGTACTCTGTTTCGCTGCCGGCACGGTCGCGCCGCGTGAGGTGGCGTTCAAGCTAGGCGTGGCCGACGTCTTCGGAAAGCCGGGAGAAATCGATGCCGAGGAGGCGCATCGCCGCCGGCAGCCGCGCTTCGATCGGCGTGTCGAACAGGACCTCCGGGTTGGCAGCGACGGTGAGCCACGCGTTTTGCGCGATCTCCTGCTCGAGCTGGCCGGCGGACCATCCCGCGTAGCCGAGCGAGACGAGCACGTCGCGCGGGCCTTCGCCGCGGCCGAGCGCCTCGAGCACGTCCTTCGACGTGGTGAGCCCGAGGTCGTCGCTGATCGCGAGCGTCGATTGCCAGTTGCCGAGCGGGCGATGGAGCACGAAGCCGCGATCCACCTGCACCGGCCCGCCGAAATGCACGGGCGTCGCGCGCAGGTCCGGATCGGGCAGCGCTATGTCGATCTGCTCGAACAGCGCCGCGAGCTTCATGTCGATCGGCTTGTTGACGACGATGCCGAGCGCGCCTTCGTCGCTGTGCTCGCAGACGTACGTCAGCGTATGCGCGAAGTGCGGGTCGACCATGCCGGGCATGGCGATGAGGAAGTGGTCGCTGAAGTTGGCCGTCGAGCCGCCCATAAAGCCGAATTGTAAACGCCGGGGCCCCCCGGCACAATTCGCCGATGCATCGCCTGATCGCTGCCATCGCGCTCGTCGCGGGGCTCGTCGCACCCGGCGGCGTCGCGGCGTTGACGGTGATGCACGGCTTCGCCGACTACACGAGCGTGCTGCTGTGGATCCAGGCCGACCGCGCCGGCGCCGTCGACGTCGAGATCGTCCCCGAGGGTGGCGGCGAACCGCGACGCCTCGCGCTCAACGCGGAAGCGGTGAACGATTCCGTGGTTTGGACGCGCATCGGCGGCCTGCTGCCCGGCGCCGCGTATCGCTATCGGATCTCGGCGGATGCCGAGGTGCGCGAAGGCATCGTTCGCACGCAACGTTATTGGAACAGCGCCGCCGACGCCGCCGAGCTGACGATCGCGATCGGATCCTGCTTCTATCTCGCGAACCCGAATCCGGTGTTCCGCGGCAATGGCGCCGGCTTCCAGATCTTCGACGCGATCGCCGCGAAGCGCCCCGACCTGATGCTCTGGCTCGGCGACAACGTCTATCTGCAGACGCCCGACCTTCTCGATCCGACGTCGATGGCCGCGCGCTACCGCCAGGTGCGCAACGCCGCGCCGCTTGCGAAGCTACTCACCGCGACGTCGCATCTCGCGATTCTCGACGATCACGACTACGGACCGAACGACAGCGACGGCTCGTACCCGTTGAAGGGCGATACGCTGAAGCTCTTCCAGCGCTATTGGCCGAATCCGACGTTCGGAATGCCCGGCGTTCCGGGCGCGTTCGGCTGGGCGCGGCTGGGCGACGTCGAATTCTTCCTGCTCGACGATCGCTACTACCGCTATCCGAACCGCTATCCGAAGGTGCCGGAAAAGACGATGTTCGGCGCCGCGCAATTCGAATGGCTGAAGCAGGCGCTCATTTCGTCGACCGCGCGGATCAAGCTGGTGGTCAACGGCAGCCAGCTCTGGAATCGAGCCAGCCGTTTCGAAGGCCTGCACCAGTATCCGCACGAGCAGAAGCGCCTGGCCGATTGGCTGCTCGAGCAGCGGATCGACGGCGTCGTGTTCGTTTCCGGCGATCGCCATTTCGGCGAGCTGCTCAGGATCGCGCGTCCGGGCGCCTACCCGCTGTACGAATACACGTCGTCGCCCCTCACGTCGACGCCGGCCACGCGACTCGAAAGCGCCGAGCACGACAACCCCGATCTCGTTTCCGGCACGCTCCAGGCTCGTCGCCAGTTCGGGATCATCCGGCTGAGCGGTCCGGGTACGCGGCGCATCCTCGCCTTCGAGGCGTACGACAGCGACGGAACCTTGATGTGGAAGCACGAAGTGCCGACGGCCGATCTGCGCTTCGCGCGTGGCACG
>Ga0068860_100007073_pt1 | contig 11232 bp, 13 predicted proteins | sample KBSSwiS32_FD_66597 | JGI IMG/M metagenome (GOLD analysis project Ga0068860, IMG submission 66597) | Switchgrass rhizosphere microbial communities from Kellogg Biological Station, Michigan, USA - KBS Switchgrass S3-2 | ecosystem: Host-associated > Plants > Roots > Rhizosphere > Soil ... | reverse complement strand
TGTTGGGTCTGTCAGTGATCAAAGCGGCGTTGATTGTTGCCTACTTTATGCATTTGAAGTTTGAGCGTTTGAGCTTGATTCTTACGCTCGTGCCGATGTTGGTTATCTGCATTTGCCTGTTGTTTGTATTTTTCCCCGATAGCGTCCGGTCTTCCGGTCTTCGTTATAAATTCCAGGAGTCCGCACCGGTCGCACCCGCACCAGCAGAGGAGCCGTAATGAAATTTCAGCGACACACGCTTTTACTCGTTGCCCTGGCGGCCGTAGTCCTGCTCGTTTTAGCTTTCGATGCGAACGCGCAGTGCTCGATGTGTAAGGCGGTACTAACGGGATCTAACAACGGCAGGTTCATACGAAATTTCAATATTGGAGTACTAGTGTTATTGCTTCCACCAGTCTCCATCTTCTGTTCCATCTTCATTATTTTGCGCAAGCACCGCGGCGACGGTGCAGACAATGAGACCAATGATGTTGCGAGTTAGATTTTCAGAGGGCCAATCAGCAAAAGAGAAAAGGACCTAAAGTTGACTGAAGCAACAATGAGCAAACAACTCAAAATTCTGAACCTCATTTGCATCATTGCCGTGGTCGGATTTCTGGCAGCCATCGTGATTACGGCTGTCACGAGCGGGGACATTCTGACAACCGACACGCTCTTCATCATGGTGGTGTGTTTGGTGATGGCAGTCATGTTTGCCGCCAGCCCCTTGTTGTATTTGAAGTCCGAAGGCAAGCTGCCGCTGCCCGGAATGAAAAAGCTTGGCGCAGGTGCCTTAGAGGCTAAGCAACTCGCAGCTGTGGATGAAGCGAAGGCGGAGGTCAAACATGCGCCAGCGCATGCTACGCCGCATGTTGAAGAACACTTCGCCGGAACCAATCGTTTGTTTGTCTCAATTTGGCTTTGGCTCGTTGGCATGACGCTCGTGGAAATCGGACTGGCATACAAAACGATGCCCATCCACCTGATGCTGACGGTATTGCTGGGTCTCTCGATCATTAAGGCTGCCCTGATCGTCGCCTATTTCATGCACCTCAAGTTTGAAAGATTGAGTCTAATCCTGACGCTGGTGCCAATGCTGGTCATCTGCATCTGTCTACTGTTTGTTTTCTTCCCTGATAGTTTTCGCTCAACAAATCTCCGCTACAAATTCCAGGAGTCACCTCCTGTGGCGCCTGCACCGGTGGAGGAGCCATAATGGCGAACGTATGAGCCAGGAACTAATCGCCCTAATCGATGTTGAGCGACGCACCACAAGAGGCCGAGCGTGCCCTCGTTGTGGAGGCAAAATCATTCCCTCCATTCGGGCTGTCTATCAAGCTGCAGATCCAGATGAATCATTTCCTATCTGGCAGTGTGAACGCTGCGGTTACGAAGAGATGTCGGCGAAGAAAGGGCCGGCGGCAAAGGCTAAACATGCGCCTGCAGCAACCGCGTCAGTTTCGAGTCAACAGCTTGTGCCAACCGCTAAAGCTAAAGTGCAGCCGCCAATGTTGGACGCAAAAGGTCGAGCTTTGCCCCCTGACGTAAAAGCCATGATGCTGAGGTTTGGAGATACAGACAATAAGAGTTCGGAGAGTAGTACCTGAAACGACTCGCTCTGAACTCCTGCTTGATCTTTAGCTTCCCGCCTAAAGAGACCGCTAGAACAATCTATCGTGAACGATCTCTCGAACAAAGTTCTGTTAAGCTTTTCCACCTGGCGCAAAGACACTTTGGATTTGCACGAGCTATTTGAGGCTGGCGGTAATGATCCGCAAGCACGAACTGAAGTGTTTGATATTGTCGAGCGCTTTGTCAGGGAAGGGATTCTTTCCGAGCAAGGCAACGACTTCTACGCCCTAACGGAAAAAGGGAAGGCGGCTGTCGAGAAACTGGAGCGGGAAGTTTGAACTTAATGCTTTGAGCTTTGTCGCTGCGATCTGCCATACAACGTTTGCAGCAAATGAGAGAAAGCGCTAAGACTCAGAAGTAAGCTCGAAGCACGGTCCAAACTTCATGCCGACATTGATCTCCTATCTCCCTCATTTGAATGCCTGTCTAAACGGCACAAGCGCAGTTCTTTTGCTGGCTGGTTATCTTTCGATACGTGCAGGAAAAGTTGCCGCACATCGCGCCTGCCAGATCTCCGCTTTGGTTGTTTCGTCTCTTTTTCTCGCTTCGTATCTGACGTATCACTACTTTCATGGCACCACGCGTTTTCAGGGGACTGGACTTGCGCGTCCGTTTTATTTCACTGTTCTGACGAGTCACACAATTTTAGCCATCGTAATCGTCCCCTTAATCATTGTTACGTTTATACGTGCCTTTCGCCTCGACTTTGTGCGTCATCGAAAGATTGCTCGCGTCACATTGCCTCTCTGGTTCTACGTGTCAATCACGGGCGTAATCGTTTACCTTATGCTGTACCAGATTTACCCCTCCTGAGTTGAAACGATTCGAATGGTCGAAAGCGGAAAGCCTGCAACAGAATCCCTTCCCACAGCGCAACGTGTAAGAGCGTCGGGACCGATTTTGATCCTGGCTGCACTTTTCCTGGTGGCCACTTTCCTCGCGTGGTACTTCACCTGGTTTGGTCGTGGACTCTCTGATGGAGACATCTCGCAATATCTAGCGGACACGCGCAATCCTCGACACGTGCAACATGCCTTGTTGCAGGTCCAGCAGCGACTCGAACGCGGCGATCCTTCCGCGCGACAGTGGTACCCGGCAGTTATCGCTTTGAGTGGAAATCAGGAGACAGAGTTCAGACTAACCACAGCATGGTTGATGGGGTTTGATAATCAATCAGAAGAATTTCACGATGCTTTGCTTAAGTTAGTGAAAGATGACGCGCCGATAGTGCGACGAAACGCGGCTCTCGCTCTAGTTCGTTTCAACGACAACACAGGTCGTGACGTACTTGTTTCAATCTTGCGACCCTACGAATTGAAGTCGGTTGCGAGCGGGATGGTATCGAGCACTCTGCACACAGGTTCTGAAGTCTCGCGCGGAGCACTACTGGCACGAATTGAGCAGACCGACGGTAAAGTTGTTGAGCTTCGTTCACCACTGCCTGGAGGAATTGGAGAAATTTCACGTGGCAATGGTTCACAGGTTTCAGTGGGTGAAGTGATTCTCCAATTGAACTCCGATGATGGAAGTGTCTATGAAGCGTTACGCGGGTTGTCGTTCGTTGGAACTCAGGAAGACCTGGCGTTAGTTGAGAGTTTTGCGAACTCGAGTAATGCGAGTGACCGAGTAAGAGAGCAGGCAAAATTGACCGCTAAGGCAATTGCGACGCGTGGTAAATGAAGGCTGAGCTACCAACACAGCTTGGGCGGCTTAATATCCGACTCTCGCAGATTGCTTTGCACAAAAGTCTCTTAGCCTGCGAAGCAAGGCGTAAGCGTAGAGCCTGGGGCGTAAGCCCAGGCTCCGCTGAAATTGAGATGGAGCCCGCGACAGCGGGCGACAGCATCTTACAAGTTCCGCTTTCGCCCGTTATCACGGGCTTGAATCATGATCTCCGTTTACCCTGGGGCTCACGCCCCAGGCTGTACGCTTACGCCTTGCTTCGCAGGCTGGGCGATTGTTCAGAAACTTGGCATGCGGGTCTTTGCTAAATCGGATTGACTTTTTTGCGCAAAGCCCATGCAGGTACTGATTTTCGACGAAGTCTAGCTCGCCGGTGGTGGTGGCGGTAAGTCAGGAAGCACGATGCCATGAACAGCTTCCCAGTCGTCCGTCGGGACCATTTCAATGGCGTCCCAGGGACAACCATCAAGGAACGCCCCATCTGGTCCCTTGCTGGTGCATTTCTGACAGCCGATACAGAGGTAGGGATCTACTTCAATTCGTCCGAACGGAGGATGATCTTCATCAGGCAGCCAGAACATGCAAGCTTCAATCGGACAGTACTCGATACATGCTGGAGAGCCAGAGCAGCCGGTGCAACAATCGGTGGTGATCGCTAGTATGCGCGGGCGCTTTTTGCGAGCAGCCTTACCATCACCCTCCGACATCGGCCAATGCTTTTCTACGATATCGAACATTCCGCTTTCATCCTCAGTCGTGTCTTTGAGATCGTAATCGGACTCTAACATAGCTTTGCTGATTTCCTCAACGATTTGTGTCAGCAGCACTTATGGCGTGCGGCTTGACTGAAATCTCCTTAGGAATTGACAGCAGAAAACGAGGGAGGCAATCAGAATGGAGATCGTACTTGGCGTATTTGAGAATGCACAGACAGCAGGCAACGTCGTTGAACAACTTCATAGTTTAGGACTATCGGACAAAGAAATTGGTTACGTAACCCCTAACCAGAGAACCAGCAGTTCAGGAACGCGAATTCCTATCGCAGACACCGAGGACTCCGGTATGGGCAAGGCGATGGGTGCCGCTGTGGGAGGTGCTCTTGGGGCGGCGGGTGGTGCCACCTTAGGCCTCGCTGCCGCAAGCTTATTAGTCCCCGGTGTTGGTCCAGTGTTCGCGTTTGGTCTATTGGGAGCGGCTCTAGTTGGTGGACCCGGTGCGCTTGCCGGTGCCGTGATCGGCGACTCATTAGAAGCAGGTTTAGGAGAAGGATTTCCGCACGAGGATATCTACATTTTCCAGGACGCGCTGAGACATGGACGCTCAGTGGTAGTCGCTTATGCGCGCGATGAAATGCAGGCTGAACAAGCGCGTCAACTCATGAATAGTGCGGGAGCGATCGATATCGATGAATTAAGAGAGAACTGGTGGCGTGAAGTCAGGGAACAGGAGTATGCCCATTTCCAGACAAACGGTATGGAGTTTCCCGAGGATGAGCTAAGCTATCGCCGAGGATTTGAGGCAGCGCACCATCCATCTCGAGCAGGTAAATCTTATGCGGGAGCGGAAGCAAGCCTGAGGGAATCGTTCGCTGACGATCAACTTAACGAGTCATTCCGTAGCGGTTATGAACGCGGCTCGGCGCACTGCCAGAGGCTAAAGGAGACCCCCAAAGGTTGAAGGACTTTCTGCTGAACGCTGCCGTGTTGATAGGCATACTTGGTCTAAGTGCCATCATCACCAGCTGGTTTGCACGCACAATGTATGTGCGATGTTTAGCTTGCGGCACTCTCAACGCTAGAAGGCGTTCAGAGTGCCGTTCGTGTCAAACAAAACTTTAATTCTAAGAATCTAATTATGACCACTAACTCGATTCCTCCTGAATGGCAGACGCATGCCGAAAAGACTAACTTTGATGAAACACCTACCTACGCGGAAACGATTTCGTTTTGTGAGCGACTCGCAGCTGCGTCGCCCGCGATCGTGTTCAAGACGTTTGGGGTGAGTGGTCAGGGCAGAGAACTGCTGCTTTTAATTGCCTCAGAAGCAGCCGTCTTTGATCCACAGAATGCAAAAGCTCAGGGTAAAGCAGTAGTACTTATCCAGGCTTGTATTCATGCCGGTGAACCAGATGGTAAGGACGCTGGCTTTGCACTGCTTCGTGATGTCGCAATAACCAGGACGCAGGCGGGTTTGTTACAGAACGTGGTGTTGCTCTTCATCCCCATCTACAACACCGATGGCCACGAAAGATCGACGCCCTACAATCGCATTAATCAGAATGGTCCGGCGAAGATGGGTTGGCGTACAACTGCTACCTACCAGAACTTGAACCGCGACTACATGAAGGCCGATACACCGGAAACTCGTTCATGGTTACGTCTGTGGAATGAGTGGCAGCCTGATCTGTTTATTGATTGTCACGTGACTGATGGTGCTGACTATCGATGCAATATCACCTATCACCATGAACATCACTCAGGCGTCGATGCGGGAGTTCTAAATTGGGAAAAGAGTGTCTTTGGCGAAAAAGTAGCACCAGCGACGGCGGCTGCGGGGAATGTAATTTCTTGGTATCTCGAGTTTATCGACAATCGAGATTTGACACTGGGTACGCGCGATTTCAATGGGTCACCGCGCTTTTCAACCGGATATGTGCCACTGCGCAATCGTCCTGGCATCCTGATTGAAACGCACATGATCAAGGATTATCGATCGAGAGTAATCGGTACCTATGACTTTCTTAGGGCTGCCTTGTATGAAGTGAACAGCGACCCGCAACGTCTAATTGAGGTTGGACGTAAAGCTGATCAGTTGATGACGACTGCCCATGAGTTGTATCCACTCGACTTTGAATTGACTGATGAGGTCACACCCTTTGAATTGAAAGCGTTTTCTTACGACACAGAACAAAGTGAGATTTCCGGCGACCTGCGCGTAGTGTTCGGAAAAGAGCCCTTGGACTTGACGGTGCCGATGTATCAAACGTTTCGTGTAACAGCAGCGGTGATGCCTCCGGTCGCATACATTGTTCCTGCCCAATGGCAAGAGGTAATCGAAGTAATCAAGGCTCACGGCTTAGAGTCGATTGTTCTGATTGAGTCGAAGTCGATTGAAGTTGAGAGTTACCGGTTCGTAAATATTGTTTGGCCGGGTGGACCTTTTGAAGGTCGTCACATGCCGAGGTTCGAAACCGAAACTATCATTGAGACTCGAGAATTTCCGCCAGGTTCCCTGGTTGTTCCGTTAGCTCAATCCCTGGCGAGAATTGCCTTAAACCTGCTGGAACCAATCGCACCGGATTCATTTGCTCACTGGGGATTCTTCAATGCGATATTTGAAGAGAAGGAGTACGGTGAACACTACGTACTCGAAACGCTCGCCCGGGAAATGTTGGAAAAAGATCCGCTCCTCGCGCGAGAATTTCACGAGCGACTGACCTCCGACTCCAATTTTGCCGCAAGTCCTTCCGCTCGCCTTAGATTTTTCTATAAACGCTCACCCTACTGGGATCCGCAAATGAATGTTTATCCAGTAGGGCGTTTGCAAAGAGCCATCGACTCAATCTAGTCGAATATCAAAGACGCCCGACATCACTACGCTCAGAAGCGAGTTGGTCGGGCGTCGAGCAAGGCAAAACAGTGTGTGAGTTTGCCTAGATGACCGTTCGACGGCCAGATATGATGTTAATTAGTAGAACCACAAGCGCTAACACGAGCAGGATGTGGATGAAACCGCCTACCGTGTAACTGCTGACAACACCAAGCAGCCACAAGACCAAGAGAATCACAAAAATCGTCCAAAGCATCAGTTATTCCTCCTTTTGTCGACCACACTCGAATATTCAAAAGATTCGTTTGGTACAAAAGCCAATCGACGATGTCTGGAGCAACGACCATGCCAACCTGGGCATCTAGAACTCGTTGGCGAAAAACTCCTTTGATAGTCAGGGGTTTAGATTGTGTAGCAGTCTTTGACAGTGCGGGTCTTCAGTTAGAAGTCGGGCTTTTCGGCGTACGAAAACATGCCAGTCTTTCTCTTTCCGATACAAATTAGTTCAGAGTGGAATCGAAGTAAGTGCTGTGAGCATCTTTTTCTGGACTTTGCGGTTTGAGGGCTGGTAAAGTGCATTTTGAGCGTTCGCTTAGCAATTTTGGCGAGCGCGTTGTGGTTTCAAGAGCCTGTATCTTCTCGCGTGCGGTCCTTCCGTCTGAAGTCCGTCGCTTTCCTAACCCGATTCTTTGCCGTCATAAATTGATTGTGCTCCTGCGATTCCCCTTTCGCCGGAGGTTCTGGAGGTTTACTGCATGCCTACCCCCGTTCCCAAACTGACTTTGCGGACACGCAAGGTAACGCGAATCGCTTTGTCTACTGTCTTATTGTGTGTTGTTGTCACGGCAACAGTTATTAAATATCAACAACGTCAACCTGCCATTGCGAAAATAAACTATTCACAACTCTACGCGCTGGCGGGAGCCACCGGTGTTGCGAGCTTGACTGTTGAAGGCGAGACGATAACAGTCACCAGGCAAGACGGCTCGCTTGTGGAAGCTGTCGTTACTGGCGAAGCCGCGCAACATGAGATCGTAGAACTATTCAGAAAGAATAGTGTGCCCGTCGAGTTTCGTGCCTTGCAGCCTGGCGTTGTTGTCAGCGTTATGAATTGGGCACTGCCCTTCCTGTGTCTGGCGTTTCTAGGATTTGCCGGTTGGAAAGTTTATTCCAGCATGAGTGGGCGCGGATCGTTTGATCTGGAAAACCAGAGCGGCAAACAGACGGTGGGCTTTGAAGACGTCGCTGGTGTCGACGAAGCGAAGGCAGAACTAACTGAGACAATAGAGTTCCTGAAAGATCCGGCGCGCTTCGGCCGCCTGGGCGGTCGCGTACCGCGTGGCATCCTGCTCTTCGGACCGCCGGGAACTGGTAAGACATTATTGGCTCGCGCCGCTGCAAAAGAAGCCGGCGTTCCTTTTCTCGCAGCTTCTGGTTCCAGCTTTCAGGAGAAATTTGCTGGACTGGGCGCAGCGCGCGTCAGACATCTTTTCTCAAAGGGACGAAAACTTTCTCCCTGCATTATCTTCACTGATGAAATTGATGCACTTGGGCGTCAACGTGGTCGTGGTGGTGATTCCGCGTCCGCAGACCAGGATCAAACGCTCAATCAACTGCTCGTTGAGATGGATGGTTTCGATCAATCCACAGCAGTGGTCGTCATTGCCTCGACGAACCGTCCGGACATTCTCGACAAGGCTCTTACTCGTCCCGGTCGTTTCGATCGCGAGATTGCGGTGAACCTCGCAGACGTTAATGGGCGTGAAGCCATTCTCACGGTGCATGCACGCAATTTGACGCTTGAAAATGAATTGGATCTCAAGTGGATCGCTCGCGGAACACCTGGTTTCTCAGGTGCCGAGTTGGCAAACCTGATGAACGAAGCAGCGATCGCTGCCACACGTGATGGTTCTGACGCGGTCGACAGGAAACACGTCGAGTATGCGCGCGACCGAATCCTGATGGGAGCTGAGCGCCAGGGCTTCATGATGGATGAGGAAGAACGTTTCGCCACAGCAGTTCATGAGGCGGGGCACGTGGCTGTCGGCCTGGCAGTTGAAAACGGCGACCCGATTCACAAGGTTTCGATTCTGCCTCGCGGTCGTGCGTTGGGCGTTACGCAGTCGTTGCCAGAGCGTGATCGTTTGATGAAGAAGCGTGAATACCTGGAAGATCAGATTGCCTTATTACTTGGTGGTCGAGCCGCTGAACAAGTGCTGCTTTCAACTATGACGGCAGGCGCTTCGAACGATATTGAACGAGCCGTTGAGATTGCCAGAAAGATGGTTAGCGAGTTTGGTATGAGTCGCCTGGGTCCGATCCATTTGGGACAGCAGGATCAGCCTCATAGTCAAAACCTCCTCGATCGAATCGAAGAGGCGACAAACGAGATTATCAATCAACAACTCGAACGAGCGTGTGACGTGGTTAGCGTCGAACGTGAATCGATTGGTCGTCTGGTCGAGTTGCTCATGGAGCGCGACACGCTTGACGCCGAAGAGATTGCCTCTTGCTTCCACAGCAAGACTGTCCGGGCTGCTTAATCAAGGTTACCGAGCCAGGGCGTCGGGGTGTTCGCTCATCTCCTGCACGGCCTGGCTCCGACCTCGTTTAGTCACAATTGCCACGCCGGTAAAGATCAGCAACGCTGCTACCACTGTGCGCCACGTCCATCGCTCACCAAGGAGAAGTGGCGCTACTCCAAAGGCAAATAATGGCTGCATGTAGATGTAGATCGCCACAGTGCTGGGCGTTACTTTGGTAAGCGCCCAGGCATTCAGGTAATACGCACCCACCGTAGGAAAGAGGATGATGAAAGCAATCGTCAGCCAGACGTTCAAAGGAAGAGTGTGCACCTCTGCAGTGCCCAGCGAATAGATACCCGCCGGAATAGTAATCAGCGACCCAACTACAAAGATCCAGGTGATCACATTGAGGGCACCATAACGGCCAAACAGATCCTTTGAAATGACGATGTACGTGGCGTACAGAAGGGAACTGATTGCGACCAGGAGATTCCCAAGAGTGTGATGAGCGGATAGGTCTGCTCGTGCAGGATTGACGAGATACAGGACGCCCGCCGCGGCGAGCGCAATACCAATTATCCTGCGCACAGACGGACGATCATGGCCAAGAATGATGCTGACAAAGAGAGTGAAGACCGGAATCGTGGTGCTCAGGAGTGTAGTGTTGATTACGGTAGTCAGAGACAGACCCTTAAGGTAGATAAACTGATTACCAACAACGCCAACCAAACTACATAACGTTAACCACAAAAGATCTTTGAATGGCATTTGAAAGAGTGGACGTAGCTGACGTTGGATCAATCCGAGCACCAGCGCAGCCCCAATGAGCCGACAAAGCATGAGGTTTGTAGTCGACATCGATCGCAACACGATCTTGCCGAAAATAGGCCACGTGCCAAATAGGATTTGAACCGTAATTAACGCGAGGTGTGGAGCAATTGGGGACTCTCGGTGGCTTATCGATTGAGTCATGTCTTCACATGGCTGGTTCAGTTGAGCTTTGAAACGAGAGGACTGTCAGCATTCATCGTTGAGGTCGGCTGCGAAGTGTATGAAACGTCAAAGGATCGGGAAGTCCCGATCCTTTTCGAAAAGCAAATCTGGATGGGTTCTCACACAACCAGGTATAACGGATTCTCGAGAATCTTCTTCACTGTCTGGAGAAACTTGGCGCCTGTCGCCCCATCGATTACCCGGTGATCGCACGACATTGTCACACGCATCATCTGTCTAACCACTACCTCATTGTCGCGCACAACTGGTTTTGCAGTTACAGCACCCACGGCCAGTATTCCGGCTTCTGGCGGATTAATAACGGCTGTGAACTCATCAATACCAAACATCCCTAGATTGCTGATTGAGAACGTTGCGCCTGTGTACTCTTCGGGTTTCAGTTTTCGCGAACGTGCACGTTCCGCGAGTTCACGAACTTCACCGGCAATTTGACTCAGTGACTTCTGGTCGGCCGAGCGGATGACGGGTGTGATCAGACCGTCTTCTATGGCGACAGCGACCCCAATGTCTGCCCGTTCGTAGTAGCGCAGAAACTTATCCTGGAAGGAAGCATTAACGGCCGGATGTTGGACAAGCGCCGTGGCGACGACCTTGATCACGATATCGTTGATACTTATCTTAAGGTCGGGATCCAGCGCGTTGATACCTTTTCGCATTTCCACCGCGCGATCCATTTCGATCTCGCTGGTGAGAAAGAAGTGCGGCACCGGTCCGATCGAAGTAACGAGTCGACGAGCGATCGTTCTCCGGATTTCACTCGCAGGTTCATCCCGATACGGTGAAGCTGAAGCAACGGCCGCTGGCTGAAAACGCAAGGGCTCAACGGCTCGCGGAAATCCCCCCGTTGCGG
>Ga0068860_100007070_pt1 | contig 11234 bp, 13 predicted proteins | sample KBSSwiS32_FD_66597 | JGI IMG/M metagenome (GOLD analysis project Ga0068860, IMG submission 66597) | Switchgrass rhizosphere microbial communities from Kellogg Biological Station, Michigan, USA - KBS Switchgrass S3-2 | ecosystem: Host-associated > Plants > Roots > Rhizosphere > Soil ... | reverse complement strand
CGCCGGGCACGATCTATCGCACTGACAATCTCGGCATTTTCCACGATCAGTCCCAGGTCGGCGACCAGGGCAGCGTCAAGTGGAGCGCGGCCTTCGGGGGCATCCGCAACGACCTCGTCGTCGGGTTCGACGTCAACAAGATCAACCTGACCTACTCGAACGACTTCGGCTCGGATGTGCAGGAGGATTTCGTCAATCCGCGGGCGTTCGATCCGGGCCTGTTCTTCGACACCCAGGGAATAGCGCCGCGATACCGCACGCGCACCACCGAATACAGCATCTTTGCCGAAAACCGGCTGCGCTTCAGCGATCGCCTTTCGGTCGTCGCCGGTATCCGCGACGAGCATGACAAGGTCTATCGCCAGAACATCGACCCTGCTGGCGTCGTAGGCCCCCGCCTTTTCACAAAATCACTGCACAACACGACCTGGCGCGTGGGCGCTGTCTACCAGCCGGTCGCGACGGTCTCGATCTATGGGCAATATTCGACCGGCACCGATCCCCTTGGCACCCTGACCACCTATTCGGGTTCGCAAACGCAGTTCAGCAATGCGACCGGCAATCAGGTCGAGATCGGGGCCAAGGGCAGCTTCCTGGGAGGGCGGGGAACGGCTTCAATCGCTCTCTATCGCATCGTCAAGAACGGCCTGCTTTCGCAGCGGACCATTACCAGCCCGATCGAGCAGGTCGGCCAGCGATCCTCCAAGGGCATCGAGGCGGCGGTCTCGCTCGCCCTGCCATTTGGCTTCGGCATCGACGCCAACGGCACGATCCTCGATGCGCGATATGACGACTTCGTCAGCGGCACGGCGGTCTACACCGGCAAGACTCCTCCCGGCGTGCCGGAGGAGGCCGCCAATGTCTGGTTGCGGTGGGATGCCACCAGCGAGGTCCAGGCGCGCATCGGTCTGCGCTATGTGGGCAGGACCTATTCCGACAATGCCAACAGCTTCCGGGTTCCTGCCTATGCGGTTGTAGATGGCGGGCTGAGCTATGCGGTGACCCGCAATGTCGCTGTCGACCTGCGGCTCTATAATATCTTCGACAAGGATTATGCGTCCACGACCTACAATGACGAGCAATGGATCCTCGGTCGTCCGCGCTCGGTCGATCTCTCGGTCCGCGTCCGCCTCTGAGATGTCTCGCGTCAGGCTCGGCCACTCTTTCAAGCGGTGGCTATTTTTGGTTCACCGCTGGCTGGGAATCGTCACGTGCCTGCTCTTTACCGTCTGGCTCCTGTCCGGGCTGGTGATGATCTATGTCCCCTTCCCGTCGCTCGGCGAGGCCGAGCGCCTGGAGGGGCTTGCGCCGATACACTGGCCCGCCGTGCGCGTATCGCCCGAGGACGCGCGAGGCTTTGCACGGGGGAGCCCCGTGCGAAGCCTGACGCTGGAGATGCGGGATCGCACGCCGGTCTGGCGGATCGAATTGTGGAATGCCGACCCGGTGGCGATCTCCGCCGTCTCGGGCCGCGTTCTGCCCCGGACCGACCTTGCGTCCGCGCGCGGAATCGCCGGTGACTTCGGCCACGCGCCGGTCCGCGCCCTCACTTCGATCGAACGCGACCAATGGACCGTCGCGGGCAGCTTCGATCGCCACCGACCGCTCTGGAAGGCCGCGTTGTCGGGCGAGGGCGGCAGGGTTCTGTACGTATCGTCACGGACCGGTGAAGTGGTGCTCGACACCAGCGCCCGGGAACGCTTCTGGAACTGGGTGGGGTCGGTGCCGCACTGGATCTATCCCACAGTGCTTCGGCAGAACAATTCGGTCTGGCGGCAGGTCGTCATGTGGGTGTCCGGCCCCTGTATCATTGGCGCCGTGAGCGGCGTGTGGATCGGATTGTTGCGAGTGCGCGTGGGCCGTCGTCGCTATGGCGCCGCGCGCATGACGCCCTATCGCGGCTGGATGACATGGCACCATGTCGGCGGGCTCGTCGGCGGCCTATTCCTCGTGACCTGGATTTTCAGCGGTTGGCTGTCGGTCGATCCGGGCCACCTGTTCGCCAGCCCCGGCCTCGGCACCGCCGCCAGGATCCGCTATGCGGGGGTCGACAAGCCCTTGTCGCTCTCCGTCGATGCTCTGGCACGGTCTGCGGCGGGGGGGAAACGCGTGAGCATCCTCTGGAGCATGGGCGAGCCACAAGCTGTCATCGAACGCAGCCTGCGACAGCTGCGCATTCTGGACGGCGCGACCCTCTCGCCCTTACACATTGACCAGAAAGCCATAGTGCAGCGGGCCGGGATTCTTGTGCCTAACGGCCGGCTCGTCGCTGTGGACCGCCTGACCATGCCCGACTCCTATTGGTATGAAACCAACGGGCGGCCACTCCTTCCCGTGCTACGCATCCGCTACGACGACGCGGCGCGCAGTTGGGCATACATCGATCCGGTGAGCGGCTCGCTCGTAGGCGATTCCGACGCACGCCGCCGCGCCTATCGGTGGGCGTTCGACTTGCTGCACAAATGGGATCTGAACGGGTTAACGGGAGCGCGGCCAATCTGGGACGTCCTGTTATGGATGATGTCGCTTGCCGGGCTCATCGTTGCGATGAGCGGCATCGTGATCGGTTGGCGACGCCTCGGGAGATAGTCAGGGTGCCGAGACTGGTTGCGAATTCGATTGATCAACAGCGTTTGAATCGAGCCCGAACGAAATCCGCCGTTCCAGGCAGTGAACCGCCGCGCGATTGTCGGCCGAGCATGCGGCTTAAATTATGCGGCCATGGGAGTGCCGTCCAGCATGTGGCCTGCTCGCCGATCCCGGACCGGCTGGCTAGCCGTCATCCAGCTGCTACCGGCAGCGGCGGGCCATGTGCCGCTGACTGGTTCACCAGCGATATCGGCGGTTTGTTAACCATCGCGCTATGTGGTCGCACCTCGTTGTAGCCTCTTCGCCAAACCTCGCATTTTCGGACGGCGTCGTCGAGGCTCATGAACCAATGCTGGTTCAGGCATTCCGCCCGGAACCAAGTCGAGCGTCACGCCTTTCACGTAGGCCCATAAATGGAGCTCGCGGGAGATGAACTCGCTGCCCTGGTCGACCCGGATCGAAGCCGATAGCCCGACTCGGTACAGACCCGCTCCAGCACTTCGATCACGTCCGGCGCACGGAACCGGAATCGCGGAACGACCGCCGGCGAAAACCGGCTGTAGGTATCGACCACCGTCAGGATGCGCAGCTTCGGTCCTGTCGCCGCAACCTACAGCAACGAGACCTGCGACCTGTCGCTGCTGTGGCCCCATATCGGCAAGACGGCGATCGAACCCTACCTCCCCACGCCCGAACAGCCGCTCAGCACGCCCCAGCCGGGCGGCCCCACCCCGCGTCGGTGCGGGAGGCGTTCCGCTCGATCAAGGCCGCCGACTACTTCGACCTCAACGCCACGATCCGGTTACGCGAGGAGTTCGAACTGATCGTCCTGGTGGAAAACCTGTTCGACAAGCAGCCGCCGATGGTCGGCAATGCCGTAGGCAGCAACGCGAACAGCTTGCCCTCGGTCTACGCCCCCCTATGGCCGCAGCTATTCGGTCACGGCGCGGATAACATTATGAACGCCGGCATCGCGGCACGGCATGGTTCGTAAGATGCTCCTTACGGAAACGTCGCGATATCGGCTCACGGATTGAAGAAGGCGGTAGGACATTCGGCGTCCTGAAGCGGTCGCAGCGACGCCGAATGTCGTCGCTTATGCTCGTTGGGGTAACGCCGCCCAACCTGAAGCTGACTTCCGGCAGGCCTGGAAAACCGGACCGAGCCCGCGATCTTCAACAGTATCGGGGCGAGAACGGACAGGCGCTTTTCCCCAAATGACCTCAGGGATTGCCGCCATGATCGGCGACGTCGCGGTGTTTCGCGCATGGCGCAAGCGCGCTGAATTGATCCGCGCTGTCCGCGATTTCGACCGCTTCGAGGCCAGGGATCAGGAGCGCGATTTCGCAGCCTTCGATTGGGAGGGCACGCGCTGTTTCTGGAAAATCGATTACTACGAACCGTCGCTTGAGTGGGGTTCGAAAGACCCTGCCGACGCTGCCGCGACCGCGCGCGTGCTGACCATCCTTCGGGCTGACGAATATTGACGCACGTAGATACATTTGTTGACACATGACGCGACTCTGATAGTGTATCACTATTGTAGATACATAGGAGTTGCAGATGGGTGTTCAGGTCAGGAAATGGGGGAACAGCGCAGCGATCCGCATTCCCTCCGCAATTATGGCAGCAGCGGCGCTTAGTGTCGGGCAGGAAGTCGAAGTCCGTGAAGAAGACGGCAAGCTCATTATCGAGCCTGTTTCCAAGCCGGTCTACACGCTGGACGCGTTGCTTGCTGGCATGAAGCCGGAGACGTTCCACGATATGGTCGATTTCGGCCCTCCGGTTGGAAATGAGGTGCTTTAATGGTCAGCCGGTATGTGCCTGATTCTGGTGATATCGTATGGTTGCAGTTCAATCCCCAGGCAGGGCACGAACAAGCGGGGCATCGCCCTGCCCTCGTGCTCTCGCCCAAGGCCTACAACAAGATGCGGGGCATGATGATCTGTTGCCCTATGACGAGCCAGACCAAGGGCTATCCCTTCGAGGTCATCGTTTCGCAATCGCCCGCAAGTGTCGTGCTGTCCGATCAGATCAAGAGCGTGGATTGGAAGGCACGGGGAGCGACTCATGCCGGCACCGTCAGAAAGGCCGTAATTGATGAAGTACGCGCCAAAGTAAGCGCTCTGCTAGGGCTTTGAAGATATCCTTGAGAAGGACGCTGCCGAACCATCATTCTCGCGATCCGAAAACCCGCATGATGACAGCACGGATCGACGCAGAACCAAGACGATTTTGACGCCATCCCGCGCGCCGAGGCACAACATCAACGGAGGTTTATATGTCAACGATCATACTCCCGACCAGTCCGTGCAAGCCGATGCCGGGCGCATGAAGCCAAAAGCGTCTGCGCTATCCGCTGCCCTGAGAGATCTCCGAGACGAAGTTGAGCTTCAGCGCGCGCAGCAGGAGCAGGCCGGCGAGGAGACATCTATTTTCTATGTGGATGCTATTGAGAAACTCGACAGAATGAGCGCTGACCTCGAAGATGCTGTCCTCGACCTTGCTGGTGTCCTTTATCATCGGGGCCGCCTGACAGTAGCATAAGCACAAACACGCCATCTCCCGGCTAAAGCCGGGACCGTGGCTCTATTCCGCCTCGCTCCACCGAGCCACCTTCGGCGTCTCAGCCATCTGATGGAAGACCAGCGGGCGCTCCCAAGTGAGCGCCCGCGCTGGAGTGGTTTTCTCCGAGCGGATTCTAAGCGTGGATGGCGAGAACCGCGATGCGGATCTCGCGGACATGTTCGCCCCACTCCCGTCTCCGCGCTTCGCACTCCGCTTGGCGATCATCGGGGTGTCCCCGCCCTTCCCTCCGCTTCGCTCCGGTGTAGGACGGGTGATCCCCCTCCCCCATGATCGGCCCCGTTTGCACATTCACCCCCTGCTCTCGGCGAGAGCCAGAAGTCGATGTGAGCCATCGCCTTCGGCTCTATTCGAGAAAGGACAAGCACCATGTTCAAGACGGCCAAACTCTCGCAGCTTCGTCATGTCCCGGCCAAACCACGACATTCTCAAAACTCGATCCCAATGAGACAACCGAATAGAGCATGATTGACCACCTTCACGTCATTACAGGTGGCCCAGGGTCGGGCAAAACGAGCCTGATCGACGCGCTTGCGGCCGAGGGCGTACGGCACATGCCGGAGGCTGGCAGGTCGATTATTCAGGATCAGGTGGACATTGGCGGCACCGCTTTACCGTGGGACGATCGCGAAGCCTTTGCTGCGTTGATGCTCGCATGGGAGATGCGGTCCTACCGCGAGGCCGTAAATGCTCCCGGCCCGATCATCTTTGATCGCGGCATCCCCGATGTTATCGGCTACTTACGGCTATGCGGGTTGCGTGTGCCAGCCCCGGCGCTGCGCGCAGCCGAGCAGCGGCGCTACGCAAGGAAGGTTTTCATAGCTCCGCCTTGGCCGGCGATCTTCAAGCAGGAGGCAGAGCGCAAGCAGACGCTCGCAGAAGCCGAAGCCACCTACCATGCGATGATCGATGCCTATTCCCGCGTGGGTTACGAGCTTGTCCCCCTCCCACTCGCGTCAGTCGCCGATCGGGTGATGTTCGTCCGCGAGCGGATCGGCTGATTCCCATATCCCGATCCCAACGGGAATGCGTTGGTTGCGTCATGGCCGTTCATATCAGGATCACGCGCCGCCTAGCGGATCGCCTTTATGGCTTCGCGCGCTTCCCTCTCGGTGGGATACACGACCGGTAGCCATCTACCGTCGATAGACGAGCGCACTCCCCACCGATTGGCAAACTCAGCCTCCGATCGAAGCTCAGTGATATATTTGGGGTTTCCCTGCATGTTCGCATGATAGCGTGTGCAGTGCAGATGGCCGATCGTTCGCGAACATTCGTCTGTCCCATTTCTCGATCCTTGCGGGAATGCTCACGCAACCCCGGTCGCCGTTCCCATTCGGAACCCTGATCGACCCACCAGTCCCACTTGTCCGTGACATAGCAGTGCAATACACCAAAACTTCATTGCGAATGGAGAATGCAAGTGGAACGGCCAGTGAGCAGATATTGGCGCATTTTGGCTTTGGCGTCCTTCGCCCTGAGCAGTCCGCTATTCGCGCAGGACATTGACGGCCAGGATCACCCAGATCTCCCACGTTACCCGCAGTCCGTCATCGACGGCTATCGCGCTCCCTCGCTGGACGAGATTGTCATCCCGACTGGCCCGATCGCCAATGCCGAGGTGCAGACCAACCGAGAGGTGCTCGAAGGCAAAGTCACCCATATCGACTATCGGATAAAACTGGCGACCGCGCCGTTGCAGATCGAACGCTATTATGACGATCTTTTGAGGAAGGCGGGGTTCTTGATCGCCTATTCGTGCGTCGGCCCGTCCTGCGGCCGCGACATGGGCGCGCTGATCCTCAATTCCGGCAAGGTGGCGCCGGTCGGTCTGGCTGACGGCCTGTTCAACGACAGAATACGGGTGATGATCGCCCGCCGTGCCGATACCTGGGCTTTGCTGCATATTGCCGAGGGTCCGGATCGATCGCAGATATTCCAGGCGGTCGTGGATGACGCATCCCCACACCGGTAGAGTTGTGGCCTTGCGGCGTGCCTATGGGACAACTCCTAACTGGTGCGGCCATCGCGGATCGATTTGCTGAGGCCGAGCATCACGCCGCCGCGATCGTCCGTCCAGGTCTCCGCCGCCTCGATCGACGTTCCTTTGCGGGAAGGGCTACGACCTCATCTACGCGCCCGCAAGGGCAACCACGCCCACAATGAGAACGCCGCATCCGGCCAAGCGCCAGAAGCCTACGGGCTCCCGCAGGATCGCCATCGCCAGCAAGGCACCCACCATCATCGACATCTCGCGCATTGGTGCCACGAGGCTGAGCAGCGCACCGCTCCGCAAGGCGGCAAGGACAAGGATATAGGATAGCGGCGACAGCAGCCCCACGCCGATCGCCAGCCACCAATGCCCTTTCATGGCGGTAAGCGCCCGGCGCGGGTTCTCGCCAACGACGGGGGCTAGCAGGAAAAAGCGAAGCAGGTTGGAGAACCAGTCCAGGATCACCGGAGTGATTCCAAGCGCCTTTACCGCATAGGCGTCTACTACCGTATAGGACGCGATCAGCCCGCCGGTTGCCGTGCCCCATCGGATTCCGGCTTGGCCGCCGGGTCTCCGGAATGCGGAGAGGTCACCCCGCGTCGCTATCAGGCCGATCCCGACCACGACGAGCGCAAGGCCACCGAGGCTCCGGCCAGTCGGTGCCTCGCCGAGCAGCAGGATCGCGCCGATCGTCGAAAGCATCGGTCCGGTGCCGCGCGCCACGGGATAAACGACTGAAAGGTCTGCGACTTGGTAGCCGCGCTGGAGGGACAGGCTGTAGGCAAGGTGGATCGCGCCGCTGAGCAGCACGAATGCGACGCCGTCCGCCGTCCAGGTGACCGTCCCGCACCAGAGCAGGTACAGAACCCACGGCGCGTATCCGACGCAAGCGACCAGATTATAGGCGAAGACGAAGACCGGCCCGTAGCCATCCGGTGAAGGCCGCTTTAAGACCGGCCTATAGATAGGCTGACTAATGACAACCAACATCAACTATTGATGACGTCCGGCGGCGACGTTCTTCCACCAAACCACCAGTACCTTCAGAACAATGACCATCGGTGCACCGAAGAGTAACGGCAAGCCGATCGGTGAAAGAAACAGCACGAACCAGCCTGCCCAACTCTGCGGTTCATCGGAATGGAAGCCATAAAGCTGCATTCCATTGAAGGATACGAACAGCAGGGCCGCCACGAAGCTCAAGAACCATGTGGAGCAGCCAACTGCTATTGCCCCACCATCAGTTTTCGGCGCACTATGCGAACCGCTCCGACCCAAACCAGAAATGCAGCAAGCGGGCACCACACCCACCAACCTATACTGAGGGCTAAATCCATGGCTGTCAGCGTATCACCGCTGGCGATATCAGCAACGTTGCTGTGATCGAGATTTTGGCTGCTGAGCGGCTGACCGGAAAATACCAAGTCAGGTAGTCCGAAGCAGCCAATTCCAAAGCAGCAGCTCGCCCAGCCTACTTACCGGGCAATCCGCGATCCGGGACAGCACGTCGGTTAGCCACGCCCGCGGATCTACGTCTTTCAGGCGGGCGGTCTGGATCAGCGTGTAGAGCACCGCCGCGCGCTGCCCGCCACGATCCGAGCCGCAGAACAACCACGCCTTCCGGCCGAGCGGCACACAGCGCAGCGCCCGTTCGGCCGCGTTGTTGGTGAGGCAGATGCGGCCATCATCGAGGAAGCGGGTGAACGCGTCCCAACGCCGCAGTATGTAGTTGATCGCCTTGGCGAGGTCATGGTTGCGCGACAGCCGGGAGAGCTGGCTGGTCAGCCACGTGTGGAGGTCGGCCATCAGCGGCGCGCTCAGCTCCTGGCGTGCGGCAAGGCGCTCGGCTGCGGACTTGCCGTTGGTACCGCGCTCGATATCGAACAGCGCATCGATCCGCTGCACGGCTTCCAGCGCGATCGCGTAGATCATGCCAGTGCGCTCGTTGCGGCTCTTGCGCCGGGCTGCAGCGGCCACATCGGCCAGCTCAAAGAACTTGCGCCGCGCATGGGCGAAGCAGCCCGCCTCGAGGATCGGACCGGGTTGGCGGCCCTCGGCATAGAGCTCACCGTATCCGCCATAGGCATCAGCCTGCAGGATCCCTGACCAGGATGCCAGGTGCGTTCGGGGATGCTCGCCTCGTCGGTCGCGGGAGTAATGGAACAGCGCCGCCGGCGGATCGGATCCGGCGAAGGGCCGGTCGTCGCGGACGTAGGTCCAGAGCCTTGCCGTATCGGTCTTGCCCTTGGCCATGACCGGTACGATCGTATCGTCGCCGTGCAATCGCTCGGCGGCTAACACATGGCCCTCGATCAGCCGGTAGAGCGGCATCAGCGCGAAGGCGGCCGCGCCGACCTGATCTGCCAGCATCGAGGTGCTGAGCGCACACCTTCGCGGGCGAACCGCTCTGCCTGACGATTGAGGGGCTGGTGCTGGCCGTACTTCTCGAACAGCAGCATAGCGAGGAAGCTCGGGCCGGCCCATCCGCGCGGGACCACGTGGAAGGGCGCCGGTGGCTGGGTGATCGTCTCGCAGTCCCGGAACGAGAACCGCTCGCGCACGGTCTGGATCACCTTCCACGAGCGGGGGATCACCTCGAGCGTCTCGGTGACGTCCTCGCCGAGCTTGGACAGCCGCTCCCCGCCACAGGCGGGGCACGAACAGGGTGCCGGGATAACGACGCGTTCGCGCGACAAGTGATCGGGGAACGGCTTGCGCGAGGGCCGCTTGCGCTCGAACGCGGTCACGCTTGCGGTCCTGGATGCGGCGACCTCGGCAGCAAGATCGTCCTCGGCAGCATCGGCCTCGAGGTCTTCGAGCTGCAGCTCCATCTGCTCAAGCAGGCGGCGGGTGCGTTCCGCGCTGGCGCCGTACTGCTCCCGCTTCAGCTTGGCGATCTGCAACTTGAGGTGGGCGATCACCGCCTCGGTATCGCTCTCGCGGGCCTGAGCATTGGCGAGCCGGGCTTCGGCATCATCCGCCCGTCGGGTCGCTGCCGCCAGCAGCGCCTTGAGCGCTGTGACATCGTCCGGAAGGGGCGTGAGGGCGGCTTCCACCCCTCGGAGGGAATCACTACCGATGCCGCAAAGCAACCCGGAGATGCTGGACTTTGCGTCTATCCGGCGCTGGCCGGGCGCCACGAGTACTGCGGGTTGCGCCAGTCGATCCCCTCGAGCAGGCAGGCCAGCTGCGAGCCGGTCAGCGAGACCATCCCGTCCTTCGCCGAGGGCCAGACGAAGTGCCCCTTCTCGAGCCGCTTGGCGTAGAGCGACATTCCGATCCCATCGTGCCAAATGATCTTCACCAGCGGTCCGGCGCGGCCGCGGAAGACGAACAGGTCCCCGCCATGGGGATTGCGCTCGAGCGCCTGCTGCACCAGCGGCGCCAGACCCTGCATCCCCTTCCGCATATCGGTGTGGCCCATCGCCAACCACACCCGAGCACCGGCAGGGATCACCGCAGCGCCTTCAGCACGGCGACCACCTGTGCCGGCGATGCCGATGGGAACACGCTCACTCGCTTGCCGCGGGCCAGGTCGATGACCCTCGCCGGCGCTGTTCCGGCGCACCGCCCAGCATCCTCGTCGATGACCACGGCCTCGGCAAAGGCGGGCACGGCCGGTTCGCTGGGCTCCGCATCCGCATGAGCCTGCCGCAACTTGCTCCGCCAGGTGTAGATCAGCGAGGTCGAGATATCGTGCCGCCGGCAGACCTCGGCCACGCAGGCTCCCGGCGAGAACGCCTCGGCCAGCACCGTAGCCGTTCCTCCTCGCTCCATCGCCGGCGCCGTTCCGGCCCCGCGAACACCGTGACCTGGCTCGTCCACCACTCCTAAGCGCACGCACAAGAGCACGCTTAACAGCGCTCACTCAGCGGCCGGACAAGGCGGGGCTCACCGGATGGGTACGTGGGGCAGGGCCAGCGCTGGTCTAAATAGGCGACCCCGCCGCTTGCGCCGTCACAGGGTGGGGGCGGCGAAATGGCTGGACGGAAAAGGTCTATCCTGACGTCAGATTGGCCAAGGCAGCAACGTGCGCCTTCATGTTGCCCGTTCTGGGCAGCGACGG
>Ga0068860_100007069_pt1 | contig 11235 bp, 10 predicted proteins | sample KBSSwiS32_FD_66597 | JGI IMG/M metagenome (GOLD analysis project Ga0068860, IMG submission 66597) | Switchgrass rhizosphere microbial communities from Kellogg Biological Station, Michigan, USA - KBS Switchgrass S3-2 | ecosystem: Host-associated > Plants > Roots > Rhizosphere > Soil ... | reverse complement strand
CTCGTCGTGCTGCGGACGACGGCCGCCGAGACCCGCGCCGTCCTGCGGCCCGCCCTGGTCGGTACGACGGTCGGGGCGCTCGCCGCGGCGGCGATCCTCGTCGTCGGGCTGCCGCCGGTCGTCTACGCGGTGGTGCTACCGATCGTGATGGTGGTCGGGTTCTCGGCCGGACCGCTACTCGGTCCGGCCGCGGCGCAGGGGCTGTTCACGCTCGTCGTCTCGATGGTGTTCGCGCAGATGGCGCCCGCGGGCTGGCAGCTGGCCGGGGCCCGGCTGCTCGATGTCGTGGTCGGCGCCGGGATCGGGCTCCTCGCCGGGCTGCTGGCCTGGCCGCGCGGCGGGACCGGCGAGCTGCACCGGGCCGTGGCGGAGTTCCTCGCCGACGCGGCGGGCGTGGTCCGGGAGACCGTGCGGGTGGTCGCCGAGGGCGCCCGCACCGGGCCCGCGGTGCCGCGCGCCCGGAGCACCGGCCTCCTCGCCGAGACCACCTACGCCCAGTACCAGGCCGAACGGCATCCGAAGGAGGGGATCGTGGACTGGCAGGCCACGCTGGTGGCCGGGCACCACGCCGTCCGCGGGGCCGAGGCGCTGGTCCGGGACTGCCCGACGGGCCGGCTACTGGACTGCGTCGGCCCGCTGGACGCCGCGGCCGCGGACGTCGCCGCGCGGTTCGAGCACGTCGCCCTGGGGCTCGCCCGGCTGGACCGCACCGCGCTCACCGCCCCGACCCTGCCCGCGCCGGACCTGGCGTGGCCCACCGACCTCGGCGCGGACCTCTACCACCTCGCGGACCTGCGCGTCTGGCTCGACGGGCTGCGGGACGACCTCACCCGCGTCACCGGCGGTACCGCTCCAGCGCCGACGCCAGACCCCGCCGCAGCAGCGACGCCTCGGCGGGCAGCGTCAGCCACGTGAACCCCAGGTCGCGGTAGATCGGCGCCCACTCCACGTCCCCGCAGTACACGCCGACCGGCACCGTCGACCCGCCGGTGACCGAGCGGAGCAGGTCGCGGTAGCCGGGGTCGTCGAGCGGCGGGACGGCGGCCCGCCCCGAGCTCAGCGACAGGTCCGACGGGCCGACGAACACCGCGTCGACGCCCGGCACCGCGACGATCGCGGCCAGGTCGGCGACCGCCGCCATCGTCTCGATCATGATCACGCAGCCCCCGGGGGCGAGGACGTCCCGGCCGGTCCAGCCCACCCGGGTGGGGCCGAAGCTGCGGGTCCCCCGCGGCGGGTAGGCGCAGGCCGCGACGGCCGCCTCGGCCTCGGCGGCGGAGTCCACCAACGGCACGATGATCCCGGCCGCCCCGCGGTCCAGTGCCCTGGCGATCGCGTCGGGGGCGTTGCGCGCCACCCGGACCAGCGCGGGGACCGAGCCACAGGCCTGGATCGCCGAGAGCAGGTCGTGGTCGGTGAGCAGGCCGTGCTGGGCGTCGAGGCAGACCAGGTCCACCCCGGAGTGGGCCACCATCTCCACCGTGCTCGGCCCGGCGAGCGAGCACCAGCCGGCCACGACGCCGTCGTCGATCTCCATGTCCCGCAGTATGGACGGCGTGGCTCCCGGACGGCGCCGCGGCGCGACCGTAGGGTCACGCGGTGCTCGGGGTCAGTCACGCCACGTCGGGAGCGGCCCTCGGGCTCGCGGTCGCCGGGCTCGCGCCGCAGGCCGTCGGGACGGCCGCCACCGCGGGCACGATCCTGACCTTCGCCGGGGTCACCGCGGGGGCCGCGCTGCTGCCGGACCTCGACCATCCGAGCTCGACGGCCACGCGGCGGTTCTCGTGGGCGTCCTGGCTGGCCGCCCACGCGATCCGGCCGCTGTCGGGGCTGGTCTTCCGGCTCACCCGAGGCCCCCGCGACAGCGGACGCGGCACGCACCGCGGCCTCACCCACACCCTGGCGGGCGCGCTGCTGCTGGGCGGGGGAGTCGCGGTCGCGAGCGCCCGGTGGGGCACCCCGGTCACCGCGGGCGTGCTGTTCGTGTGCCTGGCCCTGGCCATCAAGGGGCTCGACGGCCTCGTCCCCGGCCCGCCCTCGCTGGTGATCGCCGCGGGCCTGACCTGGGTGCTCGAGACGCAGCTCCCGGGCGGCACCGCAGGCACCGCGGGCTGGCTCGGCCTCGCGATCGGCCTCGGCATGGTGGTGCACTCCCTCGGCGACGCCGTGACGGAGTCCGGCGCCCCGCTGTTCTGGCCGGTCCCGATCCGCGGCCGACACTGGTACCCGGTCGGCACTCCCCGTCCGCTCCGCTTCCGGGCAGGCGGCACGGTGGAGGCGTGGGTGGTGGCGCCGCTGCTCACCGCGGCCACCCTCGCTCTGGCGGTCTACGTCGTCCCGGGCGCGACCGAGGTCCTCCTGGCCCTCCGTGACCGCCTCGCCCTCGGCTGACCGTCGTCGACCATCACACCCGCGGGGGCGATCTCGGCGCCGAGAACCGCGGTGCGGGTCTGATGACCTCCACGGCCGGTGATCAACGAACCCCTGTCGACGGGAGCATGATGGACCCGTGAGCGAGTGGGAGCTGCCGGACCGGCCCGTGATCGGGATCCTGCACCCGGGCGCCATGGGCGCCGCGCTGGGATCGGCGCTCAAACGCCGGGCGGGCGCGGTCATCTGGGCCGACGCGGGCCGGTCCCACGCCACCGCGAAGCGGGCCGAGCTGGCCGACCTCGTCGCGGTCCCGGCGGTCGAGGACCTGGCCCGGCGCGCGCATGTTGTGATCTCGATCTGCCCGCCGGGGGCCGCGCGCGAGGTCGCCGAGCAGGTCGCCGCGGCCGTCGAGGGCCGGCGGCGCAGGCCGCTGTTCGTCGAGGCCAACGCCGTCTCGCCGGGCACCGTCACCGACATGGCCGACCTCTTCCCGGACGACGGGCTGGTCGACGCCGCCGTCATCGGCCCGCCCGCCTGGGAGCCGGGCACCACCGTGCTGTGGCTGTCCGGCCCGCACGCCACGCTGGTCGAGGCGCTGTTCGCAGGCACCCCGTTCGACGCCCGGCACCTGGGTCCCGAGCTGGGCCGGGCCAGCGCACTGAAGGCCTGCTTCGCGCTGCAGAGCAAGGCACTGCCCGCGATCTGGCTCGCGCTCGACGAGGCCGCCCGCACCCTCGGCGTCGACGAGCCCCTGCGCGCCGAGCTGGCCCGCACCGGCGTCGACTACCCCTCGCGGCTCGAGGCGATCACGAGGGTGGCGGAGGAGAAGGGCTGGCGCTGGGTGGCGGAGATGGAGGAGGCCGCCGCCACCCTCTCGGCCGCAGGCGTCCCGCCCGGCTTCTCCGAGGCCGCCGCCGAGATGTACCGCCGCACCTGACCGACTCGCGGGCCGCCACGTCCCGGCTCCCGCGAGTCGGTCAGCTGGGGCCGAAGCGTTCGACGCGGATGCGCTCCGACCCCACCCCCAGGCCGATCAGCAGGTCGGTGGCGTGGTCGCAGAACGGGGGCGTGCCGCAGACGAACACCGTCTGGTCCGGTTCCAGGACCGCGGCGACGTCCTCGGCGGTCAGGCGGCCTGCCGGACGGGGGTAGGCGGGCGGGGTCTGGCGGGTGTAGGCGACGGTGGTGCGCGGTCCGACCACCTCGTCGGCGTAGTACAGGTCCGCCGGACGCCGCGCCGAGATCAGCAGCCGGAACAGGCCGGGGTCGCGCTCCCGGGACAGCCGCAGCATGGACATGAGCGGCACCACCCCCGAACCCCCGGCCACACCGAGGGCAGGGGTGTCCCCGCGCCAGGCGAACCAGCCGCCGATCGGCCCCCGCACCTCCAGCTCGTCCCCGGGCTCGACGACCTCGTGCAGGAACTCCGACACCTCGCCGCCGGGCAGCAGCTCGACGGTGAGGTCCACCAGGTCCGAGCCCGGCACCGAGGCGACGGAGTAGTCCCGCTGGGCCGTGTACCCGTCGTCCGCGGTCAGCTTGAGCACGTAGTACTGCCCCGCGACGTGCGTGGACACCGCGGGGAGCTTCAGCCGGAAGGTCTTCGCGTTCGGCGTCTCGCGGCGCACGTCCACCACGGTCGCCCGCTGCCAGGTCGGCACGGCTCAGTCGCCCTGGTAGCGCTGCTCGAGCCAGGGGTCGCCGCGGTCGTGGTAGCCGTTGCGCTCCCAGAACCCCTGCTCGTCGGAGTCCATGATCCGCAGCCCGGACACCCACTTCGCGGACTTCCAGAAGTACAGGTGCGGCACGAGCAGCCGCGCCGGGCCGCCGTGCTCGGCGGTCAGCGGGGCCCCGTCGACGTCCCAGACCACCCACGCCTTGCCGTCGGTGACGTCCTCGAGCGGCAGGTTGGTCGTGTAGCCGGTGTGCGAGGTCGCCATGACGTACGCGGCCGAGTCGGCCGGCTCCACGGCCTCGAGCAGGGTGTCCACCGAGACACCGTCGAAGGTCATGTCGAACTTCGACCAGGTCGTGACGCAGTGGATGGCGCCCTCGTAGCGAGACCGCGGCAGGGCCTGGATCTCCGCCCAGGTCCAGCTCGCGGGCGTGTCGACGAGCCCGTCGACGGTGAACGTCCAGCGGTCCGTGTCCAGCCGCGGGGTGGCCTCGGCGTTGAGCACGGGCCAGTCCCTCCCGGCGTCGTACTGCCCCGGGGGCAGGCGCGGATCCTTGGTGCGACGACGACCGGTGAAACCCCGGGTGATGGCCATGTCCGACAGCATGCCGGATCAGACCCGGTTGAGGCCCGGCTGTCGGTCGGGGATCACGAACGACGCCGCGGTGCGGACCGGCGCCCCCGGCGTCGTGACGGCGTCGACCACCCGGAAGTCCGCGGTCACCCGGTCCGCGGCGTACCGGGCCCGGACGTACCCGCGGCGGTTGCTGCGGAACCTCAGGTGGGGGTTGCGGCGCAGGTCGGGGTGGTCGGTGGCGGCGTCGCCGTCCGCGCCCGAGGTGATCGAGCTGGACACGAGCTCGGTGCCGACGACCCGACCGTCGCGCACCAGCTCGTTGGCCCAGTGGCTGTGCACGTCCCCGGTCAGCACGAGGGCGTTGCGGACGTCGGCGAACCCGGCGGTGATCCGGTCCCGCGACGCGACGTAGCCGTCCCAGGTGTCCATCGCGTAGGCCTCGTCGGAGGCCCGGGCGCGTTCGGCGAAGAAGACCTGCTGGCCCAGCACGTCCCAGCGGACGCGCGTGGACCGGAACCCCGCGAGCAGCCACTGCTCCTGCGCGGCGCCGGGCAGCGAGCGGGACGGGTCGAACCGGGCGGCGCAGTCGACCCGCATCCCGTCGCCGCAGGCCTGGTCCGAGCGGTACTGCCGGGTGTCCATCAGGTGGAAGGTCGCGAGTGCGCCCCACTCGATCCGCCGGTAGAGCTGCAGGTCGAGCCCATGTGGCACGGAGGTCCGGCGCAGCGGCATATGCTCGTAGTAGGCCTGGAACGCGGCGATCCGCCGCTCGGGGTAGCCCCGTTCGGTCGCCTGTCCGGCCCAGTTGTCGACGACCTCGTGGTCGTCCCACACCACCAGCCAGGGCGCGACGGCGTGCGCGGCCTGCAGGTCCGGGTCCGTCCGGTACTGCGCGTACCGCTGCCGGTAGCCGGCGAGCCCGGTCGTCTCGGGCCCCGCGACGGGCCGGACCGACCGCTCCGGCGTGGGGTACTCGTACTGGTAGTCCCCGAGGTGCAGGACGAGGTCGGGCTCGTCCTCGGCCAGCCTGCGGTAGGCGGTGAACCAGCCGACGGGGTAGTTCGCGCAGGAGGCGACGCACGTGGTGACGGCCGTGAGCGCGCCGGGCGCGGGCGCGGTCCGGGTGCGACCGGCGGGGGACAGCGCCCCGGCGGCGCGGAAGCGGTAGAAGTACGCCCGGCCCGGCGCGAGCCCCACGGCCTCGACGTGCACGGTGTGGGCCGAGTCCGGCACCGCGTCGACGACGCCGCGCTGGACCACCCGGCCGAAGCGCTCGTCCTCCGCGATCTCCCACCCGACGGGCACGGTCCGGTCGGGCATGCCGCCCAGCCCGTCGGGGGCGAGGGGATCGGGCGCGAGCCGGGTCCAGAGGACCACGCCGTCCGGTGTGGGGTCGCCGGATGCGACCCCGAGCGTGAACGGGTCCCGGACGGGGGCGGCGACCGGCCGGGGAGCCGACGCCGCCAGCGTGGCGGCGGTGGCACCGAGGACGAAGACGCGGCGGCCGAACGCGACGGGGTCCATGCCTAGGTCCACGCCTGCTACGCCACGGTCTGCGCCCTCAGCCCCGGCAGGCGCCTGTCCAGGGCCAGCGCGCCGAACCCGAGCCCGAGGAACAACACCGCGACGACGAGGCAGTTGACCGCCACCCGCAGGTACCCGTGGGTCACGACGTCGACGAAGGGGTACGGGTACCAGTCGATCACGGCGCCGCGGACCAGGGTGAAGACCAGCCAGGCGAGCGGGTAGATCGCGGACAGCAGCACGACGTCCCTGGTCACCAGCCCGCGCGGCCCGAACACCAGCCACCCGACGACGGCGAGCAGCGGGGTGACCATGTGGCACAGCACGTTCGCGACCTGGTGCAGGCCCTTCGGGTCCGCGGTCTGCGCGAGCACCAGGTTGTACACCACCCCGGTCACCGCGATCGCCACGACGGCGTCGAGCACCAGCACCCGGAACAGCGGCGAGTCCCGTTCGGGGTCCGCGGACAGCAGGATGTGCACCACGCCCACCAGCACGTTCGACAGGATGGTGAAGAAGCACAGCACGTTGGCCACGCGGGAGCCGGTGCTCGTGAACACCGAGTAGGGCTGCGAGTCGATCGTCGTGGCGACGAACTGCAGGACGACACCGAGTGACGCGACGGCGGCGACCAGCCCGAACCACGGTCGGGCGAGCGGGAGGTACCGGAGCACGTCGGAAACCTAGTGCCCGTGCCCGTCCGGTGGAGCGAACGACCACGTCGCGATACGGTGACGGTCCGGCCCGTCCCCTTTCGGCGGGTTCCTCCACGACGAAGGGTCACGCAGCGCGCCGAGTTGATCACCCGAAGGTCGGAAGCCGGCCACGGAGAGCGATCGTCATGTCGGCGGAACAGCCGCGACACAGGTTCGTAACGAGCGCTGGGGAACGTGCGATCCCATGAGGCGATCCAGCCGCGGGTCCGCGACCCGGCCGCGCAGCGACCCGGGCCGCCGCCGAGCAGCCCGGCGCCGCGCAGAGGGACACGCAGAGGGAGACGCATGACCCCGGCCGACGACTACGACATCGGCTTCACCGGCGCCCGCTTCGGCGGGGCTCCGCGCAAGCGCCGCAAGAAGAAGGCGGAGTCGCCGGTCGAGGCCGCCCCGCGCACCGCCGACGAGGCGGACACCGCGGCGATCGCGGTCGTGCGGCCCGCAGCGTCCACAGGGCGTACGGCGCCCACGGGGCCCACGGCGCCCACGGCGCCCACGGGGTCCACGGCACCCACGGCGTCCACAGCGTCCACAGCGTCAACAGCACCCACAGCGGCCCCCGCGCCGCAGGCGCCCGTCGCGGAGGAACCCGCCGAGCCCGCCGGGTTCCACGAGGTGCCGGAGATCGGCTACACCGGGGCGCGCTTCGGCGGCTCGTCGCGCAGGCGGCGGGACCGGGAGGCCAACCCGGAGCCGATCCGGGTGCTGCCCGAGCCCGTCGTCCTGCCGCCGCTGCCCGCGGCGGAGGAGGAGCCCTACGAGGAGCGGGACGACAGCGGCCGGTCGCTGGCCGTGCGGCCGTACTTCTACACGAAGGGCCGTACCCGGTCCCGGTACGAGCTGGCGATCGAGACCCTGGTCTCCACGCAGGCCGCCGCACTGACCCGCCCGGAGCTGGCCGAGCACCGGCACCTGCTGGACCTCTGCCGGGAGCCCAGGTCGGTGGCCGAGATCGGGGCGCTGCTGGGCATGCCGCTCGGGGTGGCGCGGGTGGTCGTCGGGGACCTGGCGGTCACCGGCGGGCTCGAGGTGCACAGCACGGTCGCCGCGGAGGGGCCGGACGTCGCGCTGATGGAGCGGGTGCTCGCGGGGCTGCGCAGGCTCTGAGGTCGGGTCCCGGCCTGCGGGGCCGCGGCGACTGTGGCACAACTCGTCCATGAACGAGCTGCTCGCCCCGCCCGTCCCGGTCGTCCCCGCGCCCTTCCACACCCCGGAGCGCGAGAAGCTGCAGGAGCAGGCGCGGGCGTTCGCCGCGGAGCGCGTGCTGCCCGTGGCGGACGAGCTGGACAAGGTCAAGGGCGAGATCCCGCGGTCGCTGCTCGACGAGATGGGTGAGCTCGGCTACTTCGGGATCACCGTGCCGACCGAGCACGGCGGGCTGGGCCTCGGCGCCTTCGAGTACTGCATGATCGCCGAGGAGCTGGCCCGCGGCTGGATGAGCGTGGGCAGCATCATCGCCCGCGCCCAGGGCGCCGGGACCGGGGTCGCCGACGAGACCCGACGCGCGGAGCTGCTGCGCCGCAGCGCCGCCGGCTCCTGGATCGGGGCCATCGCGCTGTCCGAGCCCGACGCCGGGTCGGACCTCGCCGCCGTCGCGACGCGGGCGGTGCTCGACGGGGACTCCTATGTGGTCAGCGGCCACAAGCGCTGGACCGGCAACGCCAAGGCGGCGGACTTCATCCAGGTCCTGGTCCGCACGGACGACCCCGGCCCGGGCGAGAAGCGGTCCGCGGGGCTGGCCACGCTGCTGGTGGAGAAGGAGCGCGGGACGTTCCCCGAGGGGATCACCGGCACCCCGATCGACAAGATCGGCTACCACGGCTTCGTCACCTGGGACCTGCACTTCGACGGGCTGCGGGTGCCGGTGGGGAACCGGCTGGGCGCTGGTCGGGAGACGCAAGGGTTCACCGACACCCAGCAGTGGCTCAACATCGCCCGGGTGCACACCGCGGCGCGCGCGGTGGGGTTGGCGCGGGCCGCCGTCGAGGACTGCGTGCGGTACCTGCAGGAGCGCGAGCAGTTCGAGCACCCCATCGGCGACTTCCAGGCCGTGCGCTTCCGGCTGGCGACGATGGCGGCGCGGGTGGAGCAGGCGCGGTCGTTCTACCAGCACGTCGCGCACCGGCTGGACCAGGGCGAGCCGTGCGAGCGGGAGGCCGCGATGGTGAAGCTGCTGGCCACCGAGATGGCCGCCGAGGTCACCGGGGACGGCATCCAGCTGCACGGCGGCAACGGCTACACCACCGAGCACCGCGTCGAGCGCTACTGGCGGGACGCCCGGCTGACCACCATCTTCGAGGGCACCAGCGAGATCCAGCAGAAGATCATCGCCGACCGGCTCCTCCCACGCAGCCCGCTGGGCTGACAGCTGTCATCATCGCGGGGCCCGTCGTCGTCGGTGGGCCACGAGGAGGTGGGCCGTGCCGGACAGCCCTTCGGTTCCGCACCACGCCGCCGAGGAGGTCGCCCACCACCCGGTGGTCGACCTGCTCGCCCGCGTCGGGCTCGTCGCGTACGGCCTGGTGCACCTGCTGATCGCCGTGCTGGCGGTCCGGATCGCGTTCGGCGGGGGCGGGAAGGCCGACAAGACCGGGGCACTGCAGTCGGTGGCGGCGACCGGCCCGGGCCGCGTGGTGCTGTGGCTCGTGGTCGGCGGGCTCGTCGCCCTGGTCGTCGACCGGCTCGTGCACGCGGCGGTCGGTCACCGCGGGGTGCCGTGGGCGTCTCGGCTGCGCCGGACGGCCGTCGACCTCGCCGAGGCCGTCGTCTACGCCCTGCTGGCCAAGACGGCCGCGGACGTCGCGGCCGACGGGGGAGCGGACCCGTCGACCCCACCCCTGCCCACGCTCCTGCTCGGCCTCCCGGGCGGGCGGTTCCTGCTGGGGGCGGCGGGCCTCGGGATCGTCGGGGTGGCGGGGTACGCCGCCTTCCGCGGGCTCAGCGGAGCGTTCCGCCGCGACCTCGACCTGCGCGGTGCGGGCCTGCGGCGGTCGATGCTGGTCATGCGGCTCGGCCGCGTCGGCTGGACGGCGTTGGGCACGGCCTACGTCCTCTCCGGCGGACTGCTGGTGGTCGCGGCGGTGCAGCACGACCCGGCCCAGCCGGTCGGGCTCGACGCCGCGCTGAAGGAGCTGAGCGAGCACACCCTCGGCCCGGCCGCACTCGTCGTGCTCGCGGGCGGGCTGATCGTCTTCGCGGTCTACACCCTCTTCCACGCCCGCCACCGCGCCGAGTAGCGCACCCGGTCCGGGCCCGAGCGCATGATCACCCCGAGCCCATGATCACTCCGAGCGTGACAGGACGGCTGCACGCTGGACCTTCGCGTCACACTCGGAACGATCGATCGATGCGAGGGGGACCGGAGCGCTGCGCGGACCGCGCTCCCGTCACCGTCGGAACGATCACGGCGGACGGCGCTGACGGCGGAGCCGGTCAGTCCCCGAAGCCGGTGATCCAGACGACGGCCTCGCCCGCCTCGTCCGACGCGGCCAGGTCGACCTCGGCGGTGATCGCCCAGTCGTGGTCCCCTTCCGGGTCGTCGATGACCTGACGGACGAGCCAGCGCTCCGGCTCCTCCACGATGTCGATCATCTTCGGGCCGCGCGCCGCCGGCCCGATCCCGACGCCGCCGTACCCGTGGAGCTCGAAGAAGGGGGCGAACGCCTCCCGCCAGCGGTCGGCCGTCCAGCCCGCGCCCGCGTCCAGCTCGCCGAGCAGGTCCCAGCGGTTCAGCGAGGCCAGCTCGACACGGCGGAACATCGCGTTCCGCACCAGGACCCGGAAGGCGCGGGCGTTCTTCGTGACGCCCGCCGGGGTCGCGTCCACCGAGGGTGGAGCGGTCTCGTCCGCGACGCCCCCGCCCGCGGCGAGCTCCGCCCACTCGTCCAACAGCGACGAGTCCACCTGCCGGACCAGCTCGCCGAGCCATTCCATGAGGTCGGTCAGCTCGTCCGTGCGGGCGTGCTCGGGCACGGTCTGGCGCAGCGCCCGGTAGCAGTCCGCGAGGTAGCGCAGGACCAGGCCCTCGGACCGGGCGAGCTGGTAGTTCGACACGTACTCGTGGAAGGTCATGGCCCGCTCGGACATGTCCCGCACCACGGACTTCGGCGAGAGCCGGGCGTCCTCGACCCACGGCGCACCCCGGCGGTAGGTCTCCAGGGCGGCGGTCAGCAGCTCGTCGAGCGGCTTGGGGTAGGTGACCTCCTCGAGCAGCGCCATCCGCTCCTCGTACTCGATCCCGTCGGCCTTCATCGCCGCCACGGCCTCGCCCTTGGCCTTGTTCTGCTGGGCGTGCAGCACCTGGCGGGGGTCGTCGAGGGTCGCCTCGACCACGGAGACGACGTCGAGGGCGTAGGAGGGCGACTCGCGGT
>Ga0068860_100007068_pt1 | contig 11235 bp, 8 predicted proteins | sample KBSSwiS32_FD_66597 | JGI IMG/M metagenome (GOLD analysis project Ga0068860, IMG submission 66597) | Switchgrass rhizosphere microbial communities from Kellogg Biological Station, Michigan, USA - KBS Switchgrass S3-2 | ecosystem: Host-associated > Plants > Roots > Rhizosphere > Soil ... | reverse complement strand
AGTGTTAAAGGCAGGCGCCTCTGACGAATCGCGCGCTGCCGCTGCAAAGGGCGGCGCCGTTGAAGTGGTAGAAGGGTCGCAGATGGGTGCGAAGACGATCTTCGCAGGTTTGGGTGTCGGCTTCCTTTACCAGGTTTTGATGGGAGCCTTTAAAGGTTGGAAAGACACGCCGGAAAAAGTGTTTGGTGCTCCCTTCAAAGCGGCGTCGATATCCGCTGAAATCTCGCCGGCGCTTCTGGGCGTGGGATACATAATAGGACCTCGCATTGCATCGATCATGTGCGCAGGCGGCGTGCTCGCTTACCTGGTTTTGATTCCGATGATCAAATTCTTCGGCGACGCGATGCCCAATGCAGTAGCTCCCGGTAAAGTGCCGATCGGCGAAATGAGTCCTGGTGACATTCGCGGTGCCTACGTCTTGTACATCGGCGCGGGCGCGGTTGCTGCCGGCGGCATCATCAGCCTTTTTCGTTCATTGCCTACGATCTGGCACGGACTGAAAGGCGGCCTCGCCGATCTCAGAGGCGGACAAGCTGCGACGGCTAATTCGCCACGCACTGATCAGGATCTCTCGATGAAGTTTGTGCTCGGCGGCATCTTCGCGCTGCTCGCCTTGATCATGATCTTTCCGCAGTTGAATCTCCGTTGGAACATTCTTGGCGCAATTCTCATTGTCGCGTTCGGCTTCCTCTTCGTTACGGTTTCTTCTCGCCTAACCGGCGAGATCTGATCGTCTTCGAATCCAATCTCAGGAATGACCGTGGCAACTCTGTTGTTGACGTGCCTGATTTTCCTTGTCGTCGGCTGGACGGGATCAACCTTCTACGTCACCGCGCTGTCGATTGGTGGAATTGTTTGTATCGCCTCTTCGAATGGCGGCACGACCTCGCAGGATCTGAAGACCGGATTTCTTGTAGGAGCCACGCCATCGTCTCAACAAATCGCAATTCTGATCGGTGCATTTGCGTCAGCTCTTATCCTCGGTCCAATCCTCCTGATACTGAACGATGCCGGCACGATCTACATGCCGCGCCTTACGTTCGATGAAACGAAAGCGGCTGTGACTGTTCCCAACTCTGCGTCATTGCCGACGTTTGCTGATCCGATCAAGCCACCACAAGCAGGAAACTATCGTGTCTACAAGAATGAGGCAGGTGCGACTGCGTTGGCTGGCTTGGATCCTGGTCAATACTTGGTAGACGATTCCGGAAAAGTTAAGTATCGAGTATCCGAAAACTTTCCGGCCGGACTTAAGGTCGATTTGGCGCAGACAGGGCAGCCTGAAAAACTAAAAGGACCCCAGGCGAATCAAGACCCAGCACTGTATCGAAGCTGGCATAAAACTTCTGAAGGCGAATCGGCTGTTCGTTATCTCGTCAATGATCGTGGTGAAGCAGTCTATCTCGCTGACCCCGGCATCAACGGAGTTCACAAAACGCGGCCTGATGGTCAGTCAGTCACCAAGTACGACGCCCCGAAAGCAACCCTGATGTCTTACATCATCAAGGGCATTCTGAATCGTCAGTTGCCGTGGGGATTAGTGTTGCTCGGCGTGATGATTTCAATCGTGCTTGAGATGAGCGGCATTCCGTCACTGGCTTTTGCGGTGGGTGTTTACCTTCCGCTCTCGTCGTCGAGTCCGATATTTATTGGCGGCATGATTCGTTGGCTCGTCGACAAGTACCTGCGAAAGAAGTTGAAAGACAAGAAGCTTTCTGAAGACGAACTGGTCGCTGAAACTGACAAGAGTCCCGGCGTCTTGATGGCGTCAGGTTATATCGCCGGCGGTGCGCTTGCAGCGATTGTCATTGCCATTCTGCAGGGCGTTCCGAAGCAAGGCTTGATCAACCTTAACCGGGGTATAGAGGATTGGGCCAACTTAAGGAATCCGATGTTTAAGGGCGATTACTCTGATTTGCTGTCAATGATTCCGTTCCTGGTTTTGATGGTGCTGTTGTATCTTGTCGGACGTGAGGTCATCCTCAGGAACAAACCTGAACCATCATCAAGGCGTTGAGGCCGACGTGGTTGTCTGTTCACATCATAAAGGCGCGCTGCTTAGTTTGGGCGCGCCTCTTTACTGATTCAGAGGTCTATTATTTCGATGCTTAAGCGAATACTAATTCCCAGTCTATGTTGTTTCGTGCTCTTCGTTAGCGCTGCCACTGTGTTCCCGCAAGCCCAACCGCTTTCACCAACCGAAACGGCACGGTTCTTTTACAAGAGCATGCACGACAAGAAGTTCAAAGAGGCGTTCGCTCTGACTATCTATAAGCCAGCGATTGATGGACTGAGTTCGAAGGAATTCGAAGACTTACGTCCTGACTTTGAAAGGATGGCCGCAGTGTTTCCCGAAAAGATCGAACTGAGTGGGGAGACGATCAGCGGCGATCTGGCGACTGTTTTTGTCAGAGTTCCAGCAACGGCGGAAACGGCGGAGAAGTCAGAACCGCTCTCGTTGATGAAGGTTAACGGTGTGTGGATCATCGGCGACAAAGAGAATGGGGAGATTGTCAGAAAAGCCGGTAAGAGTTTCTTTTTCAACGCCAGGATTGATACCCACCACAATGACGTCCAAGATCTGCTCAATAAAATCACACTCGCGGAGGTCGTCTATAGCCAACAGCACAACGGGCAATACGCGAATATGGCCGAGCTCATTACGGCTGCTATGTTACCTAAGGATCTCGAAGGTTCGGAAACAACCGGCTATGTCTTTCACGTTAATTGCTCCGGCGATCGAAAGTCGTGGTATGCGACGGCTGAACCGGCACAGTACGGGCGCAGCGGAAAGCTTTCGTTTTATCTTGATGCGGCTGGCGTGAAGAGTGGTGATGTAGGCGGCAAACCGCTTACCGTCCGGAATTGACCCTGCGATGTAACCACTTCTCCCCTGAATTTCGGACAATACCTTCTCCCCTCTCGGACATTTCTATTGCCCCGTTTAGTCTGGGCCTCTAGAATGGATTTGCGGCTTTCCCCCAAATCGCAGCCCAGTTCGTTTGCCCTCCTCAACGTTACGGAACTCTTCTTGGTTGTGAAATGTCTGAATTACCTCGGAGAATCGTGTCGCGTTTGCGCCGTTTCATTGGGAACCGGCGCAGGAACAGGCGTGCACAGGTCAGACTGAATTTCACTCTGCGACTGTCAGATCCTCGAACCACGTCTAACGGTTCACGCCGTATACCTTCCATCGATGGACATACGCTCGACATTAGCGCCAACGGTATGGCGCTGATAGTGCCGGCCATTCGAATTGGCGAACACTACCTCGCTGGAGACGATCGCCGTCTGCACGTGTCGCTGAAACTTCCAGACGGGCCAGTTGAATTGACTGTTGCTCCGGTTAGATATGAAAGTCTCGAAGAGGACCAGGGGGATATTGGTTACCTGATTGGCACTCGAATCGTCGATATGAATCCACCCGATCGAAGTCGTTTCGAAGAGTATGTGGCAACGGTGTTAGCGACGCAGAGTGCAAACTAGCACGGGCTATCCTGATTTACACAAACCTCAAAACGCCGAATACTTCCGGTACATGAAAGTTTGGTTCGGGCGTTCGGGTTGGACGCCAGGCCAGGTAGCGTGTTGCTTCATCCGGACCAACGCAACGAAACAGGTTGGCTTTCCATTCATCGCCACACTTCGGTTTCGGAATTCTTTTACTCCACGGAATCGTCATTGCAACCACAATCTGCTCTAACGCAATCTTGTTAGCAGTTGTCATGCCCGATGCGTAATCCCATTCAGTTTCACGTCCACTGGGGTTGAATTGAATTCCCAGGTCGATCCATTCGCCCGTCGGAGCAGCTTCGAATTCGAAGTACTGACTTGCGTTTGCGTAGTCTGGCGCGATGAAGATTTCACAGACGTCTCGGTCCCAAAGCCCGATAGTCTTGACGTCAGTTACGGGGTTGTCAGCAACGATCAACGGTTCTCGTTGTTCACAAACAAACCGAACCGTTAAGCCCTCGTCGTTCCAACAGAGTCTTGCCTCTGCATGTCGTGCGGCTGGCGCTTGCTCGCCCGTCCAGTAATGCGTGATGTGAATGGGAGGACAAGAGTGCCAGATCTCGCTGTCGAGATCCGTTGGTAGTGGCTCTAGATACCGTGCTTCAGCGGTGGTGGTTGAATCTGTCGACATCGTGAGCAGTCAATACCACGACGCGGTAGCGTGTGGCTAAACAATAAGTCTTTGAAATCTGAGATCTGAGATTTTACTTCTGAGATTCTAACGCGGCGACACACGCATCAATCAACTCATCCGGATCCTCGTTTTGAAAAACCCGTGCGTTGGTCCGTTTCCCAAACTTCTGTAGTAGCGAGTCTGCGTCGTCTGCAACGCCACCTGTTCCCGTCAAACATCCAATAATCTTCCCCTCATCGTGAGCTATCGTGAACTCATTCAGCGAGCCCATTGCACCGGCGATAAACAGTACGATGTCGCATGAACGAACCAGCACAACGTTGCGACCTTTTAGACCGAAGCCCGTATATACGATCGCGTCACAAGCGTCTAAGGGCAACTTATATTGATCGACGTGTTCCTGTTGGTTGGAACCAGGTGAAATGCCGATGTGAAATACGCCTGCGTCGTGAGCGGTTTTGCCAACTAGATAAACGACCCCAGTTGTCGCTCCAGTGAACAAGAGAGTTTCGCGTTTGGCAATCGCAAAGGCGAGCGACTCGGCTTTGCTCGTTAGAGTTTGAGCTAATTCGGGCCGGCCCGCTTCAGATGCAGACCCCATCACGCCAAGCTTGATCTTCATTGACTTTCTACCTACCCCCGGAGCGGTAATGAAGTCAGTACCACTACGCGGTAGCGCGGTGCAGTAGCCCGACTGTCCAGGAGGGCTCCTGTCAGTTGGGAGACGTCTGGCTCTGGTCCAAGCCCTCCTTGACAGTCGGGCTACTGCACCGAACTACCGCACCGAACTACCGCGTTGCGGTATTGACTTCAATTCTTGCTCAAGGTTGTTTCTTAAAAACCCGCTTATCAACAACGTGAAAAACCTTCGAGTGACTAGACGTCGGGCGAGGTAATCCGAATGGAATGCCAGCGCCAATTGGAGGCCGGCTTACCGCGAACGTCGTTGTAATCGTCAGCGTTTTACCGTCCTTCGAAAGTGCCCAATCATCGCGACGTTCATTAACCACTTCCGGTTGTTTCGAAAAACTGTCAAACAACGTCGTAAGCGTTTCACCTTCCCACCTGCTTCTTGATTTGAGTTCACTCTTACCATCAGACGTTGGATTCGACTCACCTCGTCCGTCGCTGTAGTAGGTTAGGACTCGATCGGCTTGCTGCGCTTTTGGTTTGTGACTTTCGGTTATCTCAATCGCCGCCTCAGTCTGTGTTATGCGGAGCGACGCGACATCATTTGGATTCTTACCTGATTTGAAAACCCACGTCCCACTCAAATCTGGCACTTTTACTTGTGGAGGAGAGCCTAACGACGACACGAGCAGGGCAAGAGTAAGGACCACTGTTCCGAAAAGTGTTTTCATGCCGACCTCCTTTGATTGTCTTTTGACGCCTCAATCAACCGTGTGGTGCACTGAGGCCAACACAGTTTTTTCCTCCACCAAATTCGGAACCAAACGCTCCTTTTCTCCGCGATCCCACCAGCGCTGCGTCACAAACCAGGTGATGCCCGGAATCAGGAAGAAGACGCCGATTCCCATCGTTACAAGGCGGGGATTGATACCAAAGCGATCCAGTAGTTCACCGGTGAGATAGTTTGAGGCCGCCATGGTTAAGGTAAGCAATGCCAGTTCTGCCGCAAACACTCTTCCTCGAAAATTATCCTCCACGCTGCGTTGTAACAAGACTGTCGAGAACACCCAAAGAATGCTCCCTCCCGTATGCGCTATTCCCAGCACGAGCAACGCCAATACGAAACTTCTGGATGCGCCGAAGGCAAAGTAAAACGTTCCTCCAATCAGAAACGCAATTCCGATTGATACCTGGAGTCGTTTCTTACCTTCACCGGCAATACGTCGCGCAACAATTGGCCCAACAGCCGTTCCAATGCCGCGGGCTGCGAAGAGCACACCTATTCCTGTTGCCGCACTCTTGCCGACGGGGAAGATGCGTTCTCCAAATACCGCGAGCAGTGTGAGTATGCCGCCGCCGAGACCCCACGCCGGCTTGACCAGCAGCAATGCGAGCACCGACGGACGATGTTTGACGTATCTTGCGCCTTCGATCGTTTCAGTGATTCCGAGGACGCGGCCAATACTGAGTTTTTGCCGTTCACGTTTGGGCCGCTTCGGCAATCGCACATTGAAGATAAGGACGGCAGACAATACGTAACTAAGTGCGTCGAGGATGAACGCTGCATTCGTCCCGAACCAACCTGTAATCAGTCCACCAATAGCTGCACCCAGCGTCAGCATTATTGACCACGTGACGGATGAGATTGCATTAGCCGCGACTAGTTCGTTGTCTGTGACGATCGAAGGTACGGCGGCAGTCTTCGCAGGCTCAAAGAACGTTGAGAGGGCCAGCTGAAGAACCGTCAGAACATAAATGATCCAGAGTTGGTCCGCTCGTCTTACAAACAGGAACCCGAGCACGACGACTGCACGCAGGATGTCTGACACAATCATGATCGTTCGACGACTGAAACGATCGGCAACGACTCCCGAAATAGGTCCAAAAAGGAAACTCGGAACAAAGCGCGCAACGAGTAGCAGACCGACGTCACGGCCTGAGCCCGTCAAGTTTAAGATGATCGTATAGAGCGCGATCGTGTCGAACCAATCGCCCATCTGACTGACGACCTGGCCCAGCCACAACTGTCTGAAATTGCGGTTTCGCCGCAAGAGATCAACATAGCCGATCGACTTGTAGGTTTCTGGATTCTGAGTGGCTGGCGTTGCTGACACGAATGACCCTTTTTGTTCTAGACGAGTCCAGCGAGATTGCCTCGCTGCGTCACGTGTTGTCAAACGAGGTTCTGAATAAGCACCCTGACCGAAATTCTCAATCTGACCTGTCAGATTGAAAAGTTATTCCTGTTATTCAGATGACCGGCCGGGTTTTCATTCAGATTTCCTTGGCTCAGTTCACGGCACACGAATTGAGAATAGTGATCATGCGGCTGGGAGGCTTCCGAGCTTCACGGGCTCTCCGCACGGAGCCCGTAGCCGCCAAGTTCTCTGATAAGTAGTAGTCAGTTAATTAGCGAGTGTTACGTAATCTCACCCAGCATGGCGGCTCTTTGTGACAGAGTCGCCGCTTGCCCAATCTGCCGGAGACGCATCTGAGTTGCTCCCAGTGTGTCTCCGGCAATCGCACTTGTTGGATGAGTTATCAGCTGAATAGCAAAAACCGGCGTAGAGCATAAAGGTTGAGTTTTGTAGGTTAACAAATGGAGTTACCCCAAAGGTTTGAATCCAATCGCCGCACAGCGGTGAATGCTCCTCCGCGAAACTCCCTGGTCGCTTGGTGGCATCGAAATCAAGTCGTTGCTTCGTGGATCATACTGGTCGCACCACTTGCGATCACAATGGTCTACGGTGCCGTTTTCAACCTGCTACTTCCGTATCTGATCATTTCCTCCATCACAATCTTTGCGGCTTTTTTCATCTATCGCAGCACAATCTCGCGACTGAATGAAAAGACAAATGAGGTTGAGGCGTTAAGTAAACTTCATCTTGCGACAGCCGAAGCTCTCGCCACGGCTATCGACGCAAAGGATCAGATCACTCACTGTCATGTTCGGCGGGTTCAGGTTTACGCCGCACGAATGGGTGAACTGTTTGGTCTCTCACCAGATGAAATCTCAGCGCTGAAAGCGGGAGCGCTCCTTCATGACGTTGGCAAGCTTGCTGTTCCTTCGCACATCCTGAACAAGCCTGGACGTCTAACAACGGCCGAGTTTGAGAAGATGAAGATCCACACAGTCGTGGGTGCACAAATTCTCAGCCGGGTTGATTTTCCTTACCCCGTAATTCCAATTGTGCGTCATCATCATGAGCAATGGGACGGTCGTGGCTACCCGGATCGGCTCAAGGGCGAACAAATTCCGATCACCGCGCGCATCATTTCAGTTGTCGATTGTTTCGACTCCGTCCGCGAAGATCGACCTTTCCGTCGTGGAATGACTCTTGACGAAGCTACAGCGCTGCTCTTGCGCGGTTCGGGTATCCACTTCGATCCCAAAGTAGTCGAACTGTTCATCACGCATTTGCCGCACTTTGACGCAGAAATAGCTGCGCTTGGTCTTACTCATGCCGCCACCACCACAGCTGCGCATGTTGAGCCCATTCATTTGAGTGAAATCGATATTACTCAAACACGCGAGCGTGGCTCATACATGGCGTATGACCAGATCAAGAAGGCCCACCGCGAGGTGTACGCGCTCTACGAGATTGCCCGAACCTTTGGCACGTCGCTGGATGTTGAGCAAACTCTCCAATTCCTGGTTGATAAAGTCGCCCACGTCGTTCCCTTCGACACTTGCATGGTCTATTTCTACGACGACATGAAAGGCTACGCCACAGCGCGACACGTCGTTGGCAAGTATGCTGACTTGTTGACCGGACGGAGCATAGCTCCAGGAGAAGGTGTCACAGGTTTTGCGCTTGCTAATCGAAGTCCGGTGAACCAGCTACATCCAAGTTTGGATTTTACCGATCTGAATCCGGCTGCCGGAATCAAGTTTCACTCCATGGCCTCGTTGCCGCTTTTCAAAGACGATGTGTTGTTAGGAGCTCTGTGCGTCTACTCAAATGAACTTGAGCAATACACGCACGACCACATGCGTTTGCTCGAGACAGTTACGAAACTGGCATCGGACGCTCTCGCGAATGCGATGCAGCACGCCGAAGCTGAGTCGCACGCACTCACCGATTCGCTCACGGGTCTTCCGAATGCCCGCTCTCTGGCTCTGCGATTTGAAGAGGAAGCATCGCGCGCACTTAGAACTGATCGAGGTTTCCAGGTCGTTATGTTGGACCTCGACGAATTCAAGAACGTAAACGACAGTTATGGGCACAAGCTTGGCGACAAGATGCTTCGTGAGGTGGCTGGAATTATTCAGAAACAACTTCGCGAGTACGACTTCCTCGCGCGTTACGCGGGTGATGAGTTCGTGGCTATAGTGCAGGAAGTTGATGGTAGCCAGGTTGAAGAGCTCTGCATGCGTATCGAAAATGTCGTGTCTCAGTTTGCCTTAGCAGTCGGACGCAATGGCATCGCGCGGGTGGGCATTAGTATCGGGACTGCCACGTTTGGCACAGACGGCGAAACGCTCGATCATCTCTTAATGGCTGCCGACGATCAGATGTACCGGATGAAATCAAATCATCGTATGGAGCGAAGTCTGCCGCCCGCACCCCCAGCGGGCGCGAAGCTTGAGTCGGAGAGTGTTGTTGCTGCTGGCTAAGGGAAGCAATCGGGAAGACGGGGAGAGGTGATGGGGAGAGTGGGCGACGCGGAGACGCAGTGACCATTCTGACTACCGGCCATCCTCACAGCGACCAACGAATTCCCGTGTCGCCCCGTCACCCCGTCTCCCACTCACCGGTCTCCTTCGTATCCTACGGCCGGATCAATCATCTTGACAGCATAGACGCTCATCGCTTTCAATCGACTTGAGGCGATCATTCGACGCGCCTCGTCAGTATGAATCGCGAAACCTCTGTGTTTCTGCCAGCTTGATAGCGCCGGCCTGTTGATAGAATGGCAGTTCCTGCCGAAAACCAAAGTGCAACCCTCTTAATTGTTGACGACGATCCCGGTGCCCGGGAGAGGCTGCGCGGAATCTTCGAAAACGCTGGCTATAGAGTAGTCACCGCGACCGAGGCGTCGTCTGCCCTGCGCGTGCTCAAGAGTGTCCGCTGTGATTTGGTCGCCCTGGATCTCGAGATGCCAGGTGTTGATGGCCTGGCCCTTTGCAAACTACTTAGATCCCAACCCCTAACAGGTAAGTTACCAATCATTGCCTTGTCGGAAAGTGACGATGAGACCCGAAAGGTCCAGGCGTTTACTGCCGGCGCGGATGATTACATTACCAAGCCTTCAACGCCCGGCGAGTTGCTATCCCGTGTCAGTCTCCACGTACGTACTTCACAACGCGAATGGGCCCTCATCGGAAGCAATCGTGAACTTCGCTTTCTGTCCGACATCGGGCGCGGGCTGTTACGCGCTCTCGAACCCGAACAGCTTGTGCGACGTGTTGCAGGTGCTACGTACGACGCCACGGACGCATCCTTGTGTGCGGCTTTTGTAACCGTGGGCCGAGACAAACATGCGGTCTGTGTATTCGATCGAGAAGGCAGTGCTGACGATCCATCGTTGCTGGACAAAACTGCGTTGCACGATTGGTTGCGTTCTTCCAGTTCAGCGAGTTCGTTAATGGCGACAGAGCGAACCAGCTTCTTGCTGCGTGACGATATTCACACTACGGAATATGTGGCTCCTTTACGATTTGCGGGCCGTGCAAAGGGGGCACTGATTGTCGGCTTCGATCGTCGCGAAGATTGTAGCGACACTGAACGACGACTGATCGATGCTGCTGCTCAACAGACCGCGCTGGCTGCTCACATCTGTTCACTCTATCAAGCCGCTCGCGATACTTCTTTCAGCCTGGCGAAAGAGGTCGAGCGTCGAACTGCAGAGACGGAATCGCAAAGAAGATTCATCGAGGCGATTATTGATAGTCTGCCGCTTTCGCTTTACGCCGTGGACCGTCACTATCGCGTCGTGGCGTGGAACCGCAACCGCGAGCTTGGCGAGTTGGGAATCCCGCGCGGCTCAGCGTTGGGCAAGAACGTATTCAAGGTTTTGACGCGCCAGCCGCGAAATGTTCTCGAACAGGAATTCTCACGTGTCTTTGCGAGCGGCGAGATCGAGCGAATCGAACAAGAGACAACCACTAACAGGGGCGAAGTCAGACATTGGTTGATCAGTAAGATTCCAATGTGGGCGGATCCAAGCGGAGAAGTCAGCCACGTAATTACAGTTGGTGAGGAAGTCACGGATCGAGTTGAGGCGCAGAGAGCGGTTGCTCGAGCAGAAAAACTGGCCGCCGTGGGTCGCCTGGCGGCCGGGGTTGTTCACGAAATCAACAACCCGTTAGCTACCATCTCAGCGTGTGCGGAATCGCTCGAATCGCGTCTTAACGAAGGCGCGTTTGATGCATCGCCGATGGTTGAAGATCTTAGAGAGTACCTTGGCTTGATACGCAGTGAAGCTTTTCGGTGCAAGTCGATTACCAACGGGCT
>Ga0068860_100007065_pt1 | contig 11238 bp, 5 predicted proteins | sample KBSSwiS32_FD_66597 | JGI IMG/M metagenome (GOLD analysis project Ga0068860, IMG submission 66597) | Switchgrass rhizosphere microbial communities from Kellogg Biological Station, Michigan, USA - KBS Switchgrass S3-2 | ecosystem: Host-associated > Plants > Roots > Rhizosphere > Soil ... | reverse complement strand
CAAGTTCACTTATGCGCTCAACGGCGCCGCATATCGCGGTCAGTACGCCACCGGCGGATCGATGATGTACCGGCTCAACACCAAAAATCCGATGGCGGTCGGGGTCGGCTTCTCTCGCGCCGGCCGCAGCAACAGCGCTGTTCGGGTTGGGATTGCCGGGGAGTTCTAGGAGTCGCGTCGAGGCGGTCGGACATCCGGCCGCCTCGCTTCACCCGCATTTCGCTCTTCGCGAATCCCAAGTATGTCCTACGGACTGAAGAAGGAGTGCGCTGTGAGCCAACGGGCATTCGCGTACATCATCATCACTTTGGCGCTTGGGTCCGAAGCGAGCGCGCAACAAGCGAGCAAGCCCGCGCCAGCCCCAAGCACCAACGCGGCGGCGGTTGCGGTTCCCCGAACGGATTTCCTCCAGACGATGGATGCCGAATTCCGGAAAATGGACGCAAACAAGAATAACGTCGTGACAAGGGCTGAGATCGAACAATTCCAGCGAGCGAAAGGTCTGGCGGAAGCGCAAGCACGCGTGCGAGCGCTTTTCGCGCAGCTCGATGCCGACAAGAATGGCCAGCTCAGCGCGGCCGAGTTCGGGAAAATGGCGGTCGCGCCGGCCCCGCCCAACGCCGCGCCAATCATGGGACAGGCAGACCTTAATCGCGACGGATCGATTACCCTGGTCGAATATCGGACGGCGAAGCTCGCCAATTTCGACCGCATGGACACCGACAAGGATGGCATCGTGAGCGCCGCCGAGATGAGGGCAGCCGGGCTGGTCAAATAGGTCCCGCCGCTGCGGGCGGCGGCGGATTGTCATCCCCCGCGAGTGCGACGAGGGTCTTCAGGCGAGGATTAGCAGGTCGATGTGGGTGACCATCGTGTCGAGGGCAAAGGGGTCAATCGTTGCGGTTGCGAATGCATGCCCGCCGTCGATCGCGATCGGGCTGAATGCCTGATCGTGCTGGGCGGTATCGCCGGCGGCATCCTTGGTGATCATCATGCTCTGGCTGGCCGAGCGAGCGACGCTGAGGTCGGTGGCGTTGCCGTCGGCAAGGTAGCGGATCGTGACCGAACCCGAGCCCGAGACGTTGCCGACCGTCACGAAGGCATCGCCGCCGCCGTTGGCGTCGACCTGGAGCTGGCCCGCAGCCGTGATCTTCACATAGCCGCCGGTGACGACGTCCGTGCCGTTTGCGACGCTCAGATACTGGCTGATGTCGACGACGTCGCCGGCGGCATAATCGCCAACCGTGGCAATACCCGGCGCGTTGGTGAGGACGAACACGTCGTTGCCAGCGCCGCCGACCAGATAATCGGCCCCGCCGCCACTGGTCAGCACATTGGCCGAGCTATTCCCGTACATGCTCTGGCCGAGCGCGTTACCGGTCAGGTTGATGGCCCCCGAGCCTTCATTCGCCGACAGCGTCTCGACACTCTGCCCGGCACCGAGCGCGAAGCTGGCGAAGCACACCGCCAGATCGTCGCCTTCGCCGGCATTCTCGAAGAGCGCATCGCCGGCGCTGTCGACATAATACAAATCGTTGCCGGTCCCCCCGGCCATATTGTCGTTGCCGGCGCCGCCGACAAGGAAGTCGTTGCCGCCCTGACCGACAAGGAAGTCGTTGCCCGCGCCGCCGTCCAGATGATTAACGCCATCGCTGCCGTAGAGGCTCTGCCCGAACTCGTTGCCGGTAAAATCAACCGGAGCGGTTGAGGACTGGTTGAGCGCGACCAGGGCCTCGATCTCATTGCCCTCGCGCAAGGTGTAGCTGGTCGCAACCACGATCGTGTCGTCGCCACCGCCGACATCCTCGCCGATAAAGTCGGTCGGATCGACATAATAAACGTCGTTGCCGGCGCCCCCGACCATGTAATCCGAGCCGCCCATTCCGGTGATATTGTTGTTGCCGGCGTTGCCGTAGATGCTCTGCGCCAGCTCGTTGCCGGTGAGGTTGATGTTGCCCGCATTGGGGTCGGCCGACATCGTCTCGACCGAGACCCCGGCGCCGAGCGTGTAGCTCGCGGTCGCGACCACCAGGTCGCTGCCCTCGCCGGCATTCTCGAAGATCCGGTCGCCCGCCTGGTCGGCGTAATAAACATCGTTGCCGGTGCCGCCCTGCATATCGTCGGCCCCGGTCCCGCCCAAGAGATTGTCGTTGCCGGCCAGCCCGACCAGATAATCGTTGCCCTGGCCGCCGTTCAGGTAGTTATCGCCGAGATTGCCGTAGAGGCTCTGGCCGTATTCGTTGCCGGTCAGAACCAACGGCTCCGTGCCCGACTGGTTCAACGCATAAAGCGTCTCGACGCTCGCGCCCTGCGCCAACGTGTACGTGCCAAGCACGAATGCCCAGTCGTCGCCTTCGCCCGCCGCCTCGACGATCTGGTCCCCGCTATTGTCGATGTAGAAGCGGTCGTCCCCCAACCCACCGATCAGCGTGTCCGCTCCGCCTCCGCCGTCGATCAGGTCGTTCCCGGCGAGCCCGCTCAGCACATTGTTGTTGGAATCACCCGTCAGTGTGTCGTTGAACCCCGATCCGGTCAGGTTCTCGAAGTTCGTCAGCGTGTCGATTCCCGCCCCGCCCGTGTTCTGAGCGCCCGCAATCGCCAGGCTCACCGCCACGCCCGAAGCGGCGCTGGCGTAGGACGCCGTGTCGCTGCCCGCTCCGCCGCTCAGTGCGTCATTGCCGCTCCCGCCCTCGAGCACGTTATTCCCCGCATCACCGGTCAGCGTGTCGTTGAACGCGGAGCCCGTGAGGCTTTCGATGTTGCTCAAAGTGTCGGTACCGGCTCCGCCGGTGTTTTGCGCGCCCAAGGACGCCAGGTTCACAGTCACCGCCGAGGCCGCGGATGCATAGCTTGCGGTGTCGAACCCGGCGCCGCCGTTCAGGCTGTCGTTACCGGCGCCACCATCGAGCGTGTCGTTGCCACCGAGGGCGCTGATCGTGTCGTTCCCGCTCAGCGCGTAGAGCACGTCGTCCTGTTCGGTGCCGGCGATCGTGTCATCGCCCGCCGTACCCTGGGCTAGGATGATTTGGACGCCGCCGCCCGGCGCTGCCGACGCCATCAGAGTTCCGGTCAGCGAGCCCTGCAGGGTCAAGGCGCCGCCGGTATAGGTCAGCGTATTCCCGCTTAGGTTGAAGGTAAATCCAGTGAGCGTCGCGTCGGTGATGACGATCTTGTCGCCGAATGTTAGGTCGGTGATCGTATCGCCGTTGAGCCCGGATGCCGTATCGCGGAAAGTATCGTTCCCGGCGTTGCCCGAAAGCACGTCCGCGCCCGCGCCGCCAAAAAGGACGTCATTTCCATCGTTTCCGTACAGGTAATTCCCGGTCGCATTGCCACTCAGCGTGTCGGCGAAAGTCGAACCGATCAGGTCCTCAATTCCGGTCAGCGTATCGGCCCCCGCACCGCCGGTATTCTGAGTGGCTGCTATCGCAAGGCTGACGGTGACCCCGCCCGTCGCCTCCGAATAGGATGCGGCGTCGAACCCGCTCCCCCCGTCTATTAGATCGTCGCCCGCCCCACCCTCGAGGAAATCGTCGCCGCCATTGCCGATCAGCGTGTCGTTGCCGTCATCGCCGTAAAAGTTCTCGGTGAATGCTCCGCCGCTCAGCGTGTCATTGCCGATGCCGCCCTCGACGGTGCCGAAATGGAGCCCGCCCGTGCCGTCGTACTGGTCGTCGCCATCTTCGAGCAGGGTGCGTCCGCTGATCGTTCCAGTATTGATGACGACATCGTTGCCGGCAGCGAGCATGATCGCGCCGTTGATCGTGCCGCTATTGTGCACATAGTCGACGATTTGATAGGCGCCCGGGCCGGTTCGGGCGTAGGCATCCGCGAATAGAGCGATATCTGCGGTGATCGTGCCGCTGTTATAGTGGTGATAGATGGCGCCACTTCGTCCGCCGAGGTAAACGCCGATGCTGGGATAAGGCGAATCCGGATCCGTCGTAACGGTGATCGTTCCGGCATTGTTGAAGCCCGAGCTGGTGATGTCCCCGAGGTGGACACCCTCGGCATAGTCACCGCCGTGAACCGTGATCGACCCGGTGTTCACGAAGTTCGGCGAGTTCGCTGAAAAGAAGCCGTATGCGTCATACGCGCTTTCGACCGTCAGGCTGCCGGTATTGGTGAACGGCGACAGCCCGGAATAAACCCCGACCGCCACACCCGACGTTGCGGTTACATCGATCAGGCCGTCGTTTTGGAGGGACATCGGCGAACCGTATCCCTCTGCATAAATGCCAAAAGTCTGACCCAAGCTAATGACGCCGGTGTTGTCGAGCAATTCGCTGCGGACATGCAATTCACCGTCGCTGGCATTGAGGAACGATCCACCACCGGGGGCCGGGCCGTCGGAAAAACCCGCGGCGCTCCCGGCCGGCCACGGGCTATCGACCACCGACGTGATGGTCCCATGATTGGTAAGGACGGCACTGACGCCGAAGCCGAACGTGAAAGCCGCACTAAGGCCGTTCTCCGCCGTCACATTATGCGCGATGACAACATCATTCGGGCCGATGGTGAGGTCGCCGCTGACTACGGTGGTTACGTTCGGCGGTGCATGCGGGTCTCGTCCGCCGAAATTCGCCGCGGTCAGTTGCGCGAGGTTGGTGTTGAGGAAACGGACGACCGGCGGATCATTGTATTGGGAGCTGTCGTCGTACCCGTCGCGATGAAGGTACATCTCGACGTCGTTGCCGACCTGCCGGAGTTCGAGGTAGCCGCTCGTGAATGGATTAAAGTCGGCATAGAAATAAGGCTCGGAGTAGAGGCCCAACGGCGCCTTGAGGAACGTCATGACATCGAAAATGTCGCCCGCATCGCCCGCTTGGAAATCGGTCAGGACGAGCGTGCCGTTGCCGAGCACATTATACGAGGTCTCCCAAAGGACCGTATCGCGTCCGGCACCGAGCGTGATCTGGCCCGGGTGATGGATCATGTGAATGACGTCGTCACCGGCGCCGAGATCAACCGCGTAGCCGGTCTGGTTCCAGGAGTTCAGGATCTCGACATAATCGTTGCCATCGCCGGCGGACAACGTCCCGAAACCGACGCCGTTGGCATTGTTGAAATACAGCGAGACTTTGATCGTATCGTTGCCGGCTCCGCCGGTGATGATGCTGCTGCCTTCCCAGTCAAAGATCGTGTCATCGCCGTCGCCGCCGTCGAGCGTGTCGACCCCGGTGCCGCCATCGAGATTGTCGGCACCGGCGTCACCATGGAGAACATCATTTCCAGTGCCGCCGCGCAGGAAATCGATGCCGGCTCCGCCGTTCATGGTGTCGTTGCCGTCGTGCCCCCACAGATTGTCGTTGCCGTCGAGGCCGTTCAGCGTGTCATTCCCGGCGTTGCCGTAGAGAACATCGAGCCCAGCCGTTCCACTGAGCGTATCGTCGCCGCTGCCGCCGCTCTGAGTCGGGAGGTACAGGTCATAGCCTAGGTTGTATGCGGTGAAGCTCGCGACGCTTGTTGCGTTGAACGTCATCACCGTTGTCCAAAGCTCGATGGGCTCTCCGGTGACTTGCTTCGTGGCGAGCTGCAACTGGACGTCGCCGCCGACCTGCACGAGGCGGGCGAGGCCTTCGTAGAAGGGATTGAAGTCGGCGGAACCGTCGAAGCATTTCTGTTCGGCGTACGTCGCCCAATCGAGCCGATCGCCGCCGTCGCCCGTCTGGAAGTCGAGGATGGTTAAAGGCCAGTTGCCCGTCGACGCGGTGTCCCAATTCATCTCGATGACGTCCGAGCCCGCGCCGAGCGTAACGTTGGTACCCCCGTCTCCGAGCCCACGGATCAGCAACCGGTCGTTGTCCGCTCCGAGGTCGACATTGAGATGTCCGGACGAGCCGTAAGCCACATCGACGGTATCGCTTCCCGTCCCGCTGTTGATGTTGACGGTCTCGCTTGCGCCCCATGGTACGTAATGGCTGAGGATGATCGTATCGTCGCCGTTGCCGCCGTTGAGCGTGTCGCTTCCGCCCTTGAGCTCTTCGATCAAATCATTGCCGTCGCCGCCGTTGATGACGTCGGCGCCGATGGAACCGTAAAGATGATCGTTGCCCGACGTTCCCTGCGCCACGGTGTAGGAAGAAGGCGAGCCGTCCGGCGCGTAGCCGCCGAAGTTGAAAGCGGTCAGGCTTCCCGCGTTGACGTTAACCAGCCGCGCGAGGGTGAGATAGCTGGTCCCCGGCCCAGCTCCGTCGTAATCCGAAACGACAAGCGTATCCGCTCCATCCTGCTGCAAGAACAGATATCCAGTCGCGAACGGGTTCGCGCCGCCGCCGCCGCTGAAAAGGTCCACTTCCAGGATGTCGCCGCCATTGCCGGCCGTGAAGTCCGTAATGACGATGGTCGGCCCGAAGCGGGAAAAGACGACCCGGTCCTGACCAGCGCCCAACGTAAGCTGGACAGCGTCTAGATAGCCTGGAGTTACAAAGAGGTCGTTCCCCGCTCCCAGGTCGACTGTCAGCGTTCCGCCGACATGATTCGGCCTGTCGTTGTCGAAATGCACAAAGTCATTGCCGTCGCCGGCATTGATAGTGACATTTCCCAAATTCCCAACGCGGATGGTTTCGATCGTGTCGTTGCCTGCGCCCGCATCGATTGTGTCGGTGCCCGACGGGTCAGAGATCACATCGTCGCCGTCGCCGGCCTGAAGCACGTCGTTGCCGGCGCCACCGTCGAGCGTGTCATTCTCGGTGCCGCCAACGAGCGTGTCATTGCCGGAGCCGCCTTTCAGGATGTCATTGCCGGCACCGCCGTTCAACGTATCATCGCCAAAATTGCCGGTCAGGAGATCGTTCCCCCCGAGCCCGTTGACGTCGGATCCGCCGACGTTGGCGCTTAGCCATTCGGATCCATTCGTACCGTTGACGGTGGTGTGGGTCAGGCTGCCGCCATTCGGGTCGTAGCCGGCGAGATTATAGGCCGTAAGATCGGCGGCGTTGACATTGGTCAGACGGAATAGGTCGCGATCATATTGATTGCCGCTGCCTCCTCCCGCGCCGTCGACGTCGAGACGGACGATGACGTCGGCGCCGTCTTGGACGAGGACCAGATGCCCGTCGGCGAACGGGTTGGCCGCGTGGGCGTTGAATCTTAGCACCGCCTCGATCGCCTCGCCGAGGTCGAGAACGTCGCCGCCGTTGCCGGCTGTAAAGTCGGTGATGACGGCGGGTGGCACGTCCGTCGATCTGAGAGCGTCTCCCGCATTCCAGTCGAGGACGATGCGGTCGGCGCCGGCACCGGTGGTCACGGAAGTGGTCACCCCCCAGCCGACCGTGTCGAACGTCAGCAGATCCGCGCCGGCGCCGAGATTGATGGCGAGGGTTTGGGTTCCATAATTGTAGACTTGAACAACGTCCGCGCCGTCACCGGCGTCGATCAGGTTCGTCCGAACGAGGTCGGCGTAGCCGTAAATGGTTCCACCGTAGTCCGTGACCCGCAGGCTGATGAAATCGTTGCCGGCACCACTAAGGATCGTGTTGCTGCCGCCCCGGTCGGTAATGGTGTCGTCGCCGTCGCCGGTGTTGATTACGTCATCGCCCCAGAAATCGTCGATGACATCGTTGCCGGACGTGCCGATGAGGACATCGTCATCCTGCGTGCTTGGAATCAACGGCATTTCATTCCCCACCCACTCGTCACATTGACGCACCGCTGCACTGTGTCCCAGTTTCGCGGCCTTTCAGGGTTTCCGGCTGGCGATGTTCAAGGAAGAGCGACGGTTCGCCGCTCACACGATCAACCGCTGCCGATGAGTCCCCCGAAAGCTCCTTGTACTACTCACGCGTCGGTCGAGCAGACCACGCAAGTACCGACGCTAACAGCAAATTTTCGGCTGACAACGAAAATTCCGCTTAGCGCGCCTTGCGATCAGCATTGAAGGTTCGGCGACCGCCCGGAGGCAGGACGAGGAAATCCTAGACCGGGAGTATCTCAGCCTTGGCTGAGTGAGCCTTCGCCTTTGTCATTCTTGTCGAGGATGAGGAACAACGCCACGCCGAGGCCGAGGCCGATCGCAGCGAGCGCGATCCAGGAGATTCCCCCTCGATCGCTATCGTCATTCTGGGCGACCGTGGCGGCCGTCGAGGCTGCCATGGGGACCGCCGCATTCGGGCGGGTCGCTCCAAGAGTGGCGGTCACGGGAACGGAGGCGATGAGGGCGCCCACCAAACCGTTGCGGAGGATCTTTGCAAGCATCACGTCACAACTCCTCGTCGACAGCACTTGCTTTAGCAATTCGGACTCGCGGCAACAAGACCATAAGGTCGCCTAAGGTTCCTTCGGCAGGAAGATTCATTTGCGGTGATGTTCCAGCGCAACTGACCCGATCATTTCCCGTTCTGCATCTGATCGCTAGCAAGGGGGGTGTGCCCTCGATGACACCCGCCGCAAGAATTCGCGATTTCGCGTCGATTTATCGGAAACATTCGAGGTATACGTCTGTTGGGCTTGCTGGATCAAAAAGGGGGTCCCTATGCGCACTTATCTTCTCGCGGCGGTTGCTCTGTCGGCGGTCTGCTCACCGGCCGCCGCTCGCGACAATTCATGGTATGTCGGCATCGAGGGCGGCGTCATGAAGGTCCAGGACCTGAACCTCGACTATGACGATGCCTCGGTGTCACTCAACAACGGCATCCAGATAGATCACAAGACCGGCTTCGATATCGACCTGATCGGCGGCTACGACTTCGGCATGTTCCGTCTGGAAGCGGAGACCGCCTACAAGCGGGCCAGCATCGATAACGCGGACTTCGACCCCTATTTCGGGCCAGGGCCGTTTGACGTTGACGGCCGGGGTAGCGCCCTGTCGGCCATGGCGAATGCCTTGCTCGATTTCGGCGGTAATGGCGGCGTCGGCGGTTATGTCGGCGGCGGGGTCGGCATTGCCCGAGTCAAATATCATCTCGATAACAATACGCTCAGTACCGGTTTCCGCGACGAGGACGACGTTATAGCCTGGCAGGTCCTCGCTGGTGTTTATTTGCCGGTCAGCAACAGCGTCGATGTCGGTCTCAAGTATCGCTATTTCCGAACTGGCAAGCTCGACTTCAGCGGCGACGGCACGAACGGTGGCGTGCCCTTCGACGCCAGCGGTCGCTGGCGGTCGCACAGCCTGCTGGCGAGCGTGATCTTCAACTTCGGGGGTACAGCCGCTCCGCCACCGCCACCGCCACCGCCACCGCCACCGCCACCGCCGCCGCCGCCGCCGGCGACGCAGACCTGTCCGGATGGGTCGGTGATCCTTGCGACGAGCACGTGCCCGGCTCCGCCGCCACCGCCTCCGCCGCCACCGGTAGAGCGCGGCGAACGCGGATAATGCTTCTGGGGCGGACGAGAGTCCGCCCCTTCTTTTTGCGACAACGCACTTGAATTAAATCACTGATATCCTTTGCGTTTCTTGGTACACCCTTGTAAGGTGTCGAGAGCATGCGGCGAGGATATGAGAGGCGATGGGCGCTTCAGCGAGAATATGGCTTGCAGCGGCAGCACTCCTTTATGGAGATGCTTGCGCGATGAGTGCGCCCAACGGTTCGTCACCCCATTGCCGAGTAGACGATGGCGACAAGCTGCCCGCCGGATCAGGGGGAACCAACGCGCTTTGTTCAGCGATCGAGCGGGCGATGTCCGAAAGCGTGCCGGGGCTGGCGTACAGCGCCGAGGTCCGGGTGATCTCGCCCTCCATGCTGTCCGCCGTGCTGACCGCGGACGGGCGGGCGCTGCCCGAGCAGAAGTTCGCTCGGACGGACGGCGAGCTCGACGGCAGCGCGTTCGAGCGGTTCGCATCCGCGCTTGCCGATCAGGCGGCAAAGGCGCGGCACTGATTGGAACGGAATCTTCAAGGACGGTTAAGGTTTTGCTGGCTCGAATGAGCCTATTGAATTCGCCCTCGGGACGAGGGACGGATTGAACGGGTCAGGGCGACTCGCGCGCCATGAATTGAGGGCGGGGAGTAAGAGAATTGGTGGACGTTCCAGGTAACAGCAGCACGACGGCCACGATCAGCCTCGGCGGCACGGTCGGCGGGACGCTCGAAACGCTCGGCGATCACGACTGGTACCGGATCACCCTCACCGCCGGCCAGTCGATCACGGTCTTCGTTGACGGGACCACGCTCGAAGACCCCTATCTGTACATCCGCAACTCGGCAGGAGCTTTGCTCTACGAGAATGACGACATCAATCCGGGCATCATCCGGGATTCCCAGCTGTCCTTCACCGTCACCACCAGCGGCACTTACTACATCGACGTCGGCGCCTTCGATGAAGGTTATACCGGCGACTACCAAGTCTCGGTCAGCGTCTACACCCCCCCGCCGCTGTTCACCTTCGACCAAATGGCCAACCAACTGGTGTATGGCTATTGGGGCGGCGACGCCCACCATTTCAACGTGACCCAGGGCGGCTCGATCTCTGTCAATATCACGGCGCTCACACCGGAGGGACAGAGCCTTGCGGTCGCCGCGCTCCAGGAATGGAGCCACATCATCGGGGTGACTTTCAATTATGTCACCACCGGCGGCCAAATCGTCTTCGACGACAATCAGTCCGGAGCCTTCAGCGACGGGATCTGGTCGAACGGGATTATCACATCGTCCCATGTCAATGTGTCGACCCAGTGGCTGGCCCAGTACGGAACTGGCCTCAACACCTACTCATACCAAACCTACATCCACGAGATTGGCCACGCGCTCGGCTTGGGGCACGCCGGCAATTACAACGGCACTGCCGCCTATCCCTATGACGCCCTTTACCAGAATGACTCCTGGGCAACGAGCGTCATGTCCTACTTCAGCCAGACGGAAAATACCTACTTCGCCGGCCTCGGATTCACCGAGAACTTCCTTCTCACCCCGATGATTGCGGATATCCTCGCGATGTCCATGCTCTATGGGCTCTCGACCACCTGGCATTCGGGCGACAACACCTACGCTTTCGGCTCCGGCGGGGCGCAGTGCATCTTCGACACCGGCGGGGACGACTGGCTGTATGGCAGCGGTTATTCTGGCACCCAGCTGATCAATCTCAATCCCGGCACCTTCTCGAACCTCCAGGGGCAGGTCGGGAACGTCAGCATCGCACTGGGAACGATCATCGAAAATGCGGTCGGCGGCTCGGGCAACGACACGATGATCGGAAACGGCGTCGCGAACCACTTCGAGGGCAATGCTGGCAACGACGTGCTCGACGGCGGGGCCGGTGCGGATGTGATGATCGGCGGGTTGGGCGACGACAAATATTA
>Ga0068860_100007064_pt1 | contig 11239 bp, 9 predicted proteins | sample KBSSwiS32_FD_66597 | JGI IMG/M metagenome (GOLD analysis project Ga0068860, IMG submission 66597) | Switchgrass rhizosphere microbial communities from Kellogg Biological Station, Michigan, USA - KBS Switchgrass S3-2 | ecosystem: Host-associated > Plants > Roots > Rhizosphere > Soil ... | reverse complement strand
CTGGGTCCTGCCAAAACACAAAATCGCGCAACTCATCGTCTCCGGCGGCGGCGCATGCAATCCCCTGATCCTAGCTCAACTAACCGCCGCCCTAACCGCCACGACCACTCCGCCCCACATCGCGATCGCTCCGACCAATGTAGGGGCGGACTTCACGTCCGTCCCTGCCACTCAACACAGCGCCGCCAGAAACGTCAACTCGTTCAAGAAAGACCGATCCCCGAGCCCGTCAACATCACCCCAAGTCCAACTAATCACCTCCGACCAACTCAACGTCCCCACTGACGCCAAAGAAGCCTACGCCTTCGCCCTGATGGCCTACGAAACCTTCCACCACCGCCCCTCCAATCTCCCCAGCGCCACCGGCGCCAACCACCCCGCCATCCTAGGCAAAATCTCCTATGCCCCGCCAAAATAATCCCTCCGATATCATGAAGACCATGAAGCGGCGCCCCCTTGAACACGACCTCATGAATCATGAAGTCGGCGACGCCATAGAGACGACCTCATGAAATTGTCATACCGACCGGAGCGCCCGTGCTTTTTCTTGCGCGCGATTTCCGTGCGCGGGGGCGCGCAGTGGAGGGGCCGTGGCGTGATCGCCGCGCCATCGTCAATCGGTGCGAGCAGCAAGCCGCGACCACGAGTTCTCTCGCTCTTCGTCGTTACTTCGCTGCTTCTTTGCGTCATTACTTCTCTCTCCTCTTGCTCGCACAACGCTTCTACCAGTCCCAACTCCCTCACCTTCCTCCTCGAATCCAACCCCACCAACCTCGACCCTCGCTACGCCACCGACGGCCAATCCGCCCACCTCGACGGCCTCCTCTTCTCTAGCCTTCTCGAGCGCGACGCCCAGATGAACCTCCACGGCGACCTCGCCGAATCCTGGTCCACTCCCGACCCGCTCACCTACATCTTCCATCTCCGCCAAGGCGTCCACTTCCACGACGGCCGCACCCTCACCTCCACCGACGTCAAATCCACCTACGACTTCATCCGCGACCCCGCCAATCGCTCCCCAAAACGTGGCGCTTTCCGCCTGGTTACCGCCATCGACACACCCGACCCCGCAACCGTCATCTTCCATCTCAAGGAGCCGTACGCCTCCTTCACCGTCAATCTGATTCGCCCTACGACCGGCATCGTCCCCTCAGGGGCCACCGCCGATTTCGCTCGCCGTCCCACTGGCTCTGGCCCATTCCGCTTCGTCAGCCAATCCCAGGACGATGAAGTCATTCTCGAGCGCAACCCCGACTATTTCCGTGGCGCCCCGCACCTCGCCAGCATCCGCTTCCGCATCGTCCCCGACGCCATCGTCCGCGCCCTCGAACTCCGCAAACGCTCCGCCGACATCGAATTCAGCTCTCTGGCTCCCGACATGATCCCCATCCTCGCAAAAGAACCCTATCTCGGCGTATCCGAGCGCTCCGGCGTAAACCTCACCTACCTGGGTTTGAATCTCGAAGACCTTATACTGAAACAAGTACAAGTCCGCCAGGCCCTTGCCTACGCCACCGATCGTGCCACGCTCATCCGCTATCTTCTCCATGGCCAGGCGCAAGTCGCCAACACCATCCTTCCACCAACGCACTGGGCCTACGAACCCAACGTCACCCAATACACCCTGGACCAGGCGCGCGCCGAACGACTTCTCGACGCCGCAGGTTTCTCCCGCCAGGCCAACGGCGTTCGTCTCCATCTCATCTTGAAAACCTCCACGGACGAACAATATCGAATGTTAGGTGCGGCCCTGCAGGATCAATGGCGCCGCGTTGGAGTCCACCTCGAGCTTCGCGCCCTCGAACAGGCCACGCTGCTCTCCGACGCCGCCAAGGGCAATTTCCAGCTCAATCTCCTCCGCTGGATCGGCGCCAACAACGACCCTGACTTCTTCGAGTTCGCCTTCTCCAGCAAGCGCTTCCCGCCCGATGGCGCCAACCGCGGACACTACCGCAACGCGCGCATCGACGCGCTAACCGACCAGATCCGCACAGAAATGAATCAGGAAAAACGAAAGCAAATCTGCAGCGAAGTCCAAAGAATCCTGGCCGACGATCTCCCCTACCTACCCCTCTGGTTCACCGACGTAATCTCCGTCCACCGCAAATCCCTCGGCGAGCTCACCCTCAGCCCCACCGCCGACTTCGATTTCCTCAGCACGCTGCGCACCGACACCGCCTTCGCACCGGATCCGCACTAACAACCCACGATCACGCCGACTCCCTGAAGGGGCGGACTTCACGTCCGACCCTGCCACACAACACAACGCCACCGACACGAATACTCGATCCTGGAAAATCGCTCGCCATGACTGCTTTGACTCGCCCAAACCAATACCCCGCCAACTCTCACTCATACCGCAACGCCACCATCGGATCCATTCCCATCGCCCTCCACGCCGGCAGCCAACACGCCGCCATCCCCACGACCGCCAACAACCCCGCCATCACCACAAACGTCCCCGGATCCGTCGCCGAAACTTCAAACAACAAACTCCGCATCACTCGCGTCACTCCCACTGCTCCGACTACACCCACTCCAATCCCCATCAACGCCAACCGCGCACCATCCGCCAACACCAATCGCAACACATCCCCACGCTGCGCGCCCAGGGCCATGCAAATCCCAATCTCATGCCTGCGCTGCCCCACCCGGTACGCCATCGTCCCGTAAATTCCCACGGCCGCGAGCGCCAGCGCAAGTCCCGCGAACGCTCCCAGCAGCAACATGTTGAACCGGTGTTTCGCCAGCGAAACGCGCATCGACTCTTCCATGGACCGCACCTCGCTAACCGGGATCTGCGCGTCCACCGCCCAGATTTGTTTCTTCACTTCATCCACTAACCCGGCGGACTCCCCTTGCGTCCTCATCACAATGCACATCCACCGCCGCCACGCCTCATCCGACTGCGCAAACGGCGCATACACCGCGGCCTCGGCAGGCTCGTTCAAGCCCGAATGCTTCACATCCCGCGCTACTCCCACAATCGTCATCCACTGATGCGGCTCATCCTTCCGCGACCAATCCAGTCTCTGCCCTAGCGGATTTTCGTTCGGGAAAAATCTGCGCACCAGCTCTTCGCTCACCACTGCCACCAGCGGCTGCCCTTCCCGATCCATCTCCGTCAATCCTCTTCCGGCCACAATCGAAATCTGCATCACGCGAAAGTAGTTCCCCATCACCGATGCCGTCTGCACTCTTGGCTCGTCTCCGATCCGCACTGCCGGGCGCCCGTCGATGACCACCCGGTGATCCAGAAAATCCCCGCCAAGCGGAAGATCCGTGATCATCGCCGCTTCAACTCCAGGCAATCCATTCAATCGTCCCAGCACCTGCCGTCGAAACTCCGTCTGCCGCGGAATCTCGTCGTAGCGAGTTCTCGGCAACAGCATATGCATGGTCGTCAAATGCGCCGCGTTGAAGCCCGGATCTACCGACTGCAATCGCGCAAATCCCTTGAGCAGCAGTCCCGCCCCAACGAGCAGAACCAGCGCCATTGCAAATTCCGCCGCCACCAAACCATTTCTCAACCTTTGCGCGAAGCGGCCCGAAGTCACGCTCCGCCCGCTTTCCTTCAACGACTCCGACGTATTCGCCCGCGCCGCGCCCAATGCCGGAATCAGTCCAAATATCGCGCCGGTCACCAACGAGATCCCGAACACAAACGCGAACAACCGCGCATCCATCTGGATTCCACTAAAGCGTTCCAGCTCCGCCGGCTTCAACGACAACAACAGGCTCGTTCCCCATTTCGCCAGCCCCAGCCCCAAACCGCCTCCCAACACCGCCAGCACCGTGCTCTCCGTCAACGTCTGCCGAATCAGCCGACTCCTGCCTGCACCCAGCGACGCGCGAATCACAAACTCCTGCCGCCGGGAAATCGCCCGCGCCGTCAACAGTCCGGCGAAGTTCGCGCAAGCAATCAACAGGAGCAATCCCACCGCCCCAAACAACACCAGCAGCGCGGGTCGCACATCTCCTACCAGCGATTCGTGCAATGGCACCAGCGTTTTCTGGCGCCGGCCTTCGGTCTCCGGAAACTCCGCCCGCAAGTGCTCGGCGATTCCCGACAAATCAGCCTGCGCCTGCGCCAGGGTTACGTCGGGCTTCAACCGCCAATACGTCCGCATGGAATGAACTCCGCGAAACGTCGCGGCGTCGGGATACGCCACCCATAACGACACCAGCACATCCGCATGTTCCTCCGGCAAATCGAAGCCCCGAGGCATCACCCCAATCACTGCGTAGCTTTCTCCGTTCAAAGACAACGTGCGGCCCAGCGCCTGAGGATCGCCGTTTAGAAACTCCTGCCAGAAATGGTGGGTCACCACGATGTTGTGCGGACCACCCTTTACATCCTCTGCGGGAGAAATAATTCGCCCCAGCATCGGCGCGACACCCAGAGTCTCGAGAAATCCCGCGGTGACGTATCCGGCTCGCACCTGCACCGGTTCCGCTCCGCCCACGAAATCCATGCGCGTCGGATTCACGCCGCCACCCTGCGCCAGCGTCTTGGTTTGCCTCTGGATGTCGATTACGTTCTGCAAAGAGTCGTATTGCTTGGTCACCACCAGTCGATCCGGCTCCGCATAAGGCGGCGGACTCAGCAACACGCTGTCAATCACACTGAAAATTGCCGTATTCGCCCCAATCCCCAACGCCAGCGTCATCACCGCCACGACCGTAAATCCCGGCGCCTTCCGCAGCACCCGCCAGCTATACCGCACATCCCGAACAAGATTCTCAACGCACTCCACGCCGCGCGCCTCTCTGCACTCCTCCTTCACCTGCTCCACCCCGCCAACCAATAACCGCGCTTGGCGCCGCGCCTCCTCGACGCCGACGCCCGCGTCCACGAGTTTCGTGACCTGTCGCTCATAGTGAAACCTAAGCTCTTCCTCTAACTCAGCCTCAAAAACGCGCCGCCCCAACAAGGCCCGCACCCGAAACTGCAAATCACTCCACATGGCAGCTCCCCTCCTCCGTGTAGGGGCGGACTTCGCGTCCGTCCCTGGCACCCGCACCACGCCACACCCACGCAACTCCCTTCACGCTGTCTTCAAAACCCTCCCCACCGCCGCCGTCAACCTCTCCCACGCATCCGTCTCCACCTCCAACTGCTTCCTCCCCGCGGCCGTCAACGCATAAAACTTCGCCCTCCGATTGTTCTCCGACGTCCCCCACTCCGCCGCAATCCACCCCCGCCGCTCCAACCGGTGCAATGCCGGATACAACGACCCCTGTTGTACCTGCAAAACATCGCTCGAAATCTGCTGCAATCGTTCCGAAATCGCCCACCCATGCTGCGGCTCATTGGCCACACACCGCAAAATCAGGAGATCCAAAGTTCCCTGTGGCAATTCAATTCGCGAAGACATTCCCATTCCCCTTGCACTTCGACAAGAGTGATACCAAACCTCCTGTAGAAGTGCAAGGGGTGATGCGCACAAGCCTGTCACGCAAGCCTGTCACAACAAAAGGACATCATCTGTAATGGCGTGTAATGGCGCGTCGAGACTGGCAGGCACGGCTTGATGGCCGACGCGGAAGTAGCTGAATCGCGGACGTTTAGGAAATCGTCCGGCCCCTGTGGCAGCTTAAGCTCTTTGTCTACATACTCTTGCGCAAAGACACACTGTAAGTCTCTTGCTTGCCACACATACGCAAAGACCCGGCGCTGGGGTACCCTACCGCAGCAGAATCACGTCAGCAGTGCCTGAATCTCGCTTACGGGAATCGCGCCTTCGCGCAAAATTTCCCACGAATCATCCTGCAGACCGACAATCGTCGAAGGCAATCCCATCCCCGTCTCACCGGCGTCCAAGATCAGCGGCAGCCGCAACCCCAGCTGCTTCATCAGTTGCTCGGCATTCGGACACGCCGGGAATCCCGAAATATTCGCGCTGGTCCCGGTAACCGGCCCGCCAAACTCATCAATAAGCTGCTCCACGATTGGGCTCTTGGGCCAGCGCAGCGCCACCTTCCCGGTGTTCGCGGTTACCTTTAGCGGCACGCGGTTCGACGCGTCCATCACAATCGTCAGCCCGCCGGGCCAGAACGCCTCCGCCAATTTAAGGAAATTCCGCGGTGGCTGCTCCAGCTTGGGATCTTCCAACTCCTGTTGTTTCATCAAAACCAGAGCCTGATCCAGCGAATTTACCAGGATCGGAAGTGCTCGCGTCTCCGGCCTGCCCTTTACCCGGTAAATTTCATCCACCGCGGCTAGATTGAACGGATCGGCAGCCAATCCATAGAACGTATCGGTGGGAATTCCAATGACACAGCCCTTGACGAGGAAATGCGCCGCATATCGCAGCGCATCTAATTCCGGGGCTTGCGCATTCACGCGCAAAAGTTCTGCCGGCAACTTTTTGGCCTTTGGCGAAGACGTAAGTGCACCCCGCAGCGCTCCGCCGGCGCTGCCATCATTTGGGCGACGCTACCACAGCCCACATCGCCCACGCAATGCCCATCCGGCTGCAGGGTCGCCAGAATGGCGCGTCCATGGCGAATTTGTTACGCTCCCGGGGATGGCCTCCCCCGTCAAAGCCGCTCGCGGTCCGCGGCCTCCAGCAGCCGGTTCGCCGCCGATCACCAGCCGCGACAATCGCTGGCTCAAAGAATTTCGCATTGCTCTGCGCGGCGGCTTGCCGACGGAATCGGGCAGTGTTGGCGTCGAAGGCGTCCGCCTGGTCGAGGAAGCTTTGCGCTCCGGTTGTCCGGTGCAAGCCGTGCTGTTCAGCGAATCTGGCGAACGCCACCACGAACGGCTGTCGCCGCTCATCGATCGGCCGGAAATCGCGATTCCGATTCTGCGCACCACCGATCGATTGTTCGAGGGCATCGCGGACACCGAGCATCCGCAGGGCGTGGCCGCTCTGGTCACCCCACGCACCGCAACCTTCGACGATTTGCTCCGCTCGCCGGTGGAAGCTTGTTCTCCGCTTCTGGTCGTGCTCGCGGGTGTGCAGGATCCGGGCAACGTCGGCACTATCTTGAGAACTGCCTCAGCATTTGGCGCAACCGGAGCAGTAACGGCGGCGTCCGGAGTCAGTGGGACGGCCAGCCCGTTCTCGCCCAAGGCCTTGCGTGCGTCGGCGGGCGCGGCGCTGCACCTTCCGGTGCTGGCTGGAATGTCGCTGCCGATCTTGTTGACGCAGCTTCGAGTCGCCGGCGTTCGCACGCTGGCGTCGATCTCGCATACGGCAGCATTGGCAAGCCCGCAGCGTCGTCCCGAGTCTGTCGGCGAACCGGCAGGCCAACTGGGCGAGATATCGACGGGACCGCTGGCTCCGTGGGATGTCAATTGGTGCGAACCGGTCGCTCTGCTTGTCGGCAACGAGGGCGCAGGATTACCCGAAGAAGTGGAACGCAGCGCCGATGCGCGTATCCGCATTCCGATGGCGAGTGGCGTGGAATCGCTGAATGCGGCTGCAGCCGCCGCCGTTTTGTTCTATGAAGCCGCGCGGCAGCGAAAATCGATCGCCGGGCCGAGTGTGAAGAAGGACCGGACGTGAAAAAATCGTGAGCCTTTTCTCCGCGCTTCCGCAACCAGAAGAGCCGGATGTTCCGCTGGCGCATCAGCCGCTGGCCGAGCGTATGCGTCCGCGCACGCTGGATGAATTCATCGGCCAGGAAAAACTGCTCGGCCCGGGCAAGCCGCTGCGCGTGCAGATCGAAAACGACGATCTCGGATCGATGCTCTTCTGGGGTCCACCTGGCTGCGGCAAAACAACACTTGCGCGGCTGATCGCGCGACTCACGCGCTCGGAATTCATTCCCTTCAGCGCGGTGCTCGCCGGCATCAAGGAAATCAAAGAGGTTATGGCCGCCTCCGAACGCAAAGCGCGCTCGGGTGCGCGCACCATTGTTTTTGTTGACGAAGTGCATCGCTTCAACAAAGCGCAACAGGACGCATTCCTCCCGCACGTCGAAGCGGGTCACATTACGTTCATCGGTGCGACGACGGAAAATCCTTCGTTTGAAGTGATTTCACCTCTGCTCTCGCGCACGAAGGTTTACATTCTCGATGTGTTGCCCACGCCGTTGATCGCGGACCTGATGCGGCGCGCACTAAACGACAAAGAACGCGGCCTGGGCAACGAAAAGGTCGAAGGGAGTGATGAAGTGCTCTTTCGCATCGCCTCCTACGCGAACGGCGATGCACGCTCCGCCTACAACACGCTCGAACTAGCGGCTCGCGGAGCCAAGCCCGATTCCAGCGGCACACGACACCTCACTGCGGAACTGCTCGAGGACGTCCTTCAGCGGAAGCTGCTGCGTTATGACAAGGCTGGCGAAGAGCACTTCAACCTGATTTCGGCGCTGCACAAGTCCGTGCGCAACTCCGATCCCGACGCTGCGCTCTATTGGCTGACGCGCATGCTGGAATCGGGTGAGGATCCACTGTACCTGGCACGGCGCATGGTGCGCATGGCCAGCGAGGATATCGGTCTCGCCGAGCCCGGGGCGCTGGCGGTGACCCTCGCCGCAAAGGAAGCGTTCGACTTCATCGGCCCGCCGGAAGGATATTTGGCCCTCGCACAAGCCGCGGTCTATCTTTCACTCGCGCCGAAATCGAATGCGCTGTACACCGCCTACGGCGAAGTTCGCGAGGACGTTCATAAGACCGAAGCCGATCCGGTGCCCCTGCATCTGCGCAATGCGCCAACCGGCCTGATGAGAAATGTCGGCTACGGGAAAGGTTACAAGTACGCTCACGATTTCGAGGAAAAGGTCACGGACATGTCCTGCCTGCCGGACAATCTTGCGGGACGCACCTACTACACGCCCACGGACCAGGGATTCGAGCAGCGGCTACGCCAGCGCCTTGACGATATTCGTAAAATAAAGGCCCGCAGCGCGAACAAATCGGGATAATGCCATTCGATAACAACATAGGGCCGGCAACGTATCGAGGTGATTCTTGCGAACGGTAAAGGTGATGAATCGAATCGCGGCGGTTGTTCTGTTGGTATTCGTGTGCGGATCGGCCGGCGCGAAGGAGAAACCCGCCCGGCCGAAGATTTTGGGCATTGCCGCCGCCCATTTCTATTCCACGGACGTTCCCGCTGCACGCAAGTTCTACGAGCTGATTTTGCATCCCGCCGAGCCGTGTTCGTGGTGCAAGCAGACTGGTACCGCGCCGATCCTCATAACACTGCCGTCCGGGCAAAAGGTGACCTTCACGCCGGCCCCTGCACCAGCGCCAAAGGATCTGCTGTGGGAAGTTACGCTGGCGACCGACAACGTCAAGGCCATGAAGGAATATTTGAAGGCCAACGTGGCAATTGAAAAGTCTGTGAAAGGCGATGGCTCGGCCTTCACGATCAAGGATAGCGAAGGCCATCGGCTTGGATTCGTGCAGGTAGCGGCTGGATGGTCGCCCTCGAACACGGGGGCGCTGCGGTTGATGCACGCCGGTTTCATATTCAACGACCGCAGCGGCGCGGACCATTTTTACAAAGACATTCTCGGCTTCCACACCTACTGGCATGGCGGGCGAGACGAAGCGAAAGACGACTGGGTGGCGATGCAGGTGCCCGACGGAACGGACTGGATCGAATACATGCTGAATATTTCGCCAACGGCGAATAAACACACAATCGGGGTGATGAATCACATGGCGCTCGGTGTGGTCGATATTCACGACACCGAAAAGCGGCTGATTGCCGATGGCTGGAAGCCGACGGAACAGCCCAAAGTCGGGCGCGACGGGAAATGGCAGCTGAACCTGTACGATCCGGACGAAACGCGCACCGAATTCATGGAATTCACGCCGAAGGAGAAGCCCTGCTGCAGCGAGTTCAACGGCACGCATCCCGGTCCGAAATGAAAGGCTCCTTCCCTGCCCTAAGCATCGCGGTCATGGCGGCCGTAACGCTTTGCCTCAGTGCACGCCCGGCACGGGACTACTCCGGCACAAACAGGAGTGTTTCCACCCAAGATCGACCGGATATCTACAGCATCGCGTTTGTGCGTTTCAAAGCGGTAGATCTAGAGAAATCCCGCGCGTTCTACGGCAAAATTCTTGGGCTTCTGCCCGACTCGGATCATTGCAAAGGGTTGACCGATGCTTGTTTTGCGGTGAACTCCGATCAGTATGTGGCGTTGTCGCAGGCGGATTCCGGCACCCGAGGATCGTTTCTGCAAGAGGTTGGCTTCAGCGTGAGCGGGCTCGAGAAAATGCACAAATATCTGGCTGCTCACGGCCAGAATCCAGGCCCGGTCACCCGTCGTGGCGCGCACAACCTCCTCTATTTCGAGACCGAGGACCCGGAGCACAACAAGATTGCCTTCGTCGAATCGTGGGGTAGTGACAATCAAATGACCGGATTGAACCAGGTGAGCGATCGCCTGTTTCACGCCGGCTGGGTGGTCCGAGATCTCGCCAAGGAAAAGAAGTTTTATTCCGATCTTCTTGGCTTTGGTCTCTATTGGTATGGCGGGTTCAAGGATGCGAACACCGACTGGTATGAGATCCAGGTGCCCGATGGTGACAACTGGGTCGAATTCATGTTGCACATCCCCGCATCGGCAGATCACGCCGAGCTGGGAGTGCAGAATCATTTCTCGCTCGGTGTCAAAGACATCAAAGCCTGTGCGGCAAAACTTCGTGCCAACGGGTTGCAGAGCAAGGATGAGCCCGAAATCGGTCGCGACGGCAAATGGTCTTACGATATATACGATCCCGACGGTAATCGCGTCGAACTGATGGAATTTGCGCCCGCGCAAGCGCCCTGCTGCCACCCGTACACCGCTGCGCATCCTAAATGACGATGATCCGGCCGATTCCCTTTCACATTTCCCATCTCCGCGCGCTTTTACTGGCTTTGCTCTATACGCTGAGTACCTTGGTATGCTCGAATCTTGCTGCCGCGCAGGGGCTGGAAAAGCCCGCACAGAACATCGACGAAGACATCACCGCGTTTTCGTTCTCGCCCGACGGCAAGATCGCTTATGCCGTACATCGCGGCTTCAAGACCAAGCAATACGATCTGGAGCACGACGACATCTGGATTCAGGAAGCCGGCGGGCGGCGGCGCAGGATTTTTGTCGGGGAAAAATTCACCCAGGCGAATACTGTCTTCACGTACAGCGTGAATTCGTTCCGGTGGTCACCTAACGGGCGGCGGCTGCTGGCGGAATTATTCATGGCCACCATCGATGAATCCGGCAAGCCGACGGATTCGGCCGAAACGCTGGTGCTGGAGGACAACGGAAAGGAAGTGAAGGGTGG
>Ga0068860_100007061_pt1 | contig 11243 bp, 11 predicted proteins | sample KBSSwiS32_FD_66597 | JGI IMG/M metagenome (GOLD analysis project Ga0068860, IMG submission 66597) | Switchgrass rhizosphere microbial communities from Kellogg Biological Station, Michigan, USA - KBS Switchgrass S3-2 | ecosystem: Host-associated > Plants > Roots > Rhizosphere > Soil ... | reverse complement strand
AACTAAAAAGCTAAGCGATGAAATGGCTGATGTATTATGGGTTTTAATTTGCCTTGCCAACCAAACTGGTGTTGATCTTACGGAAGCATTGAAAAAAAATTTTGAGAAGAAAAGTTTAAGAGATGCTGAGAGGCATTTGAAGAATGAGAAATTGACGTAAAATGATTTCTCACCGGGATTTTTAATTTAGGTATAATCTCAAAACTTTAATTTTTTGTTCTAACTATATTTGCACACTATGGCAAATGAAACAAACATTTTTCCAGCTTTGATAGCGCATTGCAAAGAATATGGTTACGTTTTTCCTTCAAGCGAAATCTATGATGGTTTAAGCGCTGTATATGATTATGGCCAAAATGGTGCACAATTAAAAAAGAACATTCGTGATTATTGGTGGAAGAGCATGACTCAACTACAAGAAAATATTGTTGGTATTGATGCTGCTATTTTTATGCACCCAACTACGTGGAAGGCCAGTGGGCATGTTGATAGTTTTAGTGACCCGATGATTGATAATAAAGACAGCAACAAGCGATATAGAGTTGATCATTTGATTGAAACATTTGCAGATGAGCTAAAAGATAAAGGAGATAAGCAGAAGGCGGAACAGATAGTTTTAAAAATGGAGGAACTATTAACTGCTGATGATTTTTATGGATTGAAAAAACTGATTGAACATAACAATATAAAATGCGCTGTTAGCGGAACTTCCAACTGGACTGATATCCGGCAATTTAATTTGATGTTCTCAACAGAATTGGGAAGCGTTGCAGAGGAAGCGAGTACAATCTATTTACGCCCTGAAACAGCGCAGGGAATTTTTGTAAACTTTTTAAATGTTCAAAAAACAGGAAGGCTGAAAATTCCTTTTGGCATTGCGCAAACAGGTAAAGCTTTTAGAAATGAAATTGTAGCAAGACAATTTATTTTTCGCATGAGAGAGTTTGAGCAAATGGAGATGCAGTACTTTATCCGCCCAGGTACTCAACTTGAATGGTATGAGTATTGGAAAGAAAAACGTTTGCAATGGCATAAAGAGATTGGCATACCTGCAGAAAAACTCCGCTTTCATAATCATACTAAGCTTGCTCATTATGCCGACGCGGCATTAGATATTGAATTCGAATTTCCATTTGGATGGAAAGAGTTGGAAGGCATTCACTCACGAACCGATTATGACCTAAGCCGTCACAAGGAATTCAGCAAGAAAAAATTGCAATATTTTGATAATGAGATTAACAGCAATTATGTGCCTTATGTTGTGGAAACTTCGGTAGGGCTTGACCGACTTGTGCTTACAGTTTTAAGTCTTGCTTATGAAGAAGAGAAATGGAAGAAAGAAGATGGCAGTGATGATAGTCGTGTATTATTAAAAATTCCTGCAAAATTATCTCCATATAAATTGGCAATCCTCCCGTTAGTTAAAAAAGATGGCTTACCAGAAATTGCAAAGCAAATTATGAATGATTGCAAAGCATCGTTTCATTGTTTTTATGAAGAGAAAGACAGCATCGGCAAACGTTATCGACGTATGGATGCAATAGGAACTCCCTTCTGCGTAACGGTAGATCACCAAACAAAAGAAGATAATACAGTTACCATACGGTACCGCGACAGTATGTTACAGGAAAGAATTGGTTTGGCTGATGTAAAAAAAACTGTGGTGGAAAAAATTATTTAATAAGGTGTCCGGCCACTTCAGTGGCCAGACACCTGCAATGGTAAAAATTGTGGATGAAACAAACATCATATCACTGTTAGAGAATTTTAAATCTTTGAATTTGTCACAGAATATTGATTTCGATAAATTCAATCACTATACTATTACGCATAATTCAAGCACTATTGAGGGAAGTACCCTAACAGAAATTGAAACCCGGCTTTTATTAGATGAGGGCAGTACGCCAAAAGGAAAACCATTGTTGCACAGCCTAATGGTGCAAGACCATTACAGTGCCTTATTATTTATTATAGATAGCGCAACAGCAAAAAAAAATATTTCGCCTGAATTTATTCAACAAATAAATGCAATGGTGATGAAACAAACCGGGAATATTTATAATACTGTTTTTGGTGAGTTGGATAGCTCTAAGGGCGTATTCAGAAAAGGAAATGTAAGTGCTGGTAATACTTACTTTGTTAACTATGATAAAGTAGAAGGATTAGTAAAAAAGCTTGCCGCTACAATCAATGAAAAATTGCATGAAAAAAATATCATTCTACAATTGAATATTGCATTTGATGCGCATTTTGATTTAGTAACTATTCACCCATTTTATGATGGTAATGGCCGAACCAGCAGACTCCTGATGAATTACCTGCAATTGTATTTTGAATTGCCAATGGGAATTGTTTTTAAAGAGGATAAAGCTGAATATTTTGAATCGCTTCAAAAGACCAGACAGCATGAAGACATCTCTATTTTTAGAAAATTTATGTACAACCAATACGCTAAATATCTGCAACTAGAAATTGAAAAATTTGAGAAAATAAATAGCCCTGAAAAGAAAAAAGGAAATGGCTATTCTTTAATATTTTAAGTATAGCCACCCCAGGTTCTAGAATTTCTGATACCGTCAGGCCACTTATTCCACCACCGTTAAGATAAAAGTCGTTTTTTTAACTGCCTCTATTCTATATGGGATATGCTCGTGAAGAGCAAGAATCTGATCTTTTCCTACTTCAATTACATTTTCATTTGTATGCACGTTTAGCCTTCCCTTTATTACCTGTATACTTAAAATGTTGTCAGGATGTTCGGTCTGCATTTCGGCGTTTTTGTGCAGCGCCCCAACTGTTATCCGCATTTTATCACTCTTAAATACGGTTATAGAATTACGGTCATTATCCTCCCAAGCTTTTTCACTTTTTATTTGATCTGTAAAGGAGGGAAGATCAATTACGACCATTGGGGAATCAATAGGCCGGTCGCCTTCCGGACGATTTATCGTTGCTTCGTTGTATTTCACTTCCATATAAAATTAATTTTTAGTGACCCTATTTCTTCTAACACAAATTATTCCAGTTATATAATTGAGGCGTTTATCCCGCAAAAAATTTAACCATATAATTCCTGGTGAATAGCTTTTCTATCGTAACCAAGTTCAATAATTTTTTTCTTTGCATCATCAATCATCGCTTTCCATCCGCACAAATAAAATTTAGCCGGTTTTAGCTCCTCTAAGTCCTCACATGCTTCTTTATTCTTGTTACAAATTTCTTCATATAAGCTATGTACATAACCTGTATGACCATCCCAGCCCTCACGACTTAACGTAGGCAGGTAAAAAAAGTTTTCCAACTTATTTTCCATCGCCTTCATTTCGTCATAATATAACAGGTCTTTTTGTGTTCTGCAACCAAATACGAGGTAAATATTCTTGTGCGGAACATCATGCAATTGAATATAATTCGCCATGCTTCTGAAGGGCGCAATACCAGTGCCTGTACAAACAAAAAATAAATCCCTGTCTATTGGCTCAGGCAATGTAAATACTCCCTGCGGCCCACGATAGGTAAGTTCACTTCCTTCCTTAACTTCATTAAACAAGTAAGTGGTTCCTGCACCGCCTTCAAGTAAAACAACGAGCAATTCAAAAATATTCGAACCATCTGGCCAGCTTGCTATCGAGTAGCTTCTCCAGCGTTTGTTTGGTTTTTCATGAATCGGAAAATCAATCGTAACAAATTGCCCGGCCTTAAAATCAAAATTTTCCAGATCGGGTACCTGTATCCAAAATCGTTTCGTGTTATACGTTTCATCTGATATCCGGATAACCTTTCCAGTGCGCCAGGGTTGTACGGCCATAAAATTTTAAAATTTCGGGGAAATTACAACTATTCTTTTTTAGAAGACAAGGGTGACGATGCTCTATGTAAAGAGGATTTGCCAAACCGGTTCTTAACCTCATCAATAGCTTTATATAATACTGTCTTTCTCTGTACGTCAGAAAAAATATTTGTTTGAATGGCATTATTGGTTAATTCGCTTAAGCGTACGCCCAGCAAGCGAACGGGAGTGCCCTTCTTATATGATTTATGAAACAGGTCTTTTACAACGGGTATTAATTCATCATCTGCAGAGGTATATGGAATCGTGGTTTGGCGTGAGTTAGTGGTAAAATCAGGGTAGCGGATTTTTACTGAAATACATCCGGCTACCTTTCCATCACGCCTTAATTCATAAGAAATTTTTTCAGTCATTCTTACAATCTGGCTCATTAAAAAATTCATATCTGATTTGTTTTCCTCAAATGTATTTTCCGTTGAAATAGATTTGGCTTCATGATAAGAAGAAATTGTTGAATGATGTTTTCCCTGGCATCTATACCATAGTTCTATACCCCATTTGCCTAACTTTTTTTCCATTTCCTCAGGAGAAAAATCATAAATGTCCTGGATCAGAAGTATGCCCATCTGCTTTAACGATTCGTAAGTTTGATCACCAACGCCGGGAATTCCATTTACTGCTAATGGCCCAAGAAATTCTTTTTCACTACCAGCCGGAACCTGGAGATATCCATTTGGCTTTGCTTCGTTGGTAGCCATTTTTGCCACCATTTTATTATTGGCTAAACCAAAGGATATGGGGAGTTTAGTTTCATTAATTATTTCCTGCCGAAGATCAATTGTCCATTGTAGCGGATCAAAATATTTATCCATCCCTGTGAGATCCAGATAAAATTCATCAACAGAAGCTTTCTCAAATAATGGGGCCCTTGATGCAATGATATCTGTAACCCATCTTGAATATTTTCCGTATTCTCCCCTCATGCCACTTACAAAAATCGCCTGTGGGCAAAGCTGCTTTGCCTTTGAAGATGGCATGGCAGAATGAATTCCAAATTTTCTAGCCTCATAGCTGCACGCTGCTACAACGCCCCGTTCGCTGCCGCCAACAATCACAGGCTTACCCTTTAATGATGGATCATTCAGTATTTCCACTGAAACAAAAAATGAATCAAGATCAAAGTGAGCAATGATATGTCGAACTTCATTTTTCATTAAAAACTAGAGTATGCTTTTATGCGTCTCGGAAAGGAATGTGGAAAACAAAGATAAATGCAATTTGACCCATCCCAAAAGGGTTAAAGAATTCGTCTATCAAAGAAATGTTGAGGACTTAATCCCTTTTAGGGAATAGAGGTATCGCTGATGGGGGTATCAGATCTATAAATATCCAGCAATCCGTCAGGAAGAGTAACAAAGACCTTACGGGTTTTCTTATCAATTTTTTGCAAGGAATTCTGGTGAACGGGTATTAAAGCTTCGTTGTCGTTAAATAGAATTTTGCACAGAAGCTGGTGAGGTTGCTCAATTACTTCCAGAATTTCTCCTAATTCCTCATTCTCATTTACCATAGTAAAACCTAATAAAGAAATTGGTGCAGAACTGCTTGCAAATTTTTTAAAATCATTTTCCAATAGCCACACTTCGTTTTGTATTAGTTTATGTGCTGCTTCCTTACTGTCAATGCTTTCAAGCTTTACATAAATTTCTTTATCATTTTTTATCCGGGCTGTTTCAATAAAATAGGGAAGAAAAGCATCTGTATTTTCTTCGATAAAAAATGCTTCCAGATTTTTTAAAGATGTTTTTTTGCCAAGGCTATGTTTCAAAATAACTTCTCCTTTTAAACCATAGGTCGCTATTAATTTCCCTATTTTAAAATAATTTTTCAAAAGATATACTCTTTTATTGATTCGGTTTTGTGATAAACGATCCGATAAACTACTAACAAAAAAAGCAATCCGTTTAATGGATTGCTTTTATATTTTGAACTATAAGAATTTATTTTTCCGTTTTTGTGTCGGCACCTTGTGATGTTGGCTCTGAAACATTAGTATTAGGCTCAGCCGGAGAAATTGGCTCAGCTTGCTGCCTGCTGGATTGAACAGGCTGACGCGAAGGCTCAGTTCTTCCCACTCTCCTTGCAACAGGCTGTCTGCCTCTTGGTCTTTCCTTTTTATGATTTTCCTGGCGTTTTGAAAATTCCTGGTCATGCTCGCCACTCCACTTTGTGAATTTTTCCATTGCCGCCGCTTCATCAAACAAACCTAATGTAACACCACGCAATAAATGCTTAAGGTATAATACACCTTTAAAACTAAGTATCCTGCGAACAGTATCGGTAGGTTGTGCACCTTTGTGCAACCAGTCCAATGCTTTTTGCCGGTCAATTTGAATACTGGCAGGAACGGTAAGGGGATTATAAGAGCCTAATTTTTGGATGAATTTTCCATCACGGGGACTACGGGCATCTGCAACTACTATGAAATAAAATGGTCTTTTCTTCGAACCATGTCGTTGCAATCTCATTTTGACAGCCATAAAAAATAAAAATTTTTCTTGGGTTGTTAGTTAATTTGTTTTCCTAAGGACAGCGAAGATAGGAAGCGAAATGTCAATATCCAAATGTAAGCAAAAAAATTATCGTTTTGTCAATGATGCCAGCTTTCCCATTGGCATTTTATTCATCATTTTCATCATATCTTTCATCTGTTCAAACTGTTTTAAAAACTGATTTAATTCCGCAAGTTCTTTTCCGCTACCCTTAGCAATTCTTTGTTTTCTTGAGGGATTAATGACATCAGGGTTTCTTCTTTCTTCAAGTGTCATAGAATTGATCATCGCCTCGATGCCTTTAAAAGCATCATCATTAATATCAATGTCTTTCATTTGTTTTCCGATGCCGGGTATCATTCCCATTAAATCTTTAAGATTACCCATCTTCTTTATTTGCTGTAATTGGGTTTTAAAATCTTCGAAATCAAACTGATTTTTACGAATCCGCTTTTCAAGCTTTGCTGCCTGAACCTCGTCAAATTGTTCCTGTGCTTTTTCCACGAGGCTTATTATATCGCCCATTCCTAAAATGCGTTGTGCCATCCTTTCAGGATAAAACACATCAAGGGTGTCTAATTTTTCGCCGCTGCTTACAAACTTTATTGGTTTATTTACGGTGTACTTAATAGAGATCGCGGCACCGCCCCTTGTATCACCATCCAACTTGGTTAATACAACACCGGAAAAATTTAACCGCTCGTTAAAAGCCGCTGCTGTATTTACCGCATCCTGGCCGGTCATGCTATCAACTACAAATAAAATTTCCTGCGGATCAACTGCAGCTTTAATATTAGCCACCTCAGTCATCATCACTTCATCTATAGCTAACCGGCCGGCCGTATCTATAATTACAACATTCTTATTTTTACTTTTAGCTTCTTTGATTGCATTTTGAACAATAGAAACAACGTCTTTGTTTTCAGGCTCACTGTACACATCAACATTCACCTGCTCACCCAATATTTTTAACTGCTCGATAGCTGCGGGTCTGTAAATATCTCCGGCTACCAATAATGGGGATTTGCCCTTTTTTGTTTTTAAATAATTGGCAAGTTTGCCACTGAAAGTTGTTTTACCACTACCTTGCAAACCTGCTATCAATATGATTGCCGGGTTACCTTTTATCTCCAATTCGCTTTCAATGCCACCCATTAAGTCAGTCAATTCATCTTTTACAATCTTTACCATTAATTGCCCAGGGCTAATGGCGTTTATCACTTTCTCTCCTATTGCTTTTTCTTTTATACTATCGGTAAATTCCTTAGCAATTTTATAATTCACATCCGCATCAACAAGGGCTCGGCGTATATCTTTTAATGTGGCCGCAATATTTAAGTCGGTAATTCTTGCCTGCCCCTTAAGGTTTTTAAAAGCGCTATCTAACTTGTCGCTGAGAGATTCAAACATACTTTATTCAGATTTTGAATTTATTTACTGGCCAATAAACTATCGGCTCGCAGACCGGATTTTTTCTAAAAAAAAAGTGAATATAACAAAAGTCATATTCACCATAATTTTTGCAAAAATAAGTAAACTTAGGTTCCTAAATAAGCCTTTAATAATTTACAACGGGAGGTTGCTCTAAGCTTGGTTAAGGCCTTATCCTTTATTTGCCTCACGCGTTCCCTGGTCAAATTAAAATGGTGGCCAATATCTTCAAGACTAAATGGATGGTCTACGCCGAGGCCAAAGAAATAACGGATAACATCTTTCTGCCTTTCCGTCAAAGTACTTAGTGAGCGGTCTATTTCAATCTTTAAAGAATCTTTAAACGCGATCTGCCTGTCCGTAGTTTCAGCATTGGGATTTTCCAACACATCAATAAGCGTACTTTCTTCACCATCGGATAAAGGTGAATCCATGCTTACATGTCGTGCTGCGACACCAAGAGTTGCTGATACTTCTTCGGTTTCTATATCTAGATAAAACGCTAATTCTTCTGCTGTAGGTTCCCTTTCATATTCCTGTTCCAGATGAGAAAAAGCTCTGCTTATCCGGTTAGTTAAGCCTACTTTATTAAGCGGTAATCTCACGATTCTGGATTGTTCAGCCAAGGCTTGTAGAATACTTTGTCTGATCCACCATACGCCATAAGATATAAATTTAAAACCCCTGGTTTCATCAAACCGTTGTGCAGCTTTGATTAGTCCAAGGTTTCCTTCATTAATAAGATCAGGCAATGTTAACCCCTGGTTTTGGTATTGTTTTGCTACGGAAACAACAAACCGCAAATTGGCTTTGGTTAGTCTGTCCAGCGCTTTCTGATCGCCTTGTTTGATTTTTATGGCTAACTGTACTTCTTCTTCAGGAGAGATTAACTCAACTTTTCCTATTTCCTGTAAATACTTTTCTAAACTTTGGCTCTCCCGGTTAGTTATTGATTTTGAGATCTTAAGCTGGCGCATACTCATAAGCAGGTGGTATTATTGGTAAAAAATATATTTGCAATAACTCTAATTAATTGATTGTTAAAAAATATATTATTTAACGTAATTTATAGTATTTATTGTATGCAACAAAATTATTGTTTGCCATTACCAGCCCATATCCGAAAAATATATTTACACACATTACAATATTTTCAATCAGATTATAAAAAAAAATGATAAATAATTTTGTGTAGTGGATTTATTTTCTATTATTGCACAAATACAACATTAGATTAAACAAACAGGATGAGTAAGAAAGTTAAATTCACGTTGGAGTATCCGGTTAGATGTTCACCAGGGATTTTATATGAATTTTTAGCAACACCCACTGGGTTGCAGGAGTGGTTTGCAGATAAGGTAGATGAAGCAGATGGAGTTTTTAGTTTTTCATGGAACGGTTCTAGTGAGAAAGCTGAAGTGGTGGAAAGCGAAGAAAATAAATTAATTCGTTTTCATTGGCTCAATAGCCCAAAAGATGAATACTTTGAATTTAGTATTGATAAATCAGAAGTAACCAATCTAACAATTTTAGTTGTAAATGATTTTGCCGAGAAAAAAGAAATCAAGGACCAGAGCCAACTATGGGAGACCCAGGTAAAAGATCTTTTTTATCGCCTTGGAAATTAATTTGTAATAATTCAAGTATTTCTCCAAAACTTTTCATAATAAAATCATAGGCGTGATCCCACTGAGTCAGCGGCAGTTTTTTTGCTGCTTTAAAAAAATCCAGCTCCATAATTTTATCATATTCTTCATCGCTAATTGCTGCTGCTAATCTATAGTTCTCCTCTTTAAAATGATGTTCCCATTCATCCTCGCCTATACAAATAAAAAAGCTGTTTTCTTTAAGAAATGAAAGAACTGAAGGAGTATTAATAAACTTGGTTTTGTGATATCCTGATAGGTGAAGGGTGATGCTAAAAAAATTCCCCCACCAAAACATCGTTCTTATTGCAAAGATGTTGTTCTTCACAAAAAAGGAAGGGTAATCTAATATCACATACGGAAGCATTTGATAATTCTCCCCTTTTGAAATTTTGCCTCCCCGGTACCTTAAATTTTGCGGAAACAAATAATCGCGGGTTGCAACTTCGTTTTTCATCATCTCATTTATTTCCCCAAACATTTCATACACTTTTTTTATTATCCCGTGTTTAGTTAAAATCCATTCGGCATTGTCAACCAATTCCATTTCGTCTGCCGAAAGCCTTAATTTTGTTGGGTTATACATAATTTATTTTTTGACGCCGCATAAAGTTAATGCACTTATTCTGTGATAAAAAAGTTAGATAAGCTTATTCTTAAGGCCTTCTTTTGGCCGTTTATTGCTACGTTTTTTATTGCCTTGTTTGTATTGATGATGCAAACCATCTGGAAGTATATTGATGACCTTGTTGGTAAAGGGCTGGATATGCTAACGCTTTCCAAATTTATTTTATATGCCAGCACTACCATGGTTATGCTTGCATTGCCAATTGCTATTTTGCTTTCGTCTATCATGACATTTGGCAAGCTTGGTGAGAGCTTCGAGTTAGTTGCCATCAAATCTTCAGGCATCCCATTATTGAGGTTTATGAGGCCATTATTTTTTGTGGCGGTATTGTTATGCGGGGTAACTTTTCTTTTTTCAAATTATATTATCCCTGTAGCAAATTTAAAATTTGCAGTATTGTATAATGATATTTACCGCAAAAGCCCCGCATTCGATTTAAAAGATGGTGTGTTTTATAATGGCTTTCGAGGTTATTCAATAAAGGTTGCAAAAAAAGAAAAAGACCGCAGCACGTTAAGAAATGTTTTGATCTATGAACAATCTTATGGCCCCCAGGATAATACTGTGATTTCAGAAAGTGGTGTAATGAAGATAAGCGCTGATAAAAAGTTTCTTGAGTTTAAATTAAAAAATGGTTATCGCTACCAGGAGGAAGGTGATTTAGCTGCTTCAAATAATACATTTACTCGGATAGGCTTTAAAGAATATAATAAGTTATTCGACCTCAGCCAGCTTGATATACAAAAAACTGCGGATAGCTTATTTAAAACAGGTTTCAGGATGCAAAACGTAAGACAACTTGATAAAACCATCGATTCACTGGAACGTTTTCCGGACTCTTTTGCCCGGCGAACAACACGTGAATTAAGCATTTATATTAACGCAATAAAATATAAAGACAGCAACAAGAATTTGCTAAATGAACAGAGACCAATTGAAAAGAAAAATGAAGTTGCTGCAAAAAAATTTGACGATCTTATCCCTGATTCATTAAGGTCTTTAATTTTTGAGCGGGCATTAAATACAGTCAATAGTTTAAAATCTACAATAGAAATGACCGGTTCAGATGCTCAGATCCGTGCAAAAGATCTTAGCCTGCATTTGCTGGAATGGCATAAAAAGTTTTCACTTTCTGTTGCATGCCTGGTGTTATTTTTTATCGGCGCTCCATTAGGATCAATTATACGAAAAGGTGG
>Ga0068860_100007051_pt1 | contig 11250 bp, 17 predicted proteins | sample KBSSwiS32_FD_66597 | JGI IMG/M metagenome (GOLD analysis project Ga0068860, IMG submission 66597) | Switchgrass rhizosphere microbial communities from Kellogg Biological Station, Michigan, USA - KBS Switchgrass S3-2 | ecosystem: Host-associated > Plants > Roots > Rhizosphere > Soil ... | reverse complement strand
AGCTCCTCCTCGACCCCGAGGGAGAGCGGCGGCGAGTCGCCGAAGCGGGGTGGCTCATCTCGGCGGCTCTCGACCATGCCTCTCGCTGCCCCGCAAGCACCCTTGCGTAAACCGGTGCGGTGAGTCAGGGCCCCCTCCGGGTAGCGGGCTGAGAAACCGACCAAGGGGCAACGCTCGTCCGTCCCACTCGTGTTTCGAGGCCCAACGGGCATCAACGGTCGCGCAGCGCCCCTGCACGGAGACAGCCCAAACCGCCGGGCCGTTCAAGCACCGCGTCCTCGGGGTACTAGATGCCAGTACTCAACTGAGAAAGGTGCAGGAATGGGAATTCTCGACAAGATCACGGGCAGGGCCAAGCAGGCGGCCGGCGATCTCGCCGACGACACCTCGCTTCGCCGCCAGGGCAAACGCGAGGAGCGCAAGGGCGAGAAGAAGGAAGAGCTCGACCGCGCCCAGGAGAAAGCGGAGGAGAAGGCCGAGGAAGTAGCCGACCTCGAGCGGAGAACCTGAGCGTAGTCGGGGTCCCGGCCCCAGAGAGGTTTGCGATCTAGCCACTCGGGATAGATCTAGTACAGAGCGCACGCTCGCCGGACGAAAGGGCTGGGTGAGCACTTCGGAAGCGGCGCTCAGGGTCAGATGTATGTATGTGAGCAGTGCGGAAGCAGTTTCAGTCCAATCAGGATCAGATCCCCAGAGGCTTGCCCACGTTGTCTCGTGCGAGACCGAGTGCGGGTTCCGCTCGTGTTCTCACCGTTCTTAGGCGCCAAGGAGAAGCTCGACGCGGGGACGCGAAGGGAAGAAGAACGACCTTCGGTTTCGTAGCCGAACCTGTGGATCCGCAGGCTACGCCAGCGATCCGTCCGCGACCATCCACCTGTGCTGCAGGTCGGTAACGGTCGCGACGCGTTCGTAGTCGCGGTCGTAGTGAACGAGCGGGACGCCTGCGGCCTCCGCTGCGGCGGCGAGCAGCAGGTCGGCGGGCGGGACGCGGCGATGGTCGCCCGCGGGAGCCAGAATGAGCTGGACCTCGCGCGCGCGACTCCAGAGCCCACTCGGCATCGGCACCGATTCGAAGGCGTCCAGGAGCTCAGCGACTCTTCGCGCCCGGTCCTCATTGGGAGCAAGGCGCGTCAGCTCCAGCACCACCAAGTCGCAAACCAGAACCCGCCCGGCCTCGACCTCTGCGTTGAACCACTCTGCAAGGTGCGGAAAGCGACGGTCCCGCGCCCACGTCCAGACACCGGTGTCGAAGAGCGCTGGGCGGTCGAGCTCGACCGGCCTCGCCTCCGCGGCGCTCAGAGTCGCTCCCGCCCCTCCCGAACCTCGTCGGGAGTCCCATCGATGTCGCGGCGCACGTCGAAGCCCCGGAGCATCCGCCGCCGGGTCGCCTCACGCAGTGCGGCATTGACCGTCTCGCTCAGGCCCTTCGTTCCCAACTCTCGACGCGCAGCATCAAGCGCGCGATCATCGACATCAACCGTGGTGCGAGTCATGCGCATCATCGTACCGCATCAAGTTTCGAATTCTCAGTTCCCGCGAGGCAGGACCGGCCGGGGGCAGCTATCTGGACCGCGGATCGTCCACCACGTGACCGGGGCGCGCACTCGGCGCCTGACCCCGGGGCGCTCCAAGCGTCCCCGGGGCCGCTATTTCAGCTTGTCGCGGCCGAACGTAGGTGGACGGGACGCCGTCTCAAGCTCTTAGACGGAACCTCGCTCAGACCCTCACATTGCCCCATACATTGCCCAGGGCCGTTTTTCGCGCTCCGGGCGAAGTCTCTGAAACCCCCGCAACCGCTCCCAAAGCGGGATTCAGCGAACGCGCCTGACAGGATTCGAACCTGTGACCTTCGGTTTCGTAGACCGAGCCCGTGGGTCGGCTGGGCTACGTGGAGCGCGATTTCAAGCGGTTTCCGGCGAATCGAGTCCCGCTGGGATCGGCTGGAATCTGTGGGGCATGTTGCCCCATTTGTTGCCCCAGGGATCGCCAGGAACGTTGGCTAGGTGCTACCGGGCTGCTGCTTCAGGCATCAAGACGTGGGAGCTGCCGTCGGCGGCAACGAGAACGACGGGCAGTCCTTCGTCGGCAGCACGCTTGATCTCATGGCCGGCCGATGCCGTGTCGGCGTCGATGAAGGCGGCGCGCTCGGGATAGGGCGAGCTGCCCTCGATTGCGAGGTCGATCGCTTCGTCCATGACTTTGGCGGAGGCAGGACGCTTGATGCTCTCGGTCTTCTTTGCCGTCGATCTCACAGACAACAAGTATCGTAGAAGCCGTGGGCTATGAGCGCATCAAGACCGAGCACGCCGGAGCGAAGAACGGTGGTGGAGCGTGGATGCCGCGCGCAGAGGCAAAGGCGAGCGCCAAGCGCAAGCGCCGCCAGATCGACAAGCAGAATGCGGCGGCCGGGCGAATGCGTGGCCTTTTGCCCACATCGCTCCCAGCCTGAGCCTTGCAGATGAGCTGATCGCCGACCGCAAAGCCGAAGTCCGCATCGAAGAACAGGCAGAGATCGAGCGCCGCGGCGAGGGCCGACCATGATCGGCGCATCGGGAGACATGCCGAAGGACCCCTGGACAGACCCAGACCCCCAGCCCGGCGACTTCGATTCGGAGCTCGATAGCTCCCGTTCCAGCCAAATTGAGAGGCACGAAGGCAACCCCAATGCGAAGCTGCTGATTCTCGTTCGCCAGCCGAGCTGTATCGCGTATCGATACGCGATACAGCGAAACAACAACGCGAGATGAGACTATTTCCGAGGTGGCGGCTTCTTCGGACATACCCGCGGCGCCATCGGGTCATTCGATCGGCGAGCTGACCAAGGCGGCTTTTGGTCACGAGTTGTCGATGGCTGCTGCGCTTGAGCTGGTCGAAACCGTCTCTTTCGATCCCTCGGAACTTCCTCCTGATGATGGCCCAGCGTCTTCCGTCTGGATCGGCAGCATCGGCTATGAGCGCTATCGATCAGTTGAAGACTTCGCACGACTTCTCGCCGGTGCTGGCGTCGAGCGACTGGTTGACGTGCGGGAGCTCCCGATTTCGCGCCGACGAGGATTTGCCAAGTCGGCGTTGGCCGCAGCCCTCGCAGAGGAGTCGATCGAGTACCTCCACCTTCGATGCATGGGGAACCCGAAGGAGTTCCGCGACCTATACAAGTCCGGGAAAGTTGCCGAGGGTCGCGCTGGCTATGAGCATCTTCTTGCCCATGAGCGGACCGAGGAGTTGCGGGAACTAGCGGTAACGATCCAAGAGAAGAGATCGGCCCTCATGTGCGTGGAGGCCGAAGAAGACGTCTGCCATCGCCAGGTCATTTTCGAGGCACTGCGCGAACAGCTTGACCTAGACCTAGACGTTGCTCAAATTGCCTAGCGAGAGCTGGTCCGATCGGGGTGGCCACCAGACGCCGAGGATCAGGAAGCCATCGGGGTGCTGATGCTGATTGCCGACGATGAACGCGGTATCCCGATCGGGTCCGCACATCTGATCGAACCACTTGGCACGGATTAGGTCGCGCCAGTTCTCTTGCTTTCGGACTTTGCGGTAGAGGGCAATGACCTCCCAATCCACAATCGACTGCCGATGCCCAGGGCAATCGTCAGCCGCGCAAAAGTAGCGATATAGGAATCGAAAGGGAATCTGCTCCAGTGCTTTCCGCTGGAGCTGAAGGTCCGCCGAACCCAGCAGAGATCCCTGCGCCGCCCAATCCTCGGCCCGCCTGCCCTTCTCGGGGTCGGTCTCAGCGTCCTCGATTATGAGTTCCAACACCTCTCTTGGCCGAAACATCTGAAGGGATGTTCCATTCTCTTTCTGGGCCTTCCTGACGGCGCACATGGACTCGCCGATCGCGGGCTCGACGACTGGCCGCCGTGCCGCCCACTCATGCTCCACGCTCAACACTGGACCGACTACCTCAATCGATTCCGCATCGACCCGCCACGACTCGGGCCGGCGATCATCGCGCGGCCTTTGGACCCTGGCGCGGATCGGCTCGTACTTCCGGAACTTCTGCGCATCTTCGAGGGTCCTAAACGGGACCGGATAGAGCCGAATCCACTTGCTCGTCTTCATATCCAGCCCGGCAATGCAGGAGACCTCGCCGTAGCGCCGACTCAAGGCCGGGTATGCCTTTACCAGCGGCAGGAACTCGATCTCGCGTGGCTCCGACATCTAACGCGCGCGCATGAGCGGGCGCAGCGCCCTGATCTGGACGCCCTTGCGATCCGGAACCAACATCGCCAGCACCGCGAAGTGGGTGTCGAGCCCGTCGACGCCAATCACAGTCTGGTTACCTGCCGTGTCGCCGGAGACAAATGGCTCCGCGACGCCCGTGTTTGCGATCGAAGCTAGCGCGGCTTTTATCTCCTCGGCGGGATGCCCAAGAGCGCGCCAGCGATAACGCCGCTCAAAACTCGCCGAGGTCCAGACCTTGTAGCCAGCGAGATACAGGGGTCCCCGGCCACGATCCGTCCGCCATGCAATCGCCACGGCGCAATCCTGCTCACTCTCCTCTGCGATCCGACGGCCTCCTGCCTGGCGGGATATCTGAAACCGATCGGTGACTTGCTTCAGATTTGCCATGCTCGGCCGCGATCCATCGAACTCGCGACGCAAGCGATCTCCCTTAGCTAGCAACTCGATACTGAACTGGTTCGCTTGAGACTCCAAGCGATCGGCGTATTCCGGGTTCAGCCGCTTGTAGTCATCGAGGTAGGCAAAGATGATCCGATGATCCTCAAGGGCGGCATGGCCAATCTCGTGAGCAAGGACAAAGCGACGGCGCTTCTCATGCATTCCCGCCTGGACGAAGACCTCTCTCGAATCGAGGTTGACCATTCCCTGCAGGTTCTTCAAGGCCCAATCGACGAGGTGACCAAAATGCTTGCGCAGCCTCCGCTTTTCCTCTAGGTCAAGTTCGATCTCTCCAGCTTTAACAAGCTCGGCCACCACCATCGCTTGGTCAAGGTCGACTGGCTCGGAGGAACGATCCGCGTCCATCTCGCGTAGCAGCGCGAGTGCGGTCGCCCTAACCGTGCGCTTTTCGTCCCCGAGCAACTCCAGGTCGTAGCGATGAGGCTTCTTCAGCAGCGAGTTGGCCGAAGTGTCGCTCCCCCGCAGAGCCTGAAGCACGGCGCGCAGCGCTTTCAACTCCTGGTCGTTGATGTCGTCGGGAATGAAGTTGAGCGCGCGCTTTCGGTTTGGGGAGATGCCCTTTGGGTCGGCGCTGATATAGCCAGCCCACTCCATCAGTACCTCCAAAGGCTCGCCATAAGGCTCGGCGATCCGACTGAGCACAGATGGCGTTGGCTGTGCGATCTCGTTGCGCTCGAGTTGCGAGAGATAGCCGCTGTTAATCCCGGAGCGGCGCTCCATCTCTCGGAGGCTGATGTCACGCGCCTCGCGGGAGGCTCGCAACCGGTCCCCTAGAGGCAGAGGTTGGTCTTCTTGACGCGCGGGTTTTTTGGGTTTCGCCATACGAGCAATCTTGACAGGAGCGTCGGCGAAACGTCAAGCACTACGCTGATGCTTCTAGAAGCGTCAGCGTAGTGCTACACTTCTGTCGCAACGAATAACGGTGGCCGCGACCGGCGCTCGCTCAAGCAAACCGGCCGCGGCTCGAAGCGCTCATAAGCCGAGTCACTCCGAATCGCCGTCAAAGACGGCAGAAGGGAATATCGCACGATGACTACCGAGCAGCAGGTCAAGAAGAAGCCGAAGTACGAGATCAACATCGAAGGGGTCGACCACCCCTGGGAGAAGGACACGATCACTGTGCCCCAGATCCGCCAGCTGGCCGGGTGGGACGACACTCAGCCCGTGGTCGAGGTCGACCTCTCCGATAACAGCGAGCGAACGCTCTCGGAGGATGAGGTGGTGGAGTTGAAGCCCGGCCATGGCTTCGGCAAGAAGATCAAGTTCCAGCGCGGATGAACCGGCTGGACCAAGAGCTGGCGCTGGTGAGAACTGCCTTTCCGGCGGCCGAGCTTGATCCGCACGAGGGGGTGAACTGGGTGCGGATCCCCGCCTACCCACTGCCCCCTGGGATCTACCGGCAGGGCGACGAGCTTGAACTGCTCGCCTTCCGCATCCCATCGCAGGCTGGCGAGGCCCCGTACGGCTTCTGGGTCCATCCGGGACTTGAGCTCTGCTCGGGCGAGCCGCTTGGCAACTACACCTATCCGACTGTAACCCCGTGGGGCGAGAGCTGGGGCCAGTTCTCCTGGTCGCCACAGGGCTCATGGGTTCCGAAGGCCGAGATCCGATCCGGCGCCAACATGCTCGACTTCGTGCGCACCTTCGCCGTTCGCCTGGAGGAAGCGTCGTGATGGTCTCGTTTGAGATCAAAAACGCTGACCTTCAGCAGATGCGCAGCGACCTTTTCGGCGCGGTCGAGCACGTCGGCTTCTTCCTAGCGGACTACGACGCCGAGGACCGTCGTTTCGAGTTGGGGGAATGGATTGCCATCCCCAGTGAGGGCTTCGAGTTCCAATCCAGCTACCACGTCAGCCTCACCGACGAGGCAATTGCCATGGTTCTCGGCCGGGCTACGGCGGCAGAGTGCTCGCTGGTCGAGGTTCACTCCCACCTGGGTTACGGCGGGGCAGCATTCTCCCCCAGCGACATCATTGGCTTGCGGGAGTGGGTACCGCAAATGCGCTGGCGCCTGCGACGTCGACCATACGCGGCAATGGTCTGGGAGGACGAAAGCTTCGACGCGCTCGCCTGGATCGAGACAGCAGGGGCTGAGCAGGTAGGGACAATCTCGGTCGACGGTGGCAAGGCAATGGCGGCCACGGGATTCACCCTCGCGGGGCCGCGACGGGGGAAGGGTGATCGTGTCTCGCTTTAGCCGCAACGAAGCACTCTTCGGCGCGCAGGGACAAGCGCTAATCGAGGAGGCCCATGTAGGGATCTGCGGCCTTGGCGGACTGGGTTCCTACGTCGCCCAGCAACTCGCCTACTTGGGCGTACGCCACTTCTTGCTGATCGATTTCGACATCGTCACCCCCTCAAGTCTCAACCGCCTGATTGGAGCCATTGAGGCCGATATCGAGGCAAGGACGCCAAAGATCGAGGTCGGCGAGCGGACCATCAAGTCCGTTCGCTCCGACGCGGAAGTGAGCAAGTTCAGTGGCAGGGTGGCCGACGAGGGCGTCACCGACTTTCTGAGCAAAGCCGATGTCGTCTTCGGCTGCCTCGACAGCGATGTCCATCGACTTGAGCTGCTGGGTGCCATGGCCTCGCGCGGCGTGCCCTACTTCGACCTCGCCACTGACGTCATCGGCGATGGCGAGGAGCAAGCTTACGGTGGCCGCGTCATTCTCAACCAGGGCGAAGGATGTCTGGTTTGCCTGCCTGAGGTGCTGAACCAGAGGGCTATCGCGGGCGAGCGACTCAACCCAAGTCAGCGCGAGGCGCACCGACGGATTTACGGGATCAAAGCCGACGCCCTGGCGGGGACTGGCCCCTCGGTTGTCTCGCTAAACGGCGTCGTCGCCTCGCTTGCCGTCACTGAGTGCATGGCCCTCCTGACTGGGCTACGGACACCATTCACCCAACTCACCTATCGCGGCCAGCAGGGCGTGGTAGCGAAGTCGCGCGACCTCGGCGAGCCCGACTGTCTCTACTGCACGGCGTTTCGGGCCTCGCGATAGGCCGGGTGACATCGAGGGCGGGCTTCAGGTGTCGTCACTCGACCGGGCGATCCCCTCTGCCTCGGACCGTCCTTCAATATGAGGCGTCAAGTCAAGAGTCGGCGCCTCGTCGCCCGGCAGCAGATGCGTGTAGCGAGTCAGCGTGAAGGCGGGCGAGTGGTGGCCGAGGGCGCGGCTTAGCTGGAGCAGGTTCGTGCCTTGGCTGAGGTGGAGCGAGGCGAAGGTGTGGCGGAACGTGTGGAAGCCGGCCCAGGGAGCGCCGACCTCCTCTGCGAGCGGCTTCAGGACTCGGCGGCGGAGGTTGCCAGGGGCGAGCTGACTGCCTGCTTCGCTGGGGAAGGCGAGGGCAGTCGAATCTTGATCGGGCTGGGCGGCGAGGTGGGTGCGGAGCCTCGCTGCGAGTGGCGCCGGTAGGCGGACCTCGCGGCGGCCGTACTTGCTCTTGGGCGGCACGATGCGGTCGCGGACGATGGCGCGGCGGACGCAGACCTCGGGCTCGCTCTGGTCGAGTTGGAGGTGCAGGCGCTGGAGGGCGATCGCCTCGCTGATTCGCAGGCCGGTGGTGGCCAGAAGCTCGAACAGCGGCGCATGGCGGTCGGGTGCCATCGCCAGAACGGCGGCGAGCTGGTCGCGGCTGAAGACCTTGACCTCCTCGTCGGGCAGCTGCTCGCGGTGGGGCATGGCGAGACCCTGGGCCGGGTTGTGGCGGATCAGGCCCTCGCGCTTGGCGGTGGCGAGCGCAGCGCGCAGGGGGATCACGGCGTTGGCGATGGTGCGGTCGCTGAGGCGCTTGCCTTGCTCCTCCTCGTCGGCCAGCCAGTCCATGAAGCGGGCCAGGGCGTAGGTGGTCACGTCGGCCAGCTTCAGCTTGCGCGGGAAGTGGCGGTGCGCGTAGGCGCGGATCAGGCGGCGGTATTCCTCGCGGGTGCTCTCACGGAAGCCGCGCCTTCCCTGGCCGCGGTAGTGCTCGACCCATTCATCGACGTAGCGGAGGAAGCCGATCGTCGTGCGCTCTTGTAGCTCGCCGCGGTCGCGGTCGGTCTCGCTCTCGCGCTTGATCCGCTTCGCCTCGTCGTAGGTGCGGGCGTGGCGCTTTCTCTGTCGCCCCGCGCTGCGGAAGACGGAGACGTAGCCGATCGTCTGCCCCGCGCCGTCCACACGCTTGAAGACGCCGGGCGTCTTGGTCTTGCGGAGCCGCCGCTTGTCGCCGCAGCCTGAATCGGCCGTGTCGGCCGACGTATCCTGGGAAATGCTCATGAGCTTGTACCTCTTGAGCCGGGGGCGGGCCGTTGGTGCGGCGCCGCCCCATTTGCGTTGTCGGACAAAACGTTAACAGGAGGGATCGGGACCTTCAGGGCCTTTCAGCAGCCTTGTTCGCAGCTCGTTGTCTACTTCGCACTGCTGCTCGCACTACGGCTCGTTCTATGGCTCGCACTGCTGCTCGTTCTAGGGCTCGCATCGCCTCAACGCAAACGCGACCGAAAGCCGCTGACCGCCTTGCTTTGCGGCGACTGCTCTCCGCTGACATCTATCTGTCGCATGGCGTTTCCGCCGCAGTTTCCGCTGGAGTTTCCCTGGGGGTTTCCCTTGGCGTTGACAGCGCCGACCGGCGCTGACCGCGCAAAGTCGCACTTCGCCTGGCCATCCGGCGGCGGCGCTTCGCTGACATGTATCCCAGGATCACCCGAGCCGATCTCAGTCGCCGCCTGCTCACGGGTCCGACCCGCTGCCGTCAGCCTCGCCGTGGCTCTGCTGAGCTTCGCCTCCTGCGTGGACCGCCCGGCCGCCTGATCGGACGGCCGGACATTCATCGAAGACGACGCGATAGATCGGCGGCTGCGGCTTCCCGAGGGCCGAGGCAGGGACGAAGCCCGAACATCGGGCTCCACCCTCCCTGTGGCCTGCGCCTCGACCCTCGGGAAGCCGCTCGTCGCGGCGGCTGGGTCGGTCAGCGCTTGCGCGGGTCCAGCCGCTCGATCAGCTCCTCGCAGGCGCTCTTGGCTCGCTGATAGCGCTGGGTGGCGCTTTCTTCTTCCTCTTGCAGCAGGCGCGCACAGGCAGAGCCCGCCAGTACGCACTCGGCTTCTGCCTGTAGGCGCCGCAGCAGTTCGATCAGGTCGTTCGGCGGGATCGTCAGGTCGACAGTCGCGCGGTTGGGCTCCGGCTCCCAGCCGATGTCTTCGAGCAGACGGAAGTCTTCGCCGAACTCGATCCCCAGCCGCTCGGCCCTGGCGAAGTCCTTCTCCTCGATCGCGATCCAGAAGTCTCCAATGCCGCTGAGGTGGTCGAGGACGAGCTCGTAGAGCGCATCTCGGCGCTCCCGGTCGATCGTTGCGGTGGTCTTGTCGGGCACGGCGTCCCCTTTCGGTCAGAGCGAAGCCCAGGGATGCCGTCCGGCTCCCGCGCCTGGCGGGTACCGTCTCCGTTGCATCGAAGGCTTGTTCTTCGGTGCCGGGCCCCGGGGCGTGTCGAGCGTCGCCGGGGCCGCTATTTGGTCTTGTCGGCGGCGAACGTAGGTGGACGGGATGCCCGTCTCAAGGCCTGCCGCCGACCCTCACACGAAGCTCATGTTGCCCCAGGCGTTGCCCATGGCTATTTTCGGGGGTTCCGCGCAACACCGAAAACCCCGCAACCCGCTCCCCAAGCGGGATTCAGCGAACGCGCCTGACAGGATTCGAACCTGTGACCTTCGGTTTCGTAGACCGACGCTCTATCCAACTGAGCTACAGGCGCGGGAGATCGGGGCGAGGCCCGGAAGGGCGATTCTAGGGATTCGGCGGGGTCGTTAGGCGGCTTCGGGGGCGGCGGGCTGTTTCAGCCGCACGTGCCATTGGACTGTGGCGGTGGCGACGCGCTCGCCGGCGGCGTCGGTGAGCTCGATCTCGCAGGGGAAGACGACCTTGCCCTCGGCGTCGAGGGTGGCGAGGGCCTCTGCCGCCGGGACACCGAGCTTGGCCGAGGCGTCGATCGGCCCGCGGGCGATCCGCTCGTAGGAGATCTCGGCGGCGCGTGCCAGCGGGGTCACGTCGCCGAGGCGCTCGGCGAAGGCGCCGACGAAGGCTGCACCCGACGCGGTCTCGGCAAGCGTGAAGAGCGCGCCAGCGTGCTGGGAGCCAACGTGGTTGGTCAGCTCGGTGCGCTCGGGCAGCCGCACGGTCGCCTCGCCCGCCGAGATCTCGAGGACCTCGAGGTCGAGGTGCTTGACGAACGGCACCGCCTCGTTCATTCCCTGCGCGATCAGGTCGAAGTCGGTCATTGCCGCAACCCTATTCCGTTCCGGTGCGCCTTATACGGCCCATAGCCACATAAAGCGCACCGGAAGGTTCAGCAGCCCTCGAACTCGGCGTGGCCGGGGCCCTTCTCGAGGAAGGTCTTGACCGCCCGCTGCAGGTCCTCGGTCGCGAACAGCTGGCCCGCCTCGGTGCGGATCGCCTCGTCGGCCGCCGGGATCCCGCCCTCGCGGAAGCGGCGCAGCACCAGCTTGGTCATCGCATGCGCCTTGGTCGGCCCGCTCGCCAGCTCGGCGGCGAAGGCACGCGCCCGCTCGTCGAAACCCTCGTCGTCGAAGACGCGGTTGACGACGTTCCAGCGCTCCAGC
>Ga0068860_100007046_pt1 | contig 11253 bp, 13 predicted proteins | sample KBSSwiS32_FD_66597 | JGI IMG/M metagenome (GOLD analysis project Ga0068860, IMG submission 66597) | Switchgrass rhizosphere microbial communities from Kellogg Biological Station, Michigan, USA - KBS Switchgrass S3-2 | ecosystem: Host-associated > Plants > Roots > Rhizosphere > Soil ... | reverse complement strand
GATGCGGTGCTCGGTAATTCCGGCTTTCTAAATGGCATGCCTATGCGCGATGCCATTGATGTGGTGATCACCAAACTGGTAGCAATGGGCATTGGCAAGCGCCAGATAAATTACAAAATGCGCGACGCGGGCTTTAGCCGGCAACGCTATTGGGGCGAACCCTTCCCCATTGTATGGGCCAACGGTGAACCCTACCCGTTAGACGAAAAAGATCTGCCATTGGAATTACCGCATGTAGATACCTATGGACCGGGACCAATGGGTGAGGGTCCGCTGGCCAATCTTGCTGAATGGGTAAATACGGATACAGGGAAAAGAGAAACGAGTACCATGCCGGGCTATGCAGGCAGCAGCTGGTATTTTCTCCGCTACATGGACCCGCAAAATGATAAAACTTTTTGCGATAGGGCCGTAAGCGATTACTGGAACCAGGTAGATGTGTACGTAGGCGGTACCGAACACGCGGTGGGGCATTTGCTCTATAGCCGTATGTGGACGAAATTCCTGTACGACCTGAACTATATTGGTTATGATGAGCCATATAAAAGATTGGTGAACCAGGGAATGATAACGGGGCGATCATATTTTTTTATGATAGACGCTGTTGGCGGAGATAAGATCGTTTCTTATGAAAAACACGATGGCGGGAATTCGTTTAAACGGTTCAAATACGGTCACAACTATGTTGATGGGAACAATAAGTTTTCAAAAACAGCTTTCAAAAAATATTTGACAGACTACAAACTGGATGCTGCAGATTTTGATATTGCCTGGATTGGAAATGGCGATGATGCTTTTATTGTTGTTAAGGAGGAAACGGAGAAGATGTCTAAATCAAAGTTTAATGTTGACAACCCGGATGATTTGGTTGAAAAATACGGGGCCGATACCTTCCGCATGTATGAAATGTTCTTAGGCCCGGTGGAAGCCAGCAAACCCTGGGATACCAAGAGCATTGAAGGGGTGCACCGCTTTCTTAAAAAACTCTGGCGTTTGTTTTATGACGACCTGAAGGGCAAGGTTTGGAACACCGATAAAGCCAATGCAGCGGAACTAAAAATACTGCACCGCGCCATCCGTAAGATTGAAGATGATACGGAGCGGTTTTCTTTCAACACCGCCGTGAGCACCTTTATGATTTGCGTAAATGAACTGAATGAGATCAAATGCCATAAAAAAGAAATACTCGAAAATGTATTGATTTTATTAACACCTTATGCGCCGCATATTGCGGAAGAGCTATGGCAGCAATTGGGCAATGCCGGCAGTATACTGGACGCCGGTTACCCCGTGTTTGAGCCGAAGCATGTTGCCGAATCATCCAAAGAATACCCGGTTTCTATCAATGGCAAAGTGCGCACCAATATCAGCATTGCGCTGGATATCTCGCAACCCGAGGTGGAAGAAATTATATTGAAAAATGAAACGGTGCAAAAATGGCTGGAAGGAAAAGCGCCCAAGAAAATCATCTACGTAAAGAATAAGATGGTGAACGTGGTGGTATAGTCTGCCAGGATTTTCACGCAAAGACGCAAGGGGGCAAAGACAGTCGCACCAATAACCGGACAAACACTTTTGCTTCTTTGCGTGCAAAAAAAATATCCCTGGACCCAAATATCGAATCTCAACATCCCAAAATCAGCAATATTTCATTTTTCTTTCTCCTTTATAAACCTTATCAGCGCACTGCTGCCTTCATCGGCAAACAAACGTGCTTCAAACTGCTTGTGCCCAACAATGGCCACCAGGTACGAAGTATTGGGTGGTATGGATCCCAGGTTTTCGGCTACCAGCACCAGCTCATTATCATCCTGCAAATCAGCAGCATTTATTTTGATGGTTTGCGGTTCGCCGCTTAATAAAATGTGCTCGCGCAGCACATGGCCGTTGAGGAAGATCGCGATTGAATCGCCGTCAATAGCGGCGTTATCATAGAAACGCAGTTCTATAACAGGCGCAGTAACCGGTATCACCATTTGCAGTTTATTCTGGCGACTGGCAAATTTTTCCTGGTTGCTGACGGGCATTTTTGCAACCATATTTTTATTCATTGCCGCCGGCGCTTTTGCGACCGGCATTTCTTCTTTGGGGGGTATTGCAGCAACCAGGGGAGCGGGCATCTCTTTTTCGTCAGGGTAAACAACCGGCCCTGTAGCCAATTGTGCAATGCTGTCAATGATTGTTGGATTATTGGCGCCCGCAGTATAATTATCAATCACCCAATCCCATTCGTCGGGAAAAGAACTGCTACCGGTTTTTTGCAGGTGCAGGGGACCCTTGCTGATGTCTTTATTATCTCTTACAGAGCTGCTGCCATCGAGCAACATTTTGTCTTCGCCAGGGCAATTAAAGTCGGCCACACTCAACGCTGCTTCTGTGCCATCCGGATTCCGCCCGCTCAATAAAACATCGTCCCACCAGATAACATCATTTGTTTCCGGGTCAAAATATCCTTTGATGCTATAGCGCCGGAAATTATTTTTAGAAGAGTAATAATAAGAAGTTCCGGTTAGGCTATCGCCTGATTTAATAATCTTTAATTCAAGGTTCGAGGATTTAACCCTTCCTTTCCAGATGCCGGTTATCTGCTGCGCCTGGGTGGGAATAAGACCGGCCAATAAAATCAATATGCACAAAAAGCGCCCTGTATTATTTTTCAATAGAAGGTGTTTTAGATTAGGTAAACGTTCTCAGCCTGTTTGTATTTTGCTTTATAATTCTTTTAACTTTATGCAGCAAACGGGCATAAATCGTTCCAACCAAATGCGCGCCTGTTTGTTTTGATAGAAAGCTTCATTATGGCAAAACCATCTATTGCCCTTATCGGGGCGCTCAGGGAGGCGGCCCGCCGTTTAAGAAATGGCGCCCATTACGCCTGGGGGCATCATGGTGCCTGCAATTGCGGGCAACTGCTGCAGGTGATGACCGATTTGGACGAGAAAGAAATTCTAAGCCGTGCACACAGCGGCCCGGGTGAATGGACAGAGATAGCAGAAGAAACCTGCTCGGTAACCGGCACCCCCATTGATCTTTTACTCTCCTGCCTGCAGGCTGCCGGTCTTACCCCAACTGATATACATCATATAGAGTATTTGAATGATAAAGAAATACTACAGTCTTTACCCGGCGGGTTCCGATGGTTAAAAAGAAACCTGAAGCAGGATGTGATTGATTATTTTGAAGCGTTTGCTTTTTTCCTCGAAGAACAATTACTGAAAGAAATTATCATCCCGCAACAGCTTTTGAAAATGACGGCCCCTGAAACGGAAAATGCCATGGAAAACGCCCGATAAAAAATAGCAGCCTAACCACTCATCGTGCATTTAACACTGTTTAAAGGCCTAAATGTGCATTTCAGCCAATAAGCAATTGTAAACCGGAATAATTTGCCAACTTTACAGTACAAATCTGATTTAGATGATCAGTTTCTCATAAGCAGTTAGTTTTGGTTATGTCCCCTGTATTCTTACAGGGGTTTTTTATTGCTGCACCTGGCTGACCAAGGTATAGGCGTTTTTTGCTGCACCTGTTTTCGGGCCTTATATTGTAGCTTTACTTCATGCAGGTAGATCCCGTCATCCAATCGTTGCATAAATATGCGAGCACATTTCATCCGGTCATTTTATTTACTCCCGGCAAAGACAGGTTCCTGCAAATGGACTTTACCGCCAGCAACCAGGACCTGACAGATGAAATATACAGCGACATCAATAAATTCAGCGCGTATATAAATGCAAAACTGGAAGAAAATGGTTGCCGATATGGTATTGGAGGATACAACGAGCACCGTACTATCTATGCCGCCAGCAGGCATTTCGATACTGGCGGTGAACCGAGAAGATTACACCTTGGAACAGATATATGGGCGCCCGCAGCCACGCCCGTTTATGCTTTTATGGGTGGGCGCGTGCACAGCTTTGCGTATAATAATTCGGCGGGCGATTATGGTGCTACGTTGATACTGCTGCACCAACTGGATGGATTTGCTTTTTACACTCTATATGGTCATATCGGATTAAAAGACATCGAAAACCTAACCGCCTCTCAATATGTGGTAAGAGGACAGCAGATTGCCCGTTTAGGAACACCAGAGGAAAACGGTCATTGGCCACCCCATCTCCATTTCCAGGTAATTATCAATATGGAATTAAAACAGGGCGATTATCCTGGCGTATGCAAATTTTCAGAAAGCGAAAAATACCTTCGCAATTGTCCTGATCCTGATTTGATTTTACAGATGAACCGTTATGCACAATAATTCCTACTTGTACATCGCTGGTTAGTGTTCTCACTAAGGCGGCAATGATAGCGTGTCTGATTCCAGGCACTCATCGTTATTTCACAAGACCGCTTTTACCATTTCTTCCCATTCCCTTTCCAAAGAATAACCCGGCATCTTTCGCCCGGCCCGATGATACCAATAGCCAGCATTGCTTTCATCGCCTTCTTTGCGATGCAGGTAGGCATGTATCCAGGCAGCAGTTTCACCAGGCATGTCCTGTACAAGATGGTGGGCTTTTTCCCAATTTCCTGAAGCATCATGCCAGAGCGACAATGCGTACTTGTTGAGTGCAGCCGGTGGCGTGGAGGATCCAATACTTTTACTGAAATCTTCAAATTGCATGTCCTGAATCGGTTTGGTTGATGTGCAAATTAGTGCGGTTACAACATATTAGTTTAAAAAGAAGCCTGTTCAAAATTGAACAGGCTTCTTTTTGACGCTATCTATGCTTTCAAAAGTTTAAAGGCATGTGTCCATTGATTGTTTAAAAAGCCCGGGATACACCATAGCATGCACAAGGGTTCAATGGCACGTGCTGCTTCCACTTTACCCATATCTTCTGTTTCCCATCCAAAAACAGCCAATATACCGGTAACGGTTTTTTTTGCCGCTTCATCATTGCCACAGATAAACATGCTGGGTTTCCCATCTTTATACACGGGTTTATACATGGCAGCATTCCCCACGCTATTAAATGCTTTTACAAGTTTTGCTTCAGGTAATTGCCGCTGTATTTTTTCCATGAGAGATTCGTCCATACTGGTAAAATATTTCAGTACTCCATTTACCGGTGGCGCAGCTGCAATTGGGTTTGTGGTATCGATTACCACTTTATTCGCAAAATTGCTTTTGACAGCGGATGCAATTACTTCATCAACAGCAGCACCCGCTACCGCCAGTACCAGTATTTCAGCAAACGCCGCTGTTTCTTTGAAACTGCCCACGCGGATACCGGGATTGTCGGTTTTAAATTGTACGATTTTTTCTTTGCCTGCATGATCAGTACCCAATTGCACCTCATAACCTTCGGCATAAAACGCCCTGGCCAGCACCTGGCCTACTGCCCCGGATCCAAGAATACCTGCTTTCATAAATTCATGAATAAATAATCACTAATTATAATGTAGAACGCCTATGCCGGCACCATTTGTAATGAATGGATTGTTTAATGTGCGGCAACCGCAGCTTCATTGCTGTAGGCTGCAGCAAATGTTCCGGCAAAGTCTGCCAGTTTTACTTTGCCCAATACCGCCGGACGATGCTTCCAGTAATCTTCAGACATTTTACCCGTTTTCAACGAATGGCCCATTTCTGTAAAGTTCTCAGCCAATTCCTTCGGCAACCCAGCCTGTAAAGCACCCTGTGTAGCCTGCTCATCTGTAAACTCTACCCATTTCAGATCGGGCTTATCAATTGCCTTTCCAATGGTTGATGCAACCTGATCGGTGCTTACCTCATCACTGGCAATATACTGAACGCTATGCCCCGTGAAATGAAGTGTCAGTAGTTCATCAATAGCTACGGCAGCAATATCCGAAGGATCTACAAGAAGAAATGTTTTGTCGTGCATACTGAAATTATTTCCGATGATACCCATATTTTTTACCATCCCGATAGTATTGAGCAGGTTATTATAGAAATACGAAGGGCGAAGATGTTTTATATTGGTATCGGCCAGACTGTTAAGGGCCTCTTCGGCACGGTGCAGGCCGCTTACCGGTCCTGTTCCATCCGGCAGGTGCGCACCAATGCTGCTTAAATTAACCACATATTTTATCTTGTTTGCGCTAATCGCGTCGGCATAATTTTTCCCGATTTGCCCGATATAAGCTTTCCAGTCGGGCACTGCCTGAACGGGGGGCACCATGGTATACACTGCATGTGCGCCGCTGAAAGCCTTTGTAAGGAACGCAACATCCACTACAGAACCCACAGCCGCTTTGGCGCCCAGTGCTTCAATTTCGGTTACCCTGTCGTGTTTGCTGGTGATAACGGTTACTTCATGGCCTGCGCTAACCAGGGCCTTTGTAATTGGTTTACTGATATGGCCCGTGGAGCCGGTGATAACATATTTCATGTTAGTTGATTTTATATTTAATAATGAAAACCTTTTAACGCTTCCCCCAAGAATAATGCCTTCTATATTTGTACATACAAACAACAGCTGAAAAAAAAATCAATCCTGCAGCTTATCTGCAATTTTAGTAACGCCGTTTACAAACCTGTTACACTCTTCTTTGCCTATCAACGCAATACAATTCTTATAAAAACTCTCCACACATTCCTGCAGCAGGGGTTTCATTTCCCTGCTTTTGGCAGTGGGGTACACACTGGTCATTTTCCCTTCCACGGTGCGCACCACCAGCTTCCTGGCTTCCAGCTTTTCTATTAAACGGGTTATGGTACTGGGGGTCAGGTGCAGTTCTGCACTCAACGCGCCCGGTTGTACGCCCGGATCATCCAGCACAATCATGAGCAGGTAGGCATGACTGGGAGAAAGATCCGTTTTCTTCCAGGCGGCAACAGCCAGTCTTTCCGTTTTTCTTGCCAGCGCATTGCTGGCAAAGTATATGCAGCGGCCATACCTGCTATCAGCTGTTTTCATCGGCGACGAAGGTAGCGGTTTTATTTGTATATACAAATATCCACAAAATATTTTTTTCCGGTGGGGTTTGCTACATTTACAGCATGGCCAATCCCAACCTGCATACCGGAAATGAAGCATTGTCACAGGCAGACAAAGAATTTGAGAATAATATCCGACCGGCAGCCATTGCCGATTTTGCCGGCCAGCCCCAGTTGATTGAAAACCTGCTTGTTTTTATAAAAGCAGCAAAAATGAGGGGCGAGGCCCTGGATCATGTGTTGTTTCACGGTCCACCAGGCCTGGGGAAAACAACGCTCTCAAGAATTGTGGCCAATGAACTAAATGTACACATCAAGGAAACCTCCGGGCCTGTTATTGAAAAACCCGGCGACCTTGCCGGACTGTTAACGAACCTTGAACCAAATGATGTTTTGTTTATAGATGAAATCCATCGCCTTAGCACAGTAGTGGAAGAATACTTGTACGCAGCCATGGAAGACTACCGTATTGATATTATGATTGATACGGGCCCCAATGCCAGAAGCATCCAGTTGAACCTGAATCCTTTTACCCTCATTGGCGCCACTACAAGAAGTGGTTTGCTGACGGCCCCGCTTTTATCGAGGTTTGCCATTAAATCGCGGCTTGAATATTATACAGCCGAAACCCTGCACAAAATTGTGCTGCGCTCTTCACACATACTTAATACAAAAATAACAGCAGATGCGGCAGCGGAAATTGCCAGGCGAAGCAGGGGAACTCCCCGTATCGCCAACGGGTTGCTGAGAAGGGTTCGTGATTTTGCACAGGTGCTGAACGATGGCAATATCGATATCGGTATTACAAAGCATGCCCTGAAAGCATTGAATGTAGATGAATACGGGCTTGATGATATGGACAACCGCATTTTGCTAACCATCATTGATAAATTCAAAGGTGGTCCGGTTGGCATCACTACAATTGCCACGGCTGTTGGCGAAGAACCGGGCACACTGGAAGAGGTATATGAACCATTTTTGATACAGGAAGGATTTCTAAAACGTACGCCCCGTGGAAGAGAAGCAACACAAAAGGCGTATGAGCATCTAAACCGTAAATCTTTTGATAAGGGTGAGCCGGGTCTTCTTTTTGCCGAATAACGCTTTCGGTATGTTACAATTTTTTAATAGGAACAACCTATTAAAAAAAATAATTATCCATGGAAAAAAGAACTCATTGATCCGGATCATCGTATAAGCAAAACCTCCTGATAAAGACCCGCTCAACAAGTGATACGTACTTCATTCTATTATTGTAAAATAAACACTTATTATCAAAAATAGTGTGTATCAATTGATGCAGTCAATCATAATATCACTATTTTTATTCTGATAAACAATTTTAACAGAGACATTTTTGCAATGATAAGCGGCACATACTAGTTGGCCGCTTTTCATTTTATAGTACCTGAAGATCGTTTACGCAACCGGTGCTACCAGCCTGAAGCCGTTACCGTGTATATTCACAATTTCAATATTGCTGTCGTCTTTCAGGTATTTACGCAGTTTCGCAATATATACATCCATACTGCGGCCGTTGAAATAGGTATCGCTGCCCCATATTTTTTTCAAGGCTTGTTCCCTGGGCAGCAAATCATTAATATGTTCGCATAACATTTTCAGCAATTCATTTTCTTTAGGGGAAAGCGTCTGCATTTTCCCATCGTGACTCAATTCACGCAGTTTGGGATTAAAATGATAGGTATTTAAACTGTATTCTTTATTTTCCTGTTCCTTGTTCAGTTCTTCATTCCGTTTCAGGATAGCTTTTATCTTAAGCAGCAGCACTTCACTGTCGAAAGGCTTGGTGATATAATCGTCAGCTCCCAGTTTGTATCCCTGTATAATATCTTCTTTCATTGTTTTTGCACTCAAAAAAAACAGCGGGATATCTGGATCAACATCACGTATTTCTTCCGCCAGTGTAAAGCCGTCCATATGCGGCATCATCACATCCAGGAGGCAGAGATCAAATTTTTCGCGCTGGAATGCGGCCAGTCCAAGCCTGCCATCTCTTTCAAGTACCACATCATAATCGTTCAATTCAAGATAGTTTTTTAAAACGCTGCCCAGGTTCGTATCATCTTCGCACAATAAAATTTTTGCTTTTGCTTCCATGGTTTGTTAATGTTTAGTAAGACAAATAAAGTCAAATCGCAAGCCGGTAGCTGAACCAGCCCGGTAATGTTTTGTTAATAGTGAAGGTAGCTTAAATTTACATTTCAGGAAAAATACCAACTTAGATGGCTATGCACATAACGCCCGACAATAGATTTAAAAAATTAATCGTCATTGGCGATCGACTCCTGATTCGGCCGGCCAAAGCCAATGAACGAACAGACAGCGGGCTGTACCTGCCGCCAGGGGTACAGGATAAAGAAAAAGTACAGCAGGGTTATGTAATAAAAGCGGGCCCGGGCTACGCCATTCCCCTGCCCATGGACGATGAGCCATGGAAAACCGATGAAGACAAGGTAAAATACATTCCATTACAGGCCCGCGAAGGCGACCTGGCCATTTTTTTGCTGAGTGGAGCAACAGAAATCATTTATGAAAAAGAAAAGTACTTTATAGTACCGCAGGGCGCAATCTTAATGCTGGAAAGGGAGGAAGACTTCTGAGATTATTTTGAATGGCTTATAGCGCTCCCGCGCGGAATTTAAAATACAACATTTAAAATATTTACCCCCTGCAGTCTTTGCACACACCGTTTACCACCACTTCCACCTGTGTTGCCTGGTAGCCCGCGGGAAGTTTTACATCGGGCACGGTAATGTCTTCCAGGCAAATGGTATTGCCGCATTTCTTACATACAAAATGAACATGGTGATCATGATGATGCCCTTCGGTACATTCATCTTTGCACAAAGCATACAGAATGGAATTGTCGGCAGTCGGTATCGTATGTATGATGCCCTTTTCCACAAATGTTTGCAGGGTGCGGTATACCGTTACCCGGTCAAAACCCGCACCGCTTCTTTTTTCTATATCTGCATGGGCCAGCGCACCATTCTGCTGCAGGAACAGCTCCAGTATTTTGGAGCGGCTTTCAGTAATACTTAACTGGTTTTTTTTCAACAGTTGTTGTATCTGCTGTGTAATAGCCATACCGGGTAAAAAATTAATTAGAATTAGAATTATTGTTAAAAATTGAATTCACAAAACTGCCTGTTGGTTTTTCATTGAGAAGCTTGGGGATATCCTTCTCCAGTTCGGTCAGTTCATCACTTTTAAGGCCGTCGTAAATTTTTCGAACCCGCCCATTTTTATCAACCAGTGCAAAAAACTGGGTATGTATAAACTGGTCTTCTATTTTGCTATGGCCGTTGTTAGGGTCATCCAGCAGGTAACTCACCCTGGCTGCCTGGTAAAGACTATCCTTTCTGCCTGTCAGAAACCACCAGTTGCCAGTGGATACACCCAGCGAATCAGCATACCTTTTCATCCGGGCCACCGTGTCAGTCTCCGGATCTACCGTGTGCGAAAGAATACAAAAATTCTTCTCGTCCTTAAATATGGTATACAATTTCTTCATGTTATTGTTCATCTTCGGGCAAATGCCCTTGCAGGTGGTAAAAAAATATTCGGCCAGGTATACCTTGCCTGCCACATCTTTCTGCGTAATTACCTGGTCATACTGGTTAACAAATGAAAACGGCTGTACATAGTTCAAGACCGGCATCTTAACATCGCCATAGCCTGGAATCGTCATTTTTAAGCCGTAATAAAATCCAGTAAACAAGAGGATAAAAAAACCAATATAAATCAGTGTTTTCTTTTTCATCAGGGTGCAAAGTTAATTATAAGATGGGTGCCCATTTTACCGAATTTACTGCCGTCATGGCCGGGCAGGTCGGCCCCGATTTCAAAAATTTATACATTCTTGCAACACAGTTGCATTTATGCATTATATTTGCGTTTATGCGTTTGAAAATAAACTGGGACGCCCTGGGCATTACGGCCTCCGTAGCCTGTGCCGTTCATTGTGCCGTGCTTCCCCTGCTGCTGAGCAGCTTTCCCATTTTTGGTTTTGACATCATCAGGAATACCCTTTTCGAATACGGCATGATAGCACTTGCCTTCGTGGTGGGGGCTTATGCATTGAGCCATGGATTCAGAAAACACCATCACCGGTTTTTACCCCTGACCATTTTCAGTATTGGCATTCTTTTCCTGTTTGCAAAACAGGTTTGGCATACTTTACACCTTTTGTTCCTGGTTCCGGCGGTAATGGCCATTATCAGCGCCCACTACCTCAATTACCGCTTTTGCAGGATACATAACCACGCGCATGCAGAAGATTGCGCCCACTGATTTGCCCGTTTTATAACCATACTGGCATTTTA
>Ga0068860_100007029_pt1 | contig 11272 bp, 13 predicted proteins | sample KBSSwiS32_FD_66597 | JGI IMG/M metagenome (GOLD analysis project Ga0068860, IMG submission 66597) | Switchgrass rhizosphere microbial communities from Kellogg Biological Station, Michigan, USA - KBS Switchgrass S3-2 | ecosystem: Host-associated > Plants > Roots > Rhizosphere > Soil ... | reverse complement strand
CCTCGCCAAGGGCGCCAAGCTGGTCGCCACCACCAGCGCGGGCAACGGCGGCAAGCCGGTGCTGACCATCGTCCCGCCCTCGCTCGCCAACAACACCGACCCGTCGAAGCCCTACCAGGTCCAGGTCCACTACCACGGCATGCGCGGCCGGGCCTCCAAGCCGAACGCCGACAGCCCGGTCCCCAAGCGCATCGCCGAGTCGTTCAACCAGCAGCCGCCCACCGTCTTCGTCCTCCCCGAGTGGAAGCAGGAGAACGACTGGACGAACGTGAAGAACACCGGCACCACCGCCGCCGACGCGCTCCAGGGCGTGCAGGGGCAGCGCGCCCGCACCACCGTCTCCGGCCACTCGCTGGGCCGCGCCGCCATCGAATCCGCCATCCGCAACAACGGGCTGGTGACCGACCGCCTCGACGTCCAGGACGGGTTCTACAAGACGTCCGCGGCCGGACCGCAGCTGGTCAACCAGTGGATGAAGCAGCACCCGCAGGCGGACGTGCGCGTCCTGCTCACCACCACCGCGATGAGCGACAAGAAGACCATCCAGCGCCAGGCGCCGCTCCCGGACCGCGTCTTCGTGGACCTCTCCCGCGAGCAGAATCACTACGACGCGGAGCTCAAACCCTGGTGAGGAACCGGTCGAAGCGCTCGAACGCCTCCGGCACCTTCGACCGGCCCAGCCCCACCCGGAAGTGCCCGCCGCCTTCGTAGCTGAAGTACTTGCCGGGGACGATCAGCACCCCCGTCTCGCGCACCAGCGCGTCCGCCAGCGCCTCCGCGTCGCCGCCCAGGTACTCCGGGAAGCACAGCGTGCCGCCCCTGGGCGGGATCCACCGGAACCGCTCCGCCCACTTCCCGAAGAACGCGTCCGCCGCGCGGCGCCCGTCCGCCACCAGCTTCCGGTTCCGCGCCAGCACCTGCTCCCGCGCGCGCAGGGCGATCAGCGCGAGCACCTCGGACGGCGCGCTGGAGCAGATGCTGAGGTAGTCCTTGAACGCCGCCACCCGCTCCAGCAGCTCCCGGTCGTGCGTGGCGATCCACCCCACCCGCAGCCCCGCCAGCCCGAACGACTTGGACATCACGCCCAGGCTCACCGCGCGCCGGTCCACCTCCACCGCCGCGGGCAGCCGCTGGGCGCCGTCGTGCTCCAGCCAGCGGTAGACCTCGTCCGAGAACAGGCGCACCCCGCGGTCCCGGGCCAGCTTCACCGCCCCGTCGAACCAGGCGCGGTCCGGGAGCGCGCCGGTGGGGTTGTGGGGGAAGTTCCAGACCAGGAGCCTGGTGGAGGGCCGCAGCGCCCGCTCCAGCTCCAAGAGCTCCAGCCGCCACGCGCCGCCCTCGGCCTTCAACGGCAGCGCGGTCACCTCCGCCCCGGCGGAGCGCGCCACCTCCAGCAGCGAGGTGTACGCCGGCACCGGCGCCACCGCGTGGTCGCCTTCGCCCAGCTCCACGGACATCAGCGCGAAGATCGCCTCCTCCGCGCCGGTGAAGGTCATCACCTCCTCCACCGACACGCCCTCGTACAGCCCGGCGATCTCCTGGCGCAGCAGCGGGTGCCCCAGCGACTCCGTGTACCCCAGCTTCAGCTCCCGCCAGAGCGCCGCGCCCTCCGGGTCCGCGAGCGCCACCAGCTCGTCCATCCGCATCCCCTCGACGTCCGAGGAGCCCAGGAGGTGCGTCGCGGTGAACTCCCACCGCGCGAAGAAGCGCTCGAGCAGGAACGGTCGCGGTCTCACGGGGCGCTCGCCATCCGGTCGGGGAAGAGGAAGTCGCGGCGCGCCAGCTCCGACGCCAGCGCCGCCTCCGAGTAGAACGCCTTCAGGCACCCCGCCGACGCGAGGTCGGGGTTCCTCGCCAAGAACCCGTCGAACGTCTCGCCCGCGGGGGCGCCCGCCAGCCGCGCGCGCATGAGGAGGAGGAAGGCCACGGTGATGGTGTGGTGATACTTCGTGGCCGCGCCCTTGGCACGGGCGAAGCGGCGGAGGTCCGCGCAGAAGCGCTCGATGGCCTCACCCAGCGGCAGCTGCGCCAGGTACAGCCGCGCCACCCGCAGGTGGAACCGGTGGGGGAAGTCGCCCGGCCCGCGGAGCTGGAAGATCCGCAGCGCCCGCGCGTCCTCGCCACCCGCGGCCTTGACCGCCCGCGGAGGCCACAGCGCGCCGATGGCGATGGCCGCCGCCGCCGGCACGTACGCCAGCTCCCCGCGCACCGCGTGGGCCGCCAGCGCCACCGCCATCACCGCCAGCAGCCCCGCGTCCGCCCAGCGCGGCGCGCGCGGCCACGCGTAGACCAGGGCGAACGCCACCTCCGCCCCCGCCAGCACCTGTACGTGCGGATCCGGTCCCCACAGCGCTCGCGCCGAAGCCGCCACCAGGCACAGCCCCGCCGCCGCCCGCAGCGCCGCTCTCATCGCTCCCTCATCCGGTGGCTGGCCGAAGCGCCCAGCTCCAGCCCGTAGACCTTCTTCAGCTCGGCGATCTTCGCCAGCGTCTCCTTGGAGAAGGGCGCCTTGCCCTCGAAGGCGTGGAGCACCACGCCCTCCAGCAGGTCCCCCAGGGACATGTCCAGGTACTCCGCCAGCCCCTTGAGCACCTTGAGCAGGCGCTTCTCCATGCGGATCCCCGTCTGGACCCGCTCCACCACGATCGTCTCGCCACCTTCGTGTCTTGGCATGATGGTAACAATGTACCAAAATACCAAGGCACCATCAACCCCGCCGTCACTGCCCGACGCAGACCCGCGTGTTCCCCTGCGTGCCGCTGCACGCGTACCCGGTCCGGCAGTCCTGCGCGGTGGTGCACGTCTTGCGGCAGAGGCCGGAGTCGCACGCCGCTCCGTTGGGACAGCCGCCGCCGTTGCCCTGGCACGCCAGCGAGCAGTAGCCGCCGGGCGCGGCGGCGCCCTGGAGGCAGGTCCCCGGCCCGCAGTCCTGGTTGGTGGTGCACGCGTCCCCGATGGTCGGCCCACACGCCCAAAGCGCCGCCGCCGCGACCACTCCCAGTGCCATCCGCATCACGCTCATGTGGCTTCCTCCGTCAAAGGCCCACGGTTGACTACCGCGGTGCCGCGCCGCGCCATATCTTGACCGCTCCGGTGATTCACCGGGCACGGAAGGAGCGCACACCCCATGGAGGTCACCGGCGGCTCGTTCCTCTTCCAGGAGGTGGGCTCGACCCGGGCGTCGTTCCCGGAGGATTTCACCGAAGAGCAGCGCCTCTACTTCCAGACGGCGCTCCAGTTCAGCCGGGAGCAGGTCCTCCCCCGCGCGCAGGAGCTGGAGAAGAAGAAGGACCCGGCGGCGCTCAAGGGCCTGCTGCGCAAGGCGGGCGAGCTGGGGCTCTTGGCCATCGACATCCCCACGGCCTACGGCGGGATGTCGCTCGACAAGACCACCTCCGCGCTGGTCATCGAGGCGCAGTCGATGCTGGGCGCGTGGTCCGTCACCTTCGGCGCGCACGTCGGCATCGGCACCCTGCCCATCGTCTGGTTCGGGACCCATGCCCAGAAGGAGCGCTACCTCCCCAAGGCGGCCTCGGGCGAGCTGATCGGCGCCTACGCGCTGACGGAGACCGGCTCCGGCTCCGACGCGCTGGGGGCGCGGACGCGCGCGGTGAAGAGCCCGGACGGCAAGGAGTGGGTCCTCGACGGGTCCAAGCAGTTCATCACCAACGCCGCCTTCGCCGACTTCTTCATCGTCTTCGCCAAGGTGGACGGCGAGAAGTTCACCGGCTTCATCGTGGACCGCGACGCCCCCGGCCTCACCGTCGGCCCGGAGGAGCACAAGATGGGCATCCGCGGCTCCTCCACCTGCCCGCTCACCTTCGAGGGCTGCCGCATCCCGGCCGGGAACGTGCTGGGGGAGATCGGCAAGGGCCACCGGATCGCCTTCAACATCCTCAACGTGGGCCGGCTGAAGCTGGGGGCCGGCGTCATCGGCGGGATGAAGATGCAGATCGAGAACGCGCTCGGCTACGCCCAGGAGCGCAAGCAGTTCGGCAAGGCCATCCTCCAGTTCCCGCTCATCCGGGAGAAGTTCGCCCGCATGGCGATGCTCGCCTACGCGGGGGAGTCCATGGTCTACCGGACCACCGGGCTGATCGACCGCGCGCTCGCCTCCGCGGACAAGGGCGCCCCCGACTACGACCAGAAGACCATCGACGCCATCGAGGAGTTCGCCATCGAGGCCAGCATCAACAAGGTGTTCGGCTCCGAGGCGCTGTGGATCGTGGTCGACGAGGCGGTGCAGGTCCACGGCGGCTACGGCTTCATCGAGGAGTTCCCGGTGGAGCGCGCCGCCCGCGACGTGCGCATCAACCGCATCTTCGAGGGCACCAACGAGATCAACCGGATGCTGGTCACCGGGATGCTGCTCAAGCGCGCGGTGAAGGGGCAGCTGCCGCTGTTCGCGGTGGCCGGGACGGTGGCGGAGGAGCTGGCCCAGGGCGCCTACCCGAAGTCGGGCGGGACGGACGAGCTGGCGAACGAAGCGCTCACTGCCGAACACCTCAAGCGCCTGGCCATCTACGCCCTCCAGGTCGGGGTGGGGGCCTGGGGCTCGGAGATCGAGCAGCACCAGGAGGTGCTGGCGGCGGTGGCGGACGTGGTGACGGACACCTTCGCCCTGGAGTCCATGGTGCTCCGCGCCCGCCAGGCCGCTCGCGGCGGCGCGCTGGACCCCGTCCAGGTGGCGCTGGTCCGCCTGTTCGCCGTGGAGGCGCGCGACCGCGCCCGCGCCAACGCGCGCAAGGCCCTGTGCGCCTCCGCCCGCGGGGCTGACCTGGACCGACACCTGGGGCAGGTTGCCCCCTTGGCGCCCTTCACCCCATACGACCCTGCCGCACTGCGGGAAGCCGTGGTTTCGCGGATGGAGGGCCTGGGCGGGTATCCGGTAATCCCGAGCTCGACCTGATCCCGCCGCGGGCTATGCTCCCGCCCCATGCAAAACCTCACCCACGAGGGCCTGGAGATCCGGGTGGACATGGGGACGCCCGGACGGATCGGCTTCGTCTGGAACGGGCGGGCCACCAGCAAAGAGCCCGGCAAGGTGCTCACCCCGTTCTTCGACCGCGCGCTCACCCTCGCGCTGGAGACGGGGAGCTGGATCGAGATGCACTTCGAGGACCTGGAGCACTTCAACTCCTCCACCATCGCCGCGGTGATCCAGTTCATCAACTCCGCGCACAGCCGCCACGTCGACGTGGTCATGCACTACGACCAGACGCAGAAGTGGCAGCAGCTGTCGTTCGACGCGCTCCGCCGCGCGCTGCGACCCTTCGAGGCGATCTCCGGCAGCTCGATCAAGTTCATCCCCGTCCCGCCCAGGGTGAGGTGACGTCTTGGCCGACCGCGGCTTCACCATCGACCTTCCCATCAGCGAGCGCTGGCAGGTGGTGGACGTCCTCCGCACCGCCGTCTACCAGTGCCTGGCGGTGGTGTTCGACGCGGACTCGTTCGCCGAGATGGTCAGCATGGTGGTGGGCGAGCTGGTGGAGAACGCGCTCAAGTACGGCGCCTGGAACGGCGACGCGGAGCCCAAGGGGTCCGAGGCGCGGCTGAAGATCCGCGGCCTGCCCGCCAGCGTGGAGATAGAGGTCAAGAACCCGCTCCCCGCCGGCGCCAGCACCGCGCTGCTGTTCTCCATGCTGGAGCGGATCAAGAAGGCGCCCTCGCCGCAGGAGGCGTACGTGGAGCGCCTGCGCGAGGTGGCGCGGGACGCCACCGCCTCCAGCGGCCTGGGGCTGATGCGCATCGCCTACGAGGCCAGCTGCGCGCTCTCCGCGCAGGTGGACGGGAACAACATCTGCGTGAAAGCCCTGGTGGACATGCCGGCGGACGCCGCGGCCATCGCCACCCCTTCGCACTAGCCGCGCTACATCCGCCGGATCAGCATCAGCGTGATGTCGTCGTCCTGCTTGGCGGCGAAGCCGCGCACGTCCTGCAGCAGGCCCTCCAGCGCGGCCTCCAGCGGCTGGTGGGCGGCCCGCTCGAGGGCGGCGGCCAGCCGGTCCTGCCCGTACATCTCGCCGCTGGGGGCGGTGGCTTCGGTGACGCCGTCGGTGAACAGCAGCACCACGTCCCCCGCGTGCAGCTCCAACTCCAGGTCGTCCACCACGCCGCGGGTGTCCTTCACCATCCCGATCCAGCAGCCCTGGTTGACCACCGTGTCCACCGACCGGGTCCGGGCGCGCCACACCAGCACGTCCTGGTGCTTGCCGGCCATCACCAGCCGGTCCTGGTCCAGGCGGACCACGTTGAGGGTCATGTACTTGTTGGTCTTCAGCCGGGAGATGTTCTCCCGCAGCACCGTGTTCACCGCCCGGAACACCAGGGAGGGGGACAGGCCCGGCTGCTGGGTGACCGTGGAGAGGATGGAGGTCTGGGTCATCATCATCACCAGGCCGGACTCCACCCCGTGGCCGGACACGTCGCCGATATTCACCCAGTGCTCGCCGGCGTCGGTCTCGATCATGTCGTAGTAGTCGCCGCCCACCTCGGCCGCCGGGACCATCAGCGCCGCCACCTCGTACGGGCCCAGCCGCTGGTTGCGCGGCAACAGCGCGGTCTGGATCCGCTTGGCGACCTCCATCTCGCCCCAGAGCGCGTCGCGCGCCGTCTTCAGGTCCTCGCGCGACCGGTCCAGCCGCACGTTGGCGTCCAAAAGCTCCGCGCGCAGGTGGTACTCCTGCGCGATCAGCTGGTGCTTGGTGTAGTTGATGGCGGTGCAGATGACGACCGTCGCGCCCATGAAGTACAGGTTGTTGACCAGCACGGAGGGCAGGAACGGCCCGCCGAACACGGCGTCGTAGGCCACGTACATCGCCAGGACGATGGACCCGTTCACCGCCGAGTGGATGCCCCGCCACGGCAAGAGCAGGTTGACCGCCACGATGACCAGGTTGAGGCCCGCGTAGTAGGCGGAGTTGAATCCGCCCAGGTCCTTGGTCATCTGGACGATCATCCCGCCCACCAGCACGCTGAAGATGTAGCCGTGCACGTACGACCAGCGCGACGGCTTGGTGCGCTTGATGACGAAGAACTGGATCAGCACCAGCAGCGTCACCGTGCCGCGGACCCACGCGAAGCGGACCAGGAGTTCCGGCGGCATGGTGAAGAAGTCGAGGACCAGGAACAGCGGGATGAGCGTGAACCCCAGCGCCGCGGTGGTCCCCACCCAGGCGTGGATCAGCCCGTTGCGGTAGGCGATGAACCCGTCCGTCTCCAGGGCGCGGCCCCGGCGGGTGGCGGCCGGCGGGACGGCCGGCACCTCCGCGGGAGAGAGGCCCGGAGGCATCCCCAGCGGGGCCGACAGCGGCGTCCTGGACACGTCGGTGCTCATGCTTCCGGTCGACCCTCTCTAGCTCACCTTCTCCAGGGTGAGGAACATCTGGGCCTTCGTCTCCTCGAACGAGACGACGGGGTTGCCGCCCAGCCCCTCCGCCAGGTCCAGCATGTCCTCCTCCGTGCGGTAGTAGAGGACCCAGTCCATCCAGTACTCCATGTAGTACCGGGTCGGATTGCCCACGTGGTAGTTGCCGATCTCCAGGCTGCCACCGGGGACCAGCAGGTCAAAGAGCTTCCGCAGCACGGCCTTGGCCACGGGCGGGGTCAGGTAGTCGAACATCCCCATGGTGTAGATGAAGTGGAACCGGCCGCCGAACTTCGCGGCCAGGTCGGGCTCGCGCAGCATGGTGCGGACGGAGTCGTTGACGTAGCGGACGCGGATGCGGGCGTCCCGCGCGGCCTCGATCTTCCGGATGCCGGTGCGCGCGCTCTCCAGCGCGTGGGTGTCCTGGTCCAGCAGCGTGATGTGGAAGGTGTCGAAGTCCTCGGGGGAGAGGAAGAGGTCCTGCAGCTCCCAGGACGGGCCGCAGGCGACGGAGAGGATGCGGAACCCGCCCGCCGCCACGTGGGGGAAGCGGGCGCGGGCCGCGCGCATCACCCGCGGGATCATCCGGCGCCGGTTGCGCACCGCCTGGGCGGCCGCCGTCTCCACCGGGTGCTTGTGCATCAGCCGGTTGAAGACGTAGTTCCCCACGTACTGGTTCTCGTAGAGCATCACCATCATGTCCGCGTCCCCGGCGTAGCCGCGCGGCTTGAGGTTGGTGCGCTTCAAGAACTCCGAGCCCAGGATGAACTCCCAGGCGTGCCGGCGCAGGTAGTAGCCGTGCCGCTCGTGCTCCTCCTTGCTGTACTTGAGGACCAGGTCCCGCAGCTTGTCCAGCTGGCCGTCCAGGAAGCGGAAGAACTCCTGGCCCTCGGTGCGCAGGAGCGCCTGCTGGGCGGCGTCCGCCACGTAGATGGGCTCGTTGGCGAAGATGCGGTCCTGCTCGTTGAAGAAGCGCTTCCACACCGCCAGGTCGTAGAGGCAGTCGGAGACGTAGTCCTTGAAGACCGGGAGCACCGCCCCCTTCTGGGCGATGACCAGCGGCAGCTTCTGGAAGAAGCCCTTGAGGTTGACCACCTTGCGCTCGAACAGCAGGGCGCGGCAGTCGTAGACGTCCTCCAGGAAGATCAGCCGCCCGGAGTAGCCGATGCGGGTGTACTCGACGTGCAGCCGGCAGGTGGACAGCTCCACCTTGAGGCCGTCCAGCGTCAGCCGCAGCCGGCTGAAGGTGGTCTGGTCCGGAGGGGTCTCACCCTGGAAGGACACGTACAGGGAGATCCGGGACGCGTAGCCGACCTCGACGGAGAGCTGCTCTCCGTCCAGCTCCAGCGCCCCCGGAAGCGAGCCCTCGGCGTCGCTCGCCGCCTCACTTCCCACGGAGCGCGATCCGTCCGTCGGGGGTCTCGAAGGCCTTCAGCGCCGAAAAGGAGAGGGCCTGCCACTTGCGGCCCTGGTTGTACTCCAGGAGCAGGCGGTGCTGGCCCTTGGCCGCTTCGTCCAGCATCCGCACCAGCGGGCTGAAGGTGGAGGAGTTCATGTAGTCCAGCGAGGAGAAGTCGATCACCACCTGCTTCTTGCCGTTGCCTCCGCGGCCGAGCGCGTTCTGGAGGATGGGCATCAGGAAGCGAGCCGGGTCCCGGTCGTTGCTCTTGCCCTTCCAGACGAGCTCCACGCGCTCGTCGGTCTCGGTGAGGTCGATGGAGAGCGTCTTCTCGGTGAAGCTCTCGGTGGTGGGCATTCGCGTCTCCAGTTTCAGCGGTGGTGCACCGCGGACATGGCGAGCACGTCGGTTTCGTCCACGTAGAAGTCGAGGACGCACTGGCCCTCGTAGGCAATGCGGGCCAGGCCCAGCCCGCTCTCCCCCGGCGCGTACGGCTGCGCCGAGACCTGCTTGAGCTTCTCCACGTACGCCTCGAAGGGGCTCTGGTAGCCGCGGATCCACTGGATGCTCTCGTCCAGCTTCCGCAGCTTGACCGGGTCCCTGTGGGCGGGGGCCCGCACCTCGATGATGACCTCGCGGGAGGCGATGGTAATGGCCAGCTCCACCCGCTGGGAGGGGTTGGTGAAGCCCCCGTACTTGACCGCGTTCTCCAGCAGCTCCTGGGCGGTCATGGAGAGGGCGTACGCCTGGTCCTGGTCCAGCCCGTGCTCCAGCAGGAACCGGTGGCAGTCATCCCAGATCGATTTGACGGTATCCCAGTCGGGTACGAGCCTCAGCTCGAAGCGCCCCTGCCGCATCCAGTTCCTCGCGCGGCGCACCATACCGTGCTTCCCTGTGGCCGTCTTGCGGCCGATCGAGGCAGCGCTCCTCTCGGGCGAGGAGCTGTACCGGGAAGTGGTGCTCCGGAGAATGGCCGGGGCCAGGGAGTCCCTGTGGATTTCCACGGCCAACGTGAAGGCAATGTTCGTTGCAGGAACATCCGGTCAGTACAGGCCCATCCTGGACCTGTTCGCGGACCTGGCCAAGCGCGGCGTGGAGCTGCGCCTGTTGCACGCGGAGCTGCCCTCCCGCCCCTTCCGGGCCGCCTTCGAGGCCCAGCGGGTCCTGTGGACGCGGATGCAGCTCAAGCTGTGCCCGCGGGTCCACTTCAAGGCGGTCATCGTGGACGGCGCGTGGATCTACCTGGGCAGCGCCAACCTGACCGGCGCCGGCCTGGGGGCCAAGGGCGGAGGGAAGCGGAACTTCGAGCTGGGCTTCGTCACCGAAGACTTCGACACCATCGACCGCGCCACCGCGCTGTTCGAGTCCGTCTGGTCCGGGGTGGAGTGCGCGGGGTGTCGCCTGCACGACGTCTGCCCGGACCCCATTGGCCCGCCGGCGCCGCCCGGCCGGCGGGTGAAGCGGCGGCGGGAGCCGGAGGGCCTCGAGCTGGGGCGCACCCGCCGGCTCCTCACGGCATCCTCGCGACCGCCTCCATCCCGAAGCTGACCCGGGCCACCCAGGGCGCCGGCGGCAGGCCCCGCAGGGTGAGGACCTTCTCCAGCATGGACGCCGCGTCCGGGCGCAGGGTGCCGAACCGGGCCCCGAAGGTGGGGTTCGTGCTCCGGGCGCGGCCGGGGAGGGGGCGGGTCCGCCACACCACCTCGCCGTGGAGCAGCAGCGCGGGCCGCCCGGCGGGCTCCAGCTCGAGCAGGAACGGGACGCCGGCCTGGAGCGCGCGGGGAGGGTCGCCCGAGTCGATCTCCACGCCCGCGCCCCCGCGGGAGAGGTTGCGCACCAGGTACCGGGCCGAGCCCGGCGTGCCGTCGGTGGCCTGGAGGTAGAAGGGGATGCGGGGGTGCGCGCGGCGCCGCTTGTCCTTCTGGTGGGCGTCGGCGATCCACTGGAGCGCCTCGTCCAGCCCGCGCCGGTCGGCGCCGGCGTCGTAGCGGACGAGCAGCTCGAAGCGGCCGGGCGCCTCCACCGCGGGGGTGCACCGGACCACCTCGCCCACCACCTCCACCTTGTCGCGCACGCCCTCCGCGGTGAGCTCGAAGAGGAAGCGCGTGCCGATCTGCGCCGGGCGGTGGCTCTGCAGCGCCACCGCCTGGCGCCCAACGCTCCGCGTGAACTCCCCCAGGAGCGACCGGGGGCTCTGGTAACTGACGCGAAGTCTGACCGGGTCCTGGTCGCGCGGCATCGGACCCGGGGGAAGTTACCCCTGGTTCGGGTCCGGCGCGGGGGTGAATCCGGAGCCGTCGATGCTGATGGTCTCGTTGGCGAAGACGTAGTTCCCGCTGCTGTCGGTGATGGTGCCGTTGAGCACGATGGACACGTTGGCGGCCGAGGTGCCGGTGAGGTCGGTCTGGGCGACGGTCTCCGTCACGTCCACGTCGATGAAGTCGGAGATCTCGCCCCAGAAGTCGAGCCGCCCCTTGAGGTGGAGCGCCATCTGCACGCTGGTGCTG
>Ga0068860_100007024_pt1 | contig 11275 bp, 8 predicted proteins | sample KBSSwiS32_FD_66597 | JGI IMG/M metagenome (GOLD analysis project Ga0068860, IMG submission 66597) | Switchgrass rhizosphere microbial communities from Kellogg Biological Station, Michigan, USA - KBS Switchgrass S3-2 | ecosystem: Host-associated > Plants > Roots > Rhizosphere > Soil ... | reverse complement strand
CCGTTTTCCCAGGGCCCCTGTCTTCCGGCCCATAGATCTGCAAAAACGATATTGGGATTAACAGGATCCATAGTTACCTGTATAGCACCTGTATTTTCATCTTTATATAATACTTTTTCCCAGGTTTTGCCGCCGTCAATTGTTCTGTATATGCCTCGTTCCGCGTTGGGACCATAAGGATGGCCGAGTGCGGCAACGAATACCCTGTTCTCGTTATGCGGATCGATAGCAATTCCGCCGATTTGCTGCGCTTCTTTCAAACCCGTATTGCTCCAGGTCTTTCCGCCATCTGCAGACTTATATACACCGTTGCCTACCGAAAGATCCGGTCTTTGCAAACCTTCTCCACTGCAGGCATAAATGATATCAGGATTGGAGGGCGCAACCGCAATATCGCCGATAGAACCGGTGGGCTGTTCATCAAAGATCGGCTTCCATGTTCTTCCGAAATCAGTTGTTTTCCAAACGCCGCCATTGTTCACGCCAATGTAAAATACATTCGGTTGTTGTGGAACGCCAGCAGCGCCAACTGTTCTGCCGCCCCTGTGCGGTCCAATCATCCGCCATTGCAGCATGCTGTAAGCGGCAGCAGGTATTGTTTGAGCTATCAGCGTTGAATGCACAAAGCATATCATAACAATGGTGAAAACAGCCCTGGGCCTGCGGCGATGGCGCTGGAGGAATCGCATAAGTAGTAGTATTTTTAAATAGCATTTACTGATTATTTTACAGCGCGCCCACAGCGGCCGGCTGTAACGGCTATGCCTATATGAACGGCCATTTTTAATGAGCTCATACAGTCTAATATAATCCTAATTTTCGAAATGCAAATTTTCAGCAATTATCCTTATATATATTAAAGGCAGTAATGTGTTGCACAGCATCTTTTTTCGGTAGCCCTGATATTAATTCCGCTAATTATTTTGCGCGCTCAGCTCCTTTGTAACTTCGCCTGCAAGACGTCTTTTTTTCTCTATACGCCTATTCACCAACTTTTGTATTTGGGTACTGGCATACTGCTGATTGATCTCTTCCAGTAACTGCAGTTCAATTCTGCAATCCTGCAAAGAGCCGAGTTTATTTGTTAGCTTATCATAGTATTTCTTTTTGGTAGCTTTAGTTGTCAGTAATTTATCGTACTGCAAATCTTTCAGGTTTTTCCTGATGGAATGTAATTCCTCTTCTCCCAATTCTTTTTGATGCGCCAGGTGGTCAATCGTCTGCATTTTATCATGGCGAAATACACGCATCTCTTTGTTTTTAAAATAACGCGGCACCTGCCGCAGTATTTTCTTTTCTGCATTGCTTACCAGGTTTTTGGTCATCGATTGTTGCAAGCTGGAAATTGCGGCATCAAGACTGCGGGCAGCATAGCGTTTCAGCGATCTGTTCCTGGAAAATGTTTGCAAAAACAACTGCCAGTTTCGCACCGAACCCGACCGCCTGTAAACCTTTTTTAATTTCCGGGAGATGGCAGGATGTTTTTTTGACCCCGTTTTTATCATCCTGGTAAAAGCCCTTATTTGTTTAATGTTTACCCGGAACCGGTGAATTGCATCTATAGAACAACTAACCAGCATATCACGGTAAGCTTTCTGCAGCTTCCCGAACTGCTTTTTTATAATTTCCTTTATTGCGGATTGTTTCATGGTGTCTACAAAAAAAAATCAATTTCCGGGCCATAGTATGGCGGTCACCATTGTAGGAGCCCAGGCGATGCTCAACCTCAACTATATACAATACAGTTTTTACACACGGTACCATAAAAGTCTATCGGCAAGCCACTCTTTTTAATCCATTGTTCGCACGCTTCCGATTTCTACCAACAAATTTAATTACAATTGTTCTGCCCGTCTGCTGTAATCCTTTTTGGCCGCTTTTTTCATAAGAAAAACAGCGCACACCAAGCAATGCTGTTTGCTGAAAAATAATTACTATGAACAATATCCGCCCTAACAACGATTTGAGCCTGCAGGAATTTACGGTTGCCATAACCGGCAGCTGGATAAATCCCGAAACCAACAACAAATACATTTTTACGCCCGACCCAAAGACAGTTCAAAAGAAGAAATGCGCATTAGGCAAAATGGCATATAAACACTTATCCCTTTGCGCATTACCCTAATGAAAGATGCGGACGGCATACAGGTGCTGGTAGAAAACGCTGCATACCCGGTTAATTTGATTGAAGCACCTGAGAAGACACCTGCCATCGATCTGCCACCTGTAGATTCTATGCACCTGATAAAAATGGGATACCAGTTTGTTATTATTGATTATTTATCTAAATTATGCAGTGTAACGGTAACCGGGCCTTTGCAATAAATCGATATCGTACGAATGACCCTGAAAACAGCAACAAATGTTCACTTTCCGTTAATTTATTTATAGCTGAGCATCTTTTAATAGTTGATCGGCATGCTTTTTATAACCATCATGATATGCATTCGGATACCAACCTGCAACGTTTCCTGGAAGCACAACAGCGCAATTATGAGACTGCGCTGGCGGAGATCAGGCAGGGTAAAAAAAGGACACATTGGATATGGTATATATTCCCTCAAATTCAGGGACTTGGATCCAGCGAGACATCAAGGTACTATGCCATAAAGGATATCAATGAGGCAATCAACTACCTGGAACACCCGGTGCTCGGAACCAGGTTGATAACGATTAGCCGGGTACTGGTCCAACTTGCAGGGCCAACCGCCAACCAGATATTTGGCAGCCCTGATGATATGAAACTGCGTTCGTGTATGACCTTATTTGCGAGGATACCCGGCGCAGATTCCGTATTTCAACAGGTACTCGATAAATATTTCTGTGCTGAACAGGATAAAAAAACGCTTCAGATCCTGGAAGCGGAAAATACCGGGTAAACCCGCAGATTCGGGCAGGCTGGGTAGCGCTTAAGCAGATCGCTTTGTATCCGTCTCTTCATAAACCTGGTTAAACCCGGCCCGTGCACAGCCTGCCATTACCATTGAAATCAATGAGCTGCGTTAATCCATCACCGGCAACATTGGCGTATCTTAGGAGCTAGCATTTGTATACCGCAAAGATTGCTTAATTCATAAAAATTTTGCCGATGAAAATATTGACAGCTTTATTGGCTTTTTCCTCCACACTTCCTGCAAAAGCCCTGCAGCAGCCTGTCGACAGCAGCCGTTACCCGAAGGCGGTTGTAATGACTGCAGCCCAGGACCAGGAAAATATGATGCAGCAACTCGGCATCAAAAAATTAAGACCAGGACCCAGTGGTAATGAGGCAGCACCCAACCACGCCAATTACGATGAGGCTACCGCCAATCCCTACCCGCTTTTACCGGATGTACTAAAACTTACAAATGGCAAAACAATAACCACTCCCGATCAGTGGTGGAAGCAACGCCGACCCGAGATCGTAACCGATATGGAGCGGGAAGTCTATGGTCAGCTGCCTGAAAAAATTCCGGCCGTAACCTGGACGGTAAAAATTACTGATCGCGAGTTTGTCGGTCGCACACCGGCCATCGCAAAAAAACTGGTGGGGCATGTAGATAACAGCAAGTACCCGCTCATCAATGTGGATATCGACATGTTGCTGGTGCTGCCCACGAATGTAAAAGGCCCGGTGCCGGTACTCATGATGTTTGGCCGCCCTTCGTTTCCTGCACCCGCACAGCCATCGCCCGAAAATATGGAGAAGCTTAACACGGCATTTAAAGAACTAATGATAAAAACCAACCCGGAGATCAAAGCAATTTTTGATCAGTATCCGGCGTATACACCCATTGTTCGTTTGCCAGGCCCCGATTTTTTTGCACCCCGGCCAGCGGGTGATCCGCCTTCGGGCGAACAGCTGCTGGAAGACGGCTGGGGTTATTGCGTCATTGACCCCACCAGCATACAGGCAGATAATGGCGCCGGATTAACGCGTGGTATTATCGGGCTGGTGAACAATGGGCAACCCCGTAAGCCGGAACAATGGGGAGCACTGCGCGCTTGGGCCTGGGGAGCTGCACGCGGGCTCGATTATTTGCAAACCGATTCTGCAGTGGATGCAAAGACTGTTGGAATAGAGGGCGTATCGCGCTATGGCAAAGCGGCGTTGGTAACCCTTGCTTTTGACCAACGCTTTGCTATGGGTTTGATTGGATCGTCAGGAAAAGGCGGCGCCACGCTCCATCGTCGCAATTGGGGCGAGGCAGTTGAAAGTTTAACCGGTGGCGAGTATTATTGGATGGCGGGGAATTACATGAAATACGGCGCATCGGATGCGGTATTTGGCAGCAAAAATGCCGGTGAATTACCGGTTGATTCGCACGAGTTGCTGGCGCTTTGCGCACCCCGGCTTTGCTTTATCAGTTATGGCGTTCCTGAAAAAGGAGATGCCAAATGGTTGGATCATCAGGGCAGCTATATGGCCACCATAGCGGCCGGGGTAGTGTATAAATTGCTCGGCGCAAAAGACCTTGGCCTTTCCAATAATTACAGTGCTGAAAAAATGCCCGCTGTTAATACAGGCTTGCTGGATGGACAACTTGCCTGGCGCCAGCACGATGGAGGGCATACTGATGCGCCGAACATGAAGTGGTTTATCCGCTGGGCCGATAAATGGATGAACCGGAAATTGTAGACCCAATTGCCGGCACTGACGGTAATACGGGCAAGCAAAGCCCGCTTCCTTGAGTCCGGGGTAGAGTCAGTATTAAATGCCCAACATCAGCTTAATAATACACATTTGCAGAAAAAAAATTGTCCCATTTTTTTCCCGTTTGTATATCGGATTGCCTTGTATCTCCTTACTACGGCATAGACAAGCATGGCACAGTTTTGTTTGCAGTTATAGTGTAAAAATTAATTTATAACATCAAACACAAATATTATGGGCAACTTACTTTATGTCATCGCAGTTATTCTGGTTGTTTGTTGGGCTATTGGATTTTTTGCATTTCATGCAGGAGGTATTATTCATGTGTTATTGGTAATTGCCGTTATATCATTTATATTCAAGGCACTTAACAGGGCAGCCTGAGTTGAAATGATCGCGCTTTATAAAAACGAATAGCATTACCCACTTACGGATTATGCATTAAATAAAAGAAAGCTGGTCTTACAACAGGCCAGCTTTTCAATTTAACGATCAGCGTGCGTTTCGCTGGCGTGATGCATCTTACGCCTGATTTTTTCTTCACCGGTTTTTTGGGATGGCATAGGTTTTATTTTGTTTGCTTTATTTTTTGATTGGCCGGATAAATAAAATATACTTCCCGCAATGATGGCCGCACCTGTTGAAGTAGTGTATTTTGCTTTCATACTTTTCAATTTGATTCTCCAGGAATGCCAACCCAGGAAAGTTAACTGATATCGTTGCCCATTTTAGGCACCATGTTACTTGCTTCCTTGTCTACTTCTTCGTCTACCCCCTTTTGAAGCTTGTCCAGGAAACCTGTTATGCTCTCTTTTATGGCATCTTTCAGATCGCCTGATTTGTCGATTATTTTCTGCCGGGTATCAGCACCTTTTTCAGGTGCTATTAAAATCCCAATGATAGCGCCGATGGAGGCGCCTGCAATAAATCCAAGGATGGTTTTTGTGTTTGCCATACAGAATGATTTATCATGTATACCTGCAAATTCATGCCGCAATTTCCAGGATGTTTTAAACGGATAAGCATCGGCGGTTGGGGAAATTTATCAGCATCCTGCCAATGTGCTATTTTGCTGCGTGACCGAGCCTGAACACCTGCAGGCTATCATTGTTAGCCGCCACCACCAATAGTTTACCACCGGTTGCAGCCGGAATAAGCACCATGCTTTTCACATCTCCCTCAACAATAAAACCGCTGGCCGGTGCAGGAACAAAATCAAATATTTTTTTGCTGCTGCCTTTCAGCATCGTTCCATAAGATGCATCATATCTTCCAATCATTACGTCAGATTGATATTCGTTGCCTGCCAGGAGCAGGTCTTTATAACCGTCACCGTCAAGGTCTTCTGCCACTATCGCATTTACGGGCGCAAACTGGGCTTCCATGGGCAGTGTGTGCTTTATGAATTTACCGTTTCCCTGGTTTTCAAGCCAGCAAGTCCGGGTTTCGTTGCAGGTGAAACTAAGTATGCTTTCTTTTGCTTTTCCTTTAAAAATATCTTCAAATGTTGCGTGTGCATAATCCTGGTAACGCAGGAATCTTTTTTTGATAGCAGGAACCTGCTCAGCAAACTGGCTGCGTGCAATTGCCGGGTAAGGTCTTCTTACACCATCTTTATCCCTGATGTAATAAAATAATATTGGATCGATGGTTCCATTGCCATCAATATCCGCGGCATATAATTGCATTGGTGTTGATGCGCCGGTTTTGTAAATACAATTCAATCCCAGGTTACCGGCCACCAAATCCATGTCTCCGTCGTTGTCTATATCGGCTGCAATAAGGCTGCGCCACATACCGTTCATCTCCGTCAGGCCTGTCGCCGCTGTTATTTCCTGCAGGCGCCCCTTATTATTTTTGAAAAACCTTACCGGCATCCATTCGCCTGCAATTACCAGGTCTGTTTGTTTATCATTGTCAAAGTCTGTCCACACTGCGCAGCTAATCATACCCGCCTTTTGCAATGCCGGGCAAACTGCAGGGGTTACGTCCGTAAATATCCCCTGATTGTTCTGCAGAATATAACTGTTGGGCGAAACAGGATAGGTAGCAGACACCCGGCCGCCGATAAAAAGGTCGTCGTCCCCATCATTATCGTAATCGCATACCCTTACACAACCCGCAATAGTTGTTACTCCTGCTGGTATAGCGTTGTTAGACAGGCGAAAATTCCCTTTCCCATCGTTTAGGTATAACCTTGGCCGGTAAGAAGCAGGGTTGTCCCTGTATTGAACATCGCCCCCTGTCACCAACAGATCCTGATCGCCATCTTTATCAGCATCAAAAAAAACACAATCCACATCTTCTTCTGTCTTCAGACTGTCGGTCAATTCGCGGAGACTAAACGTTCCATCGCGATGCTGTTCAATCAACTGCCCCGAAAAATTAAATCCATTGCCTGCAAAAAAATCCATCGTGCCGTTGCCATCGATATCCGCGGCAGTTATATAAGGGCCCATTTGTGAATATTTCTGCGGTAGTAACCGTTGCGTCCCAAAATCATTAAAAATATTCTCATGATGCAGGTATGCGATGCCTGCCGAACCGTTAATGGCTGTCAGCAACGGCGATCCTGGTTTGGTTGCAGCCGGGGACGAAAGCCCGGCATGATTCCAGGAAACAATAAGTGTTGTATCGGCAGGCATGTTTTTCAATACCTGTACTTTCTGGTCGGGCCATGTAACTACAATAGAATCAATCCTGCTTAATTTTCCCAGGCCGAAAACCGGGTCGGGATCAACAGATGAGAAATATCCCCTTATCGGGTTCTGCTCCTGCACCTGTTGGGTACCATTTGCATATAATTTAATTTTTGCGCCGAATCCTCTTGTATTGAGGCTGTCTCCTTTTAATATGAGTTTGATAAAATGATTGGCCGCAGTATCGGGCCGGCGGCTGTTATTGATCAGCACAAAGGCCGGCTCGTTGATATTATTGGTAACGATGTCAAGATCGCCGTCATTGTCTAAATCCACATACGCAGCACCGTTAGATAGAGAAGGTTGGTCCACACCGGCCAGTCTTGATTTGTCACTAAAAGTATAATCATGATTATTCAGGTATAAATAATTGCCGAGTTTTACCGGTTCAAGTGTTGCCAGTTTATCGCGTATGGCCTTTCGCTGCAGGTCCTGGTTACCGAACCCGGCAATTTGATTATTGCTGAACTCAAGGAAATCGCCATTGATAAAATCCCTTCCAATGCCATTGGTAACATGAATATCTTTCCAGCCATCATTGTCAAAATCGGCCAGCAATACGCTCCAGCTCCAGTCGGTTTCTGAAATGCCCGCCAATTGCCCGGTTTCGCTGAACAGCGGGATACTGTCTTTTGTTCCGTTATTCAGCTGCAGCATATTTCTTGGGAACTCCGGTTCATAGCCCAGTGATCTTTCCGACTGGTACCGCTCATAATTCATAAAGAAAAAAACCTGTTTCTTCCGTGCATTGTATTCGGGGGCCATATCGAGGGTAACAATATCCGGCAAACCGTCATTGTTCAGATCCGCTGCATCGGCACCCATCGACGAATAACTCTGGTGCCTGAGCGATCGTGCTATAGCATTATAAAATCCACCCCGGTGATTGTTTAGCCATAGCTCATCATTTGATACGAAATCGTTGGCTACGTAAATATCGGGCCAGCCATCATTGTTAAAATCGCTCGTTACCACCCCCAGTCCGTACCCGTCTTCTTTTATACCGGCCTGCATACTAACATCTGTGTATACATCGTGACCAAGTGAAGAAGAATATCCTTCGTTACGATACAATTTATCATTGGCAGGCGATCGGCCGCTGCTATCACGCCGGAAGAGCGTGTTGGCATTGTGGCTGCTCAATAAATAATTGCTGAGATACATGTCCAGATCGCCATCCCTGTCATAATCAAAAAAAACGGCCTGCGTTGAATAACTGGTATCAGCAAGCCCATACTCGGTTGCTGCTTCACGAAAGGTTAGGTTATGCTGGTTAATAAAAAGCAGGTTTTTTGCGCGGTGCAAGAGATCTTTTCCGAAAACACAAACGTAGATATCATCATAGCCATCGTGGTTAACATCTGCAATACTTACACCTGTTGCCCAGTCATGCGTAGTAAGGCCTGCCCGTTCTGTAATATCCTCGAAATGATTATTTCCATGGTTGATATAAAGCCGGCAGCTGACCTGGTTACCGGTAAAAAAAACATCCTTCAATCCATCATTATTAAAGTCGCCAATGCCTACTCCCCCACCCATATAGCCAAATTCATTAATAAAAGAATGGGTAGAATCATTTTCATGAATATCATTACTGAACCGGATACCGGATTCGCTGGCAGCAAGGCTGGTGAACAAAGTATTCTGCGGAAAACGGCTGCAGGAAATCAACAGAAAAATGATACTGAAAAAAACAGCACTGCAGGAAATGAATTTTTCTTTCATATTGTATGCAAGTTATTGCTTTAAACAAAAAACCGTTGCTGCTGAAGCAGCTTCATTCGCATAAATAAAAAAAGAGGCTACTAAAAAATAGCCTCTTCGATAAACAAGATTGCCCTGGTTTATTTTATCAATGGGTTGGTAGATGTTTCGGCGGCTGGAATGGGAAAGAAAGGTTCCTGACTGGGTACAGGATCTGTTATGATTGAAGGGAAATAACCTTTTTTTCTCCAGCGCAATATATCAAAGCTGGCGAGTTCTTCCGCACCCAGTTCAACAGTTCTTTCGTGCATAACGGCCTTCAGCGCATCGTTCTTGGTAACTGGCGCTACGGGCGGCATACTTACGCCGGGGCGGCTGCGGACTTCGTTTATATAGCTGGCGGCCTGGGCAGGTGTGCCTGCTTCCGCTTCGCACTCTGCCAACATCAGCAACACATCGGCATAGCGAATCATGCGCTGATTTATACCGCTGGTGTGAAAACCAGAATTCAGCCATTCGTAAATATTGTATTTCCGGAAAAATCTTTTCTTAACGACACCGCCCTTTGTGGAAGCGGCAATATTCATATCAGCAGCCACCAGTGTTTTAGGAGTGGCGGTTTGCGTAAGGATTTGATCTCCTTCTTCGTAAACGGTGAACTTATACCTTGGATCATTGGGCTCAAATTCATTCAGGAACCTGTCAGAAGGTATTACATTTCCCCATGTGATACCATACTCCTGGCAACGCACAGATGCCAGCGGGCTCGTGGAACCCTCTCCGTTATAGCCCCAATTAAAACCATTGTCTTTTCTGTCTACAAATACCACTTCAAAAATAGATTCCGCATTAAATTCATGTCCTTTAGTAAGAACAGTCCCATTGCCGTCTTCTGCTAAAATATCGCCATCAGCGTTCCAGGTATAGTTTGCCACAAGCGAGTATTTGCCATAAACCTGCAGCAATGCAGCTTTAGCAGCACTATAGTCGCCTTTCTGCATTTGCACTTTACCCAGCATGGCATTGGCTGCACCTTTTGTGACACGTCCATTATCAGCACCACCATAACTGGCGGGGAGCTTGGCAACTGCATCCGTTAAATCGGCAATTATAAGGGCATAGATGTCAGCAGCAGGCGATTTCCCTTTAAAACCGGTCGGAGATGTTACCGGTTCTGTATATAACGGAACATCGCCCCATTGTACCACCAATTCAAAATAAGCCCAGGCTCTTAAAAATTTGGTTTCGCCAACCAGTCTATCACGGAGCGCTGGATTGTCTGTTATGGCAGGCGCTTTAGCAAGTACAACATTGGCCCTATTGATCATTTCGTAAGTGCCCTGCCAAACGCTGGTCATTACAGAGTTTGAAGGAGCCGGCTTTGGCTGCTTTAACAATTCAGCTCTTGGCGCTTCCAACTGCGCACCGCCTGCATTGGTTTCGCCACCCCGCATATCGTGGGTAAAAAACCATTCGCGGCCTACAAGTGCCCCGCCCCGGAGAACAGAATAAATACCATTGACGCCATTCTGCAATTCAGACGCGGTTTTGAAATAGCTTTCAATTGTCGGATTGTTTTGATCCGTTGTATCCAGCTTTTTGTTACAGGAAAGTATACTGGCAAGGACCAGTACTACCGTAATGGTGAGCTTATAAATATGTTGTTTCATACTACTTTATTTTATGATTGACTACCGCATGTTAATTAAAAGGTTGCTTGTAAACCAACCTGGAATGCTTTTGGCTGCGGGTAAACCGCAAAGTCGATACCGTTGGTTAAGTTTGAGCTCGGTGTTCTGTTACCCACTTCAGGATCATACCCTTTGTACTTTGTAATGGTCAACAAGTTTTGGGCTGAGATATACAACCGGAAGCTCTTCACTACGCCCTTTGTCATTTTTTCCAATGAAGCACCGGGAATGGTGTAACCCAGCATAATGTTTTTCATGCGCAGGTAAGAGCCATTTTCAATAAAGCGGTCGGATGTTCTTGCATTACCGTTTGGATCAGAAAGAATAGCCCTCGGAATGCTGGTGTTTGTATGCGTCGGTGTCCACGCATCCAACACCTGTGTACCTGCATTAAAGAAACGTATCATGCCTTCAGTGATAACCCGCGTGGCATTGTAAATTTTATTACCGGAAACACCCTGGAAGAAAACACCCAAATCGAAGTTTTTGTAGTTAGCGCCCAGGTTAAATGAATAGGTAAGCTTTGGAATAAAGCTCCCTAAGAATAC
>Ga0068860_100007020_pt1 | contig 11277 bp, 16 predicted proteins | sample KBSSwiS32_FD_66597 | JGI IMG/M metagenome (GOLD analysis project Ga0068860, IMG submission 66597) | Switchgrass rhizosphere microbial communities from Kellogg Biological Station, Michigan, USA - KBS Switchgrass S3-2 | ecosystem: Host-associated > Plants > Roots > Rhizosphere > Soil ... | reverse complement strand
CACCGGTCGACAAATCCGCCTGGATAGCCACACCGTCAGGCAAGTCCGCCACTAACTGTTGGAGACGGTCCATCCGGCGCGCCGTGACAACGACTCTGGCGCCTACGCCGTGGAGCACACGGGCGATGCGTTGCCCGAGCCCAGACGACGCACCGGTGACCACAGCAACTCGCCCATCGAGCCTGAAGATGTCAAGAGGTCGGTACGGATCGTTGAATACCTGTGACATTCGCACCAGTCTGCAGCCTGTCCCCTTGCCACTTCAAACCAAGCAGTGCGATAAGCGAAGCGATCACGTCTACTTGGCCGCGGCAGCAGACTTCGTGGGGTTAGCCCCCGCAGGAGGGTCTGCAGTTGTTCTTCCGACATGATTCGAGAGGTGTACGGGATGTGCTGTCGCTGAATGGGTGCTGGCGGACCGGCAGGTGGTGGCGCTGTGGCCTGCGGCGGCAGGCGTCCCGGGCGGCGGCCGGCACCGACGGATCCACCCGCTTGTGCGTCGATGAGCGCGTTGGCGTGTTCGGTCTGCGCGGCCGGAAGCCCCTGCGCGTCAAGCACCGCGCGCTCCACTCGGGCGATGATGTTGCCCAAGAGAGGCGCCAGCCACTCGCGGTCGACGTCGTTCATGAGCTCGCCGTGGAGGTACTGAACGTCGCGTTCAACTCCTGCTACGAGCATTGGGATCGTGGTCGAAGGCGCCGTCGTGCAGGAGCCGAGTGGCATTCGGGAGCAGCGGCTCCAGCCGCCGCGTCAGCTCGTCACCGCCTCAGGGAGCGGACCGAGTTTGCTACGAGGCTTTGCCACCCTTCCACGACGGGTGCATCGGGCCCCAGCACGCGACCCTTGTGGGGCGCGGACCGCGCCTGAGAGCCGGTCCTGCACGTACGTCCGCAGTCGATCGTTGGAAACGAGCTTCGCCGTCTTCGGGCGCTGCGCGGTGTCGGCGAGGGCGAGCCGGAGTATGACGGCGATGAGGTCGCCCATCCGATCGCTCTCGGACCGCAGCACGTGGCGGAGCCCTCGATCGCCATCGCGGTTCGGATGGGCGTGGGTCTCAGGCCTCGACCCAGGACGGTGGCCGCTTCGCAAGGAAGGCGGCGGAGGCTTCGTCGAGATCCCCGGTCATTGACGACAGGATCTGGGTGCGGTTCTCCAGATCGATGCCCGCCTGCAGGCTGCCGACCTCGAGCTGGCTCCACGCCACCTCCTTGGTCATCCGCACGCCCCAAGGGCTGTTGGTGACGATCAGCCGGGCGGTGTCGAAGGCGGCCTCCAGGAGCTCATCGTCGGGTACGACCTTCGTGAGTAGCCCGAGGTCGTCGGCCTCGGCGCTGTCGACGATCCGGCCAGTGAGCATCAGCTCCCAGGCCCGACCGGCGCCAACCAGGCGGGGGAGGAGCCAGCTCACACCGATGTCGCATCCCGAAAGGCCGAGTTTCACGAACGCCACGTTGAACTTTGCCGAGGTGGCAGCGATGCGTACGTCCGATCCCAGCGCCAGCGCAAATCCTCCGCCGGCAGCGGCGCCGTTCACGGCGGCAATCACCGGTTGGTGGAGGCTCCGAAGTCGTGGAACTAGGGCGGCGATGTGCTGCTGGGTGGCGAAGCGTCCGCCGACCGGGCCGCGGCCCTCCCCGTCGGGGCCCGTGCCATAGCCGCCAAGATCGAGGCCGGCGCAGAAGCCACGCCCCGCACCCGTAAGCACCACCACCCGGCAGGTTCGGTCGGCGCCGATGTCTTCGAGGACCGCGTGCAACTCGGTCACGAGCTCCGCGGTCATGGCGTTGAGGCGGTCAGGCCGGTTCAGCGTCACCAGCGTGACCCCCGCGACGGGGTGGGACACGAGGACGGTGGACATCAGAACCGTCTCGGGCACGTGCCCATCGGCCCACGGTCGATCCCAGCGGCTTGGTGTCTCATGCGACGAGGCTAGCCGATCAGGCATGTGACGTCTATTGTGTACCTGTCATTCCGCCTGATACCATGGTTGCGCCTGCCGTAGTGGTCCCGCATCAATTGGGCCGGCTTTCTGTCTCACGAGCCTCCGAAGATACGAAAGGATCCGCATGTCTCAGATCTCTGGGCCCGAGGGGCACCCCGATTTGTTGGTGGTCGACTCGGATACACACTTCAGCGAACCTTGGGACCTTTGGACCTCGCGCGGCCCTGCCTCGATGAAGGACCGGCTTCCCCAAGTCAGGGATGTCGACGGAGCGTTGTCATGGGTCGTCGACGATCTAGTGCTCGGTCCGGCCGCCGCCAACTGCGTTGTCGATGCTCAGGGCGAGAAGCACCTGGGTGCCGAGTGGTGCTTCGAGCGCCTAATACACGAGGTCTCACCGGCCGCTTCTCAAGTCAAGCCGCGCTTGGAGATGATGGACTCTCACGGCGTTTGGGCCCATCTGATGTATCCGAACGCCGTTGGCTTCGGCGGCCATCAACTCGGCAATGTCGGCGACATGGTGCTGCGCAACCTGTGCGTGCAGATCTACAACGACGCAATGGCCGAGTTTCAGGAGCAGTCGGGCGATCGGCTCTTCCCAATGGCTGTTATCCCGTGGTGGGACATCACCGCTTCGGTTCGAGAAATTCACCGTGTGAAGGAGCTAGGGCTGTGCGGTGTTAATACGACTGCGGACCCTCAGGAAGCAGGCTTTCCAGATCTGAGCGAAGATCATTGGAGCCCGGTGTGGGAGACATTGGAGGAGACAGGTCTGCCGCTCAACTTCCACATCGGGGCGAGCGCGACCCAGTCAAACTTCTTCGGAACCGCGCCCTGGCCCAGTCGGACGAATGACGAGAAGCTTGCGATCGGGTCGGCGGTGCTTTACCAGTCGAACGCGCGAGTTATCGCCAATATGATCTATGGCGGGATTCCCGAGAGGCATCCGGACCTAAAGATCGTGTCGGTCGAGAGCGGCATCGGCTGGTTGCCTTTCTTCCTACAAGCCCTCGACTACCAGCTCGGCGAGACTGCGCCCGGGCTCAGAAAGCAGCTGTCCCTTCTCCCGTCCGAGTACTTTCGTCGTCAGTTTGCCGCTTGTTTCTGGTTCGAGCGCGACTTGCTGGTGCCGGCGATCGAGTACGTGGGCATCGACAACTGTCTGTTCGAGACGGACTTTCCCCACCCGACGTGCCTCTATCCGGCGCCGCTCGAGGGAACCCTGGCAGCGCTCAAGGATGTCCCTGAAAATTTTCGCCGAAAGGTGATGGGTGGCAACGCTGCCCGGATCTACAACTTACCGGTCCCGACTGATGCATCGCTGATGGTCGACCTCGCCCCTAGCGGCACGAGAGCAGGAACACGAATAACGTGAGTTCAAATACAACTGCGATAGTCGGTGTGGGTCACTCACCCGTATTTCGGCATGATGAGGTTCGCCTCGGCACACTGACCATCGATGCCGCTACCAAGGCGATAGAGGATGCCGGGTTGACCCCGGCTGACATCGATGGTGTCATTGCCGACCCTATGCAGCCCTTTGACGGGGCCGGCGCGGTTGACGGAATACACTTCGTCTCGCCCGAGTACGTGATCAACGCGATGAAATTGGATGTCGGCTGGTACGAATCGACACCCATAGTGGGTCTCGCTAGGACAATAATTGAGGGTTCTAATGCGGTCGCGTCCGGTAACTGCAAGGCCGTCTTGGTGTTCCGCTCTCTTCATAATCCCGGCGGCCGGTACGGTGTGACGGCGCCGACCACCGCAGATGGAATGTACCAATTCCTTTCGCCGTACGGCTTGTTTCCCCCAGGGTTTTTTGCGCACCTGTGGCACCGCTATATGAGCAAGTATGGTACGAGCCGAGAGCAGATGGCGCCGTTCATCGTTAACAACCGCAAGAACGGCTTGCTGTGGGACCATAGCTACTGGCGGCAACATCGGCCTGAGGAGCTCACAGTCGAGGACTACCTCGAGGCGCGCATGATCAGCACGCCGTTCGGATTGTACGACTGCGACCTGCCAGTGCAGGGTTCGGGTGCCTTTGTGATCACTTCGGGCGAGCGGGCGAAGGACTTGCCCCATCTGCCCGCATATATTCGAGGCTGGGCGGTACCCGGTCCGATCGGCGGATGGCACATCTGGTCGCCTCTTGAAACCCTGCAGAAGCGAGCGACCACCTTCGCGACCAGGCTGTTGTCGAACGCCGATATTACCGTCGACGACATCGACGTGACTAACGTGTACGACGGCTTCAGCATTTTCGTGCCGCTGTGGCTTGAGGCGTTCGGTTTCTGCGGTGAGGGTGAGGCGTTCGACTTCATGGAGCCCGCCAACATCGCTATTGAAGGGGGGAAGTTTCCCCTCAACACCTCGGGCGGAAATCTCGGCGCCGGCCGGATGCACGGTGTACCACAGGTGATGGAGTCGGTATTGCAAATCATGGGACGATCCGGCGCTCGGCAAGTTCAACGCGCCGAGGTAGCGCTCGCTACCGCGGGTGGGCAGCCGGGATCTGCAGGTGGCATTGTCTTTTCTTCGACGCCACGGTGAGCTGCGCTGCAGGCCGTGATGATGAATCGAAGCTACATCGAGGAGATGCCATGACAGATATGACGGAGACCTACTTGGTTCCACCGACGCCAGTACCTGATCCGCTAACGGAGGCTTATTGGCGTGGCGCATGCGACGGACACCTGGTTATTCAGCGCTGCTCACACTGTAGCATTTATCAACACCCGCCGACGAGCCGCTGCTTTCTGTGTAGTTCTGAAGAGCTGGACTTTGAGGCGGTCAGCGGTATGGGCAGGATCCACTCGTTCACGATTACACACGATGCCCGCACGCCTGCTTTTATGGCAAGGCAACCGTATGCCGTCGTATGGATTGAACTCGAGGAGCAGACAGAATTGTACGTGATCGCGAATATGCCGGAAACGCCCATTGATGAGGTTCAGATCGGTCGCCGGGCAGAGGTGTACTTCGACAACATTGCAAACTCGGTTTGGTTGCCCCAATTTCGTCTCGCCGGCCCCGTGGAAGGGTAGTCCGATCCGCGTCTTTAAAGCGTCTGAAGGTCGTTGAGTCGGCAGATCAGCGCAAGCAGTACGTCCTAAGCAGCATCTAAATGAAAGTGGCGACGAAGTGAAGAACAATGTGGATTTGAACTGGCTTGTTTCTGTAGATGATCACGTTTTGGAGCCACCGAGTGTGTGGCAAGATCGCGTGCCGGCAAAGTACAAGGATATCGCGCCAAGGCTTGTGGCAGATGACACGGGTGAGGCATGGGTGTACGAGGGCAAACGCGTCGAGACCACGGGACTTGCTGCCGTCGCTGGTAAGTCCCGGCAAGAGTTTAGTCCTGAGGCGATTACGTATGCCGATATGCGCCCGGGTTGCTATGATCCGCACGAGCGGATTAAGGACATGAATATTGCCGGGATTCTGGGTTCGCTCAATTTTCCATCGTTTCCGCGGTTCTGTGGCCAGAAGTTCTATGAAGCCAAAGACAAGACGCTTGCGCTTCTGTGTACAAAGGCCTACAACGATTGGATGATCGACGAGTGGTGTGGCGCTGCTCCTGACCGCTTCATTCCGATGATTATCGTTCCGCTTTGGGACCCTAGCCTCTGCGTTGAAGAAGTCGAGCGATGCGCTGCAAAGGGCAATCACGCAGTGGGATTCTCTGAAAATCCCGAGCGGCTCGGCCTGCCGACCATTAATGATAAGGATCGGTATTGGGATCCTCTCTTCAAGGCGTGCGAAGAAACCGATACCGTGGTGAACATGCACATCGGCTCATCTAGTCAGCCTCTAAGGTTCAATAAGCAGTCCTCACTCGTCATGGATATGGCGTGGGGTACCGGTGGTCGGGTGAGTGGAACTATGTTGGACTGGCTATTTAGCCCGGTTCTGGACCGCTTCCCGAAGCTGCAGGTCGCTCTCTCAGAAGGCGGGATCGGATGGATGCCATACTTCCTCGAAACCGCAGAGCGTGTCGTCGGTAAGCAGCGGTATTGGGCTTCTCGCGGTGACTTTTCGCTTGATCTGTTGACCGGGGAGGCGGTATTCGACACTAGCGGTGTGCTCGACTTCGACAACTTTGACGTTTATGAGCGTTTCCGCGCGCATTTTCACGGATGCTTTTTCAGCGATCGTCACGGGTTGAAGAACGCTCGCGAAATTGGCATCGACAATATCATGATCGAGTCCGACTATCCGCACTCGGACTCCAGCTGGCCAGACTCTATCAAGCTAGCGCATGAGGAATTTGCGCAGACCGATTTGACGGCCGAGGAACAATTTAAGATTCTTCGGGGCAACGCGGAGAAGCTGTATAGTTTTGCGGCGGCGGACCCAGCGAAGATTCAGCTATAATTCGGCGAATCGGTTGGCGGGTTTCCGGGAAAGTCTTTCCCTGACCCTGCAACCGAAACCGGCATCCGAATTGGTGGCTCGAGATCCAGGGATCCAGGCCCGGTGCGGCCGTACGGGCGAAAGAACGTTTATGGGACGCCACACCACACCCATCGCGCCGCGGCGTCGAGCCGTTGGGTAAGAGTCCCGTGACGTGGATGCTCCTATGGCGTGTCAATCCCGTTTTCGACGGCTCGGTAGAGTTCGCGGGCGATGTAACGGACCCGACCGCGGTGAGACCACGCGCACAACGCGATGGCCGCGGTTATCGGGCCGACGACAGCCGGGCGGCCGACACGATTCGCTGCACCCCCAACAGTCGCTCAGCCGGGCGCTTTTTCATCACCCGGCTAGAGGGCGCCCGTCCGGAGCAGAGCGGCCAAGCACGGAAATCGACGGCGGGCCACCGGGTTCGCGCGATCGCGAGGAGTTTGTCCGTCTGAATGCCGTCCACAGCAACGAGCACGGCGTACGCAGGATACCTCTATCGAAGTTGGCTTGATTGGCCCTCACGGCGAGCCGATCCGAGGACAGGACGCTCCTTCATGCGCTAAGAGAACGCCTGGGTGATGGGTGAACCGTCGCCGATGGGGCAAGAACGCCCGGCACGACAAGAGAGCGGCAGAACTCCTCGACTTGAGCGGCGTCGGCCGAGTCGAAGGTCACGCCCGGAGTTAAGGAGATGGAGTGAACGGCCCGCGCGATCCACTCGGCGGCCGGCGCGAGACCGAGCTCTTCACGTAGCTCGTGGTTCCGAGCGGCCGCAGCGACGGCGGGCATCAGTGCGTTCATCGTGGTAACGATTCGATCGACATCTAGTGAATACTGCCGCGAGCGAATGTCCGCAAGGAAAACAGAATCGCGTCCTGCGTCGTATGCGGTGCGGGCCGCAAGCACCGCAGCAACGATCTGATTTTCGAAGACAGATTCCTTGTCGATCGCCGCTCGCAACATCGCCATATAGTTGGTAAAACTCCAGTTGAGAACTTCGCCTATCAGCATTTCCTTGTCCTGATAGTGCAGATACACCGCTGCTCGCGACACGCCAGCTATCTTCGCCACATCTTGGACCGACGTCTTGGCGGGGCCGAACCGCATTGCGCATCGACGAGTAGCGTCGAGAATTGCGGCCTTGACGCCGGTGAGCGAATGGTGCGCGAGGCCAATGTCAGGATCGATGAAGCGCTCCGGCGAGATCATCGGCGGGACGAGTTCACATTCCGGATGGTCTCGAATCCAAGCGCTATACTGTGCATTGATCGAGGAATCGTGGTCCGAGCGACCTGAAGGCATAAACGAATGCTATCGCGCAGAGCGGGCAGCATGACTCGATGAAGCCCTGGATCTTCCCGAGGGTGGATATCAATCCGACGTGCTGGTTTCGTTCGAGGCCGCGGTAGCGGACGCGCGGTTGCCTTTGGCGACGAGCCAGGCGATGGAGCGTTCGAACATGGGTCGCTGTTGTCGCCGGTGTCGGTAGTCGTGGGCGAAGTCGCCGTTGGTCCACGCGGCTCGGGCAGCGACGGGGTGTTCGTCGTGGTCTGTGATGTCAAGGACTCGTCCATCGCGTGAGGAGGTGCATTGTGATCGCAGCGGCAGCCGCGGCAGTTCCCTCTGAAGGTCACTCCGCCTTTGGGGGCGATCGTGACGGTGATGCCTGCGGGACAGTTGACGGTGCGGGCGGCGTGGTTGACGGTGAAGCTGTCTCGGTTGAACTGGTCCGGGCCGAGACGGGCGTTGCGACGCAACGGGATCGCCTCGATCGCCGCGCGGTGGCCTGCCTCGTCGAGCGCGGCTCGGACCCTAACCAGAGCCGTGGGACGAGTCGGCCAGGACCTGCAGGCCCGGTTGTTCGCCAGCGAGCACCTCCACTCCGGTCGGGCCGTCAGCAGCGTTGGCCGGGGTGAGCGCGGTCGCAGTGATCAGCCCAGTATCGGGCTCGACTGCGGGACGCGTCGTAGTCGTGCGCAGCCAGCTCCACCGCGGCGGCTTCAGGGGCCAGCCGGCGCATCCATCGAATAGCAGCGACCAACTGCGTGACGTTGTCCTGAGTCGCGACCGCATCATCAAGCAACGTCGAGTCCAACGCTGATCGTGCCCCGTGTTGTGGTGGGGAATCGGTTGTGATTCCCGGTGCTGTTAGTTGATGGCGACGAGGTCGCCGGTTGATTCGCCGAGAGTTTCGCGCTCGGGGTTGAGTTTCGCCATCGAGGTTTCGGAGAGGTAGTGGCGGGTGGTTGCCCAGTCTTCGTGTTGCTCGATGAGCACCGCTCCGACGAGGCGGATGACGGCGTCGTCGTTGGGGAAGATCTGCACGACGTTGGTGCGTCGTTTCACTTCCTTGTTCAACCGCTCCAGCGGGTTGTTGGACCAGATCTTGCGCCAGTGCTCGGGTGGGAACGCGGTGAAGGCCAGCACGTCGGCTTTCGCGGTGTGCATCAACTCGGCGACCTTGGGGAACTGGGCGGAGAGCGCGTCGGCGCACCACGCCGCGGACACTTCATCGGCGGTGGGGTGTACGAACACGGTCCGCAACGCGGCGGCGCATGTCTTGGTGGGCTTTGGGGACGCGAGCTAACAGGTTGCGGGCGAAATCGACTCGGCAGACTCCCATTGTCAACCTGCCGGGTTCGAGGACGCGCGACACTGACGCGTTGCCCGGTGGACCTGTCGAGTGAGGTGTGGTTAGGGCAGCGCGCTGACGTGCTTGGTCGGGTCGTAAGGCTGACTGTCCTGCCAGCAGCGCCAGAGGGCGCGGGCCCATCGGGCGGCGGTGCCTCGTAGGGCTCGGTAGTGATGTTGTCATCGTTGTTTGCCGGCGTCGTAACCGGCGCGAGCCCACGGGTTGATTCGGATGGAGGTGTAGGCCCACCACATGAAGGCGTCGCGGAGTTGGTCGTTGGCGGCGTAGCGGAACCGGACTTTGGTGCTGCGCCCCGATGAGCGGGTGACTGACGGGGGCGAGTCCGGCTTCGGCGAGCAGGTGCGCCGGGGCGGGGAACCGATCGCGGTGTTCGCCGATCTCGGCCAGCAATGCCGCTGCGGTGATTGACGCCACCCCGGGGAAGCTGAGGAACAGTTCGTGATCGGGGTGGCGGCGGAGGACGTTGTCGATGTGGTTGTTGAACTCTTTGAGTTGCCGATTGAGCAGCTCGAGCTGATCGACTTGGGCCAGTGCGGTGCGTTGCCGAGCGGCGGTGGTTCCCGGGGACGCTTCTAGGAGATGGACTCGTAACCGGTCGGTGAGCACTGCGGCGGGTTGCCGGCCGGTGTAGCTGTGCCGGTCGAGGAGCTGTTCCATCCGTCCTTCGGCCATGTGCGAGGCGGCGCGAGGGTTGGGGTAGTCCCTGATGAAGTCCAGGGTGATCTGGCGGTCGATGGTGGTGAACAAACGCGCCGGTGCCGGGTGATACGTATCGAGCGTGGCCCGCAGCTGCGCCTCGACGACCTGTTGCAGTTCCAGGATCCGAAGCCGGTCCCTCACCAACGCCTTCAATTCAGCCAGTTCGCTCGATGGGGCGTGCAACGGCCGCCAGTGTTGGTGTTCGTGGCGGAGACTGTCGGCTAGCACGAACGCGTCGATGAATCGTCCGGTGGTTTGCATCAGGTCCTGAGAGGATCTGATGATGCCCAAGATGGTGCGGTACACCCCTGAGTTTAAGGAGCAGTGTGTCCGGCTGGTGTTTGCGGAGATGGGCCCGGACGAGTCGCGTAAAGCGGCGTGCACTCGGTTGGTGCCCGGGGGTCAACGTCAAGCCGGTCAGGTTGTACAACTGGGTGAAAGAGGCCGGCCCTTCCAGTTCGACGCCGGCCCGTGCGCCGGGGTCGGTGGAGGAACTGCGAGCCCAGCTGGCGGCGGTGAATAAAGAGAATCGTGAACTGGCCCGGGCCAACGAGATTTTGCAGTCGGCCGCGAGTTTCTTTGGGGCGGAGCTCGACCGCCAATCAAAGAGGTAGCGGTGTTCGTGGCCGCTAACCGGGACCGCAGCACCCTGGGGTTGCGGTGGGGGCTCGAGCCGATCTGTCGTGTGTTGCAGGTCTCCCCAGCGGCGGTGCGTTCGGCGATGACCCGCCCCGTGGCGGCCCGCCGGGTTGCTGACGACGTGTTGAAGGTCCGGGTTCTGGAGATCTTCGAGGAGAACTATCGGGTGTATGGCTGTCGCAAGATTCGGGCCGTGCTGGCCCGCGAGAACGTGCTGGTGGACAAGGGATCGGGTGGCCAGGCTGATGCGTGAGTTGAATATTCGGGGCGCGAGCCGTTCTCGTCGCCGTTTCACGACTCATCCCGACAGGACCCACACCCGAGCCCCGGATCGGGTGCAACGAGAGTTCACTGCTTCGGGACCGAACCGGCTATGGGTCTCGGACTTCACGTACTGCTCAACGTGGACTGGGGTGGCGTATGTGGCGTTCGTGATCGACGTGTACAGCCGAATGATCGTGGGCTGGCATCTCGACGCCACCATGCGCACCGATCTGGTCATGACCGCATTGGAGCAGGCGATCTGGCGGCGCGACACCCTGCTGGACGGGCTGGTCGCTCATTCCGATGCCGGGTCGCAAGATACGAGTATTCGTTACACCGACCGGCTGGCCGAGATCGGCGCGTTGCCCTCGATCGGCAGCGTTGGGGACAGCTACGACAACGCCATGGCTGAATCCACGATCGGGCTCTACAAGTCCGAGCTGGTCTGGCCGAAGGGTCCGTGGCGCACCTTCGAACAGCTCGAGCTGGTCACCTTGGTCTACATCGAGTGGTTCAACCACCGGCGCCTGCACGGCGAGCTCGGGCTCATGACCCCGACCGAAGCCGAGGAGGCGTACTACCGTCAACCAAGACCGGAAACACCGGTCACCAACAACCACCGGACCTGATGCAAAAGGCCGGACGATTCAAACCATCAACGGCATCGGCT
>Ga0068860_100007018_pt1 | contig 11278 bp, 7 predicted proteins | sample KBSSwiS32_FD_66597 | JGI IMG/M metagenome (GOLD analysis project Ga0068860, IMG submission 66597) | Switchgrass rhizosphere microbial communities from Kellogg Biological Station, Michigan, USA - KBS Switchgrass S3-2 | ecosystem: Host-associated > Plants > Roots > Rhizosphere > Soil ... | reverse complement strand
TGCATATCAACCAATACCGGATGAAGTCAACGATTTACAATTCATTAGCAGAGAAAAAGAGACAGGGAAAAAAGTCTTTTGCAGTATTGATCGATCCCGATAAAGTAAATGCAAAGATGCTCGATGAGCTTACCGGACTTTGCGTTTCGGCAAAGGTTGATTATTTGCTCGTAGGCGGCAGCCTTGTTATTTCCAATCATCTTGAGGCATGTGTGCAACATATAAAACGTAATTGTTCTATTCCTGTTATCTTATTCCCTGGCAGCTCATCTCAAATAACCAAATATGCGGATGCATTACTTTATTTGTCATTGATCTCTGGCCGCAATCCGGAACTTTTGATCGGTCAGCATGTAGTTTCTGCTCCTTTTGTAAAACAAAGCGGATTAGAAATATTACCTACTGGTTATATGGTAATTGATGGCGGTGCGCCAACAACTGTTTCCTATATAAGCAATGCCTCTCCTATCCCTGCTGACAAAAATGAAATTGCTATGTGTACAGCAATGGCTGGTGAAATGCTTGGAATGAAATTGATTTACATGGATGCAGGCAGCGGAGCTAAACGGGCTATCAACGAAAGCATGATAAAAATCGTAGCTGATCATATTGAAGCGCCTCTGATCATTGGCGGAGGTATTCTTCATCCTGAAAAAGCTTATCTCAACTGCAAAGCCGGCGCTGATGTAATCGTTGTTGGCAATGCAATTGAAAAAGATGCTTCACTTATAAAAGAGATGAGTGATGCGGTGCATTCAATTCCTGTTAAAGTAATTTGATCATCTCAATTCTTCCACCTTCACCCTCGTCGGCGAATCCCTTCCACTAATAATACTTCTTGAACTTAATGCAATGGATTTGATGATCATTACCATATTATCTATATCGAGTGTTTCAACCTGGTCGCTTACTTTATGATAGTTCGGCTCACTGTCCATTTTTGAAGTAGAAATAGTATGAGCCGGAACCCCCAACCGGGCAAGAGTCTCGTTATCCGATCGGTAAAATAATTGTTGTTCCGTGTAAGGATCAGGGTAAAAAGTAAAACCGGTTCCTTCTAAATTTTTTTGAAGAATAGAACCCATGTCTGTTTTTTCATACCCTGTAATATAAGCTGAGTTCTTTCCCCATTTACTTTCTGTTCCTATCATTTCTATATTGAACATCGCAATAACTTTTGCCGGATCAAATTGCCTTGAAAAATATTGTGAGCCAAAGCCACCTTCTTCTTCAGCAGTAAAAGCTGCGAATACAATTGTTTTTTCATTATTAGCAAGTGCTTTAAAATATTTGGCCAGCATTATCACACCCGTTGTTCCTGCGGCATCATCGTTAGCACCATTATAAATTGAATCCCCATCCACAGGTTTACCAATTCCCAAATGATCATAATGGCCTGAAAAAATTACGTATTCATCTTTCTTACTTTTTCCCGGTAATATGCCTACCACGTTGGCTAAAGGTTGCTCTGAAATTTCATGTTTTGCTTCAATAGAAAAAGTTTTAGGAATTAAGTTACCTAATATGAAAATGATATTTTTATCCGTTTTAAAAAGGGATCGTTTTAAAAAGGCAAGTCTGGAAAAGTTAGCTGCATAACTTTCATCTACCATTACCACAACATTTTTATTAGCCTGAACAAATGAGCTGGCCTGTCTTGAAAGACTTCCTCCTGCATTTATTGTTGTTATCTCGTATCCCGAAGATTGATCGATCTTTAATTCCGGCTGACAGGTTACCACAATAATATTTTTTTCACTTACCGACTTTCCATCCAATGTTACAGATAAACTGATAAGTCGTGGTTGGATCATTGCAAATTCCTGTTTATAAGTTTTGCTGTTATTAAAAGTTTGCAATCCGATTTTTTTAAATTCATCGCTGATAAAATCGGCCGGTTTATCAATATCCGGAGTAAAAGCTTTACGGCCTCTCATATCATCAGAAGATAACGTTCTTTCAATACGTTCAACTTCTTTTGCGTTGATGATATCATCAATCTTAGCTTGTGCAAATAAAAAAGATGCTGTAAAAAGCAATAATCCTGCAAGAAAATATTTCTTCATGTAAACTATTAATTATTGATTGTGAATTGTTGAGTTGCTAAACAATGAAACATTTAACAACTTGACTATTGTAGCTATAAGCTCATCATTTCTTTAAACTTCACTGTCTGCCTCCTGCTTACTTCAATTTTTTCTCCGCCTTTTAACTCGAGTAGGAGTCCGCCGTTAAAGTAAGGCTCTATTTTATCGATCATGCGAAGGTTGACGATATGCTTGCGGTTAGCACGGAAAAAAGTTTTTTCATCTAATCTTTCTTCCAATGCATTTAATGATTTTAAAATAAGCGGCTTGTTATTGCCAAAAAATACTTTGGCATAATTACCTACACTTTCAAACAATCTTATCTCACTTAATTTTACAAACCAACACCTCTCTCCATCTTTCACAAATACCTGGTCGTTTTCTGTAAGAATACTGTTATTGAAATTTTCTGTTTCACTGCCCGGTTCTTTTGTTTCTGCAAAATGTAATTTTTGTATCGCATCCGCCAATCGCTTTGGCTCTACCGGTTTCAGCAAATAATCCAAAGCATTTACTTCAAAGGCTCTTAGCGCAAATTCATCATATGCTGTTGTAAAAATTACCTGCGGCGTTCTTTCTAACTGCGATAGCATATCAAAACCAGTCTTGCCAGGCATTTGAATATCTAAAAAAATAAGATCGGGATGCTGGCTCTCGATTTTTGTAATTCCTTCTTCGGCATTGGCAGCTTCATCAATAATTTCTATTTCAGGAAAATCCTGTAACAGCTTTTTTAATTCTGCTCTTGCTAAGCGTTCATCATCAATAATTATAGCTTTCATGTAAATCTGTTTAATATGAACAGTTCAAAAGTTCAATGGTTTTCTCAGGCATTAACTTCTAAACTGTATTCACTGGTATTTGCACCTTTGCCTCTACCAATGTTGGATTGACTTGTTTTATTTCAAACTTTGCTTTATCTCCATATAATAAACTTAATCGGTTGGTTGTGCTTGAAAGACCAAAGCCTTCAGTATTTGAATATCCATTTAAATAACCAGTATTTTGGACAGTTAGTTCATGATAATGATCTTTAAAATCGGAGATGATCTTTACCACTCCGCCATTTATTTGTTTACTGATGCCATGTTTGATAGCATTTTCAACAAGTGTCTGCAACATCATAGGTGGTACGGGCTGATCTAATGTATCTTCATCTATATCATATTCTATTTTCAATCTGTCTTCAAACCGCATATTCTCTAAAGCGAGATAATCTTTCACAATATCCAGTTCTTTTTCAAAAGAGACTGTTTCGGCTTTTTCCACCTGCATGCTGCTACGCAAAATATTACTTAGCTCTGTAACCGCTTCTCTTGCTCTTTGTGGATTTTCTTCTACCAACGCACGGATACTATTCAATGAATTAAAAATGAAATGAGGATTGATATGTGCCTTAATAGTTTTTAGTTCGAGTTCTTTGATCAATGTTTCCAATTGAAGCGTATCCATTTGCTGCCTTCTGCTTTTCTCAATGAAATGATAAAAGTAATAGATCAAAACCCAGGGCAAAATAAATAAGCCATTATCGACAGTAGAACCCATGAATTTATTTATGAAACTTAGCTTACGACTACCTTCTGTATCCAAATGAAAAAAGCTCAAAAGACCAAGATTAATAAGACTGTAGATAGCGGAAGTGACTACCATTGCAATGATCATTTTCGGGATCACTTTTTCAATGGATTGCATCATCCAGCCACGCCATTTTATAATAAGACGAAGTACATGTGTCGTTAAAATACCTGCAGTAAAAACAATAGTTATCCGGCTTAAAATGTTTGGCCAGGAAATATTGACTTTATAAGCATGAGCAAAGAACAACATAACCAGGCCCACAAATCCCCATCCGCAGAACTGCAATAACCAATACCTGGAATTACTTTTACGCATAACGGCGAAATTAGTCAATCCCTGCTGGGAACAATCCCCGTAAATATACCAGTGGCAGATAACTCTTACAAATGGGGTACTGAATTATGAGAAATTGCTTGTCCAATCTTGATCTCAGGCAATTATTACTTATAGAATGTTTAGCAAAAAAGGCTGAATGGAAAGCATTAATTTTACCACGTCTAAATTCTGTGCATGGAAATAACACCTGGGACACTTTTAAAGACCATCAATTCACCTGCCGATCTCAAAAAATTACCAAGGGAAAAGCTTCACCAGGTTTGCGATGAACTCCGGCAATATATCATTGATGTGGTAAGTGTTTATGGTGGTCATTTTGGGGCAAGTCTCGGTGTAGTGGAATTAACAGCTGCTCTTCATTACGTTTACAATACACCTTATGATCAATTGGTTTGGGATGTAGGTCACCAGGCTTATGGGCATAAAATATTAACGGGTCGTCGTGATAATTTCATCACTAATAGAAAATATAAAGGCCTTAGCGGTTTTCCCAAGAGAAGTGAAAGTGAATACGACACATTTGGTGTTGGCCATTCTTCTACTTCTATATCTGCAGCATTAGGTATGGCAATGGCTACAAAATATAAAGGAGAGAAGGACAGGAAAATTGTTGCTGTAATCGGAGATGGCGCCATGACGGCAGGACTTGCATTTGAAGCAATGAATCATGCCGGCGTTGCTGATACGGATCTGCTTATTATTTTAAATGATAACAACATGGGTATCGACCCCAATGTTGGAGCTTTAAAAGAATATCTTACTGATATTACTACATCACCTACTTATAATAAAGTAAAAGATGATGTTTGGAAATTGCTGGGCAAACTTCCTGTCGGTAAAAATTTTACCCGTGCAATGGGACATAAACTAGCTGAAGGATTAAAAGGAATGGTAAGCAGCAGCGCTAATTTATTTGAAGCATTAAAACTTCGTTACTTTGGACCAATCGATGGACACAATGTTGCCAAGCTTGTTGACACACTAAAAGATCTTCGTGAAATACCAGGACCGAAAATTTTGCATGTACTGACTGTAAAAGGTAAAGGTTATGCATTAGCTGAAAAAGATCAAACCAAATGGCATGCTCCCGGCTTGTTTGATAAAATAACCGGCGAGATACAAAAGAAAAAATTTGATCTGCCGCAGCCTCCAAAGTACCAGGATGTATTTGGACATACAATAATTGAGCTGGCTGAAAAGAATGAAAAAATATTTGGCATCACTCCTGCCATGCCTTCGGGTTCATCATTAAAATATATGATGGAGAAAATGCCGGATCGTGCATTTGATGTTGGCATTGCAGAACAACATGCAGTAACATTAAGTGCAGGTATGGCTACACAGGGAATGAAAGTTTTCTGCAACATTTATTCTTCTTTTATGCAAAGAGCTTATGACCAAGTAATACATGATGTAGCTATTCAAAATCTTCCTGTAATATTTTGTTTAGATCGTGCAGGTTTAGTTGGTGATGATGGGCCCACGCATCATGGTGCTTATGATATTGCTTATATGCGCTGCATACCTAACATGATCGTAAGTGCTCCTCTAAATGAAAGCGAATTAAGAAACCTAATGTACACAGCACAATTAGATTCAACAACGAATCCATTTGTGATCCGTTATCCAAGAGGTGAAGGCGTAATGCCCGAATGGAAAACAGAAATGAAGGAAATAAAAATTGGCACAGGCAGAAAATTGAAAGAAGGAAAAGATATTGCTATACTTTCTTTTGGTCATCCAGGAAATTTTGCCGCTGCTGCTATCCGTGATTTAAAAAACGATGGATTAAATCCGGCTCATTATGATATGCGGTTTGCCAAACCTTTAGATGAAACATTGCTTCATGAGGTTTGTAAGCAATATGAAAAGATAATTACTGTAGAAGATGGAACCATAGAAGGAGGGATTGGCAGTGCCGTCCTGGAATTTATAGCGCAGCATGGTTATAAAAATGATATTAAAATAGTAGGCATCCCCGACAGAATTGTTGAACACGGCTCACCTAAAGAATTACATCACGAATGTGGTTACGATGCTGAGTCTATTAAAAAAACTGTACTTGAAATGATGAAAGGAAAAGTATCGGTAACTGTGCTATAATATTCTGGCATTCTATTTCTTTTATCTAAACACCCCATTCATTCGCTCAATTACTTAAATTTAGGAAAGCAATTCCACCAATGCCTTTTTACCGCCATTATACAATATGTTTTATTGTAACAATTATTACTACTCCTATTTATTTATTATCCCAATCGTTTAATTCCGGATATAATTTCAAACATCTGAATGTACAAAACGGTCTAACGCAGAATATAGTTTATCATTTTTTGCAGGACAGCCGGGGATATATGTGGGTAGGCACTCATAATGGACTTAATTTATACGACGGAGCCAGAACAATTAATTTTTTGCATAATGAAAAAGAAAAAAATTCAATAGGCGGTGATTTTATCACCAGCCTGTTAGAAGATTCTTCCCAGCGGATTTGTGTAGGAAATGAAAGTGGAATCGATCTGTATGATCCTGCCACTGACTCATTTAAGCATTTCGGTGTTGACAGACCGGATGGCACAAATGAAAATACTTATTGTGTCGCCTTAGGATTTGTACATGCAAATGATCTTTGGATTTTAGAAACAAAAACAAGATCAGTAAGGTCTTTAAATATTAAAACAGGTCACACTTCATTTATTGCCAGTATCAATACGTCACATGCCCAATTGTTTAAAGGCTCGGGAGGAACGGTACATCTATGGTCGGCGTATGATAAAGGAACTATACACCAGGTATATAGAAATTCTAAACTGATTTCAGAACATACTTATTTCGACGGCAAACATGATCTTATTAAAGATCCGGAGTTAGAGGTCACTCATATCCTGCAACAAAACGATACTACTGTTTGGCTTTCTACGAATAAAGGGCTTGTAAAACTCAATCCTGTTCAAAATAAATATATCCTGTTCAATCAATGGAAAAATCAAACCATTAAAGAAGTGAGGAACTCAACGCTTGTAGGAACAAATCAATTATGGATAGCCACAGGCACTTCAGGCATTTACACCTTTAACATCAGCACCAATAAATTCATTGAAAATTACAGGAACGATAAATTGAATCCATTCAGTATTTGCAGCGACAATATTGTTTCGCTTTATTTTGACAAGATTGGAAATTTTTGGTGCGGCAGTTATGGCGATGGGGCAAGCTACACCAACACAGGCAATAATTTTTTTAGTTCCTATGTTTCAAAAGACGACGTTCAGGCATGGAAAGGCAATAATTACATTCACTGGTTTGGATCTGATGCAGCTGGTAATATCTGGTGCACATTCGATTATATTCCGGGCTTCCTGATATTGGATAAGAGCCTCCAGATAAAAAAATTTACTATTCCCATTTTTGAAGATGGCTCGGTATTCAATCCCTCCATGTACAAGCTGATCTTTGAATCGCCCGAAGAAGTATGGTGTACCAGTAATAAAGGACTGTATAGTTATAATCCTGTAACGGGTAAAATCCGGCAAATAAAATATGAATTGCTCAACGATGAAGTACAGGGGAGTATCTGGATAAAGGATATTATAAGGCTGAAGGATAATTCTATTTTGTTTTCAACTTTCTGGGGACTTTATCGCATTTCAAAAGAAAATGAAAAAAACGCTATTAATCCTGTCCATTTTCAAAAACCCGGTTCCTATATCGGGTATGGTGAATTATACCAGGATGAAGCCGGATTAATCTATATAAAAAGCCTTGTTGATTCCTTATATATAATAAAACCTCTACCGGGTGGAAAAAAATATGAATTGATTAAAGAATCAGGATTTGCTCCATTCCTTAACCAATTCTATTCTGAAAAAAATGATAGCCTTCTCTATCTCGCAACCTCTGAGGGATTATATCATATCAACAAAAAAAATCTCAGGTTAGAAAAGGATGATTTAAGCAATAAAATTCCTTTTCTGAATATCAGTAAAATATTTAAGAACAATAATAACTTTTGGATTTTTGGTGAAAGAGGCCTTTATACTTTTCGCAGGAAAACAAATGAAGAAAGAACATTTACAATAGAAGATGGTTTACCGGCTAATGAGTTTACCTTATCCGGGCTTGTTATTACTGCAGATGGCAAATGTATTGCAGGTACTTCGAATGGTCTTGTTTCTTTTCAATATCAACAATACCCAGATTCTATTCATCCCGCAAGACCGCAACTGATAAGTATGTACGTAAACGATACAGCTTATACGACGATTGTTAATCCAAATGAAACGAAAAAAGTAATACTTAGCCACAGAGAAAATACTTTTTCTTTTAATTTTTCCCCTATCGCCTTTCAACATATAGCAGATTATAAGTTTGAGTATAAATTGGAAAACTATGATAAAGATTGGATAAACAGTGGTAATGTCAACTACACCCGGTATAGTAAAATACCTCCTGGAAAGTATGTTTTTAACCTTAGGGTAGCAGATGCCCGGGGTGTAATAAGTCCTTTTACTAAAACACTGGAAATACAGATCAATAAGGCTTTCTGGCAAACCAATCTTTTTATCATCGCTGTGTTATCATCGATACTATTGATGGGATGGTTGGTTTTTAAATGGTATTTAAACAGTAAACTAAAAAATCAACGACTTGCTTTTGAAAAACAACAGGCCATCGAAAAAGAAAGAACAAGAATCGCTACTGACATGCATGATGATCTTGGCGCCGGCTTATCAAGAATAAAATTTTTAAGCGAAACCATTGGCATTAAAAAACAGCAACAACAACCGATAGAAGATGAAATAGGAAAGATCAGGCAATATTCGCATGATATGATAGACAAAATGGGCGAAATAGTTTGGGCATTAAATGAAAAAAATGATTCGCTAAGCGATCTTCTTTCCTATACAAGGGTATATGCCATGGAATATTTATCACAAAATGGAATTAGTTGTGTTGTTGAAACTCCTGATCAATTGCCATCAGGCTTTGTAAGTGGTGAATTTAGGCGTAATGTATATTTAACTGTAAAGGAAGCGTTGCATAACATAGTAAAACATTCACAGGCTACTTCCGTAATTATTAAAATTCATGTCAATGACAGACTGGAGTTTTCCCTCAAAGATAACGGTGTTGGTTTTGACAAAAATAATATTCGTCCTTTCAGCAACGGATTAACTAATATGGAAAATCGCATTAAAGAAATCAATGGAGAATTTTTGATTCTTAATGGAAAGGGCACTACTATAAAGATAATCGTTCCGATTCCTGTATAACTTTCGTTCTATTGGCATTCACATAGCTCTAAATTATTTTCGAAACACATGAGTATCTCGTTAGCGATAGTGGAAGACCTGGATGAGGTAAGAGATGGTCTAAAAAATTTTATTTCTCTCAGTAATGATTTTAAAGTGCTTGATACTTTTAAAACCGCTGAAGAAGCGCTTTATGATATTCCCAAACTAAAGCCTGATATAGTTATTATGGACATCAGCCTTCCGGGCATGACGGGCATTGAATGCATCAGGTTGGTAAAAGATAAAAGCCCGACTACGCAATTCATGATGTTTACCGTATATGAAAATGATGAAAAGGTTTTTGAGGCATTGAAGGCAGGCGCCTCAGGTTATTTGTTAAAAAACACAGGTCTTATACAATTAGTTGAATCAATAAAAGAATTATACAACGGTGGAAGTCCCATGAGTGCCAATATTGCCCGCAAGCTGGTAACAGTTTTCAGAAACAATGAAAAAGAGATTGAGACCGTTGAGTTGTTATCAAACAGGGAAAATGAAATTTTACAATTACTCGCCAAAGGCCTCCTGTATAAAGAAATAGCCGATCAATTGCATATTTCTACCAATACAGTGCGCCAGCACATTCATAAAATTTATGAGAAGCTTCATGTTCAAAACAGAACTGAAGCGATCAATAAAGTATACGGGAAGAAATAATTGTCGCTTCCTATTTACAAATAACCCCTTCCCACTCACCTTATAACTTTTGTTCTATTGTTTTCAATTTCTTATTCATGTAGGTTTAAAAAAATCAACCATCATGAAAAAGTATTTATTACTGTTCGCAACTATTATAGCGATTGCAAATCTTTTTGCTCAAACTGTAGTTGGCTCACATGGAACAGCTTTTGGATTTAACACAACCGCTAGGGGCGATTTCTCAACAGCAATTGGTAATAGTACAGATGCCAGTGGCACCCTCTCTTCGGCACTGGGCGGATACATTGCCACCAATTATAAAAAAGGAGCTTTTGCAATTGGGGATGGGATGGCATATCTAAATAATCTGGGTAATGACGCCGATAACCAAATGTTGATGCGTTTTGCCGGCGGATATAAATTTCATCTTGATAATTCCAAAATAGCTTTTTCAATTAATTCAAACGGAACAGTTGGTATTGATCAAAGCAATCAAAACAGAGGCACTCTTAGTGGAGGTTTGATATTCGGTATTCAAAGTGGAGAGGGTATTGCATCAAACAGAAGTGGCGGTGGTAATAATCCATGGGGCTTGGATTTCTATGCTGGTGGCATCAACAGGATGGTCATTTCAAATGGAGGAAGAGTTGGTATTGGTATCTTATCCCCCCAACAACTTCTGAGTATAGGAGGAGGAATGAACATTGATCAGAATAATTCAAATAATGGAACCTACAACCCCGGTCTTACTTTTGGTTCAGGTAGCGGCGAAGGAATTGCTTCAAACCGGGTCGGAGGTGCGAATCAATATGGGCTAGATTTTTATGGAGGTGGAATTAACAGGATGTGTATTACCAATGGTGGTAATGTTGGAATAGGCATTACACTACCTGCCGCAAAATTACATGTAGCCGGTAATATCATGGCAAGCGGTACTATTACTCCATCCGATATCCGTTATAAAAAAAATATTCAACCTCTGCAAGACGCTCTTAAAAAAGTAATGTCGCTTTCAGGCTATTCTTATTCTTTCAAGACAAATGAATTTCCTGATATGCAGTTCGATTCAAAACAGCAAATAGGTCTTATTGCGCAGGATGTAGAAAAGGTATTGCCACAGGTTGTATATACTACGCAGAATGGTTATAAAGGTGTTGATTATGCTAAAATTGTTCCATTGCTTATCGAAGGAATGAAGGATCAACAACAGATGATAGATAAACAGCAAAAGCAGATTGACGAACTTCAAAAAATAGTGGTTGCATTAACAAGGAAATGATCTTTATAACTTTTGTTCTATTGTCAGGCATTGGCCCTCCTCATAACTTTCAGGAGGGTTTTTTT
>Ga0068860_100007016_pt1 | contig 11281 bp, 11 predicted proteins | sample KBSSwiS32_FD_66597 | JGI IMG/M metagenome (GOLD analysis project Ga0068860, IMG submission 66597) | Switchgrass rhizosphere microbial communities from Kellogg Biological Station, Michigan, USA - KBS Switchgrass S3-2 | ecosystem: Host-associated > Plants > Roots > Rhizosphere > Soil ... | reverse complement strand
ACATTCATGGTGAGCCTCGGCGGCACCAACTCCGGCAACAGCGGCAGCGTCCAAGGCCGCGCCTGGGGCGGTTCGACCAACACGGAATTCCAGTTCTCTGGGGCCAACCTGCTCGCGTCGATCGGCCCGCTCACGACCAACTCGTTCGCCGGCAGCGCAACCGGGCTTTTCGCGCCGACTGCGAACCCGTACTCGCTGACGATCGGCACCACCGTGTCGCGCGCGGCCGCCGGAACGAGCACCGGCGACCTGAACCTGCAGATCTCGCCGATTCCCGAGCCGAGCACCTGGGCCTTGCTGCTCATGGGCCCGGCGCTGATGGCGTTCGTCGTGCGCCGTCGCACGCGTCGCTAGCCCCACCGATCTTCGGCGACGAGGCCCGCTTCGGCGGGCCTCGTCGCTTGCGCGCCGCCGTCAGCGGGCGGTCTTGGCGACATCGTCAGACTTGGGGGTCGCACAGACGCGGAGGCGGCTTACCGGCCTGCCGCCTCAGGGTGGCCCGCGATTTGCCAACACGCCGTGGTGTTGATACAGCGGGATCGGCCGTGCCTCGCCGCAGATCGAGCATTGGGCGGCGCATCGGCGCACGTTTGCCTGAAATCACTCTGGTGATCGCGGTTGTCGCCGTCGTTGCAACTGCCTTATGGGTGGCTTGGCTGTTCCAATGGCTTCCCTGATCCGGCCTATTGCATCGGCCCGTTACGCACCTCGACCGCGCGCAAGTTCGAAGGCCGCTCTGCGTCGCCCACCGATTCGCCGAGTTGGTAGACCGTTCGCACGACGCGTGTTGGTTCGTCGGGCTGAACGTTGCCGTAGAGCGCGGTAGCCGTCGCGCGATCCATGGCACACGGTGTGCGGAGACGCTGCCCCGTCACATCGTCGTGGAACCACCAGTAGAAGAGCTCGAGCTCGTTCGACATCACGGAATGATGCCTGATGCTCAAGCGATGGGTCGAGAGTGGCGCTCCGCACCCCTACACAGACCATCGCCAAGAGAGATGATCACCGCCGAGGATCGGATGGCGAGCGATCAATTGGCAGGTCAGGAGTCTTCCCCTCTGACCTCCCGAGTCGCTGCTGCGAGCAGCTCGGCGAGCTGCGGCGTCTCGCCGACGACGACAAACAGCGGAGGATCGGCGTTCGGGAAGCTCACCGACATCACCCGGCGGCCTTGATGAGCCAGCAGATCCTCGGCGGCCTGCAATAGCCGTTGCTCCAGGTGCAACTCGTGCCTGGCCGGCTCTTTTCCTCCTTCGTTCACGTCAATCCTTCACGTCGAGGAGTGCGGAGCGATCACCGTGTTCGCTCTTATGCGGTCAAATCCATCGTATGTCGCCGCCGGGACTTGTCGCATCCCTTGGTCACGGGAGCATTGCGACCGATAAGGCCGATTGCGACCCGCTGTTCTGCCCGGTTAGTCTGCAGACTCGCTTTTGAACACCGGCTGTTACGCGCCAACCAGAAAATGTCTACCCCGACCGAGTTCTTCCGCTGGTGGATCGTCGACGAGCGCACCGGCGAGCGCCGCCTGACGACCTACGCGCTCACCCGCGCCGATGCTGCGCGGGCATTCCCCGGCGCCGAGCCAGACCTGCAGACGCGCGAGTTGCGTCACCTGCACGAACCGGGCGAGGCGCCCGCCAACAGCAGGTCGGGTGACCGGTGACGAGTCCGTTCCGCGAGAGTCCCAGGGTGGCGCAAGCGGGATAGCTCCAGTCTTGGCGAGGCGATGCGCGATCGATCGCAAAGCTTGCGGTAGTCCGTGTCGGCGTCCGGCGTCACGCTTCGACGCACTTCCGGCGAGCGACTCCTCGGTCATCCGGCGGCGTATTCACTCGACCTGTCGGTCCGTGCGCAACAGGATCGCAGACGTCAGCGACAGGCCGAGCGCCTTGGCGGTTTTCGTGTTGACCACGAATTCGAATGTCGTCGGCCGCTCAATCGGAATGTCGCTGGGCTTGGCTCCTTTGAGGATCTTGTCGACGAAGACGGCGGAGCGGCGATAGAGCGCCAGGTAGTTCGCGCCGTAGCCGAAGAGTCCGCCCGAGTCGGCGTACTCGACGAAGCTGATCGAGGGAAGACGCTGCTTGATCGCCGACTCCGCGATGCGGCGGTGGTTCTGGATGAGCACGATGTCCTCCACGATCGCAAGCGCATCGACGTTCTCGTTGGCCACCGCCGCGAGAGCCCCGTCCATGTCTGCGAGGCTGCGCACGTCGCACCGGACCAAGGCCACGTTGAGCTCCTTGGCAGCGACTTGCATCGCCTGCAACGCTGGAAGGTTGCCCGGATTGTCCGGGTTGGCGAGGACCGCGACCCGACGTAGGCGCGGAAACGCAACCTTGAGCAGTTCGAGCCGCTTCGCCGCGAGCTCGGGAACGAAAAACGTGTCGCCGGTGACGTTGCCGCCCGGGCGCGCGAGGCTTGCCACGATTCCCGCTCCGAGAGCATCGGAAACGTTGGTCATGACCACCGGGGTCCGGTCCGTGGCGGTTGCGTGCTTCGCGGCGAGCGCGCCCGGCGCAGAGTGAGTCACGATCACATCCACCTTGAGCCGGACAAGCTCGGCGGCGAGCTCGGGAAGACGGTCGTACTGCCCCTGGGCAAAGCGAAACTCGATCGCGATGTTCTTGCCCTCGGCGTATCCCAGGTCTCGCAGCCCGGCCCGAAATGCATTGACGCGCGTGGTCCACGCCTCGGGCGTGGAAACGCCCAGAAAGCCGATTCGCGGGACGCTAGCGATCGGCTGCTGCGCGCGGCCAGGGGATGGCCCGCACGACAGCGCGGCCAGGGCAATCAAGGTCCGCCGTCGTTCGGTGTGACTCAAGACCCCCTCCCCCTCTGCGCGAAGGAAGCTCGCAACCGAGATCGTCGATCGGGCATCGAGTCATCGTCCGTTCGGTTGCAAGGGATGTCGCATGCCAATGCGATGACCAACGTCTGGCATCAGCGGCGGCCTCAGGCGCAGCCACTGTATTCGGGCGTCGGACCGACGGCAATGCCGAACGCGCCAGGGGGTCGCGAGCAGGGACCGGCTGGCCGCAGGCGATCCCCTCGCCAGGTCGTGCAGGCGCGCGTCCGACCGACACGCTTCTTCGCCTCCGACTGCCGTGCGCGGCCTTCCGCCGATGACTGGACATTGGAGAGTCCGCGGGGTGAGGCGGAGCCCCCGCACCTTCAGCGTCGGCCTGATCGACCTGGCATTCGATAGTCGGTGGCGGCGTCCGCGGCGTCGCGCTTCAACGCTGCACTGGTGTCGGGTCTAGGCTCGGGACGGAGTCGCCGCATCGAACCGGTTGGTATCCGAATTGGTATCCATTACCGACCTTTTGCGCCGATAGTTAGCAGGCGCTCCGCTGCAACGCAGCGATCTTGATGGTGCCGGCTGTCCGAATCGAACGGACGACCTTCCGCTTACAAGGCGGGTGCTCTACCAACTGAGCTAAGCCGGCCTGGGGGGCCTGTCGCCGGGCGCACGCCGGGCCGCGGCAGTATAGGTGGGCGGTTCCGGTGGCACCGGCGAGCGGCGCCGATCGGGCGCGCGCCGCCGTGCTACTTCACGCGCTTGAGCGAGGGGCGCTTCGGGCTCGGCGGATCGCTCGGCGGCGGCGCGTCCGACGGCGGCTCGGCCTGCGGTCGCGACGCCGGGCCCGGGCTCGGGCTCAGCGTCAGGGCGGTGCCGCCCTTGCGCGCCGGGCTGCCGCCCGGCCCCGCCAGGCGCGGACCCCGCGACGCTGCGCCGCCCTCGGGCTTGTCGGCATCGCCGGCGGCGTCGGTCGGCATCGGGAACGCCATGCCCTGCCCATTCTCGCGCGCATAGATCGCGATCACGTGGTCGATCGGCACCGCGATCTCGCGCGAGGTGCCGCCGAAGCGCGCCTTGAACTCGATCAGCTCGTTGCCGAGCTTGAGCGCGCTGGTCGCCTCGAAGCCGACGTTGAGGACGATCTCGTTGTTCTTGACGTACTCCTTGGGCACCTGCACGTGCTCGTCGACGAAGACGGCGATGTACGGCGTGAAGCCGTTGTCGGTGCACCAGTCGTGCAGGGCACGGATCAGGTACGGCCGCGTCGACGTGCCGGCGGTGGCGGGGGCGATGGGCGATGTCATTGCGGTCTCCGACGGCCCCGGCCCGCTTACTTGCGCATGACCTTCTCGGACGGCGTCAGCGCCTCGATGTAGGCGGGCCGCGAGAAGATGCGCTCGGCGTACTTCAAGAGCGGCACCGCGTTCTTCGACATGTCGATGCCGTAGTAGTCGAGCCGCCAGAGCAGCGGCGCGATCGCCACGTCGAGCATCGAGAAGTCGTCGCCCAGCATGTACTTGTTCTTGAGGAAGATCGGCGCCAGCTGGGTCAGGCGATCGCGGATCTGCGAGCGCGCCTTTTCGAGCTGCTTGTCGGTTCCCTTCACGCCGCGGCCCTCGAGGACGTTGACGTGGGCGAACAGCTCCTTCTCGAAATTGAAGAGGAAGAGCCTCACCCGCGCCCGCGCGACCGGATCGCCCGGCATCAGCTGCGGATGCGGGAAGCGCTCGTCGATGTACTCGTTGATGATGTGCGACTCGTACAGGATGAGGTCGCGCTCGACCAGGATCGGCACCTCGTTGTACGGGTTCATCAGCGCGATGTCTTCGGGCTTGGCAAACAGGTCGACGTCGCGGATCTCGAAGTCCATGCCCTTTTCGAAGAGAACGAAACGGCAGCGGTGCGAGTAGGGGTCGGTGGTTCCGGAATAGAGCACCATCATGATCGAGAACTCCCAGGGATGCGAAAAAGCGGAAGGCGAAGCGGGCGGATCGCCGGCTTCGCCTGGAGACGCGCCGCCGCGAGGCGGCGGCGGGTCTAGTGGACGGTTCTCCAGTACGCCGAGCTGAGGCGCCAGGTGATCAGCACGAGCAGGCCGAGGAAGACGAGCACGCCGACGCCGATGCGAACGCGCGTACCCTGCGCCGGCTCGCCCATCCATTGCAAGTAGGCGACCAGGTCACCGACCGCCTCGTCGTACTGGCGCTCGTCGAGAGCGCCGGGCGTGATCTGCTCGAAGCCGACGAAGCGATGCGTCTTCCTGCTCGGATCGTGCTCGTCCTTGACCTCGACGAACTTGGCGCGCCGCTCGCCCTGCAGCTGCCAGAGCGCGTGCGGCATGGCGATGTCGGGAAAGGCGAGGTTGTTCCAGCCGGTCGGCTTGGCATCATCGCGATAGAACGTGCGCCAGAGCGTGTAGAGATAGTCGGCGCCGCTGCCCTTGCCCATTTCGGCGCGCGAGCGCGCGATCACCGACAGGTCGGGCGGCGCCGCGCCGAACCAGTCCTTGGCCTGGCGCGGGTCGAGCGTCGTCTTCATCGTGTCGCCGACCTTGTCGGTCGCGAACAGCAGATTCTTCCTGATCTGGTCGTCGCTCAGGCCGATGTCGTGCAGGCGGTTGTAGCGCATGTACGTCGCCGAATGGCAGCTGAGGCAGTAGTTCGTGAAGATGCGCGCGCCGTTCTGAAGCGCCGCCTGGTCGGTCATCTTGGTGCGCGGGAACGAGTCCCACGGATAGCCGCCCTCGTTCGCCGCCGCCGGCGCGAGCGGCAGCACGAAGCCGAGGACGACGAGCACGCTGAGCAGGAGTTTTTTCATGGGGGACTCGGCTGCGGCGATCAGTGGGACTGGAACGTGACGCGGTTCGGCACCGGCTTGAAGGTGCCCAGGCGGCTCCACCACGGCATCAGCAGGAAGAAGCCGAAGTAGACGAGCGTCCCGATTTGCGAGACGACGTTGCCCCCTGTCGACGGCGGCTGCGATCCGAGGTAGCCGAGGACGAGGAAGAAGAACACGAAAACGGCGTAGATGTACTTGTGCCAGCCGGGCCGATAGCGGATCGACTTGACCGGGCTGCGATCGAGCCAGGGCAGCACGAACAGGATTAGCACTGCCGCGCCCATCACGACCACGCCCCAGAACTTGGCGTCGAACGCCTTGAGCAGGAAGACCGCGACGATGGCGGCCACTGCGATCGCGATCTTGGCCGGCGCGCGGAAGCCTCCGCGCAAGATCGCCAGCGCCGCCGCGATCGCCAGGATGATCGCCAGGATGTTGACCATCAGGTCGGTGGTCGCGCGCAGCATCGAGTAGTACGGCGTGAAGTACCACACCGGCGCGATGTGCGGCGGCGTCTTCAGCGGATTGGCCTCGATGAAGTTGTTGAACTCGAGGAAGTAACCGCCGCCCTCGGGCGCGAAGAACAGGACGAGGCTGAAGATGAACAGGAACACGCTCACCGCGTAGATGTCGTGGACCGTGTAGTAGGGGTGGAACGGGATGCCGTCGACCGGGTTGCCGCGTGCGTCCTTGGCGTCCTTGATCTCGACGCCGTCCGGGTTGTTCGAGCCGACCTCGTGCAGGGCGATGATGTGCGCGGCGACCAGGCCGAGCAGGACGAGCGGCACGGCGATGACGTGGAAGCTGAAGAAGCGGTTCAGCGTCGCGTCGCCGACGACGTAGTCGCCGCGGATGAGGAGCGACAGGTCGGGGCCGATGAACGGCACCGCCGAGAACAGGTTGACGATGACCTGCGCGCCCCAGTAGCTCATCTGCCCCCAGGGCAGCAGGTAGCCCATGAAGGCCTCGGCCATCAGGCACAGGAAGATGGCGCAGCCGAACAGCCAGACCAGCTCGCGGGGCTTCCTGTACGAGCCGTAGATCAGGCCGCGGAACATGTGCAGGTAGACGACGATGAAGAACGCCGACGCGCCGGTCGAGTGCATGTAGCGGACGAGCCAGCCCCAGGGCACGTCGCGCATGATGTACTCGACCGACTCGAACGCCTTGGCGGCGTCGGGCTTGTAGTGCATCGTCAGGAAGATGCCGGTGAGGATCTGCATCACCAGCACGAGCATCGCCAGCGAGCCGAACACGTACCAGACGTTGAAGTTCTTCGGCGCGTAGTACTGCGCCATGTGCTCGTTGTAGAGCTTGGTGAGCGGGAAGCGGTTGTCGACCCAGGTCAGCAGCCGCCGCCCGGCGCCGGCGCCGGCGGGCGCGGTTTGCATCTCAGCCATTCATGCTCCAGAAATTCGGGGGGCGCAGCTCAGGCACGCTTTTCCTCGCCGATGAGGATGCGGCTGTCCGACAGGTACACGTGCGGCGGGATGCGCAGGTTGTCGGGCGCGGGCTTGTCCTTGAAGACCCGGCCCGCCATGTCGAAAGTCGAGCCGTGGCACGGGCAGAGGAAGCCGCCCGCCCAGTCGTTGGGCAGCGAAGGCTGCGGCCCGGGCACGAACTTGTCGCTGGGCGAGCAGCCGAGGTGGGTGCAGATGCCGACCGTGACCAGGAACTCGGGCTTGATCGAGCGGTTCTCGTTGCGCGCGTAGGGCGGCGTCAGCTCGTCGGGGTTGCGTTGCGATTTCGGGTCGGCGAGCTCGGGGTCGAGCTTGGGCAGCGCGGCGATCTGCTCGGGCGTGCGCCTGACGATCCAGACGGGCTGACCGCGCCACTCCACCGTCAGCTTTTCGCCCGGCTTCAAGGCGCTGATGTCGACTTCGACCGGAGCGCCGGCGGCACGGGCGCGCTCGGACGGCTCGAAGCTCTTGATGAAGGGAACGGCCACGAAGCCTGCGCCGATGGCGCCTGCGCAGCTCGATGCAATGATCCAGGTGCGCTTGCCACCGTCGATCTTCTGGTCGGTCATGTTCTTGGTCACCCCTGTCGCCCCGCGAACGCTCGAACGCGACGCGGGAAGTCAACCTGGAATTCTAGCGGACGCGTCAAGCGCGAGCCTCGGCGCACATCGCGCCTTGACTTGTCGCCGCGCAGCGCAATACTGGCCGCCCGCATGGCACCCCCGCCAGCGCAACCCCGAGGAGAAACGATGGGATTCGCCACCGAGTTCAAGGAGTTCGCCTCGAAGGGCAATGTCGTCGACCTGGCGGTCGGCGTCATCATCGGCGCCGCGTTCGCCAAGATCGTCGACTCGCTGGTCAAGGACCTGATCATGCCGATCGTCGGTCGCATCTTCGGCGGTCTCGACTTCTCGAACTACTTCATCGCGCTGGCGCCGCCGCCGCCCAACTACACGGGGCCGATGACCTACGAAGCGCTGACGAAGGCGGGCGTCCCGCTGTTCGCGTACGGCAATTTCATCACCGTGCTGATCAACTTCCTGATCCTCGCCTTCATCATCTTCATGATGGTCAGGCAGATCAACCGCCTGCGCCGAGCCCCGCCGGTGGTCGCGGCACCGCCCGAAGACACCGTCCTGCTGCGCGAGATCCGCGACTCGCTGAGACGCTGAGCGAGGCGGCGCCGCCGAGGCAACGCGCCCTGCCCGAGCGTGACGCAGTGCCGGCGCGAGGTGTGATTTTTGGCCCCATACTAGGAGAATCTTCGCCCGCTTTCGAGGAATCCTGACGCCGCCACGGCTCGACGCAGACATGAATCCGATCGAACCGCGCGCCCAGGCCACGCTCGACGCGGCCCTGAATCTGATCCGGACGGCGGCGTCGTCGGCGGCGATGCGCGTGGCGGAGAACCTCATCGTTGCGGCGCAGACCGCGGTCAAGATCACCGATCGCGACCAGCTCGCCACCACGCAGGCCGAGCTGCGCAGGAACCTCGGCACGTTTCAGACCGCTTTCTTCGAATCGCTGCGCGAGAAGGTGGCGAAGGACATCGCCCCGCGCGTCGACCAGAAACGCAAGCTCGAGTCCGCGGACTGGCAGACGCTCAGCCTCGTCGACGAAAAAGAGGTCGAGGAGCAGATGAACTTCGTTCGCCTCGGCCAGATGATCTCGCACGAGTGCGAATGGCAGCTGCGCGACCTGGCGCCCTACATGGGCGCGCTGCTCGGCTTCAACAGCGCCGCCGACGACCGCAACCCGCTGCGCGCCGAGATCGTCGGCGCGGCGCTGCACAAGGGCATCGAGGCGATCTCGGGCGAGCGCGAGAGTCGCCGCATCCTCGCGCGCGACATCGGCCAGGCGGTCGCCCACGTCATGCCCGAGTGCTACGGCGAGATCCTGCGCCTGCTCCAGGAGCGCGGCGTCCGTCCGGTCAACCTGACCGTGCGCACCGTGGAGGGGCCAGGCAACCAGCTCGGCGGCGCCAATTCCGGCTATGCCAGCCTGCCGCGCGACGGCCACGTCTCGTCGCGCGGCGGCGGCTACGGCGAGATCGAAGCGACGTCGGGGCCGGGAAGCGACATGGACCTGCTGGCCGCGCACCGGCGCGCCCTGGCGACGGCGTTCCCCGGCCGACCCGAGATGATGGACAGCATCCGCGACCCGCTGCCCACGGCGCGCGGCACCAACGTCGCGCGCGCCCGCGTCAACGCCGCCGCCGACCAGCAGCTGATGACGTTGCTGCGCCGGCTGACGGCGATCGCGAGCCAGCCGGGCGATCTCGGCCCGGCGAGCCTGCTCGGGCCGGTCAACGCGCCGCGCGGCCCGGGCATGCCGCACCAGAGTGCCTACGCCGCCGCGCGCGCCGCCGGCGCCAGCCCACGCGGCGCCGAGAAGGGCCCGATCTCGTCGCGCAGCGGCCTCGGCAGCGACTCGTCGCGCGGCGCGGCGATGCTCGACGGCAGCCATAGCGTCGCCGGCTCGGGCGGCGCCGGGATGACCGGCGCCGGAACGAGCGGCGCGGGCATGGGCGGCATGGGTGGCGCAGGCTCCTACAACGAAGGCCTCACCGGCCTGATGGCCGTCAACCTGATCCGCGCTCACCGCGAAGAGCTGATCCAGGCCTCGACCGGCAAGCTCGATCACATGGTGATCGACGTCGTCGGCAGCCTGTTCGACCAGATCCTGTCCGACTCGCGCGTGCCGCCGCAGATGGCGCGCGAGATCGCCCGCCTGCAGCTCCCGGTGCTGCGGGTCGCGCTGAGCGACTCCACCTTCTTCTCGACCCGGCGCCATCCGGTGCGTCGCTTCATCAACCGGATCGCCTCGCTCGCCAACGCCTTCGACGACTTCGACATCGGCCCGGGCGCGAAATTCCTGACCCGCGTCCGAAAGCTCGTCGACGAGATCGTCGAAGGCGACTTCGACCAGATCGAGCTGTACGCGGAAAAGGTCGCCGAGCTCGAGCGCTTCATCGCCGAGCAGACCGAGGGCGCGGTCGAGAAATCGGGCGCCGCGGTCGTCCTCGACCAGAAGGAATCCGAGTTCCGCGTCCAGCAGCGCTACATGCTGCAGCTGCAGGCGGCGCTGGCGCCGATGTCGCTGCCAGCCTACATGCAGAACTTCCTGGCTCACGTCTGGAGCCAGGCGCTCGTCCTCGCGGTGCGCCGCGACGGCGCCGACTCCGATCGCAGCAAGCGCTATCGCCGCGTCGGCGTCGACCTCGTGATGAGCATCCAGCCGAAGGGATCGCCGGCGTTTCGCAAGAAGTTCCTGATGCAGCTGCCGCCGCTGATGCGCGACCTGAACGAGGGCATGAAGCTGATCGGCTGGCCGGAGCAGGCGCAGAAGGAGTTCTTCGGCAAGCTCCTGCCGGCCCACGCGGAATCGCTCAAGGGCCAGGCGCTGAGCGAGCTCGACCACAACCTGCTCGTCAAGCAGCTCGAAGCGGTGTTCGCGATGCCGGTGCCCGCGGCCGAGACGTTCGCGCGCTCCGAGCCCGTGCCGGAGGTCGCGCCCGAGGTGATCGAGCGCCGCTTCACGCCCGAGGAAGCGAAGCAGGTCGGCCTCGTCAAGGAGACCGCGGTCGATTGGGCCGAGCCGGTCGCCGGCAAGGGCGTCGACGGCGTCGACGTCGATCTCGGCGAGGCGACGCAGGCGCCGGCGCTGCCATCGCCCTCGATCATCGCCAAGCTCGACCCGGCGGCGGCGGAGCAGCTCGGGCCGACGACGTCGGAGGCCGGCGAGCCGAGCGAGCCCTCGCGCGGGCCGCAGCTGATCGATCACATCAAGCTGGGCTTCGCGTACCAGATGCACCTGAAGAACGAGTGGCAGAAGGTGCAGCTCGCGCACGTCAGCTCGGGGCGGAGCTTCTTCGTCTTCACGCGCGGCGGCAAGCACCAGGAAACGATCTCGATGACCTCGCGCATGCTGGCGCGGATGTGCGAGACCGGGCGCTTCCGCGCGGTCGAGAGCTCCTACCTCATGGAGCGCGCGACGGCACGGGCGAGAAAGCAGCTCGCCCAGCTCGGAACGCCGACCCGGCACTAGCCCGGGTCACGCGCCGGAGCGGCCCCCGGCGCTGCGCTCAAGGTGCGCGCCATGCGCACGGCGGCCGCGAAGCTCGCCGGATCGGCGCGGCCGCTGCCGGCGATGTCGAACGCCGTGCCGTGATCGGGGC
>Ga0068860_100007015_pt1 | contig 11286 bp, 9 predicted proteins | sample KBSSwiS32_FD_66597 | JGI IMG/M metagenome (GOLD analysis project Ga0068860, IMG submission 66597) | Switchgrass rhizosphere microbial communities from Kellogg Biological Station, Michigan, USA - KBS Switchgrass S3-2 | ecosystem: Host-associated > Plants > Roots > Rhizosphere > Soil ... | reverse complement strand
GTAAAATACCGTATCACGCAGCAGCACGGCCAGCGGCAGAAAAACAATCACGATGGCGAATTGACCGAGCTCAACGCCTGCATTGAACCCAACCAATGCCAGGGCCAGATTGGCTCCATGCAATCCCAGATCCGCCAGCACCGAGGCGAAGCCTAAGCCGTGTACCAGTCCAAACACAAACGCCACCAGCCAACGCCGCTCAAGGACTACTGGCAGCAGATTATTCATGGCGCCCAGCAGCACGGTAGCTGCAATGGTGGACTCAACGACTCGGCTTGGCGCGTGGATCAGATCGAGCACGGCTAACGATAGGGTCAAGGAATGAGCCACGGTAAAGGCCGTCACGACCTTGAGGACGTCGAATGCCGATTCCCGCCAGGATCCGCGGGGCTCCCAGCGGCCAAGGCGATAAACGATGACCGCCGGGAATAGCAACGTCAGCAAAAACAAAATGTGGTCGAATCCTTTCCAGATGTGCCACACGCCCTCGGTGACAAACTCCGCGAACTGCTGCAAGCGTTGCGGGGATTGCAGATTGATGGCGACTGTCGGGTGAGAGCGCGGCAGGACGGCCGCTTGACTCAGCTTGCCCGATGAAATCTGGAGCAACCCGCGATGCGTGGGGTCCACGTCAAAAAGCAGACCATAGTGCAGGACCAGTTGAGCGGGCCGAAACCGGCAATTGGCAGCAAAGCGCAGAACCGCGTAATGACCATCGACATGCTCATCCACGAGCAATTCCGTCGGTCGCAGCAGACAACCCTCACGGTCACCGCGGGAGATCGACTCAACGGTCAGGCGCTCGAGCGCGTAGCGCGTGATGCGCGGCCTCGATTCCTTGAGCTCGCCCCATGTGATCCGACCGTCATGATTGCCATCGATGCCGACGGCGTAGTCCAGATCACGCAGCGCAATGTCCCACTGACCGTCAAATGCGCTGCCGCCATCCGACTGGCGCAAAGTCAAATAGCTGTCCGATAGTTTATGGGCATACGCAATGCCGGCGGCACACAGCCACAGCAGGCCGGCGAGCAGGCGCAGACGCTTCGTCATCGCCGCACCTCCGCCAGAGTGGCATCTTCATAATTCGTTATGGCGAGCCATTGCCGAAGCCGCGTCTCGGTGAGCTCGCCTGCTGCGCCGTGTGTCGCGTGCGCCGCGCGCCAGTAGACGCGCACGTCGGCCGGCTCGCGCTGCTGTTGCCAGTTTTGCTCGGCAATCCGCAATGCGCGTGCCGGATCGTGCTGCACATCCAACGCAAACATCGCCTGCTCGCGCAGGTGCACAATATCGCCGTCTGCTTGCGCCGCCGCTACGCGCGTGGCGTACATCTCTGACCAGCGTCGCCCGTCAGAGCTGCCCAGCCCCTGCCCCGCTATGCTTAGCCTAAGCAACAAGTTGTCCTGGGCCTCACGCCCGGCAAGCAAGCCGATGACCTCAGAGTAACGGCGCTCGCGAATCAATAGGTCAGCATATGCAGCCAGGCAGTAGCCATCCTCCGGCGTCGCCTGGATCGCCGCCTGTAAGTATTCCTGCGCGGCCGGATCATTGCCGAGTCGTTCAGCCATATCGGCCAGTTGCGTCAGTACCCATGCTCTGAGCTCCGCGGGCAGGTCGTTATTGTTTTCAAAAACCTGCCGCAGCGCCGCAAAGCTCGGAGCCAGGCGACCATTGCGACTGTCAATCCCTGCAAGGCAAGTCAGAGCCACCAGACTATCGGCGGTACGTGTCAGCCTGGCGCAGGCTCGGCGCGCATTAGCACGGTCATTACGTAGCGAGAAAATGGTCGCGCGCGTCAGCCAAACCTGCGGATCGTTCGGATCAAGCTGGATTGCACGGTCAAGTATTGTCATGGCCGCGGCGAACTGGTGTTGATTCTGGAGGGTAATGGCCTGCAGCACGAGCACCGGCTCCGGAGCGTTACGGTCGCGCAGCCAGGGAAGCAGCGCCGCTTGCGCGTAGGCGACGAACCGCGGGTCACCGCCAGCGCGCCCCATCTGCAGATACGCTCGGGCGAGTTCCAGAGTGGCCGCAAGGTCTTTCGGATTCTCGGCTACGGTGTGCCGCAGAGGCGCCAACCGATCGAGCGCACTGCGCGCGGCTACGCTTTCGAGCACGATACTGTCATCGGTGGGAACGTACGGCAGCGCGCCGGCCCGCACGCCCCATAGGCACAGCGCAAATAGCACCCATGGCCGGCGAGAGGTGGCGCGGGCTTTTGGCCCGCGCCACCCTGCTGGGGTTTTGTCTCCCGTCATGAACGGTCCCAAGCGCTTAGTCTGCGACTCCGTTCGGTGAACCGGGGAACGGCACTTGCAGGTAAGGGAAGTTGTCGAGATAAGTGTCCGTTGCCGCTATGGCTCCAGTGACGTGCCGATGCGCGGCGTCCGGCCCGGCCGCTCGCGCGCCGTCTGTATACGGGATTCCATTGTTCGGATCACTGGTCTGCGAACCACAGTTGCCGATTGCGCCACAGAGAGCACCCATGGCGACTCGCAGCGCAATGTCCACGACGTCATCATACGGCCGGCGCCCGTTGGGGAAACCGGCGACATCGCCTCCGAGCACGCCCAGATCGTTTTGCGATGCCGGCGGTGTTACTGCGACGGCGGTATTTAGCCGCAACATCTCCGATGGGGTGACCTTGAGCGGCTGATTCAGTCCCTTGACCCCGGTCAGGAAGGCCGTGACCAAGTCGTTGCGCGGTGACTGTGGCACCTGGGCGGCACTTCCAAAGAGCGCATTCAGCAGGACCGGTAGCGAAGGATTGGTCACGTAATTTATGAACTGCCCATCGCCGCTTGGCTGGCTGGCGTTGAACTTGTTTTTGTCCGGCAAGCCTATGATGACCTCATTGACCAGCGGCATTCCCAATCTGGAGACCTGCCTCCAGCCGCCGTCCTTGGCCTGCGGCACACTCGCTGTGGTCCAGGCTCCGATCACCGGATCGTTGCCACGGATCAGACAGCTCTTCGGCACTTCCAGTGCAATTGAGGTCACGTTTTTATCGCTTATCGTATTGGGTTCCGCATCGCGCGCGCCCGCCGGATTGGTGTTTACCAGGTCAAAAATCTCACCGAGGTTGACGACAAATCCGTCCTTGCGCTGACCGACGAAGACGCGGCCGGCTTTCGCGCAGCCGGGAATCGTAATGTCGTAAACGAAATGCGCGGCATACGCGCTGTAGTTCGCGATGGACTTCTTGCCGATGTTGTCAATCGGCTTGTAGAAGGTGCTGCCACCCATCGTGGCGTTGCCGATGGCCTGCACCATGCCCGTATTCGGGTCGCCACTCACGAGCTCCAACGTGTAACTCTGCGTAAGGTTGAGGTTGCGGCCACTGGCAAAGACGGGGCCGATATTGATCAATGGCACGGCCACGTTCTTGCCGTTGGCATTGACCGTGAGGTTCTTGTAAGTGTTGGTAAAGTGAAACCTGAAAGTCATGTCAGACTTTGCGTCCCCGTTGTTATCCACGTGGATCTGGTACAGGGCGGTCGGATCGAGTGAGAAGTAGTTAGGGCCGCCGTATGAGTCCTGTAGCGGGACGTAGTTGGCAATCAAAGTAACGTAGTCGCTTCGGCCTGGCTCGTAACTGCGAAACATGTAGAAATCGGTCCCATCCACTCTAGGCATGCCGGCGACCAGGGGCGCCTCCCGGTGGCTGGAAGCTAACGCGATTACGGGCAAAGTGGCTGTCGCCGCAACCATGCCCATCCAAAAGCCATATCGATTCATGATTTGTGTACTCCCGAAGAGATGTGAGGTTGTTCACCCCCTACTACGGAGTAGCTCGCACTTTGGATGCATAGCTTCAGATGGACAGCTAGCTGCGAAGCTCGCTGATCTTAATTGTCTAATTGTCTGATTTTGTTGGCCTAGCGTGCCATCGGACGGATGCCGGCACTGCAGGGGCTGACGACTCGATCGCCGCAACGCTTCAGTTTTTTTGAAGACTCATTCAGATCTCGCGTTTGCTGGTGGGATGCCATAGCACAAGACTAGACAACATGAACCAGGCGAGGAATCCGCTCATGAAAGCATTCAATTTGGTCATTCTACCTGCCGGCCTACTGCTGGTCGTCGGCCTCTTCGCGGGCATCTATTACGATGCCCGGCACGGAGTTGCCGACTACCACGGTGAGGCCGTCACCGCACTCCCCGCGCACAGATAGACCGATGAAAGCTCTATTCATTCACTTGGTCGGCCGTGTGCTGGTCTTAGGACGCAGCCTGGGTCCATACGCCGCTATCGAGTTGCTCCTGCCCGGTGGGAGCATGCTGGCGCTGCTCTACTGGTGGCATCGCCGTCGCAAGCGCCAGATGCGCTTCGCCCGTCTTACGATGGCAAGCTCCGTTGGACTTTAGTCAAACGCCCTAACGGATCGTTTGGCTCTAGCCGCGCAAGGTCATCGAGCTAAATTTTCTCATTGGGGTTGCCAGACCCCATCACTACCATTGAGTGCCCGGTGTTTTCCTCCAGCATCGGGGCATCGGTCACGAGCAACGTGGTGCCGGGTTCCAGCAGCGGGAACAGTAGCTTTGCAAAGTCTTGGGGCAATCGCATGCGGTCACCGACCACCGCCCCGAGCTGATTGACCATGGAACCGCCGTATCCCGGCATCGGCACTTCCATCCAATTGCGCGCCGCTGCGCCCCTGAGCAGCACGCTCTCGCCGGTTCCCTGGCCTCCCTTGACGATGAACGCGTGCGTCCCCACGGGGGTACCCAAATCGCCACTAACCGAGATACGGGTGCGCCCAATCTCAATGCCGTTGCGCAGCACAATCATGCGCTGATCCGAGAAGCTCATCATCATTGAAACGGGACCGTCGGGAGACAACTCGGGCTTCCAACGCCACTTTTCGCCCGCGGCGAGGCGAGATTGAATGTCCAACTCGCCAGAGCTCGCACTGATTGGTACCAGCGCACCTGGGTGGTCCACATCGGCCGGCGCTGTATGAGCGTTGACGATGACGACCGTCATCCCTAGGTGAGTGACCCCGAAAAGATCGTCGGCGAATTGCGACGGCAGGTGCACACAGCCATGCGATTCTGGGTAGCCTGGAAGGCCGCCGGCGTGCAGTGCGACCCCGTCCCAGGTTAGCCTCTCCTGATACGGCATCGGCGCCTCGTTGTATTTTGACGAGTGGTGATCCTTGTCCTTCTGCAGAATGGTAAATATTCCCGTTGGCGTAACGTGACCTGGCTTGCCCGTGCTCACCGTCGTGTAGCCAATCTCGATGCCATTCCGATAAACGTAGGCACGCTGCTCGTCCAGGCTCACGATGACAACGATAGGGCCGTCCGGAGCTACCTCTGGCGCCCAGACGAATTCTCCGGGCTTGAGGGCGTCTGGGGGTGTCCCGTGGGATCGAGAATCCTTGGCTCCCCAAAAGGGCAGCGCGAACGCACTGGCAGTCGCCAGTAGCAGCATTGAAACAGCAACGAACCTGCGCACCATGCGATTCCCCCCTTTCAGACGCAAGAATGCATCTGTTCCCGCGGACGTTTCAAATGGCGAACGGTCGCGCGGATCTGAAATCTACGTTTTTTTGCGGCTGCTCGGCAAATTCTGCAGCCATTTCTCGGCGTCCGGAACCGATGAACACACCGCAACACGCAGGAAACGGTTGACCGCCACGTCCTCCGCAAACTTCATTAGATCGCCTTCAGCGTTCACGTCCACGTAGGCAATGGCGTCAATCTGACCCAAAGCCCGAACGGTTTCCTCCGACACAATGCGGTAGACATCAACAATGCCGAGGCGCGGCCCTTCAAGTCGCTCCTCGACCAACACCCGCAAACACTTGCGCGCCCAGCACTCTTGCTGAATCTGCCGGAGATAGCTCCGCACATTCTCGGCGGTGTTTTCGCCGGAAACGACGGCATGCAGATAGGTCGGCTTCTGCGCGAATGCTACTGTTACCGCCATGACACGCTCCGATGGCCGACCTAGAGCCAACCTCAACATTCACGATCTCGAAAGCTCATCCAATGGGCTGCTCCCCTTGACTCAGACTTTACCCGCCGCGGCATGGACAGCACAAATCGCCTCAGCTAGAACAGGATCAGTACCGGAGACCGCCTCTGATCCCCTATTCATCAAAGAGAATATCTTTCCGGACTTCGCCTGGCCAGGCGCGTAGCCTATGGCCAATGCCAGCACCTGACCAATACGCCCAACGGAATCGACCGGCCATCCGTTGCACCGACCTTAACGTAAAGTTCCGCCGGCGAATAATCGACAAGCGGATCGCGCTGGCCGGCATCGTTGCCATACCGCTAGCGGTTGGCGCAGTGCCTCTGCAAGCGCGGCAAAGTTCGGACTTATTGATCCGGCACGTCACCGTGGTGGACGTCGAGCACGCGCGCACATTAGCCGACCAAGCGGTGGCAACGCTCGGCGACACTATAGTCGCCGTGGGCAAAGATGCTGACGTCGCCGCGCAATGGCGGCCCAAACACACTGTGGATGGCCGGGGGCGCTACCTCACCCCGGGCCTCTGGGATATGCACGTGCACTTCGGCGGCGGCCGCGAACTCATCGATGAAAACAAAGCGCTTTTACCGCTCTATATTGCTTACGGCATAACCACCGTACGTGATTGCTCAGGTGATCTGGCCCAGGAGGTTCTCTCGTGGCGAGGTGCGATTGCGGCCGGCACCCTGCTCGGACCCACCCTGCTGAGTTCCGGCCCGAAGATCGAGGGTATCCACCCCGTCTGGAAAGGAACGCTTGAGACCGGTTCGCGTGCCGATGTGGACGCGGCAATTGTGCGTCTCAAGGATCTGCAGGTCGATTTCGTCAAGATCACCGACAACACGCTCGATCCGCAGCTTTTTCTGTACGCAGTCGGCCGCGCCCGCGCGGCCGGATTTAAAGTTTCTGGTCATATCCCAATGGCGTTGACCGTTCATCAGGCGGTTGAGGCCGGCATCAGCTCGATCGAGCACCTTGACTATGCGTTCAAGGCGGGCGCTAAGGATGAGGCGGCCATCGCCAGCGATTTTGCCGCCGGCCGCATCGATCGGAATGCGCAGGAGGCGCGCATCGACGCAGGGTTCGATGAGAGCACGGCGATGAGCTCGTACCGTGAATTCGCCCAGCGGGGCGTGTACGTGACACCGACGTTAAACGGCTCGCGCATTCTCGCCTACCTGGACCGAGATAAGCACAGCCAGGATGAATATCTAGCCTACATTGGACCGGGACTGCGCAAGACTTACGACTGGCGAATTCAAAGGGCCGCACAGGCCGACGCCAAGGCTATCGAGCAGCGCCATGCCCACTATGAGCATATGGCCGCAATTCTCCCGCTGCTGCAACGGGCCGGGGTAACCATAATGGCCGGTACCGATGCGGGGTTCCTCAATTCCTTCAACTATCCCGGTGTCGGCCTGCACGATGAGCTCGCGCTGTATGTCGACAAAGGGCTTACTGCGCCGCAGGCACTTGCTGCGGCAACGCGGGCTGGGCCGGCATGGTTTGGAATGCTCGACCAGTTCGGCTCCATCTCCGCGGGGCGGCGAGCGGATCTGCTGCTGCTCAACGCCAATCCGCTGGATGACATCCGCGCCACGCGCTCAATTCGCGCCGTTATCTTGCGCGGTACGCTCTTCGATCGATCCGCGCTCGACCGCCTGCTTGAGGACACACGCGGCAAAGTAGCAGCGTGGAATGCAAAAGCACCGTAAGATCTTTGTCTCCGGCGCTGCTCTCAGGGATTTTCTTTTGAGGAGTCGTAGACGACCTTGCCATGAAACAAGGTCATCTCGCACTTCGCATCCTTGAGCTCCGCAGGCGCTATGGAATAGAAATTCCGATCCCAGACGGCGATATCCGCCTCCTTACCTGATTCCAGAGAACCAATTTTGTCCTCCAGGAACAGCTGGCGCGCGGCGGCGGCCGTGTAGGCGCGCAGCGCCGCATGCGCATCGACGGACTCGGCGGTCCCGAAGGGATGCAATCCATAGGTTCCCTTCAGCGTCTCCCGCTGAGCTGCCGCCCATAGACCGTAGCGCGCCGCCACCGGCGTGACAAAGAAGTCTGAGCCCCCGGTCCACTGCACCCCGCGGGCGAGCAGCGTCTTGAACGGCTCGAGACGACCCATCCGATCGGGGCTCAGATTGGCCGCGTAGTTATCGCCGATCCACCAGATGAACGGTGGCTGCATCTCAGGCACCCCGGCATCGTACCGGCGCTGCAGCATCGCCATGACCTCGATCGCATGGTCGGTTGGGAGATTGGCATGAATGATCGAGTGCCGCAGGCCGCGCGTCGGCTTCTCGCGCAGCACGGTCGCGTAGGTGTCGACCACCCAATCGATCGCCCGCTCGCCGATGGCATGGGTTCCGACGTTGACGCCCGCACGATGCAGTAGGCGCACCATGTCCCGGTAGACATTCGGGTCCTCGGCCGGATAGCCGTAGTTGCCGTGATCGATCTCGGTCTGATTCTTCCTCCATTCCGCATACGTCCAGGCGGTGCGCGCCGAGCCGCTCCCGTCCATGAAGATCTTGGCGCCACAAGAAAGTAGGCGTCCGTCGCCTAGCGACTGTGGCGGGCGCGGCAGACCCTGGATGATCTTGAGCGCCTTCTGCGCAGAGGCGACGCTCGCCCCGGCGTCCCAGAGCACGCAAACATGGACAGTCAGCTCTCCGGTATCCAGGAGCGAGCGATACGCATCCCACATCGGTTGCGTGTCGTCGGGATCCTTGAACGCGGTCATCCCCTCGCGGTGCAGGGCCTGGATCATCCTGCGGATTCCGGCCCGCCACTGCTCGGGTGTCGGCGCTGGGATTAGTTTATTCACGAGCCCCTGGGCGCTTTCTTTCAGCACGCCCGTGGCCGCACCGGTGCCGTTGCGGTCGATGGTTCCGGCGGCAGGATTCGCGGTATCCGCGCCTATCTTCCCCAACCGCAGCGCGTAGCTATTGGCGACACCATAGTGCCCGGTGGTGTGCTCGAGCCACACGGGATTATCGGGCGCGACGGCGTCCAGATCGGCGGCCAGGACGTAGCGGTGCTCAGTGAGCTTGCCCTCATCCCAGCCGTGCCCCTGGATCCACTCCCCCGCCTTGAGCTGCGCCGCCTTCTCCTTCACCCGTCGCACGATCTCGGCCACACTCGTGGCGTCGCCGAGATCAATTGCATCGATCTCCGCAACACCGCCATCGGCGATATGCACATGCGTGTCGATCAAGCCTGGCGTCGCCGTCCTCCCGTGCAAATCGACGACCGTAGTTCGCGGATCTGCCAAAGCCAGGATTTCTTTATCAGTGCCGACCTTGAGCACCTTGCCGTCGCGGATGGCGATCGCCTGAGTAATCGTGTCCCGAGAATCGACTGTCAGGACGTTGCCGTGCGCCAGGATAAGATCCGGGGCACCGGACGAACGCACCGGGGCCGCGCCAATTTCTGGTGGCGCCAGGAGCGCCGCCAGAGCCACCAGACAAACGCTTTCCCAATGCGTCCTGAGATTCATGTTTTCCCCCGCTTGCTGCCCGTAGCCATGCATTTGAGTGCTGGGCCTTCGAGCCCGAGAGATTAGTGCACCGCCTTTGCACCCTGCAAGCAAGGCGAAGGCAAAGCTGCGGCAACCGGAGTTCCCAACCGACGGGACTTTCGGGATGGTTATACTCAGCCGAACGACGCGAATTGCAAATAGGGAGTTCACACGATGTCGAGCGCAGTCGCCGGGCCCTGCGATTCTGAGATTGCTAGCACTGCACTACCCTGCAGCACCTCATATCCCCGCGCGACTCTGACCGCCACCATTCTCGGATCGAGTCTGGCATTCATCGACGGCTCAGTCGTGAACGTCGCGCTGCCTGCGATGGCAGGTGATCTCGATGCCAGCTCTGCACAACTCTCCTGGACCATCAATGCGTATCTTCTGCCGCTCGGAGCACTGATTTTATTGGGCGGCGGCGCCGGAGATTTTTTCGGGCGGCGGCGCTTGTTTCTGATTGGGCTCAGCGTCTTCACTCTGGCATCGATTCTGTGTTTTGCCGCACCCAGTCTCGGCTGGCTGCTGGCGGCCCGCTGCGTGCAGGGACTGGGTGCGGCGCTGCTTATGCCCAACAGCCTGGCCATTCTCGGATCTGCATACACCGGTGAGGCGCGCGGCCGGGCGATTGGCGTCTGGGCCGCCGCTGGAGCAATTGCCGGCGCGCTCGGGCCGCTGCTCGGTGGCTGGCTCGTCGACACAATTGGCTGGCGAATGATTTTTCTCATAAATGTGCCCATTGCTGCCGCCGCGGCCTACCTAACGTGGGCATATGTCGCCGAGAGCCAGGACCGCCATCGATCGCCCTCGCTCGACTGGGCGGGTGCGGGCCTCGCGACGATGGCACTGGGCCTCCTCACCTGGTCGCTGACGGCTGCGGCCACCGCAAGTGCCGCGGGGAGCTGGCCCTGGCTCACCGCGGCAACCGGGATTGTCATGGTCGGCGCGTTCCTGTGGGTGGAGCGGGTGCGCGGTCAGCACGCGCTCATGCCGCTGGCAATGTTCGGGACGCCCATCTTCGTAGGCCTAACACTTTTAACGTTCTTTCTTTACGGCAGTCTCAGCGGACTCATGGTACTGCTGCCCTACCTTTTGATCCGCGCGGCGCACTACTCGGCGATCGCGGCCGGCGCGGCACTGCTCCCGCTGCCCATCGTGATTGGCCTCGGTTCACCGCTGATGGGAGCGCTGACTGCACGCATCGGCGCAAAGCTGCCCCTGGTAATCGGCGCGGCGGTGGTTGCTGCAGGGCTCGCGCTGTATGCGCGTGTTGGCATTGGCCGGATGGATTATTGGACCGATATCCTGCCCGCCACCTTATTGGTGTCAACTGGGATGGGAATCTGCGTTGCGCCACTGACCACAACTGTGGTTGCCTCGGTCGACGTAAGTCATGTAGGCGTCGCCTCCGGCGTCAACAACGCCGTGGCTCGCATTGCCGGCCTGATCGCCACCGCATTGCTGGGATTCGTGTTCGTGCTGCAGGGATCCGCCGAGACGTTCGCCTCGGGGTTTCGCATAGCGGCCCTTATCGGTGCGGTATCGGCTGCGATCGCCAGCGCTTGCGCGCTGCTGTTTGTGACTGATAGCGCCGCTTACGGGTCTCGGCACCGCAAGCGGACAAATGTGGTCTAACAACAACTCTAGGACGGCAGTCCCCCGGACGCCGACCGACCCCTCAATTTAATTGCTCACTGCCAACAGACGACCAACCTGAATGCGAGATGATCCTACAGAGCGGCGGGTGTTGCGCTGTTAGCTTGCTGCACCAGAG
>Ga0068860_100007013_pt1 | contig 11288 bp, 5 predicted proteins | sample KBSSwiS32_FD_66597 | JGI IMG/M metagenome (GOLD analysis project Ga0068860, IMG submission 66597) | Switchgrass rhizosphere microbial communities from Kellogg Biological Station, Michigan, USA - KBS Switchgrass S3-2 | ecosystem: Host-associated > Plants > Roots > Rhizosphere > Soil ... | reverse complement strand
GCGCGCTCGTCGGGCCGCAGCGTCACGCGCGGCGTCACCGGGAACGAGCGCACCCGGCGCGAGATCCGGCCGCGGCTCGGCTCGGGCAGCGGCCCGGTCGCCTGGAGGGCGATCGCGAGCTGCGTCTCGACGTAGGCGATCAGGTCGCGGTAGAGCGGCTCGAGGTGAGGGCTGATGACGAGGAAGGTGTCGAGCGCATAGCCGGTCGCCGTCGTGTGGACCTTGGCGTCGAGGATGTTGAAGTTGGCGCTGTCGAAGTAGCCGCAGGTGCGCGCGAACAGGTCCTGCTTGTCGGGCGCGTAGACGAGCACCTGAAGACCGACGCCGAGCGGGCTGACGCGCGCCCGAACGACCGGCTTGGCGGAATCGACCTTGTCGATCAGCGAGCGGGTGTGCCAGGCGATCTCGCTCGCGTCGTGACGCGCGAAGTAGCTCAGCTCGAGCGTGCGCCAGAGCGGCACCTCGACCGTCCCCGGCAGCATCGCCAGGTTCAGCAGCAGGCGCGCCTCGAGCTTGGTCGCCTCGATCTCGGCGTCGAGGTTGGGGCGCGCGCCGCCGAGCGCACGCAGCGTCAGCCGGTACAGGTCCTCGAGAAGCTTGCCCTTCCACGCGTTCCACACCTTCGGGCTGGTGCCGCGCACGTCGGCGACGGTGAGCAGGTAGAGCGCGGTCAGACGCCGCTCGCTGACCACGTTGGCGGCGAAATCGGCGATCACGTCGGGGTCGGAGAGGTCCTCCTTCTGGGCGATGCGCGACATCGTCAGATGCTCGGCGACGAGCCACTCGACCAGCGTCGCGTCCTCGCCGGTGATGCCGTGGTCGCGGCAGAAGCGGCGTGATTCGCGCATGCCGAGCTCGGAGTGGTCGCCGCCGCGCCCCTTGGCGATGTCGTGGAAAAGCGCCGCGACGTAGAGCACCCACGGCCGATCGAAAGTCGAAGCGAGCTGCGAGCAGAACGGGTACTCGTGCGCGTGCTCGGGGATCAGGAAGCGGCGCACGTTGCGCAGCACCATGAGGATGTGCTGGTCGACCGTGTAGACATGGAAGAGGTCGTGCTGCATCTGGCCGACGATGCGCCTGAACGCCCAGAGGTAGCGGCCGAGGACGCTCGTCTCGTTCATCAGCCTGAAGGCGTGCGTCTGGCCGCCGCCGGCCTTCAGGATCTTCATGAAGGTCGCGTGGTTGGCCGGGTCACGCCGGAACTTCGCGTCCATCAGGTGGCGCGCGTTGTAGAGCGCGCGCAGGGTCCGCGCCGACAAGCCCTTCGGCCCGACCGTCTGCTGGTAGACCAGGAAGGTCTCGAGGATGGCGTGCGGATCGCGCTCGTAGAGATCGTCGCTCGCGACCTCGAGCATGCCGCTCCGCTCGAGGAACTTGTCCGAGATCGGCCGCATCGGCGCGTCCTGCAGGCCGGCGACGCGCTCCTCGATGTTGAGCATCAGGATCTGGTTGAGCTGCGTCACCGCCTTGGCCGCCCAGTAGTAGCGCCGCATCAGGCGCTCCGAGGCGCGCTGCCCGCCGAGCGACTTGTAGCCGAAGCTTTCGGCGACCGCCGTCTGCAGGTCGAAGACCAAACGGTCCTCGCGCCGGCCGGCGATCGCGTGGAGGCGGGCGCGGATCAGCTTGAGCATCCCTTCGTTGCGCTGCAGCTGGCGCACCTCGAAGGGCGTGATGAGACCGTTCGCGGCGAGCTCCTGCCACTTGCGGCCGAGGCCCGCGGCGCGCGCGACCCAGATCACGGTCTGCAGGTCGCGCAAGCCACCCGGGCTCTCCTTGCAGTTGGGCTCGAGCGAGTACGGCGTGTTCTCGTACTTCTGGTGGCGCTGGCGCATTTCGAGCGTCTTGGCGCGCAGGAATGCTCTGGCATCCATCGCCTCGCCGGTGGCGCGCTCGAAGGCCTTGAACACCTTGCGCGCACCGCAGAGGAAGCGCGATTCGAGGAGCGCAGTCTGCACCGTGACGTCGGACAGCGCCATCGCGACGCACTCGTCGACGGTGCGAACGCTCGAGCCGATCTCGAGGCCGGCGTCCCAGCATCCCGTGATGAAGCGCTCGGTGGCGGCACTGCGCGCCTCGTCCTCGGCCGGCGCGGCGGAGGGCAGAAGGACGAGGACGTCGACGTCGGAATAGGGGAAGAGCTCGCCGCGGCCGTAGCCGCCGACGGCGACCAGCGCCGCGTCGTCGGGCATGCCGGCGTCGCGCCAGAGCGCCGACAAGGTGTCGTCGACGTCGTTGGCGAGCGCGCGGACCAGGCGAAGCGCGGCTCGCGCGGTCGGTCGGGCTTCGATGAAGCGCGCCAGCCGCTCGGCCTTGAGGACGCGAAATCGCGCGCGCATCTCGGCCGGCGCGCGCGGCGGCGCGGCGTCGCCCGCGGCCGGCGCCGTGGCTGCGGCGGTCGGATCGCGCGTATTCACGCCAAGGCCCTCGCTAGCCGGCGACGAAGGCCGGCGGCGGCGGCGACCCGGCCGAGAGCGTCATCACCTCGTAGCCGGTGTCGGTGACGAGCACGGTGTGCTCCCACTGCGCCGACAGCGACCGGTCGCGCGTGACGATGGTCCAGCCGTCGCCGGCCTCGCGGATGTCGCGCTTGCCGGCGTTGACCATCGGTTCGATCGTGAAGGTCATGCCGGCCTTCAATTCGTCGAGCGTGCCCGGCTTGCCGTAGTGCAGGACCTGCGGGTCCTCATGAAACCGCTGGCCGATGCCGTGGCCGCAGAACTCGCGCACGACCGAGAAGCCCTGACTTTCGGTGAACAGCTGGATCGCGCTGCCGATGTCGCCGAGGCGAACGCCGGGCTTGACCTTGACGATTCCCTTCCACATCGCGTCGTAGGTGATCTGGATCAGGCGCTTCGCCGCGATCGAGCCTTCGCCGACGACGAACATCCGGCTGGTGTCGCCGTGCCAGCCGTCCTTGATCACGGTGACGTCGATGTTGACGATGTCGCCGTTCTTGAGCGGCCGGTCGTTCGGAATGCCGTGGCAGACCTGGTGGTTGATCGACGTGCAGATCGACTTCGGGTACGGCGTGTAGCCGGGCGGCGCGTAGTTGAGCGGCGCCGGCACCGCGTTCTGCTCGTAGACGATGTGATCGTGCGCGATCTTGTCGATCGCCTCGGTGGTGACGCCCGGCTTGACGTGCGGCGTCAACATGTCGAGCACCTCCGAGGCGAGCCGGCCGGCGACCCGCATGGCGGCGATCTCGGCCTCGTTCTTGATGGTGATCGTCATCGTCGAATTATCGCATCGGGGCCCTAGAATCACGGGTTTCCACCGGGGTCGCCCCACTGCCGAAAGGCGTGGCGAAGCCCGTCTTCCGCACCCGCCGACCGCCTTCGTGTGACGACCGCGCCCAAGCACCTCGCCCGCTTCGAAGGCGGCAACGCGTTGCCGGGGTTTCGCGCCGCGGCACTCCTCGCCAGGCTGCAGGGCCGCGTCGCCCGCATCGATGGCGTCGCCGCGCGCCACGTCCATTGGGTCTGGAGCGATTCGCCGCTGACGCGCGCCGACACCGACCGCCTCGCCGCGCTGCTGCGCTACGGCGAGCCGGCGCGTGCGACCGATGGCGGCGCCACGATCGTCGTCGCGCCTCGTCTCGGCACGATCTCGCCCTGGGCGTCGAAGGCGACCGACATCGCGCGCAACTGCGGACTCGTCGTGCACCGGATCGAGCGCGTCACCGAGTTCTCGCTCGCGCTCAAGAAGCCGTTCATCGGCCGTGCCGTGGCGCTCGAGGGCCAAGAGCGGACCGCCGTCGCGGCGCTCTTCCACGACCGCATGACCGAGTGCGTCTTCTTCGACCCCGAGGATGCGCGCCATCTCTTCGACGAGCAGCCGGCGCGGCCGAGCGTCGCGATCGACGTCCTCGGCGGCGGGCGCGGCGCGCTAGTGGCGGCCAACCGCGACTTCGGCCTGGCGCTGTCGGCCGACGAGATCGACTACCTCCTCGACGCCTTCGTCGCGCTCGGCCGCAACCCGAGCGACGTCGAGCTGATGATGTTCGCGCAGGCCAACAGCGAGCACTGCCGCCACAAGATCTTCAACGCGACCTTCACGATCGACGGCGAGGCGCAGCCGCTCTCGATGTTCCAGATGATCAGGAACACCGAGAAGCTCTCGCCTCGGCACACCATCGTCGCCTACAGCGACAACGCCGCGGTGATGCAGGGCCACGAGGTCGAGCGCTGGTTGCCCGAGGGCTTTACCAATGCACCACGCTACTCGGCGCGGCGCGAGCTCGTCCATGCGCTGATGAAGGTCGAGACGCACAACCATCCGACCGCGATCTCGCCGTTCCCGGGCGCGTCGACAGGCGCCGGCGGCGAGATCCGCGATGAAGGCGCGACCGGTCGCGGCTCGCGTCCCAAGGCGGGTCTGACCGGTTTCAGCGTCTCGAACCTGCACTTGCCGGGCACCGACGAGCCGTGGGAAAAGGAGCGCTACGGCAAGCCCGAGCACATCGCCAGCGCGCTGCAGATCATGCTCGACGGCCCGCTCGGCGGCGCCGCCTTCAACAACGAGTTCGGCCGCCCGAACCTGTGCGGCTATTTTCGCGTCTACGAGCAGACGGTGCCGGGCGAGCAAGGCGGCGCCACGCAGCGCCGCGGCTACCACAAGCCGATCATGATCGCCGGCGGCCTCGGCGCGATCGCGGCGTCGCTGACGCACAAGATCGAGTTCCCGGCCGGGACCTTGCTGGTCCACCTCGGCGGGCCCGGCATGCGCATCGGCATGGGAGGCGGCGCGGCGAGCTCGATGGCCGCCGGCGCCAACGCCGCCGAGCTCGACTTCGATTCGGTGCAGCGCGGCAATCCCGAGATCCAGCGCCGTGCGCAGGAGGTCATCAACCACTGTGCCGCGCTCGGCGACTCGAACCCGATCCTGGCGATCCACGACGTCGGCGCCGGAGGCCTCTCCAATGCGTTCCCCGAGCTCGTCGACGGCGCCGGCCGCGGCGCGCGCTTCGACCTGCGCAAGGTGCCGGTCGAGGAGAGCGGCCTGGCGCCGAAGGAGATCTGGTGCAACGAGAGCCAGGAGCGCTACGTCATGGCGGTCGCCAAGGAGGCGCTGCCGCTCTTCGACGCGATGTGCGTGCGCGAGCGCTGCCCGTACGCCGTCGTCGGCGTCGCGACCGATGCGCGCGAGCTCGTCGTCGGCGCGCTCGACCCGCTCGCCGTGGCGTCGCCCGATGACGATCGCGCTGCGCCCATCGACATGCCGATGGACGTTCTCCTCGGCAAGCCGCCGAAGATGCACCGCGACGTGCGCCGCCATCGGCTCGTGCTGCCGCCGCTCGACCTCGCCGACGTCGAATTGAAGACCGTCGCGTTCGACGTCCTGCGCCACCCCACGGTCGCCAGCAAGCGCTTCCTGATCACGATCGGCGACCGCACCGTCGGCGGCCTGTCGTGCCGCGATCCGATGGTCGGGCCGTGGCAGGTGCCGGTCGCCGATTGCGCGATCACCCTCGCCGACTACCGCGGCTGCGCCGGCGAGGCGATGGCGATGGGCGAGCGGACGCCGCTCGCCGTCGCCGATGCGCCCGCGTCCGGTCGGATGGCAGTGGGCGAGGCGATCACCAACCTCCTCGCCGCGCCGATCGCGCTCGATCGCGTCAAGCTCAGCTGCAACTGGATGGCCGCGTGCAGCGACGATCCGCACGCCGGCGCCAGCGGCGACGGCGTCCCGCCCCCGCCCGGCGACGACGCTGCGCTCTACGACACCGTGAAGGCGGTCGGCATGGAGCTTTGCCCCGCGCTCGGCATCGGCGTTCCGGTCGGCAAGGACAGCCTCTCGATGCGGACGCGCTGGCAGGGCGAAGGCGGCGAGGCGAAGCAGGTGACGGCGCCGGTCAGCCTCGTCGTCACCGCGTTCGCGAGCATCGACGACGTCCGTTCGCACGGGACGCCGCAGCTCGTCGAGGGCGACACCACGCTCGTCCTGGTCGACCTCGGCCGCGGCCGGATGCGCATGGGCGGCTCGATGCTGGCGCAAGTCACCGGACAGTTCGGCGCCGAGGTGCCCGACCTCGACGATCCGCAGTTGCTCAAAGCGCTCGTCGAAGCCGTCACCCGCCTGCGCGACGCCGGCGTGCTGCTCGCGTACCACGACCGCAGCGACGGCGGCCTCTGGGCGGCGGCGTGCGAGATGGCCTTCGCCGGCCACCTCGGCGTCAGCCTCAACGTCGACCTGCTCGTCACCGAGGGCGATGGCATCGCCGACAGTCGCGCCGAGTACGGCGATTCGAAGAACTGGGCGCAGCAGGTGAGCGCCCGGCGCGAGGAGCTGACGCTGCGCGCACTCTTCAACGAGGAGCTCGGCGCGATCGTGCAGGTGGCGACGGCGCGCCGCGACGAGGCGATCCGGATCCTGCGCGACGCCGGCCTGGGCAAGTACAGCCACGTCGTCGGCAAGACCAACGCGCGCTCGGTGGTCGAGGTCTGGCGCGATGCCAAGGCGGTGTTCAGCGCGCCGCTGCGCGACCTGCACCAGGCCTGGGACGAGGTCAGCTGGCGCATCTGCCGCCTGCGCGACAACCCCGAGTGCGCGGATGCCGAGCACGAGGCCGCCGGCGGCGTCGACGATCCCGGCCTGCACGTCCATCTCGCCGGCCCGGCGTTCGCTTCTGCGCGACCGCAAGCGCCGGCGCTCGTCGGCAGCGCGCCGCCCAAGGTCGCGGTGCTGCGCGAGCAGGGCGTCAACAGCCACGTCGAGCTGAGCTATGCGATGAGCCAGGCCGGCTTCGAGACGTACGACGTCCACATGACGGACCTGCAGTCAGGGCGAACGCGCCTCGACATGTACCAGGGCTTCGTCGCCTGCGGCGGCTTCAGCTACGGCGACACGCTCGGCGCCGGCGAAGGCTGGGCACGCTCGATCCGCTTCAACGCCCAGCTCGCCGACCAGTTCGCGACGTTCTTCGCTCGGCCCGACGTGTTCGCGCTCGGCATCTGCAACGGCTGCCAGATGCTGGCCGCGCTCGCCGACCTCATTCCCGGCGCCGCTGCCTGGCCGCGCTTCACCCGCAACAAGAGCGAGCAGTTCGAGGCGCGTCTCAGCCTCGTCGAGGTCCTGCCGTCGCCGTCGATCTTCTTCAGCGAGATGGCCGGCAGCCGCCTGCCGATTGCGGTCGCGCATGGCGAGGGCTTCGCCGACTTCTCGCAGCGCGGCGACCCGGCGCAGGTCAAGGCGGTGATGCGCTTCGTCGACCACGCGGGGCGACCGACCGAAGCGTATCCGGCGAATCCGAACGGCAGCGTCGGCGGGCTGACGGCGGTCACGACCGCGGACGGCCGCTACACGGCGCTGATGCCGCACGCCGAGCGCGTCTTCCGTCGCGCCCAGCTGAGCTGGTCGCCCGGCGACGACGCGGCGGGCAGCGCCTGGGGCGAGATGTTCAGGAGCGCGCGCCGCGCGCTCCGCTGAGGACTCGCGCCGAACCGGACGCGCGAGAGAACGGGAGAGCAGCGTGACGGCCAAACGCAAGACCATCGCCGAGCTGCGCAGCCAGCGCTGGTTCTCGGCCCCCAGCCCCGTCGGCCCGCACAAGCACCGGCGCATCAAGCAGGGCGGCTATTCGCTCGAGGATTTCAAGGACAAGCCGGTCATCGCGATCCTCTCGACCTGGTCGGACTTCCAGACCTGCCACGCGCATTTCCCGCAACGGATCGAGGAGATCAAGCGCGGGATCTGGCAGGCGGGCGGGTTTCCCGCCGTGATCCCGGTGCAGAGCGTGAGCGAGAGCTTCCTGCGGCCGACCAGCATGCTCTATCGCAACCTGCTGGCGATGGAGGCGGAGGAAGCGATCCGCGCCCATCCGGTCGACGGCGTCGTCCTGCTCGGCGGCTGCGACAAGACCGGCCCTGGCCTGGTGATGGCCGCTGCCTCGATGAATGTGCCGGCGATCTTCGTTCCCGCCGGCGCGATGCTGAAGGGCCGCTGGCGCCAGCACACGCTCGGAACCGGCTCGAGCACCTGGTCCGCCGAGGCCGATTACCGCGCCGGCAAGATCACGCAGCGCGAATGGATGCAGATGTCGGAGGCGAGCACGCGTTCGACCGGAACCTGCAACACGATGGGAACGGCGTCGACGATGGCGGCGCTGATCGACGTCCTCGGCCTGTCGCTGCCGAGCGCGAGCACGATCCCCGCCGTCGACGCCGAGCACGGCCGGATGGCTTCGGACGCCGGCCGGCGCATCGTCGAGATGGTGTGGGAGGACCTGAAGCCTTCCGACATCGTCACGCCGGCAGCGCTGCGCAACGCCGTCGTCGCCGACATGGCGATCTCGGGATCGACGAACTCGCTGATCCACCTGATCGCGATGGCGCGCCGCTTCGGCCACGAGCTGTCGCTCGATTCGTTCGCCGACGCGAGCGAGCTCGTGCCGGTGATCTGCAACCTGATGCCGGCCGGCCAGTACCTCATGGAGGACCTGCACTTCGCCGGCGGGCTGATGGCGGTGCTCGACGTCATCCGCGCCCGGCTCGACCTGTCGTGCAAGACGGTGAACGGTCGAACCCTGGGCGAGAACATGGAAGGCGCTCGCGTCTTCGACGCCGACGTCATCCGCGGCCTCGACAACCCGGTGTACGCGAGCGGCGCGCTCGTCGTCCTGAAGGGATCGCTCGCGCCGCGCGGCGCGGTGCTCAAGCGCTCGGCGGCCGAGGCGAGGCTGCTCGACCATGTCGGCTCGGCGGTCGTCTTCAAGGATCATCACGACCTGGTTGCTCGCATCGACGATCCGGACCTGAAAGTCACGTCCGACAGCGTGCTCGTGCTGCAGGAGGCCGGCCCGATCGGCGCACCCGGGATGCCGGAGTGGGGCATGCTGCCGATCCCGAAGAAGCTGCTCGAAGCCGGGGTCCGCGACATGGTGCGCATCTCCGACGCGCGCATGAGCGGAACGAGCTACGGCACCTGCGTCCTCCACGTCTGCCCCGAGAGTCATGTCGGTGGGCCGCTCGGGCTCGTCAAGGACGGCGACCTCATCCGCCTCGACGCCGCCGCGCGGTGCCTCGACCTGCTCGTCGACGATGCGGAGATGGCGGCGCGGCGCCGTGCGTGGGTCGCACCACCAGCGCACTACGAGCGCGGCTATGGCGCGATGTTCTCGGCGCACGTGCTGCAAGCCGACGAAGGCTGCGACTTCGACTACCTTGCCCGGCCGGGAATCAACCCGGAACCGGAGATCCATTGAAGGCGGCGGTGCTGCCGCCGCCGATCAACGTCTGAACCAGCTGCCGGATGCGATCGCGCTGACGATCGTCACGCCGTAGACGACCAGCGCGAGCCCGAGGACCGCGAACGCCCACGCGAGCGATCCGGTGAGGCTGACGACGAGCCAGCCGCCGCCGACCGCGATGACGAGGCGCAGCATGCCGCCGATCAGCGGCCAGGCCAGCCTGCCGGCGCCCTGCGACGCGAAGTAGAGCGACAAGCCCAGCCCGAAGAACCCGTACGTCGGCCCGACGACGCGAAGGTAGGCCACACCGGTCGCGAGCATCTGCGGGTCGTTCCCGAACAGTCCCAGCCAGGCGTGCGGCCAGATTGCGGCGGCGAGGCCGACGCCCTCGCTGATGGCGAACGCGAGGGCGCCGCCGGTGAGGGCGATTCGCAGCGCGCGCTCGCGCTGGCCGGCGCCGATGTTGGTGCCGACGAGCGCGACCATCGGCGCGCCGAGGCCGAAGACGAGCGGGATCAGCAGGTACTCGAGGCGTGCGCCGGTGCCGTAGCCCGCGACCGCGTCCGGGCCGCCGTGCGCGCCGACGAGTGCGGTCGTGAGCGCGACCGTCAGCGTCGTCTGCAGCGTGCTGATCGCGCCGACGCCGCCGACGCGCAGGATGTCGGCGAAGAACGGCGCCTTCAACCGCGCCCGGCGCAGCTTGACGACGCAGCGGCCGGAGAGGATGTACCACGCGAGCACCGCCGCGGTGAGCGCGGTCGTGACGACGACCGCGAAGCCGCCGCCGGCGATGCCGAGGGCCGGCACCGGGCCCCAGCCGAAAATGAAGAGCGGCGAGAGCGGCACCAGGAGGACGATGCCGAGGCACACCGCGAGCGACGGCACGAGCATGTTGCCGGTGCCGCGTATGACGCTGGCGAGCGCGTTCATCAGCCAGACGAGAACGTTGCCGACGAAGACGACGTTCGAGTACGCGAGCGCGGCTTCGAGCGAGCCGCCCTGGCCGCCCATCGCCGCGTAGATCGGCCGGCCGAAGGCGAGGAAGATCGCCGACGTGACGACGCCGAGGCCGAGGTTGACGAGGATCGCGTGCAGCACGAGCGAGTCGGCATCGTCGCGACGGCCGGCGCCGAGCGCGCGAGCGACCGCCGACGAGATGCCGCCGCCGATCGCTCCGGCCGAGAGCATCTGCATCATCATGAAGCCGGGGAACACGAGCGCCATGCCGGCGAGCGCGTCGGTGCCGAGGCGCGAGACCCACCAGGTCTCGATCAGGCCGGTCGACGCCTGCGCGGTCATCACGAGGATGTTCGGCCACGCCATCATCAGGAGCGTCGGCACGATCGCGCCTTGCAGCAGGCGGCGCGTGCGCGGGCTCATCGGCGCCGCCGGTGGCGCAGCTGCCGCAGCGGGCGCGGCCCCGACACCTAGGCCGGCGGCGAGCGTGCTCATGGCCGCGCGGCCTTCGCGGCGCGGCGCGGCGTCGATCGGGGCGGCGGCGCGGACGGCAATGGCGGCGGCGAGAAGACGCCGGCGAAGCGCGAGGGCACGGCGCGCCCGGGCGCCGCGAAGTGCTTCTTCCCGAACGCCACCAGCGCGACCAGCACCGGCTTGAAGTCGCGGCCGCGCTCGGTGAGGACGTATTCGTCGCGCGGCGGCCGCTCGCTGTAGCGGCGCCGCTCGAGCAGGCCCGCCTCGACGAGCGCCGCGAGCCGGCGCGTCAGCATGTTCGGGGCGATGCCGAGGCTCTGCTGGAAGTCGTCGAAGCGCGTCGTTCCGCCGAACGCATCACGCAGGATCAGCATGCTCCACCACTCGCCGACATGCTCGAGGCTGCGCGCGATCGGGCAGGTCATGTCGGCGAAGCTCTTGTGTTGCATGTCGCGATGATAGCCAGGTAACTTGCATGATGCAAGCGACCAGGCGGATCGGGAGCTTTTAGGGTCGCGTCACGCAGCAGCGCTTGACGGTCGATAAGCCGCGGCTTACAGTAAGCTATGGCTTACCGAGACGCCTTCGCCGCCTTGGCCGACCCGACCCGACGCGCCGTCTTCGAGCGGCTGCGCGCCGGACCGGTGTCGGTCGGCGAGATTGCCGCTGGGCT
>Ga0068860_100007012_pt1 | contig 11288 bp, 9 predicted proteins | sample KBSSwiS32_FD_66597 | JGI IMG/M metagenome (GOLD analysis project Ga0068860, IMG submission 66597) | Switchgrass rhizosphere microbial communities from Kellogg Biological Station, Michigan, USA - KBS Switchgrass S3-2 | ecosystem: Host-associated > Plants > Roots > Rhizosphere > Soil ... | reverse complement strand
CGCCTGCGGTCGCTACCAAACCAAATTTAAGCGCTGGCGCTTTCTTCTAGAACTTCGGCTCCGCGCACAGTCACGTCGATCGCAAACATGGTGACGATCTTGCTATCCCAGAGCACGTCCACCATACCGTCGCCTGCGCTGGTAGGCCCGGAGAGGACCTTGATGACCGCGCCCGCCGGAACATACAAGGCTTGGCGTTTGCCGTTCGAGCCTTCGATGCCTAGGCTAGGGCTTTCCAGCCTGAATCGCTTACGGGTTAAACATGGGAATGCGCTATTGGGACAGAATCCTGAGCCCCAGCCCGATGTTTCGGAGTTTTTTTGCGAATAGAAGGCGAACACTTCGCGGACCCTCTACCCGGAAGGATGTGGCAAAAGGGCATGTCAGCCTCGGGAGGTACGAAAACGTGTTGCCGCTCCTTCATTTCCGTTGAGGATCTCATTCCCGCCTAGACATCCCCTCTGCGTGCACCTAAAGCTGGGCTCAGCAGCTGAAAGGCTGGTGAAACTTGGGTTGTCAAAACAACGACCAGACTCGTTCCGAGAATGCTGGGAGGTAAGTTCCTCACTGCACAGTCCCCAAAAAATTTACCGATCCCCGGCCGGCAGGTCCGTCCCATTCAAGGGCGATCCGCCATCCACCGGTCATTTCAAGGTTTCCCTTGGCGGTGTACCGCCCAGGCACGTCCGCTGCTTGCACTTCAACGGTTCCGAACATGGGCATCCCCGGCATCGGCATATTTGCGCTCGCCCGAACGCTCCCAACATTTAATAGCTCCCCAGACGCCGATCGGAATTCGATCGTAAATGGGTCTTTCTGATGAAGCACTCCGTCGCGCGAAAGCAAGACCACATTAATAGCGCCCGAGCTGACTCGCTGGACCTCGGTTAGGTTAGCTGTGTGCTGGCAAGCGACGCTTGCGGCCATTAGAGTTGCGGTAGCCAGCCAACCCATGGTTCGGAACCATCTTTGACTCATTTCGCACCATTGCCCTTCTTCTTGCCAGGGATTAATGTGATGCTACCGTCAGGCGGCAGTCCGCTGATTTCGGTGCCGGCGGGAAGATCGAGCGGTCGGCGGAGGAGGAAAGAGTGGCGATAGGCGTCCTTGTATTCATAGAGCCACACCACGGGTTCAACATCACCGTCTGGTAGGACAGCGACTATCTGTACCGAGCTTCTTTCGGGAATCCTATCGGGAATGAGCCCATCAAGCACCAGCCTCCACTTCACCCTCTGATTCCCCTTCACGACAATCCCGTGCTTCGGAACTTTGAATCCTGCTGGCGTCTCGAACTTTGGCGCCTTGGGAAGCGCGTTCGGGTTGTTGCCCTTGACCGTGTCTCCCTCGATCCAGTCGGTGAATAATTCTAGTTCCTCATGTGTGAGGCCCTGGTCGTTCTCAAAACTTCGGAAACCCTTCGCAGCGCCCCAAGGCGGCATTCTGCGCGACAGAATGGCTTCCTTGATGGCGACGGCACGGGGTTGAGCGTCCTGATAAGTCATCAGTGAAAACGCGGTTCCACCTTCATGATGACAGGATACGCACCGCTGGTAAAACACGCGAGATATTTCGCGATTCCACGTTGTCGGCGTAGATCCAATGTCGTGCGTATAGCCATATTGACAGAAGCCGTCAGCATCGCCTGGACTCAAGCCCCAACGATTCCCGACCCTAAGAAGGATCTGGTCTACTCCTGTTCGATGGACCACAATATTCGCTCTAACGGTCCCGGAACCTGTCCACGCTGTGGTATGAAGTTGGTTGCCGGAATTCCTGATCCCGTTGAGTATCACCTTGATCTGACAGTTACGCCCCGACCAGTGAAGCCTAACCAGAAAGTCCGTCTTAGGTTCGATGTGTATGAACCGTGGAAAGGTACTCCCGTCACGAAATTCACGATCGTTCATGAGAAGCTCTTTCACGCCTTTATCGTGAGCCGCGATTTGCAGTTCTTCGTACACGACCATCCAACCTGGGACAACTTATCCTTCAACTACGACATCACTTTCCCGAAGCCGGGCATGTACCGCATCCTAGGCGACTTTTATCCCGAAGCCGCGACTCCTCAGCTCATTTCCAAAACGGTGTTCGTCGCCGGGACAGAACCGCCGGTTGTTCCTTTGACTCGCGACTATTCAACCAAGGATACAGAAAACCTCAAAGTCCAAGTAACTACCATTCCCGCCGAACAGGTAGCCGGACTCACGACGAACATTCAGTTCAACCTCAGCCCCGTGGAAGGATTCGAGAAGTATCTCAGCGCCTGGGGTCATATGCTCGCCGCGAGCGACGACCTGATCGACATGATGCATACCCATCCGTTCCTGGCCGACGGCGGTCCGAAAGTCCAATTCAACGTGGTTTTCCCACGTGCACGCATGTATCGCGTCTGGGTCCAGTTTCTGCGTAACGGTGTCGTCAACACAGCTCATTTCGATTCGACATTCCCGTCAAGGCGCACGGATTGGATCCTCTAGGCCGCCCTACTCCGTAGAGACGTGAACCTTCTCAGGCTCTCTCTTCCAAAGCGAGAAGACTCGAAAGCGTTTCCATCGATCCAGAATGCCGGAGCAGCGTAAATCCTCGCCGATCACCACCAGGCACGGAGTCATGAATAAAACGTGGATGCTTGAGCTAATCATTCCTCCGATACTGGGAGCGGCAATAGGCTTTAGGATTTCCATGCCGGTTCCTTTAGAAAGAAGAACCGGCAGCAGAGAGAACACGATGGCGGCGACGGTCATTAGCTTCGGCCGGAGGCGGGCAGCGGAGCCTTCGACGACGGCATCCGTAAAGGACTGACTCTCGGTTCTGTGGGCCAGCGCTTCATTGATGAAGATGATCATGATGATGCCGGTCTGTACCGCGACGGCGAACAGCGAAATATAGCCGACGATCACAGCCGTGGTCATCGGGTAGCCGAGCGCTGCTTGGAGAAATACTCCGCCAACCATGGCAAAGGGCACTGATAACATGATCACAAAGCTTTCGGCCACCGACTTAAACGCAATCACCAGCAGTCCGAAGATAATCGCCAGAGTCAGCGGCACAATGTATCTCTGGCGCGCACGTGCGGCCGTCGTGTATTCATAAATGCCGGTCCATTCCAAAGCATAGCCGGTCGGCAAAGTTACGTTTTTCGCTAGGAAGTCGCGTGCGCTTTCCACGTAATCAGGACCGGTCACGCTAGGCAGAAGGTCGACATAGATATAGCCGGCGAGGGCGCCGTTGTCGTTGCGGATCATTTCGGGCATCTTGCGCACGGAAACGTCCGCGATCTCACTGATGGGGACCGACCGGCCAGCGGCCGTTACAACCGGGGCCTTCCTGATCTTTTCCAGAGTATCCATGTACTCAGGTGAGTACTGCATGTCCAGAGGAATGGTGGTTCCATCGGGTTGTTTGACGCTGATGACGTTGTCGCCCCCTATGGCGTAACGGACCGTCAACATGGCTTCATCCACGGTCACGTTGTGCTCCGCCATACGCTCAAGGTCGTTTCGCACGTCCACGTAATAACCTTCAGAGATGCGTTCCGCGAGCACCGACTTTGTGCCGGGCAGGGTTCGAAGCAGGCCCTCGATTTGTTCCGAGAGCTCTTCCACCACCGAAAGTTCCGGCCCCTTGACCTTCACGCCGACCGGTGTCTGAATGCCCGTGCTTTGCATCATGAACCGGGCGCGGATCGGTTGCACCCAGGTGTTCACGTACCCGATGGTTTGGAGCGACTTATCCATTTCGGCGACCAGCCTGTCCTTGGTCATGCCGCTTCGCCACGCGGATTTCGGTTTCAATAGGATCGTCGTTTCGATCATCGTCAAAGGAGCGGGATCGGTGGAAGTGTCGGCCCGGCCAATTTTCCCGAATACCCGTTCGACCTCCGGAAACTGCTTCAACCGCCGGTCCATCTGCTGCACGATCCAGCCCGCTTCCTTGTTGGGCAGACCAGGCAGCGTTGTGGGCATGTACAGGATGGACCCTTCATCCGTTTCGGGCATGAAGTCTCGCTGAAAGCCGCCGAGAAGGAAGGCGGCCGGGATCAGCACCAGGAGGCCGGCGCCGGTAAATGCGTAGCGGTAGCGGATCACGGTCTGCAGAGCCGACCTGTACATTCGGATAGGCTTGCTCTCTTGAAAATTTCTTGGTCCGGCGGTCTGGTGCTTGAAAATCCAAACCACGATTACGGGAAGCAGAAAGATGGTCAAGAGCGTGGAAAAGGCCATGGCGAATGTCTTGCTGTAGGCCAAGGGATCGAACAGGCGTGCCTCGCGCACATCAAAGAAAAACACTGGAAGAAAGGACACCAGAATAATCAACAACGAAAACAGCAGGGGTTTCGTGACCTTGGCCATTGACCGGATCAGAATCTCCTGCTTTTCGCGGAAGCTGGGGTTCACATGGATTGCGAGCTCGGCCGTGCAGTTCTCAACGATAACGATAGTAGCGTCCGCGATTTCGCCGATAGCGATGCACAGGCCCGCAAGAGAAAACAGATTGATGGTCTGCTTAAAGAGAACTAACGGTAAAGCTGTAAACAAAGTGCTCAGTAGTAGTATCGCGATCGGGCCGAGAGAAGTGCGGAGGTTCCTAAGGAACAAGAGGGTAACAGCGATAAGAACGATTAGTTCGATCCCCAGAGTCTTGAAGAACTCCTTGAGTGTGGCCCAGATCCAAAGAGAACGATCGTAGGTGGTGACGAATTCAATGCCTTTCGGCAGCGAACCACTGAGTTCGTGAAGCTTGTGTTCGAGAGAGCGGGTAATCGCCAGGACGTTTTGGTCCTGCTCCATGATGGCGATGCCGCCCACCACTTCGCCGGTTCCGTCTAGATCGACGGTGCTGCGACGCTGATCGTACCCGACCTGCATATAACCGATGTCCTTCAGATGGACCGGCGTGTCCTCCTTCGTTCGTCCCACCACCAGATGATCCAGGTTGGCGATGTCTTCGTTGTTGATGACCCCTCGCAGCTGATAGTCCCGATTGGTGACTTCGATCGTCCGGCCGCCTGTTTGCTGAAATACACTTTGGAGAGTCGTAATCAATTGCCGCAGCGTGATACCGGTCTTCGCCAATAGAGGAGGGAAAATCTTTAGCTGGTATTGTTTTTCGAGGCCGCCTACCGAAGCCACTTCCGCGACACCAGGAACCGTTTGTAGTGCTGTCTTAATCTGACTTTCATTGAGCAGCCGCAACTCGCGCAGGTCGTGATTCCCCAGCCGGTCCACCAGCGCGTATTGATAGATCCAGCCCACGCTGCTGGCATTGGGTCCCAGTGTGATGGAGGCGTCCAAGGGGAGCTGCGGGCGAATCACGTTGATCCGGTCGAGAACGGACTGCTGCACCTTCTCTCGTCCGACCGAGTTATCCAGAACCACATAGATGAACGAATACCCCATGTGGGAGATACCCCTGAGCGACTGCACTCCCGTCGAACCAACGAGCGCTCGGATAAGCGGCTCGGTGACCTCAGTCTCCAGAAGCTGAGGGCTCCTCGGCCACTTCGTGTAGATAACGATTTGGGGATCGGAAATATCGGGGATAGCGTCCAGCGATGCTGTTCGGATCGAATAGGCGCTGAACAGGATGCCTGCCAGAACCATGATCCATATGACCATTCTGAATCGAATAACGGTGCTGATGATAGTGGTGATCATGGATGGTGAATTGGTTCACCAGCCATTGGAGTCTGCTCAGTCCCCTTCAACTTGTACTCTGAATCGATGAAAAAACTTCCGAAGGTCACGACTTGGTCGCCCTCGTTTAGGCCTCTTAACACCTGAGTATACAACTCCCCCTGTATGCCCATTTCAATCTCGTGCGGCGAGTACTGACCGGCCTGATCGTGGACGTAGACGATGTGCTTCTCGCCCTCCTCGATGATCGCCTCGTTGGGGATCGACAAGAACTGGCCCCGGTCGACCACGATCTCCATCACATAGTAGCGGCTGTCCGCCAGTCCCCGCGCGGATAAGGTCGCTTCGACCATCACGCGGTCAGCCTGGGAGACAACCCGAGTCACCCCAGCTTGGAACATGGATGATTTCGATACGGGGGGAAAGGAACGCACCCGTTGTCCGACCTTTAGCAATCCCGCATCGGGCGGATCGACGTACGCCGTGAGTACCTTTAGGTTCTTGTCTATCGTGCCAGCTGTGCGGACCCACATCTGAATGGGCCGGACGGACACCTGACTCAGCGTCAGCGTTAGATCGACAGCCTGTGAGTCGGAGACTTTTGTTCCAGTATTCTTGGGTCGGGTATGGCTGCGAATGTCATCGCCGTAGGCGGTATTGAACAAGACGAAAGCTAGAAGCAAACTAGGGATACGACTGACCATGAAGACTCGCAACCTGGCGTGCCTACGACCTTAAACGTAGCCGTAGGCGCGTCCTCCGAACCTGGATCAATGGCAATAGTTGTCCTTGCTGTCCATGATGTGCGTGCCCCAGGGAAACAGGCCAACGTTCAAAATCTTCTCGAACTTTTCTGTCTTGGCGTCGATGATCACCACGGCGTTTTCCGTTGAGTCGGCGAGGTACAACTTCTCGTCCGCCGTATCTGTTGTGGCAGTCTCCAGCTGAATATTTGTGCCGATCTTCAGGCGCCCGGCTGGCCTCAGCGTCTCCATGTTGTAGACGTATACGAAGCCCGTGCTGTGGCTGATCACAAATGCCTTGCCCCCCGCAAAGTTGACACCGACCATATCCGGACCCGCCTCCAGCGTGGCGGCGACTTTGTTCGCGCGGATATCGATAATCGAAATGGTCTGGTCGCCGTTGTTAGGGGTAATCGCGTACTTGCCGTCGTGGCCCATGTAAACCCGCCAGGGTTCCATGCCGACTCGGATCACCTTCACCACCTTGTCCTCGCGAGGGTCAATCACGCTGACCACGTTAAGATCGCCGTCCGCGGCGTATAGATACTTGCCGTCAGGGGAGAACATCGCGATATTGATACCCTTGATCTCACCGAGATACTTATCCGGGTCCAGCTTGGCGAAGCCAGGCGTCTCGGCAATTTGGATCTTCTTCATGAGCTCGTGACGCCGCACGTCAACCACTCCGATCCAGTGCGCTCCGTAGTTGCCGACATAGGCCTTCGAGCCATCCGGAGTGAAGGTGACATTGAGAGGCTCTTTGAACCCCGAAATAGTTTTGACCTTCGTCAGCGAAACCATATCGATTACAGAAATCGAGTCGCCCTCCGGATTCCCCTGGTAATACCAGCGGCCGTCCGGTGAAAAAGCCAAATGCTCCGGCGCAAAGTCCACCGGAATCACTTTGACCAGCTGCAAAGTGGCGGTGTCGATTATGTAGGCCTTGTTGGCGCGCGTTCCGCCCGTGACGACGTAGCGCCCATCCGGCGACATCATCACCATGTGCGGATTCACGTTGTTTCCGAGAAAAACATTGCCCACCATCTTGTGGGTCTTAATGTCCATAAACCCGAGATCGTTCGAGTCCCGGTTGACGATCATGACGACCGAACGGGGGTCGCTTATCTTTACCAGAGCTGCGCGCGACCCGACCGTGGACAGGGCCAAGCCGGCGGCCAAAACGCAACCAACTTTGACGAATTTCGCGTGAAACATTGCTTCTCTCCTATCCAATCTAAGCCTAACCTAAAAGGCAACCTGGAAACGAATTCCCGGCACAAAGAAACCCACCGACTTCACCCCGGGCCGGGACTCAACCACGTGCGCCAGGTGGAATGAGAACCGGAGTCTCTCTGAAAGCCGAAAATTGTAGTAACCTTCCACCAAATCTTCGCTCCCGAAGGATGGAATATTCGTCTTGGCGTACCCCATGGCCCAGGCATCGCCGGGATTGACTACGAAGCGCTTCTGCACCTGGAAACCACCGCTATAGAATCCCATCCTGCCTAGGTCCACTCGCCCGAATCCGTAGCGGGCAAACAGCGTGAGGTTATCGTTCAGCTTTTGATCGATACTCACACCAACGGCCTTGCGGTAGTGCTGTAACGAGCCCTCTCGCGGCGAATTGTCTGCCCGGACCCACAACCGATAATTCCCCTCGGCCAATCCACGCGGGCGCGCCAGGTAATCCACTTCCGCCAGTGAGAAGATCGACTCGTTCAAGTTAGTCGCGAACAAGTTGCTTTGCTGAAATCCCGCCTTGAACTGGAACCCGTTCTTCGGATCGAAGACTCCCACCGCACCCACCCCATTCACCGCCAAACCCAACGCTTGGTTGTTCGTCAGGGCGTCGCTCAGGAACTGGGTGAATTCGTCGTTGGCTGCCACGTTCCGGTCAAAGTAGTTGGTGAGATCCAGACGACCGGCGCTAATCGCGAGTCTCTGCCTGAATAACTCCGTTCGGACCCACGCTTCGCGCAGGTTCAAAATGTTCTGACCCGTAAGACGAGAGGTGAAACTGTTGAGAAGGCTGAGTCCGCCAACTTCCGGATCGGGAGGCGGACCGGTTAAACCTACCAGATCGGCGAAGAAGATCGTATTCTGCGCCACCTTGGCGGTGAATACCACGTCGGCCGATGCCAGCTCGTAAGTATGGCCATCCGGCGGGGCCGTTTCCCCCATGCTCTGTACCGTCGATTGCACCGCGACGGCTGCGCTCACGCCTACGCTAACGCTTTTGTCCTTTTGGTCATCCAGCGCCTCCTGGATCTTATCCGCGATATTCTGCCGCCGGTACACTCGTTCCCGTTGATACTGGATTTCCTTCTTCGTGCCGGGCGTCGGCTGGTCGTATTGGTTGCCGTTCTTGTCGACGTAGACCTCAATCTTCTTGGTCCGCGTCTCAGGTTCCGATAGTACCGTGGTGGCTTCGAGATCCTTGACCTTCTTTTCGAGCTCCGCGATCCTGGCCGCCAGCGCCTGAGCGTCGGTTGCGGATTGCGTGGATGCGCTTTCCTGGCCTGGGAGGTCCAGAGCGTCCAGCGTAATCGCGATTGTCTGCGAGTTCGGAATGGTAATTTCTTGCGAGGATCGCGCGAACCCGGGCGCATCCACCTGCAGGACGTACTGACCTGGGGGAATCTGGGTCAAGGAAAATGCTCCATTTGCGGCAGAAGCCCCGGTCTTAACCGGCGTCGGCGCGGCCGGCATCGGCATGTTGGGCATGTTCGGCATCGGCGCGGTGGGTAGATTAAACAAGGATACTTCCGCGTTGGCAATCACGCCGCCCTTATCGTTTGCGACCCGGCCGTTAAGCGTCGAGGTCTGTGCGGACGCAACCGCAGCTATCAGAAGGAGGCCGAAGGCCCCGGCCCCACAACGAAGTTTATTCATGTAAGTTCACCTTCAAAATACGCTCGGTGAGCACTGTTGGGGACCACCCTAGGCTTCACCGGCTTCGTAAGAATACCTTTCCGAGAATCCGTCTGAAAACAAAAGCCTTTTATCTCTCCGCAGATTGGAAAATGCAGAGATCAGCTTTGGTCCAGTGGCCATCGCTTAGAGTGAGGCTCAATGGCCGATCGGATCAGCAACCGAGCCTAACACGAACTGTACCTCAAGCAAGCTGAAAGGAGGTCACCTAGAGGTCACTGACCGGCTGCTAAGCGGTATGAGACACTGTGTTTTCATTGGTTTAGATCAGACATACCGCTCCCATATTGGCTTGCCAAATGTAAGGAACGCCTGACTTGCGGTCTATAATCGGTTGAGGCTCCCATGAAAATCAGCTTCCCAGCCGGCGCGTTGATTCCAATCCTCTTCTCCTCTATCGCCGGAGCGGCTGACCTTCCGAAACTGGAAGGGCAGCCGGCGCCTAACCTTGAGGCGTCTGTCTGGTTCGGGCCAAAGCCTCCCTCAATTGCAAGCCTCCACGGGAAACCTGTGCTGCTGTTTTTCTGGGCGCATTGGTGCCCCGACTGTAAATCCGAAGTCTTTGTAATTGAAAATCTGATGAGGAAATACGGCTCGAAAGGGCTCACACTAATTGGTCCGACGAGGTACTACGGCTACGTCGCTAGGGGCGCGCCCGCAACACCGGAAGTCGAGAAGCCCTACATCGACGTGATTCGGCGTGAATACTATACCTTGCTCAACAAAATGCCCGTTCCGCTCAGCGATGCGAATTTCGTTAAATACGGCGCTGAGGCCACCCCAACTCTGGTGCTTCTGGATCGTCAGGGCATTGTGCGTTGGTATCATCCAGGCGCTGCCACCGAGCAGGAACTAGGCGCACGCATTGAAGCGGTCCTTCAGCGCCCGTAATACTCTGCGGATAGTTGTCGGAAGTAATAACGCCCGCAACACCATGATGATTGCCTGCGTGGTGCCCCAAGTTCCAGATGCTCTTTCTTCGAAGCGATGTAGGTGAGGGCCTTGCTCGCCGTGCTTGAGACCTGGCCCCACTTGAGGAACGCCTGGACAGTCAGTCCGGTGGTTTCCACGCCTGCACTAGCTCCCGTGGCGTAGGCGCCAGTGTCCTGGGCGGTCCACCATGCCTGTTCATCCTTCTCAGCGCGGGCGTCGAGCAATAACTGCATAGCCTGCCGCGTGAAGGCCCGATCTTTCCGTAGTCCGCGGCGAAGTCCCCAACACAGCCAGCGTGTAAGCATTCCGCTTCCCATTCGCGCCACAGTCATGTGCTGTCCGACGAATTGCTTGGCCTTCTCTACCGCAGGTCTCTGACAACCCGTGTTTTCGAGCGACCATGCGATGTAAGCAGTGATTCGCAAAACATCCGAGTTGGTGGCTCGTTCGTTAATAAAGGAAGTGTGCTGCCCGGCCAGCCACTGCTGGGTCCGCTGGATCAATTTTAGATCCTCTTCTTGGCCACGTTTCGATCCAGACCACGGAACGGTATCTCGGCTGCAAACAATGCATCCGGTCGGCCGTGAATGATCGAATCAGGATCGAGCCAAAAGCTTACAGCCTTTCTTCGCTCCGTTATGTAGAAGGATGGCCGACAATCCGCCTGTTGGTCGTTGTAAACACTAGGGCGTTACTGGGGAGCGATGGCCTAATCCTTCCGCTATGAAGAAGTAGCGTTCGTGTCGTCATGGTCGTTACGCCTGAGTGCGCCCGCTCAGTGAGCGACGGGCAGCCCCACGACGATCAGAACCGTGTAGTCCTGCTTGTGGCAGCCGTTCACGGCAGGCATGGCCGCCCCCGGATTCACAGGAAAACCTTTGGTGGAAGCGTTCGCAGGCGAGCACGCGTTGGCAGCCGTCTTGTTAGCCGTCGAAGGCGTGTAGCGTGCGGAGCGGCATCCGAGATGAGTGACATCGTAGAGGGTCGCGCCGTCGGCGAGTTCCCACCGCTGATTGCCGTTTTTGTCCTTGGGGTGAACTGT
>Ga0068860_100007008_pt1 | contig 11292 bp, 5 predicted proteins | sample KBSSwiS32_FD_66597 | JGI IMG/M metagenome (GOLD analysis project Ga0068860, IMG submission 66597) | Switchgrass rhizosphere microbial communities from Kellogg Biological Station, Michigan, USA - KBS Switchgrass S3-2 | ecosystem: Host-associated > Plants > Roots > Rhizosphere > Soil ... | reverse complement strand
CAAAGCATACCGGCTGGCATCATCACTTTTTTGCTGCCGGTACCGGTTCTACCCTTTTCAGTTCCACCACGCTGTTCAAATATATTTCAATATTGCTGTACCCGCTTTTTGTGATCATCGCTGCATCGGCAGCATCTTTAGGGTTTAGCCTGTTTTTGATTTCATACTCGTCGGGCATTCCATCATCGTCGCTGTCAATATAAGACTGTCCTTTGTATTCAGGATAGCCGCCTACCTGGCTGATATCTGATATGATACCATCTTTGTAGGAGTCTGCCGCCAGGCGGCGCTTTACAAATTTCGCGGTATAGGGTTGTGCATTTTTATCGTATATTATTTTACCGGTTCTCACTTCTTTCACTATCCGACTGTCAACAGCATCCCTGGCGGGTAATATAGCACCGGCATTCTCCAGCACATAATCATAGGCAGCATGAGCACTTAGAAAAGGGAACTGGGCAATCGGGAAAGGTTTGTTTACACGAATGGAATCGGTATATTTTCCCGCATCGGGCATATCCTGCACCTGCACGCCACCAGCCCAGTTATCATTGGTGACCTTCTCATTGCCTTCCATAATATTGCCATCTACATAAGCTTTGCCAAATACCAGGCTGTCTTTGTGTGCGCGGCCCGATTCCGGTTTCAATATGCGGTAGCCAATGGGTTTGTCTTTTGGTGTAATGGGTCCGGGTTTATAATAATTATTGATAAAATTAAAAAAAGATTTATCGTCGCCACCGTCTGCACTGCGGTTCCACCAATTAAATACAACATTGTTAACGAAACCGAAATCGCCATCCATGCCAACGGACGGATTCCTGGCAACATTGTTGGCCCAGAGATTTCGCATAAACGTACTGTTACGGCCGCCAATGGTACTGCCAAACGCGTGGTTATAAGTATCCAGGCCTTCCGCGAAAATGGAATTTTGTATGGTTACATTAACGGTGGGCAATTTCTCTCCCTTACCATCTTTTCTATCGTATACATGCCGGTAGATCGACATGTTTTCATCGAGCCCCCAACTGCCCGACACATGATCAATAATAATATTGCCCACCGGGTTACCGCCCAATGCATCATCGCGTCGGGTTACTTCGGTTTGGCCGCGGCGAAAACGCATGAAACGAATGATCACATCATGCGTATCTATTAAAACAGATTCACCCGCCACACAAACACCATTGCCCGGTGCCGTTTGACCTTCAATACTAATATATGGGGCGCGTATATTAATAGGGCTTTTCAGGTGAATGATACCAGCTACATTGAAAACAATAATTCTTGCACCACCCTGTTCACATGCTTCGCGTAATGTACCGGGGCCGCGGTCATCAAGACTTTTTACCACAAACACCCTGCCGCCACGACCGCCAAAACTAAACTTGCCTCCACCTTCTGCCCCGGGAAAGGCTGCAATTTTTGCCTGTGGCAAATCAGTTGCTTTGCCCGCCCATAATATAAATGGCTTACCTTTTTTTTCATCGGCTTCAATAATGGGCAGCGCTTTTGTAAACGCCTCGTCTGATAAAGACTGGAATTTTTTCATTTCTTCATTGGCCGAATCCTCCATAGCATGTGGAATGACGGGATATTGCGCGGATGCCTGTTTGAAAATGAAAACGGAAAAGAAAAGAAGTAAATAGGCCTCACCCCGGCCCTCTCCAAGGGAAAGGGAGATTGATTTGACAAGAAAACTGTTTATCTTTTTAAACATATTTGTTGCTGTTTTAACCTCACCCCTACCCTCTCAAAAGGCGAGGGCGACTGATTTGACTAAGAGAACGATTGTTTTTCTAAACATGATCGTTTGACATCGCCAATCCCTCTTCAAAGAAAAAGATTGATTTGCTTATTTAACCGGTACCACATTTTTTACATCGACAACGCTATTTAAATACTTTTCAATATTGCTATAGCCATTGGCCGTAATTTTTGCAGCATCGGCAGCATCTTTTGGGTTTAAGCCATTCTTTTTTTCCCAGTCATCGGGTATACCGTCATTATCGCTGTCTGTATAAGGGCTGCCTTTATAATCCGGATAGCCACCCACTTGTATGGGATCGGTAATAATGCCCTGTTTATACGAGTCAATTGGCAAGCGACGATGTTTGAATTGCGTTTCGGGCAATTTTACATTTTCTATATAATCGATTTTGCCGGTAGCCACCTGCTTAACTATCCTGGCATCCACTGCATCTCTTTTGGGTAAAGTGGCGCCGGCATTTTGCAACACATATTTTTTGGCAGCGACGGCATCAATAATGGTTAGCGGCGGCATTGGCATCGGCTTAGGCCATTTTATTTCATCGGTGTATTCACCGGCATTGGGTTCTTCTTCTACCTGTACGCCACCATTCCAGTTGTTTTTTGTTATTTCGGGATAGCCTTCCATCACATTGCCATTTACGTAAGCCCGGCCATATACATGATGGTTCAATTTACTTCGACCGCTTTCTGGTTTTAATATGCGATGGCCCACATTGTTTTTAGGTGTGGCCGGCCCCGGTTGAAAATAATTATTGATGATATTAAACCTTGCACGATAATCTCCGCCGTCTACCGAACGGTGCACCCAGTTAAATACCACATTGTTGACGAAATTAAAAATACCATTCCAACCTACCGACGGATTGCGGCCTGCATTGTTTGCCCAAAGATTTCTTACAAATGCACAATTCTCGCCGCCCAATGTGCTTCCAAACGCATGGTTCCAGGTATCCAGTGCCTCTCCGAAAATTGAATTCTGTATAGTAATGTTTACGGTTCCGAATTTATCTTCGATCTTGCCCGTGCTATCGTTGTACATGTGCCGGTACATGCTCATGTTTTCATCGAGGCCCCAACTGGCGCTTACATGATCAATCATAATATTACCAATGGGATTACCACCAATGGCATCATCCCTTCTGCCCACCCAGGTTTCGCCCCGGCGGAAACGCATATAGCGGATAATGACATCGTGCGTATTGATCCAAACAGTTTCACCCGCCAGGCAGATACCATCGCCGGGTGCAGTTTGCCCCTCGATTGTAATATAAGGCGCTCTTATAATAACCGGTGACTTAATGCGAATAATACCGGCTACATTGAATACAATGATTCTTGCGCCACCCTGTTCGCAGGCCCAACGGAAGCTGCCGGCACCCTCATCATTGAGATTGGTAACCACCAGCACTTTACCGCCCCTTCCGCCAAAACTGAATTTGCCACCGCCTTCGGCTCCGGGGAAAGCAGGAATCTCTGCCTGTGGCAATTCATCTGCGCGCGATGCCCAGGGAATATAAGGCTTACCGTGTCTGGCTTCTTTCTCTATAATGGAATACGCAATGGCCCAGGCGGAGTCGGAATGTTTGGTTGCCGCATCCATCAATGAATCCGCGGAACGTTTTACGTCGGCAGGAATATCAGGATACTGCGCATTGGTTTTTACGGTAGATGCCAGCAGCACGGCACAAACAACTATATCTTTAAAATGAAAATGAATACGCATCAGCAAAATTTATTTTGAATTGATTGGACGATTTTTTTAAGAAGAGTATTCATTTTATTTTTTCTTTTTTTTTAAAAAAGAGAAAGCGAAAACTTTCTCTTTTTCATCATGCAATTGTTATGCTGCATGAGTATTTCTCACCATTAAAATTAACCCGCTTGTAAATGTTGCAACGGGTCCGCCGGCGGAATTAAATAATTGCTGTAAAATGGCAATGCTTTAATATTCAATCGCGGTGCATACTTATTGCGCTGAATTAAACGTTCCGGGCGCGCCATTGTAATCCATCCATCCTATATTTTGTGCCAACCATGGATTAAACGATAATACCGTTGCCGATAAGCCCGACAAATAATAGTTAGGCCTGTATAAAATATTAATCGGCGTGCTGCCATCCAGGTCCAATGCTTTGTCAAGCGGCGCCATTACAAATTTTGCTTTATACAGTGCTTTAAGATTGGCTATTTGCGTAGTAAAGTTTGCCGCGTCGGGATCTACCAGTACAGAGGCTTTATCGGTAGCTGTCAAAGGATCGGTAGCTGAAATGGCCTGCCAGTAGTAACCGGTTCTGTTAGTCCCGTTGATAGGTGTGAGACCCAATTTGGAAACGGTGTTCGCGGTTGGATTGGTTGAAGAAACGCCACCATACAATAACCATCTTTGTACATCCCAGTAACGCTTTCCTTCGTAAGCAAGTTCTACCCTGCGTTCATACAAACAGGCTTCAATAGCGGCATACTTATCAGCCAGGTTTCCAATACCATAATTATTTGCAACCGGTATACCTACACGCGCCCGTATTTTACCCAGGTAAGTAAGACAGGCTCCCGTATTGCCGGTAGCAGCGTAACATTCTGCTATGTTTAACAACAGTTCTGCATAACGGTATTCAAAAATGTCTGTGCCGGAAAATGTCAAAGCAGCCGTATCCGCTGCAGGATTGGAAAATTTAAAAACCACGGCCGGGCTTGTTGTCTGGTTGCCTCCGTTGAACCCGCTGTAGGTGGCTGTGGTCGTGGTTGGAGTTGCCTTCCACCTGTAAAAAAAACTCGTTCTGTTGGCATTGGTCTTTATGCCCCATTTACTTCCGGAAAAAGCAAAAGTACGGTAGAAACGCGGATCCCTGTTTTCAAAAAAGAATGTGTCGACATAACCGTTAGCCGCGGTCGGACGGGACCCATTGGCCAATGGAAAAAGATCGAGCATGGCTTTAGGTACAGAAATGCCGCCGCCGCCATTCATATCTTTGGGTCTTACACTATTTTCCCAGGAATTATTATAACCTGTTGACGAAGTAGTGGTGGTTGACATCAGGTTCACAAAAATAGCCTCCTTATTAAAGGCGTTATCTGAAACATAGGTCATCTGCTGCCAATCTTTTGCAGAACTTCCATATAAACCATAGCCATTTGATGTCAGAAATGTTTCAGCATCCAAGCCTGCCTTTAAAGCAGTTTGCCATTTTGCATTACTGGGATTGTCCCAATCACTGTTGAATAAAGGGCTCGCGGCATATAGTGACACGCGGCTTTTCATAGCCATCGCCGCCGCACTGGTGAACCTACCGTAATCTGTTCCTCCATTTGCCCACTTGGCAGGAAGTAAGGCCGCTGCTGAATCAAAATCTTTCATTATCTGCGCAAAACATTGAGTAGCGGTTGATCTTGGTGTCCTGATGGTGGTATCAGTATTGCTTGCATCCTGAACAGTAGTCACCAGTGGAACACCACCATAAGCACGCACGAGAAAAAAGTATTCCAGTCCCCGGAAATAATACATTTGTCCCTTTGCGGTTGCCCGGAACGCAGCTGGCAGAGTCTTCCCGATACCATCAATTTTTTGCAGCAGCAAATTGGCTAAGCGAATCCGGTTGTAAGGTGCGTTGGGATAACCGGAAGACGCGAGCGTTGTACCATAATAAGCATCGGCGTCTGTGGCCAACTGCAGGGTTTTATTGGGATTCAAATAACTGCTGACTGTGCCGCCAATTTCTTCTGTATTTCTTGTTTTGGAATCATCCCAGGCACCTGCAGTCGCCACATTCGATGTCGGACTTTTATAGCCTGCAAAATCAAAATTGTACATCCTGTCGATATACCAGCCGGTTTCTGTTTGATTGGTAAAAGCATTTTCATCGAGGCTGCCATATGGCTTCACGTCCGACAAAAAACTCTTTTTGCAGCTTGCCATGAGCACAACTGAAAAGATTATCAGATACAATACTTTATTATTCATAAAAAATTTGTTCAAGTTGTTAATTAAAGCTGATGCCTGCTTTTTTGTGGGATCTGAAACGAACGCCATGATAGTTCCGGTTTTTATTTCACTTAGCATTAAAATCCAAGGTTTACTCCGAGCGACCAGGTTCGCAAGGTTGGGTAGTTTACTGCCGCGCCATCATACATATTGCGGTATTTACCGGGATAGGGGTTATATAAATCCCATAAGTTATACCCCGACAGTATCAGTTTTGCATTTGAAACATGTACTATGCTCAACCATTCTTTGGGTAGTGTATAGCCAATACTTAATGAACGTATCACACATCTGAAGGTGGGCAAACTCCAAAAATCGGATGCCTTGTAGGCGCTGCTGTAATAGCCGATATTGGGATATTTACCATTTACATTGTTGGCCGTGTCATACATATCGTTCAGGTAAGCCACCTGGGCGTATGTGGCACTGGTGCTGCTGGTAGCCTGGTTGATCCTGTCTATACTATTGTAACCACCCCAGCTGGTGGCGATTTGTGCCTGCAGGCTGATCCCCTTCCAGCTTACGCCAAGGTTGGTGGTAATACCGTAGCCGAAGCCTCTTTTTGCCAGCTTCGCATAGTCATCGCCGTCATTTATGCGGCCATCTTTGCCGGGAACGGTTTGCGTGGTGGCGTTCGGGGTGCCGCCCAGATCCTGGTAAGCCAGCATACCTTTTTTCAGACCGGCCTGCGATGTTATACCTGCCCCACCGGCATTGTACAGTGGTGAAGTGCCTGCCTTGGTAGCCAGGTCTGAAAGGTAGCCCCAATAAGAAGCAATATCGGCATCCGTTCTCAGTATGCCATCACCGGTTGAAGTACCTCTCCAGGTTAAATATCCATATGCCGGTTGTATTGTTGAATAACCCTGATGTGTACTCGCCGCAATTCCTGCTTCGTTGGTGAAGGGCTGGGCTATCCATTGAGTAACTTTATTATTATTCAGGGCAAAGTTCAAACCCACTGTATAATTTACTTTACCGATATGGTCGTTCCATGTTGCACTAATCTCCGTGCCATATGCATTCACACTTGCAAGGTTTGCCTCCGCAAATGTACCCCCCACCGAAATCGGGACATTCAACGCGGTGGAAACTACGGTTATCAGATTACGCTCCGAGTTATAATAACCATCCAGATTTAACGTCAGCCGGTGGTTCAGGAGCGTGACATCCAATCCCAGGTTACGCTGTAATGTTTCGTCCCAATCGATGGCCGGGTTGGGCGACACACTGGGGGTAAGACCGTTGGTAAGGTTTCCGCCATTGGTACCGAAGGCATTGCCGGTATTAGTGGCGACTGTATACAACTCTCTCCACTTCCAGGCTTTAATATTGTCATTACCTGTTTTGCCTATGGAAAACCTTATTTTCAGGTTATTTATCCAGCTTACGTTTTGTTTAAAAAAGTCTTCTTCTGAAATAACCCATCCAAATGAAGCGGCGGGGAATGAGGCCCAATAATTTTGGGGCGCCACCTTGGTAGACGCGTCGGTACGGAATATAAACTGTGCCAGGTATTTGCTTTTATAATTGTAGCTGACACGGCCGAGATAAGATTGTGTACCACTCACCAATCTTGTTGTATAACTATTACCGATGTCCAGCGTTCCGGCAGTAGCGGAAGTTCCGGCGTATCCACCTGGAACCGGCGTGTTATAAATCTGGAACCGGGTATCATTACTATATTTTGATTGTTCACCAACAAATACAGCAGATATATTATGACCGCCAAAACTGCGGTCGTAATTAACATAGAAGTTCGCCTGCTGAATGGTGTTGATTGTATTATTATAAGTAACCCTTGTATTGGATGAGTTAACAAAAGCATTGCTCCAAACGGTATTTGCATTAAACAAGTGGGTGCCGGCGACAGCCGCGTTAGTAGCCTGGTAGAGGGTCTGCGGGAACATATCCTGTTCGCTGCTACTGGATGTAGACCCTATTGAATAAGCGCCTTTTACCGACAGCCCCTTGACAAAAGGGATATCGTATTGCAAAGAAAAATTGCCATTATAATTAAATGTGCTGGTGTTTGTTTGCGAGCCGTTGTTCAGCAGCGCATAATAATTCATATTGGATAATGAGTTATTGCCGGTTGCAGAACCAAGGGTTCCGGCCTTCAAAACAGGCGACACGTATTGATTTACGCCGTTAATATTATACTGCCAGGGAATGTATTTGGGCATGTGCAGCAATAAGGCATAATCATCTTGTTCACCACCACCGGCAGCATAGCCATCATTAATGTTTACTTTGGTAAAAGATTGAGCCAGGCTTGAATTGTTGGCTGAGACAACAGCTGATAGTTTTAAACCGTTTGTTACTTTCACATCAGTACCCGAACGGAAGGTCCATCTTTTAAAATTCTGCGAACCCAGGTTGGCTCCCTGTGTATAATAAGACCCGCCGGCGAAATAGGTGGCCCTTTCAGACCCCCCGCTTACATTAATGGAATGCTGCATTGAATTTGCGGCCCTCCAGCTGTCGAGCCAGTCATAATTAATGGTGTCCATCGCTGCAATTTCTGCAGGTGTAAAAAAAGCATTTGGGTTTGCTGGATTGATAACATCGTTCAGCCTATTGGAAAAAATACCAAATTGCTGTGCATTCATCACCTTGCTATGGCTTATAGCGTTATTGGTTTCAAATTTACCCGAATAAGTTATTTTGGGAGCGCCTGCCTTTCCATGTTTTGTTCTTACTATAATGGCACCCTGGGAACCTCTTGGTCCGTAGATGGCAGCACTTGCATCCCGTAAGACAGTGATACTTTCAACTTCCGACAAATCCAATAAATTAAATGTATTTAAGGTTGGAAGACCCGTAAAAGGGTCGAGTTGTTCCACATCGTCAATTACAATCAGGGGAATTGTACCGCCACCATCTTTACCAAAATTGAATTGTTGACGGATACTTACTGTAGCCAGCGTTCCGGGACGGGTACTGCCGCCCGATACATTCAGGTTCGGAACCTGCCCACGTAACATTTCAGATAATGAAGAAACAGGTAAATCCTCCAGCTTTTTAGTATCTATAGATACAACTGAGCCGGTTACATTCCTGACCTTTTGCGTACCATAACCTATCACCACTACATCCTCGAGGTCTTTTGTATTTTTTGCCAGTTGTACGCTTAACGCCGTCCGCGCACCAACGGTCATTTCCTGGTACGTATAACCGACGCTGGAAATTTTAATTACCGATTGATTGGAAGGAACGACCATGCTGAAATTACCGGCGGAGTCTGTTGTTTTACCATTGCTGGTGCCTTTGATACTGATTGTAGCACCTGGTACCGGTTTTCCATCAGCATCTGTCACCGTTCCGGTAACAGTCTTTTGTTGCGCTGAAACAACATAGCATAGTAGTAGCAAAAAAGGGAGCAGCAGGATCTTCTTCAGCAGTAACTTTATCATATAGCGTTGGTTTTGAAATTATAACTCGTATCAATTTTGTGTTCGTTTTGCTTCTTTGGCAGCCTGTATTCTTTTGGTCCATTCCTCACCTTCTTTTTTCATATCGTAACCGGCCGCAGACAGATAGTTATTGATACGACCTTTGTACTTACCAAATACAGCATGTTTTTTATCGGATGATTCTGCATCCATGGCCAGTTCGCGTGCTTCTTTCAGCCAATCATATATTTTAGCCTTTTGTTCACCCGTTAAAGTGGGCACTTCGTCAAGGTAGGCAGCGTAGGTAAGGGGCATTACCTTATAGGTCATCCCATCTTTTACTTTTTCTACCTGGTTTGCATTGAGGTTATCATTTAATTGATCAACAAAATTGTTGTGGAGCTGCATTACCACCGTAGCTTTCCTTTCTTCAAGGGGTTTTATCGCAGCTAATTGTTTGTCCTGTTCCGGTAATTGCTTTTTTATATTGGCTGTTTCAGCAGTATACCGATCCTGTACATCTGCCAGGGCAAAATACTGGTTGGCTATAATAGATTGTATTTTTTTATACTGTACAGAATCGGTTATGGAAAGTGTATTGACAATTTTTGCGGAACGCTCAAAAATGGTTTTTTGATAGGCTTTTTTTTGTTGTTCTGGATTGGATGATTGTGCAAACGTATTATTTGTTACCAGGGTGGTGGTAATAAAAAGGAAGGAAAAAAAGAATGGAAAAGAAAAAAGTTTACTGCAAATCTTTGCAGGCGCTGAAGCCCTGCGGCACATGGTGCTCCCCTTCATAAGCAAGAATCTGTTCATGCGAAATGCATTTAATCGTTAGCGATGAATGAAGAAAACAATCATCCCTATTTTCATTCATCCTGCTAAAGGTACAGGTGCACCTATCCGGTAACAATGTAAGGTTTTGCTAATATGATGGAAGATTTTACTATTTTGGCAATGCCCGTTTCCGGGAACGATTGCGTAAACCTGCGTTTCAGGGACGCGCTTTCAGCGTTAAACTGGCGGGTACCAAACCAGGGCTGGAAACCCTTACTGTAATATTTCCCTGTTTTCCGGCAGACTGCACAATGGCCATTGCCTTGCCCATCCAGCATCTTTTTGAAGACATTTTGAATGAACTGGTATCTGCCTGGTAACCGTTGTCCATGGCAGCCAGAAAACCAACACCTGCAACGGCACAGCTCACCAGATTATTTGCCGCTGGTACAGGGTATCCATTTTTATCAAGTATAGAGATGGTAATAAAAGAAAGATCTTTTCCATCGGCATTTATTATTGTTCTATCCGCGTTCAATTGAATGGATGCCGGCTCTCCTGCCGTATGCACCTCTTTTGTTAAGACTTTTCTTCCATTTTTTCTTGATACCAGTTTTAACACACCGGGTTGAAAAACGAGCCGCCACATCACATGCAGATCATCGTTTGCCTTTTTCTTTATTCCCTGCGATACGCCGTTTAAAAATAGTTCCACTTCATCTGCATGATTATAGTAAGCCCAAACATCTACCGGTTTACCTGCTGTCCAGTTCCAGTGCGGAAAGAGGTGCAGAACGGGTTTACTGCTCCATTCGCTTTGATACATATAATATACATCTTTGGGGAAGCCGGCCAAATCAATAATACCGTAATAAGCGCTTCTTGCAGGCCATGGATAAGGGATCGGCTCTCCTAAAAAATCAAATCCGCTCCAGACAAACAATCCTGATAAAAAATCATGTTTTTTAATAATCTTCCAGGTAGCTTCATGTGTACTGCCCCAGTAGGCCGATACCTGGTCGTAAGCCGATACTGTAAAATCAGGATTTCCCTTTTCTACAATTTTTTGCGGCGATTTTGCCGGCCAGTAATAGCCGCTATCAGAAGGCATATCATAATGACCCCGGGTCGCAAATGCACTCATATTCTCTGTACCCAGAAATATTTTACCCGGGTAATATTTATGGAAGTCTTCATACACTTCCTGGTGATAATTCAAACCCACGATATCCAGCGCGCCGGACTGATAAATGAAATTCTTTGCGGGGTTCCATTCGCTGAGTGCTGCGGTTACCCGTCTTGTGGTATCCAGTTGCCTAATAGTGTTCACCAATTCTTTGGCCAGCGAAATACCCGTTGAATCAA
>Ga0068860_100007002_pt1 | contig 11299 bp, 10 predicted proteins | sample KBSSwiS32_FD_66597 | JGI IMG/M metagenome (GOLD analysis project Ga0068860, IMG submission 66597) | Switchgrass rhizosphere microbial communities from Kellogg Biological Station, Michigan, USA - KBS Switchgrass S3-2 | ecosystem: Host-associated > Plants > Roots > Rhizosphere > Soil ... | reverse complement strand
TGAAGTTACCACTCGCTTAAGAACGAGTTTGTTTCGGGCGCTACCTATCGGAACAGCTTTGCCCAGATCGAGATCGCGTTTAAGCGCACGAAGCTCCGTGACCAGATCCGTAACTGTCTGGTAACGATCTTTTGGCGACTTCGCCAACGCCCTGATCAGGATTCTTTGGATGTCGATTGGAACATCAGGGTGGGAAGTATCAGGGAGACGTGGATCAAGATGAAGGATTGCATGCATCGTGTCGATGCGATTGTCGTGAACGAAAGGCGCAATACCGGTGAGCATCTCGCAGAGCACGACCGCGAAAGAGAAGATGTCGCAACGACGATCCACTCGTTCCCCGAGCAGTTGTTCGGGGGCCATGTAGTTTACCGTTCCCATCAACGTGCCCGATTCGGTCTCGACGCGCAGTAGCGTTTTTTGAGCGCTGTCGGCGGCGAGTGCACGTTCACGTTGGGCAACTAATTTTGCGAGACCGAAATCGAGGATTTTTGCGTAGCCATCACGACTAATCATTAGATTCTCAGGTTTGAGATCCCGGTGAATGATTCCAGCGTCGTGTGCTTTGTTCAGACCCTCGGCAATTTGGATGGCTATGTCCAGAGTCTGTTTAATACCGAGCTTTCGCGATTTGATCTTCTGTCGAAGGGTCTCGCCTTCGACGAATTCCATGGCGATATACGGCTTGCCATCCTCCTCACCGACTTCATAGATCGTCAAAATATGCGGGTGGTTAAGAACGGAGGCTGCCCTGGCTTCCTGAAAGAACCGTCGCCGGCGATCCTGTTGTGAGACGTACTCCTGCGGCAGCACTTTCAGCGCAACTACGCGGTGCAACTTTGTGTCGTAAGCCTTGTAGACTGCGCCCATGCCTCCGGCTCCGATAGGCTCCATAATTCGGTAATGGGCGATTGTTTCTTCCCGAATCTCTTTCATTGTTGAGGCAACAGTTTTATTCACTTTACTGAAAAGATTTTCGGTTGGGGACCTTTACAGTCGACTGTGTCTTCAGACTTTAAATAAAGCCTGCTATTTTCTCATCGCCAGTGTCAGTCCATCTCCTACGGTGAGCATGCTCAACGCCACTCGTTCATCTCGATGTAGTTTTTCATTCAGTTTGCGAATTGCGACGGTGTCGGCGTCTGTTTCGTTAGGATCAGCTACGCGGCCGGACCAGATCGTGTTGTCGATGGCGATCAGTCCGCCGGCGCGTACCAAGCGAAGGGCGCGTTCATAGTAGTTATCGTAATTGCTTTTATCCGCATCGATGAACGCAAAATCAAACGAGTCAGCATCACCCTTGATCAAAAGGTCGTCGAGTGTTTCCAACGCCGGTCGAAGTCGCAAGTCGATCTGGTGATCGACACCTGCTTCTTTCCAGTAGCGGCGCGCAATCGACGTGTACTCTTCACTGACATCACAGGCGACAATCTGGCCATCAGCCGGCAGTCCTAGTGCCACCCACAGTGAACTGTAGCCCGTAAAAACACCGACTTCGAGAGTTCTTTTCGCTGCAATCAATCGAACTAAAAGTTGCAGGAACTGTCCTTGATCCGGTCCAATCTGCATTTGGGCCATCGGTAACTTTTGTGTCTCTTCCCGAAGTCGTTTGGCAACCTCTGGTTCACGTACCGAGGTGCCGACTAAATAGTTATAAGTAGGTTGATCAAAAGAGAAATGTCTAGACATTTATGCCGCCTCCCGTGGTGCTGAATTATGAACGGTATCAGTTAAGATTTGCATCGACATTTGTACGTTGAACCAACGAAAATATCAAAGCGTCAAACCAAGCTGTGTCGTCTGCGAAATATTAACTTTGTGTGATGTCAACCACCATTCGCCACCTCCGTCTACAAAATCAGCATCTGGCAACCCAAACGCTAAAGGACCCGGTTGCTGTCTTGCGGTCTCTAGTCGCGGTTCAAGCACAGGATTATTACGGGGCGAAGTGGGCACTGGCCCAGAGAACAACGGGTTGTACCGATGAGCGAGTCGAAAAGGCGTTTACGGAAGGAAAAATTCTTCGCCTTCATGTAATGCGTCCGACCTGGCACTTTGTTACACCCGAAGACATTCGATGGCTGGTGACGCTGACAGCGCCGCGAGTCAATGTTGCGAGCAGTCACGCCTACCGAATAGCCGAGCTGGATCAATCAACGTTCAAGATTACAAACAAGGCCATCACAAAAGCATTGCAAGGTGGCCGGCATTTAACTCGTGCGGAGTTACGTGAGGTTGTCGCTCGGGCAGGAGTTAATCCTGGTGATTCAATGCGTCTCGGCTACATCATGCATCGCGCGGAACTTGATCTAGTTATTTGTAGCGGAGCCCGTCGCGGTAATCAGTTTACGTACGCGTTGTTGGATGAGCGGGCGCCGAAGTCGAAAACTCTGGAGGCAGACGAGGCACTAGGTGAGTTAACCGAGCGCTATTTCTCGACTCGTGGTCCAGCAACATTGAATGATTACGTGTGGTGGTCAGGCTTAACAAAGGCACAGGCAAACAAAGGAATAGAGATCGCGGGTCGCGGTTTGCGCGGTGAAATTGTCGACGACAAGACATACTTTTCAGGAGCAAAGCGTTCGCAAAATAGAACTGTTAAAGGTGTTTTTCTTTTGCCTACGTATGATGAGTATTTTATTGCTTACAAAGATCGCAGCGCTGGGATGCACCCGCAGTTTTCTCAGGCCACTGCGGGACAAGTAATTTTTAATGCTCCAATCGTGATTGATGGACGGGTCGTTGGCGGCTGGAAGCGAGCGTTAGAACGTGAGCGGGTCCGCGTTGAGATCAAACAATTCCTTCCTTTTAGTAAATCTGAACGTGCATCAGTGCGAACGGCCGTGCAGCAGTACGCAAACTTTTTACAATCTGAGTTAAGCCTGGATTGGCTGTAGTAGTCGGGTTACATGGTGTAGATTAAATACATTCACTGGAAGGGGTGTGGCAAAAATGGACGCAGCTGTTGCGACTATGGTTCCTTTGTTTCGCGCGACTGATCAACTTTTTCATCAGGCACTCACCGGAGTCACGCGCGAGGACCTTTTACGTAGACCACACGACGAGTCGAATCCGCTTATTTGGGTTGCCGGTCATGCGATGACATCGCGCAGTGCGCTTACCAGGATAGTGGGCGAGCAAGTTGAGAATCCCTGGGAGAAGCTCTTTGCGCGCGGAGCGAAAGTTGACGAGAACGTTTCGTATCCGGAAGTCTCGGAGATTATTTCGCAGTGGGATCTGGTCACAGAGAAATTGATGTCGCGACTCGCGCTTCTCGACGATGAACAATTAGCGAAGCCTAGCCCCTTTCCCGTTCCGACCGGCGACAGGACGACTCGGGGCGCTGTGGTCTTTTTGAACTATCACGAGACCTATCACATCGGCCAGATGGCGTACTTACGAAAGTGGTTGGGCTATTCGCAGCTCGTTGGGTGAACGAACATCCTCGAGTTGTCGTATGGTGAGATTTGAGGAGCTGCTCATGACTTGTCCACGCTGTGGTTCGAACCAACTCGAAGAGGTGAAGTTTTGCACGGTCTGTGGTGCAAACCTGCAAGCTGTTCGACAAGCACTGGACACGCGCGATCCCGAGCAAAGGTTTAACTGGAACAATACCTGGTTAGCGGAAATGTTTCTCAATGCAGAGGAACAGGAAAAGCGCAAAGCAGCTCTGGAGTTGGCGCGTGGCATTACTCCGGAAGTAAAACGCTTGAACGAAATCAAGGCCGGTGTGATTACCAGCAGCGTTGGTATTGCTGGCTCTATCTTTCTGTATGTGTTTTTCCAGGGACTGATTCTCAACAGTCATGTATCGCGCGACGCGGCCGTCATTCTCAGCAATATCTGGGTCGCCGGCATTATTCCTTTCTTTGTCGGACTAGCGTTAATTGCCAACGGTGTTTTCGTGAGTAAGAAGATAGTGGAACTTCAAAAGCGTGATGCCCAACAAAGTCTCGAAGGAAAACCCCAACAGGCTCTCCGTGCTCCAGACACAAACGATTTTACTTCCTCACCATTTAGTGTGACTGAGCAGACTACAAGACATTTGCAATCTACAGATCAAAAGTAATCGTACGCATTATCGGAATCTGAATTCTTGCGCAAGACGGACCGCAAATGCCTCGTGAACGAGGCAAATGCTGTCCTGGAATCTGCTACGTGGTTCTAGCAGTTCTCAGGGTTGAACCCATCTCAATAGATAAGCTCGCAAGAATTGTAGGATTTTGCGGCTTCGCAATTTCCGCATGCCTCGTGAACGAGGCAGATGCTGTCTTGGAATCTGCTACGTGGTTCTAGCAGTTGTCAGGATTGAAGCCATCTCAATAGCTAAGCCGACGCGAGAATTGTAGGATTTTGCGGCTTCGCAATTTCCGCATGCCTCGTGAACGAGGGATCTGGTTGTAAAATCAACGCAGATGCCACGGGGCCTTATCCTTCTCCAATTTTGTTTATGACGCAGAAGACAAATGCGGTACGACTGTTGGATCAATTGGGCATCCCTTATGAGCTGCGTGCTTATGAAGTTGATCCAAATGATCTAACGGCGGAGTCAGTCGCGGAAAAGGTCGGTTTGCCACCGGAGCAGGTGTTTAAGACACTCGTGGCTCGAGGCGATCGCAATGGTATCTGTTTGGCTGTTGTGCCTGGCGACAGTGAATTGGATTTGAAAGCATTGGCAACAGCGGCAGGCGACCGCAAGATTCAGTTGGTGCCGATGAAAGAATTGCTTGGACTCACGGGCTATATACGCGGTGGTGTGACGGCGTTTGCCGGAAAAAAGGATTACCCGGTTTACGTCGATGAGACGATTGAATTGTTTGATGTGGTTTCGGTGTCGGCGGGCACTCGTGGTTTACAAATTTTCCTGAAGCCGGACGATTATTTGAAAGTTACCAATGGAAAGATCGCCGCGATTGCTACCTCAGTAACATAGCCGTAGCGCGTCGGTAGCGCGACTATTTCTCTCTCAACAATCCTTCCAACTCTTCCTGTGAACGGGGCCAATCTTTTTTCAAGAGCTGAGAAAGTGCGCGGTCGGCCAGCAATTTGCCACCGGTCTGACAATGCGGACAATAGTTGGTTTCATTAGCTGCATAGCGAATGCGCTGGATCTTGTTGCCGCAGCGCGGACACGCCTCTTTATACTTTCCATGAGTGGCCATCTCTGGTCGAAATGCAGTGACCTTCTCGGGAAACTTCGGGCCGGTTTCCTCGCGCAATCGAACTACCCACTCTGACAGTGATTGTTTCACAGCCTCAAACAATCGCTTCACTTCTGCATCGGTAAGTTTTTGCGTAAGTGCAATGGGTGAGAGTTTCGCTGCGAAAAGAATTTCATCTGAGTAAGCGTTGCCGATGCCGCTGAAGATTCTGGGATCAGTAAGGGCACGTTTGAGTGTGTGATTCTTGCGCCGCAAAGCTTCGGCAAACTGCCCAAGGTTCGTCTCAAAAACTTCGAGTCCGCCTGGGTTCAACTTCTCTAAACCTTCTTCGCCTTGCACGACGTGAAGTGATGCGCGCTTTTGTGTTCCCGCCTCAGTCAAAGTCAAACTTCCGTTGGTGAATTCAAACACCGCCAGACCACGTGCTTTGCTTGCTTTCGCGCGATCTTCGTACCAATGAAGTCGTCCGGCGATCATCAGATGAAGTACCAGCCATAGTTCTTCAGCAAACCCGAAACAGATCCTTTTGCCAAGACGACGGATTTCTAAGACGCTTTTTCCTTCAATACTGCTGAGGGGCGGAATAGCAGTCCGTAGAAGGAAAGGAGATGAGATTCGGACGTGCTCGAGCTTCACGCCCTTGACGCGTTTCTCGAGTGCTTCAATGTAAACGACGATGTCTGGTAATTCCGGCACAACGTTTAGTCTTCAATGACCTTTTCCATATAGACACTGTGTGGGTCCAGTTTGTAGTCAGCGAATGGCGGACATCGTTGAAAACCCATTTGCTCATAAAGTCCTATCGCTTCAATTTGGTGAATTCCCGTTTCCAGTCGCAATAAGCGAACCGCATTTTGTTTGGCGTAGGCTGACAAATGTTTCAGCATTTCTTTGCCGAGGCCGAGGCCGCGGAAGTTTGGACGCACATACATTCGTTTGACTTCTCCAAACTCGGTGCCAAACAACTTGATCCCACCACAACCAGCTGGTTCACCCTGGTACCGGGTCACAAAGAAGGCGACGTTCTCGTTGAGAAGTTTGTCGATGCTAAATGCGTGTCGACTCTCTTCGGGATAGTCGTGGGAAGTTAGCTGAGCATCGAGTTCCTCAATCAGAGCAATTGCATCAGCTGAGTCAGGACGTTCCTCGACAATGAAGATCGGTGATGGTTGAGTCATGGAGCGGTGAGTATACAAGACTGAAACTTCGTTGAGTGTTAGTTGGGTTTGTTCAGGTGGGGATCGACCTTCTCCGCGTAACCAGCGCCGCAAGGCCCACAACAACAGAGGCAAATAACCATGACGTGGGCGGAAACACAATGAAGGGAAAACCAAATTTCACCGACAGCGGCGCCACAACATGCTTCGCATAGATCGCCAGCGAACAAACTGCGACTACTATCATCACTACATGCAATGTTGCATGCGGAAAGTTTTGTCGTTGCCGGGTCACGCGGACAATCAGCATCATTAAAATAAAGGGCGAGCTGACCCAGATTACGAAGAAACACAACAGGAAGATCGAAGGATTCCGACGAAAGCCGTAGAGCATCAGCAACACCGAGCCGATTAAGGCGATTGCCGACAAAGCTAATGCTGCTATGGCCAACAAACCACCAGGATGTTTCGAATAATTGTCCATCCTTTGCGTTACTTTCGGGTGGTCTTGAAAAACGAAAGTCAGTGCTTGGCCCAAGACCACCGGGCATTTATTCTGAGGTCAGACAGAGAGAATTTACAATTGGAAATTGTAGAGAATGGTTCCCGTAACTTTGACGGGTTTTCCATCCACAGTGGTAGGTTCAAAAGTCGATTCACGGGCAGCCTTCACTGCTGCCGCTTGCAGCAACGGATGTCCACTCACAGCTTGCGCGGCGATGACTTTACCTTCCTCGTCGAGCACCACCATCACAACCACCTCACCTGACGCGTGTGCGGCTCTGGCGATTGCAGGATAGTTTGGTTGCACTTTGTTAATGGGTGCTCCGACCTTCACTGAATCGTTATCTGTCTCTTTTGATTTCTGACAATTTTCCAGGCAATGCTTTAGAACCGGCTCATTGCGTTCACTTAAGTGTTCGATAAGGAGATCAACTTCACCCTTGTGCTTTTCATCCTGTGATGACACTGACATCGCGATTGGCGAGTTAGTGACTCGAGCAAAAGCGTGCACGGTAAGACTTGCCGCTGCGACTATGGCGACGAATAGGATTTTCAGGTGTTTCATGGGCGTCTCCCTGGTTTGGTTTTCTTCTGCAAACTATCGATGAGTTAGAGGCATTAGATACCGGGGAACTTTTGCTTAAGTATTTCCGAAAACGAGTTAATGCCACCGGGAACCGTAGACTTCGGCGCAATACCTTTTAAGATATCGCGCCCCTTAACTCCGTAAACCGAGTTATTCACGTTGTTGTCTGGATTTATCACGGCGCCGTCCAGGAAATCCGACTCAACCGATATGCCTTTAAGTTTTCCGTCGACCAGCGCATAAACAATGATGCTGGCCATGCGAATGGAATTTTCTTTTTCCCGCGTCATCTTGCCAATTGGACCAGCGACGCCGGCCCTTAAACCTTTCAGTTCAATTCGTCCGCTCTGAAATGCACTCACTGTTTCATCATCAATGAAGAGCACAATGAGATCAAATGATTTAAAAGAGAAGCTCAAATCAAACTGGGCACTGCCAAAAGAATAGTAGGCCGGCAGCGTCCAACCGTTTTCTGTTTTCCTGCTAATGACGCCATAGCCAGACATGCTTTGAGAGAACAGCAACCCCATCTTGGTCACGTCAGGAAACACGCCGATGGCGAGTGCGGCCTTTAGCAACTCAGCTGGAATTGCTTCCTCTTCGGGAAGTATCGTGATCACCTGAATTGTTTTCGCGGCATTTTGTGAGCGGCGAACTGCTGTTTCAGTGCGGTTTTGCGCAAAGCCATAGATGCCGAAACAGTGAAGTATTGCTACGGCAACTATCACATGCGGCGAGGTAAGCTTAAAAACGTTCTGTTTCATTAGGTGATAGAAAAAGTAAAGCGGATTTGAAGACGACGCAGTTCACTAGCGCGTTGTGCGACTCTATTGTGCGTCACCGATGAGAGCAAACCCGGCCCAATAATAAGGATGTTGATATTCAGCTGATTTCCGCAGCGACAAGATACTTTCACGTAAAGCGTTCGACTTTGATGGTTGAATTCGTTTTGTCCCAGGCCGAATTTTCCAATAAAAGGTCGACAGGAATTGGTTAAGGGCCGGTGATTTCACGTCCCAACGTCCCAGTAGCGTTGAGGGAGTTCCGGCCGCGAACCAGGACCAGGCCATAGCGAATTCGGCAGCCCCACTGAAACCGCTCCGCTGTTGAGTCGCTGGCATTACAACGAGCTGGGCACTGCTCTTCGAATTCATAATTTCGCGGGGCTGTAGGAATCCTTCGTCTTGTTTATTCATGCCCGGCGCAAGAGCGACGAAAGACGACATCGGTGTCGTGTCATCAAGTAGTACGGGTGTAGCAAAGTGGAGAATGCCCGCCCGCGTCGCTTCAGCTTTTAATCGTTCCTCACTCGCGTCGGTCGCTGACAACAATTGAGTATTGGTGCTGTGGTAGGCCGTGGCGATCTGCTGCATCGACTCCTGCTGTTCGATATTCGAATCAAGTTTCGCACCTGAGTAGGCGAGGTCGAACCTCGTTTCGAAATCCTTAGAAAGTAGTGGGTTCCCAAAAGCGACGAGCGCCGAGTTCGGTCGACGAGCGCGTTTCTTGCGCATTTCTCGCAAGGCCGAAAGTGACGGCGCATAAGTAACCTGAGCTTGGTCTATGACGTAATGATTATCGACGGGTTGCAGTGCTTCGAAGGGCAAACGTTTGAGCACTCCATCCGGAACTACGACTAACCTGGTTTTCAGTAACAACTGATCGCCGGCTGGCTTGATCAGAATGTCGTAGAGTTCACGGGCCAGGTGGTTGAAGTTTTCAGAACGCGAAGCCAGTGATTCTTCAAACTCCCGGACACGTGGGGCGAGCTCGTAATTCTTGATTTCAAGCGGATACACCTTTAGTGAAAGCGATGGAGTTGTTCTTCTTCGCGTTCCCGCCTGTTCATTTGTTAGCACAAACAGGTAGGTGTTCTCCGGCGTAACTGCATACTCGAGCAGCGCCGTGTTGTTATCAGTCACGAGGGAACGCATTTCGCTTAGCGTCAGCGCGGGTAGTTCGCCTCGCAAGATTTTTAGTTCCGGATGAGCTTTATAAAGTGCCTGTTTGTTGTCCGCGTATGCCTGGCGAGCTTGCGCGAGTCGTTCCTGCAGATTGCGAACTCTTGCTTCGGTTGAGGTTCGCAGCTGCGTTTCACGTTCGAGCTGTAATTCGAGTGAATTGATTGCACCGATCAATCGTTGTTCTTCGCTTTGCTCCTCAACTGACAAACCCTGACGCGGAATGGCGTTGCCGTTTCGCAGAAGCTCGATGAGTGATTCAGTCTTCGCCCGTTCAGCATAGTCAAACGCTTCGCCGGGGTGGTGCTGACTCATCAAGAGCTCAACCTGTAATAAATAAGGTTCAGAACTGTCGCGTTCCGAGCCGGACGCGTTGCCTGGCTGCGTTCGCAGCTTCTCAACTGTAGCCACTGAATCCTTGAAGGCCTGGACCGCCTGCGTCTCGTGATCCAGACGTAGTTGTGCTTTACCAGCAAGAGTCTGCGCGTACCACAATGTGTCTAATTCCTTGAGTTGTGTTGCAAGCGACAGCGCGCTCTCTGCCGCACTCAAACCCTTGGCGTATTCACCTTGCAGCAGGAAGGTATCGGCAACTCGAGTGAGCACATCAGCAGTGCGCGATTTGTTTGCGATCGCATCAAACTGCACCAGGGCCTTCTGGTAACTATTCAAGGCTTCTGGATAATTGCGCAGTCTTAGAAATGTTGAGCCAATGCCTGACAGTACGTCGCCCTGGCCCAACTTGTCGTCACTCTCTTCACGCAATGTAAGACCACGACGATACGACTGAAGTGCTGCTTCGTAATTGCCCTGGGCGTAATTGACGTTTCCAATCAAACTCAGCGCGCGACCCGTGTCGATCTTATTGCCATTCGCTTCAAAATCAGCCAGGGCCTTTTGATAAAACTGCAGCGCTTGATCGTAATTTCCCTGCAAAGCTCTAACGAGACCAATGCTTCCGTTTATCGAGCCCGTTTGTGTTTTGAGTTGTTCCGAAAGGTTGAGACTCTTGTAGTAGTTGTCGAGGGCCGCAGGATACTCATTGCGTGCGCGATACACATTGCCAATTCCTTTTAGCGAATTGGCTACACCAACCCGGTCACGCATAGTCTGTTGAATTGGAAGATTCCGTTCGTAGTACCGAAGTGCTTCGTCGAAATTTCCCTGGTAGTAGGAGGAGTTGGCGGCGCCATTAAGTGCTGCTATGAGGCCAGCAGCGTCGCGATTTTTATCAAGCTTATCGATCGACTGTTGGTAATAGTTGAGGGCGAGGGAATAGTCGCCTTGCATATAAAACGAGTCGGCAAGACGTATGAGATTGTCTGAAGTGTTGTTGGCTTCGCTACTCTTCATAAAAGCGTCGGCGGCAGCGGTGTAGTTTCCCTGGCCGTAGTAGATGGTGCCGATGCTGTTGAGAGTGTTGCCCATCTCTTCTTTGTCGCCGAGAGATTTGAATTCATCCAACGCTTGTTTGAGGGCAACCAGGGCTTCCTTATCGCGACGCTGTTCCTTGTAGATGAGCGCCAGACCCGACAATGCCTTGGCAGATTCGTAGTCGTTGGGAACTTCTCTGAAAAGTTCTCGTGCTTTTTGATAGTGCTCGAGTGCAGCAGGATAGTTTGCCTGGAAATAATAGACAGTGCCGATATCGAGTGCGGCGGAGGCCACGCCCTCCTTGTCACCGATTTGCTCCGCAATGTTTTTCGCAAGATCGTAAATGGCGTACGCGGTGGAGTAACTCCCTTCGGCTAGCTGTGTATTGCCGCGTCTAATCAACACCTTGCGGAGATCCGGGGTAACGAGTTGTTTCTTTTCAGCGAGTAGCGAGTTGCGTTCCTGGGGAGATATCGCAATCAGCTTTGTGGCGAAACTTTCTACCTCGGTAGGCTCAATTGGGGATGGTGCTGGAGTCTGCGCGCACACGCTACC